>Ga0209161_10003214_pt1 | contig 13236 bp, 10 predicted proteins | sample GraSoiAngelo_155_FD_186169 | JGI IMG/M metagenome (GOLD analysis project Ga0209161, IMG submission 186169) | Grasslands soil microbial communities from the Angelo Coastal Reserve, California, USA - 14_1009_13_30cm (SPAdes) (version 2) | ecosystem: Environmental > Terrestrial > Soil > Grasslands...
TTGCCGGAACTGCCACCGGACTCGCTTCACGCACTTGAGACGGCGGTGCTCCTGCTGCCGACCCAAATACTTCCGTTTTCCCGCCTGACTGAGCCTCAGGAGTTGTTGCCGGAGTGGCCACAACCGCTCGTAAAGTTGCTTCGGCTTTCACCGCAGGCGCTGGTGTTTGGGGCGCTCGAAAAACTTCCGTCTGCGCGGCCGGCTGAGGCTCGATGGCTGTTACCGGAGCTGGCGTGATTGCTGCGGGGGTTTCTTCCGGCCTCACCTCGGACTTCGGTGCTTGTGCCGCTGTCAGGCCGTTAGCCTTCTGGCCCGGCGGAAGCAGCGTAGTCGTTGACGTTTCTGTAGTGGTTGTCGGTGCTGCTGTGAGTTTGGCTTCAATGGTTGGCTTCTTCGGCTCTACGATGTCTTCCGGCGCCGCGGCTGCTTGAACCTGCGAATTTTTCTGATATGCCCGCGCAATTTCTCCCAGGCTTACAGCGGGCTTTATTGCAAAACGTGCAGACTGTGGCGTTACATTCTCCCCTGGCTCCGTTTCGGGCTCCGGCTCTGTACCTGTCTTAGGTGTCGCCACTTTCTCTGCCGCGTTTGCTTCTGCGCTCAATTTGGATCGCAGCGTCTCCGGCTCGATGATACCTAAGAGCGCCATGCGGTTCTGAGTCGGAGTAGTTTTTCCGGAAGCTGGCGTAGGTGCCTGTACAACCCCTGTCGGCTTCACTTCCGCTTTCACCTTGGTTCGCAGCGTCTCCGGCTCGATGATACCCAAGAGCGCTAGGTTCTCAGTCGGAGCAGTCTTTCCGGAAGCTGGCGAAGAAACCCACGACCTGGCTTTCGGTTTAACTACCTTGCAAACCATTCCATCAACAAGTGCTTCGTCCGGCCCGACATTGTTACCTGCGGCCTCAAGAGTCCGGCAGTCTGAGAATTGTGTATTCTGTGCATAAGCCAACGAGGGAAGCAGCGCCGCAAGAACAACCGCCAAGGGTGTGTATTTCATTGCGACTCTCCTGGTCACAGGATAGCTTGCCGCAGCGTCCCTGGGTCGCTCAATTGACAGCAGATGCAGAAGAATAACTGGCCACTCGGACAGGGTCCGTTACGCCCTGCGGGGTCTGGCGGGTGCTCGGTTCAACCGGTGGACGAGTGGACTTGATCCGCGGGTGGTAGATTAGCTTGCATACCGACAGAAGGCATGAATTTCGAGACACTTCCTCGTCTCGGTCATGAAAAACGGAAGTGCCTCGATTGTGGAAGTCCTGATCGAGGCAGCTGTCTATTCATTACTGATCTAGGGGAGTTTCCCGCGCTCGGAAGACCGCCAACGGTTCAATCTCCCCACCAATTGAGCGGAGCGGCGCTCACGGATTAGAAGCGAAGCACTTTGGGAGAACTAAAGAACAGCGAGCTGCCCGCCGTTGTGGAAGCTAGAGTCAGTCCGATTCACATTCTCCTGCAGCACGCAGGAATGCCGGCCTCATTCCTTCAGCGGCGTGATGGATGGACCGGTGTTTATCCCGCGAGCCGAATTTTCGGTCTTTACCCAATAGTTCACGGAGCCGCCGGCGAGCTTTGTGCAATTGCGATTTTGAAGTGCCCAGTGAACAACCTAGGATTTTGGCGATCTCGCGGTGTGCGTAGCCTTGGACGTCATAAAGCACAAACATCGCTTTAGATCTCGGAGGCAACTGATCGACGGCCTTCTGGAGAGTTGTGCGATCGATGTAGCCTTCCAGGTGCAGGTCTGGCCCGCCCAACTCCCTTTGTGAGCCGCCAGTTGTCTCCCCAGCTTCCGCGATTTCGTCGAGGGACGTTTTCGCCAACGTCGTCCGGCGAAGGCGCATGAGTACTATGTTCACGCTCACACGATACAGCCAGGTGGAGAACGCCGAGTCACCCCGAAACGAGTGAATCTTGCGGAAGACATGTAAGAAAATCTCCTGTGTCAAATCCTCGGCTTCGGCCGCGTTCTTCAACATGCGCGTACACAGGGCAAAGACTCGCGCACAGTGCGATCGGTAGAGGGATTCAAATGCGGCGGCGTCGCCCCGCTGCGCTAATTGAATGGTTTCGGCCTCGGGCAATTCGTGAGCTTCAGTTGGTCTCGGTTCTCTCACAGAGTCCTTTCTGGCACACCTCTGCGCTCTCTTTGAACGATCCCCGGTGGAAGGCGGATAGCCCCGTCGGCTAACAGCCAGGAGCCCAAGATAAACTGACCGTTGGATTGAACAGGCAAGTAGGTTGCCATGCTGCAATTTTTTTGTAAGACTGTGGGTTTTCGCAACTTATTCTGCTCTCGACAGATCTTCTGCCAAGTTTCCGGCGGTACTAGTTCTTGAAAACGTTTCTCAAAGCGTTTCCTTTCTTCACAGCGCGGAGCAGGCCGTCCCAGCTTTCCCTGCCTCTCTCTTAGCGGTTGGAAACATCGCTACGGAGGTCGGGGAGGCTAGGGGAGAGAACCGGCTGTACCCGTTACTGCCACCCTGGTGAGGTGCCAGGTTGTGCGCCTGGTGCGCCGAGTGGTCCTCCTGACTCGTGCTTCACCATTCGTGTGCGAGGACCGCCGGGTTGATTCTTCGCCCCGCATTTCTCTTGAAGGCCGAGAGCGGCTCGGGGCCGACTCCACGAATAGGCAGCCTTTGCGCATGTTGAGTTAAACTGGCGCCGGTTTAGAGGAGGCATCACCGATGGCGGAAGGCGCCCGTAAGCTTCGCCACATCAACGGGCTGAGACAAGTCTGCGACGAAGGCCGCTCAGCATCATCGCGACCATGGCTTCTGTCCCAGTCGTCCGGTCGTTCGCGCCAGCTCCATTGAACTTCCCAACGTAGGTCCAGGATGCCCAGGGCTGGCGCTCGGGCGATGCGCTGTCCTCCCCAAACGGTGAACGTTTTTGGGGCCCGTTCTATGCGTCCACGTTTTATGGGCTGTGGACCTGCGAATACCAGGGTGTGGCGGACAAAGAAGTCCTGTCCATCGTGGAGATGACCCCAACGTTCCAGGGCGATGGGCAACCAGTAGGGGGCCCGGCCGCTCGGCCTTCGACTGGTCACTTCTGCAAAAAGGCATTTCCGCAGTCATCGAAAACCCATCTGTGAAACAAAAACCATGCCCACGCATCACACTCCTGAACGAAACGCAAGGAGACGAAACGTGGCAAATAGGCTGGAGGGAAAAGTAGCGGCAATTACCGGGGGAAGCCAGGGGATCGGATTGGCGATCGCGCAGCGGTTGGCACAGGAAGGAGCGGACGTTGCGTTTTGCTACCGCTCAAACAAGGCGGGGGCCGAGGAAGTGGCCGCGGGAATTCGGAAGCTGGGGCGAAAGGCAGCGGGATTCCCATGCGACGTGGGCCGCGTTGTGGACGGACAGAAATTCATCACGGATACGGTAGCGCAGTTTGGAAAAATCGACATCCTCGTCAACAACGCGGGGCTCGAACGCCACGCCGATTTCTGGGACGCCACTGAAGAAGATTACGACGCGGTCCTGAACGTCAATCTCAAAGGCTTGTTTTTCATTACCCAGGCGTTTGTGAAGCACCGCATGCGGGCAAAGGCCGGGGGCAAGGTCATTAACATCAGCTCCGTGCATGAGGAGCTTCCCTTCCCGCATTTCACTTCGTATTGCGCAAGCAAGGGTGGCGTGAAAATGTTGACGCGCAACCTTTCGATCGAACTCGCACCGTTCGGCATCACCATCAACAACATCGCTCCGGGAGCTATCGAAACACCCATCAACACCAAGCTGTTGAACGACCCGGTCAAGTTGAACGCGCTATTGGGAAACATTCCACTGAAACGGCTTGGCAAACCGGAAGACGTAGCGTCAATGGCGGCATTCCTGGCGAGCTCGGAATCCGACTACGCGACCGGAGCGACGTTTTTCGTCGACGGCGGGCTGACCTGGAATTATCAGGAACAGTAGAGAAAGAGACACACCCCCGAGTGCTGCCCGTGATTCTTGCCATGGCTATCTCGCTCAGGCGCGGGTGAGTGTTGCAGAGCGCGCCACTTCCAGAAGTTTTTTCGTGTTTTCGCGAATGTTGCCTTTCGCGAAAACCGCGTTACCGGCGACCAGCAGCTCCGCCCCCGCGCGCACTACATCAGCGACGGTATCGAGGGCCACCCCGCCATCCACTTCGATGCGGTAGGAAAGGCCAAGCTCTTCGCGGACTTCGGCAAGGGTTTTGATCTTCTGGAGAGCGCCAGGAATGAATTTTTGTGCCCCAAATCCCGGATTCACGCTCATCACCAGAACGTGGTGAACCATCTCCAGGACTTCATCCACCATGTACACCGGCGTGGCGGGATTCAGCACCACGCCTGATTTGCATCCGTGTGACTCAATCAGCTGCAGCGTGCGATGGAGATGAACGCAGGCCTCCTGATGCACGGAGATCCAGCTGGCGCCGGCTTCGGCAAATGCAGGAATGAACTCGTCAGGGTGTTCAATCATTAGGTGGCAATCGAAGGTGGTGCTCGGAAGAGCTTTCCTCAGCGAGGCCACGACTAACGGCCCCAAGGTGATATTCGGCACAAAGTGGCCGTCCATCACGTCCACATGGAGCACGGTGCCGCCGCCGTTGAGCGCCTCTTTCGCCTCCTCGCCCAGCCGCGCGAAGTTTGCGGAAAGAATCGAGGGTGCCAGTTCGATGGTCATGGGCAACCAGCCGCTCCTTCCTTTCCTCGGAGAAAACAGATTATACGCGGAAGTTCTTCGATGCCTGCTGAAAAGTGTGATGCGAATCAGAATCCGCGCCTCAGCACGGAATCGTACAGCGTTTCTGGCTGCTCTCGCGCGCCAACTCGAGCATGCGCATGACCTCCAGCGCATATTCGGGAGTCACGGCCAGTGCCGCGTGTCCGACAATGACGTCGCGCAAATTCGAATAGTAATCGCGGTAGTCGCAGATGGCCGAAGGAACGCGCCGCCGTTCGAACGAATCGCCCGCCGGCACCGTCAAGAGGCCCCAGTCTTCCTCCGGCTCGTATCCCCAAGGCCTGTTCACGGGAATAAAGCCCCGGCGGAGATTCATTTCCTGCGGATCGAAGGTTTGTTTCACGAAGCTAGCTTGCGTACCAAATAGAACAAAGCGGGGTCGCGGCGCGGCGGCCAGGATGCTGGATCGAAGAACGGCGCGCATGCCGTTCGAATAGTGCAGAGTGATATCAAAACCGTCGTCGGCCACGGCGTGATCACGCTCCGTTCGAACGTCGGCGGTTACGGCTTCCGGCAGGCCAAAGAGAACCAAAGCGTGATCGATCATATGGGGTGCGATGTCGAATAGGATTCCGCTGCCGGGAGATGCGCTCTCGCGCCAAGCGCCGGGCTTGAGCTGCGGGCGGAAGCGGTCGTAACTCGTTTCGAACCGCACGATGCGGCCCAGCGTGCCGGCCTTCACCACCTGCCGGATGGCTTGAAAGTCTCCGTCATAACGGCGGTTCTGATAGACGGTGAGCAGGCGATTGACGGTCCGCGCAAATTGCACCAGCGAAACAGCCTCTTCAAGAGTTGTGGTAAACGGCTTATCGACGACCACATCACGGCCCGCCTCCAGACATTGCCGCGCGAAAGAATAGTGCGTCTCGTTAGGAGTGGCAATCACGATGAGGCGAATCTCCGGTATCGACAGCAATTCGTCCAAGCTCCGCACGATTCGAACGTCGGGGTACTTCTCCGCTGCTTCGGTGCCGTTGCGTTGCAAAATCGCGTAGAGATGCAAACCAGGCACGGCGCGAATCACCGGCGCGTGAAACGCGCGGCCAGCGAGACCGAATCCTACGAGGCCGACTTCAATCATAGCGCGACATCTTTCGTCAAGAATGAACGCTAAAGAGTATCGAACTTTCTAGTCCCAGTAAGAAAGATTTTTCAGAAATGTGAAGTTGCTTGAAAGAGCAGCGTCCTTCAGAATGACGGATCACCCATGAGCGTACAAAATTCAGCCATCACAGAAACGGAAAGGCATCGCAACCTGCTGGTCCTGCTTTTCGCAGGCTTCGTACTGAGCGGAATAGCAACCACGATCATCGGTCCGATGTTGCCCATTTTTATTCGCAGATGGTCTCTCGATGACCGACAGGCTGGTCTTTTCTCCACCATTCAATTCCTGGCTGCATTAGGGGGCACTCTAGCATCAAGCGTGATTGCCGCCTGGCAAGGATACCGCCCGGCTTTGATTTTAGGTTATGCCCTCATGGGAGGTGGCCTTGCCGGTCTCAACGCCGACACGCACGTTGTTGCTCTAACGGCCACCGCAGCTTTCGGCTTGGGCTATGGGCTAATCACTCCAGGAACAAATTTGTTCGTTGCGGAATTAGGCGCAGCCAAGAGTGCTTCGCTCTTGAACTACCTCAATTTCGCCTGGGGAGCAGGAGCGATGGCCTGTTCCCCATTAATCGCTCTGGCGTTGAAACGCAATGGGCTGGGTATCCTGCTGACGGGTGCCGCCACCTTTGGTGGAATTCTCGTTCTGGGCCTGTTGTTCGTCTCTTTCGGCGTGCAGAAACATGAAAAAGATGCGCATGCCGCCAGTACCCCATCATCCGCAATCGGACTGGGAGTCACGTTTGCCCTGGCGGTCATGTTTTTCATTTATGTTGCGATGGAAAACGGTATCGGTATCTGGTCCGCAGAGTACGCCAAGCGGCTCGCGAGCGGCATTACTGGCATGACCACGCTTGCGCCTATGTTCTTCTACGCCGGTCTGACATCCGGCCGCGCCGCCGCACCGCTCGTACTACGGCGCCTGCCCGAGAGAAAAATAGTGCTGGGCGCTCTGAGTCTGGCGGCGGCGGCAACGGCATTGCTGATCGTATCCAGATCGCTTCCCGTTGCCACCGTGGCAGTCTTTCTGGCCGGCCTGGGGTGCGCGAGTGTTTACCCCATTTTTATTGCCTGGCTCTCGCGATGGTATGGGGCAGGCGCGAAAAAAATCGGAGGCATGCTCTTCGCTCTTGCTTCTCTCGGAGGATCTGCCGGTCCTGGGTTGATCGGAGCGGTCTCCCAGTACTCCGGCAGCCTGCGCGTGGGATTGCTCGTGCCGCTGATCTGCGCAACTATCCTGATTTGTCTGGCACTACTGCTGCGCCGGCAGTCGGCGGCGTAAGGTATTCTTAGTCCGTGCAGAATGCCGCATCCTCTGACGGCTCACCCACGAACGGACTGCTCCTGGGGCTGGTGATCACCCTGGCCGCCGTTCTGGCTTACGCCTCCTACACCACCGTGCAGCTCGCTGGTCTGCGAAGACTGCAGAGCGAGATGGTGGACCGCAACCGGAAAGACTCGCTACAGCTGCTGCGCGTCCAGAACGATCTCAATTCCATTGCGCTTGCGATGCGCGACATGCTGGACACCACGGAATCTTATCCGCTGACGGCCTGGACGGCTCAATTCGAACGCATTCATCAGGATCTGGACGCCGGGTTGAAGCTCGAGGAGAGTCTTGCCGGAGCGAACCGCACTCCTGAGCAGCGGCTGTTTCTCTCTCAAGCGGTGGCACAGTTTTGGGACGCCGTGAACCGCATGTTCGGGGTGGCGCAGAACGGCAAGGAAGCCGAGGCGAGAGAGCAAATTCGATTGTCGCTCCAGGCGCGACAACAAGCCCTCAGCACGGCGGTGTCGCGGCTACTCGTGGAAAACAACGAAGGCGAGGAGCAGGCCGCCGCGCGCATCGCTCAGATTTACGACGGTGTGCAGCGGCAGCTCTATATTTTCCTGGCGGCAATGCTCATCGCCATCGTTTTGACCAGCTTGTACCTGATTCGCAGCAACCGCCAAATTTTTGCCCGCCTGGCAGAGCTTTCCGAGCAGCGCAGCGATTTGGCGCAAAAACTGATCTCCACTCAGGAATCGACGCTACGGCATATTTCCCGCGAACTCCATGATGAGTTCGGCCAGGTTTTGACGGCCATCGGATCGATGCTGGGCCGTGCAGGCAAGCATGCTCCGGAAGGATCGTCCCTCGGCGAGGATCTGAAGGAGGTGCAGGAGGTCGCGCAATCGACACTAAACAACATCAGGATGCTCTCTCAAGCTCTTCATCCCGTGCTGCTCGAAGAGGCCGGACTAGAAAGCACGCTCGACTGGTATATTCCCACCGTGGGACGGCAGACGGGTCTCGCGCTACATTACGAGAAGACGGGACAACCCTTCCCAGTCGAAACGAGCGCCGGGGTACATATCTATCGCGTGTTGCAGGAAGCATTGAATAACGTGAGCCGGCATTCCGGTGCCAGCGACGCCTGGATCTGGCTGAGATACTCTCCCGATTCACTGGAGCTCGAAGTGGAAGATCACGGCACTGGTTTCGTGCCAGAAAAGTTGCAACGTGGGATCGGGTTGGTAGCCATGCGGGAACGCGCCGAGTTGATTGGCGGCACGCTGACCATCTCACCATGGCCGCAAGGCGGAACCAAAATCCGTCTTCAGATTCCTCGAGTCAAAGTGGATGCTAATGGCGCATAAGATTACCGTTCTACTGGCCGACGATCACGCGCTAGTACGCCGTGGATTCCGCCGGATGCTGGAAGATGACCCGGAAATCTTGGTGGTTGGAGAAGCCAGCGACGGTAAAGAAGCAGTGCGCCTGGCCTGCGAATTGCGGCCCCGCATCATCGTGATGGACTGCGCGATGCCGGAACTGAGCGGCATCCAAGCGACACGAAGAATCCTGGAAAAATTTCCGGAGGCGGGAATCCTGATGCTCAGCATGCATTCCGAGGAAACCCTGGTAAGCCAGGCGCTCGAGGCAGGCGCACGCGGCTACGTGCTGAAAAATGCCATGGACCTCGACCTAGTCAGCGCAGTGAAGAGCATCGCGGCGGGCATGACGGTGCTCGATCCGCAAGTGTCGCGCCGGGACACTCTCAAAGGGGAGCGCGGAGGAGGATTGACACCACGCGAGCTGGAAATCCTGCAACACATCGTGGCCGGCAAATCGAACAAGGAAATCGCAGCGGACTTGAATCTGAGCGTGAATACTGTTGCAGTGCACCGCGCCAATATCATGGACACGCTGGGGATTCACAAGACGGCAGAGCTGGTCGTCTACGCGATTCGAAATGGGTTGGTGAACCTGCCGTGAACCGGCGAGACTTCCTTTTTAGAACTCTCGCGGCGGGACTAACTACGGCGGCAGCGCCACCTTGGATCTTTGCGAAGCCCCCGGCTACTTTGGGATTCCGCTTGACCGACGTGACGAACGCTGCGGGAGTCCAGTTTCGGCACAACAGCGGCGCCTATGGCGGCAAGTTGCTGCCGGAGACTCTGGGCTCGGGCTGCGCGTTCCTTGATTATGACAGCGATGGCTGGCAAGACATCCTGTTGGTGAACGGCATGGACTGGCCCGGACACAAGCGCCAGCGATCCACGTTGCGGCTCTACCGGAACAACCGCAACGGCACGTTTACGGACGTGACGCGAAGCGCCGGCCTCGACGTCGAGATCTACGGCATGGGCGTGGCCGTCGGCGATTACAATAATGATGGTTTCCCCGACATTTTCATCACTTGCGTGGGGCAAAGCCGACTTTTTCGCAACACCGGCAGAGGTGCTTTCGTGGACGCCACGCGCTCTAGTGGCCTGTTCGGGCGTCAGGGCTTCAGCACTTCCGCTCTGTGGTTTGATTATGATCGGGATGGATTGCTGGACCTTTTCATTTGCAATTATGTGCGCTGGTCTCCCCAGCACGATGTCTTCTGCAGCACCGATGGCTCGCACAAGTCGTATTGCACCCCGGAAGCGTATCGTGGGGATACCTGCTGGCTCTTTCACAATCGCGGCAACGGAACTTTCGAAGACGTGACGGCAACCAGCGGCATTTTTGACAGCAGCTCAAAATCCCTGGGAGTGGCGATGCTCGACTACGATCAGGACGGCTGGCCGGATCTGTTGGTGGCCAATGATACGCAGCCCAATAAGTTGTACCGTAATTTGAAGAACGGGAAGTTTAAGGACGTTGCGGTGGAGGCCGGTCTGGCGTTCAGCACGGAAGGAAAAGCACGCGCCGGCATGGGCGTCGACGCGGGAGATTTCGATGGTTCGGGCAAGCCCGGTGTGGCCATCACCAATTTCGACAACGAAATGATCGGTCTCTATCGCGCTACCGCCCCAGGAGTTTTCGACGATGTGTCCATTCCATCCGGCATCGGGGCTGCGTCGCGCAACTCGCTGGGCTTCGGCTGCTCTTTCCTCGACGCCGATCTCGACGGTTTTCTGGACCTCGCCGTTGCCAACGGCCACATTGATGAAACCGTTCGAAACATACGCGGCAACATCGGCTACGCGCAACCGCCGCAACTTTTTCTGAATCTAGGCGGCGGAAAATTCCGCGACGTGGCCGGCCAGGTTGGCGCCGGTTTCGAATCTCCAAAGGTAGGTCGCGGCCTGGCCTGCGGCGATTTCGATCGCGACGGTGACGTGGACATCCTGATGACCACGAACAATGGGCCAGCCTACCTATACCGCAACGACCAAACAGCAAACGCTCGGAGCATTCGATTTCACTTGAAGGGCACGCAGTCGAATCGGGATGCCATCGGCTCGGCCGTCCACATTTTCCACCAGGGCCAAAGGCAATCGAGGATCGTTCGAGGGGGCTCCAGCTATCTTTCTCAATCGGAATTGCCGGTGACGTTTGGCCTCGGCGGGCTTGAGAAAATCGAGCGCGTGGTGATTGACTGGTCTAGCGGCCGCACCGAGGAGTACAAAGATCTGCGGGCTGGAAAAACGTATAATTGCATGGAAACAAAGGGGATAGATGGTCAGCCCGGCTTCTAGTGGTTTTCCATTATTGCCAAGCGCGGCAGCAATCCCTATAACTGGGCCAACAAGCAGTATGGCCTCCAGCCTCGCCAGTCCCTGGCTCGCTTCGGGGCACCCCAAACTGAATCGCGGCCGGATGTTTCTGGAAACATCCGGCCGCTATTTTGATAACCGCTAACCGCGCACGCTGGTGGAGATGATGCCGATTGATTTTGCTAAGCGGTGGTTATCGCGAATCCTGGTGGCGCTGACGCTCAGCGCCGTTTACCTGTACGGATATCCCTCGGCCACGATTTTTTACTTCATTGTCGATTTGTTGCATGTGGCCCTTGGAATAGTCTTAGCGATTCTCCTCTTTTTCTGCGTGGTGCGGCTGCTCCCACGCGAAACACTGCTGGGCCGCCTGGGCTGGCTCTGGCTGGCTGCGGGAGCCCTTCTCGGAATCGTGTTGATCAAGATCGGCACGCCTCTTCGGCTGAAGCCGTGGTTGTATGCGCATATAGCGTTGTGCGTTCTTGGCGCGCTTTTCCTAGCAACCTCGTGGCTCATTTCAAAAGGGTGGCTCGGTGAGAGCATTCCCCGGCGCGGCTTGGGATTTGCCGCGCTGACGCTGCTAACCGTGGGCATGGCGGCAGGAACGTGGTGGACGCGCGAGGTCGCCTGGAAAAACGCGAACCGCATCTCCAATCCGCCGATGCCGCCGGAGACTATGGACAGCGAAGGCGACGGTCCGCAGGGGAAATTCTTCCCCAGCTCCGCGCAGACGAGACACGGCGGCAATATTCCCTCCCAGTACTTCATGAAATCGGATGCCTGCCAGCGCTGCCATGCCGACATCTACAAGCAGTGGGACAGCTCGATGCATCATTTCTCTTCCTTCAACAACCAGTGGTACCGCAAGAGCATCGAGTACATGCAGGAAGTCGCTGGCACGCGTTCCTCCAAGTGGTGCGCCGGCTGCCATGATCCCGCGCTGCTCTACGGCGGGTTATTCGATGCGCCCATCAAGCAGATCGTCGACCTTCCGGAAGCTCGCGCCGGTCTGGGCTGTCTGATGTGCCATAGCATCGTCGAAGTGAAGAGCACCATGGGCCAAGGCGACTTTTTCCTGGAATACCCGAAGCTCCACGAACTGGCGGCCAGCGAGAATCCGCTGGTGCGCTCATTGCACGACTTTGTCGTTCGCCTGAACCCCGAGCCGCACCGCCGTACTTTTCTGAAGCCGTTCATGCGCTTAGACACCGCGGAATTCTGCTCATCGTGCCACAAGGTTCATCTGGATGTCCCGGTGAATCATTACCGATGGATTCGCGGCTTCAACGAATATGACAACTGGCAAGCCAGTGGAGTTTCCGGGCAGGGTGCGCGCGCCTTCTATTATCCGAAGTCGCCCATGAATTGCGCGGATTGCCACATGCCGCAAGTTCCCTCGAACGATGACGGCAACGTTGACGGCCTGATCCATTCGCATCGCTTCCCCGGCGCGAACACGGCGGTACCCACGGCAAATCAGGACCAGGCGCAATTCGAGTTCGCCAAGACGTTTCTACAGGACAAACAACTGAGCGTAGATATTTTCGCGCTCTCACCGGCGGAAAAACAAACCAACGTGCCCGTGCGCGGCGAAATGGGAAGGCCGGAACTCTCGACGACTTTCGCCGTTGGCGAAGAATCTGATATTTCACTACCGAAAGGCCCCGCCGGCGAAATTCGTCCCATTACCGCTCCCATTGATCGCACTGACGCGGCCGTGCGCCGCGGCGATGACGCTCGCGTGGATGTCGTCGTGCGCACCCGCAAGGTTGGGCACTTCTTCCCTGGTGGCACGGTGGACGCTTTCGATGTCTGGCTTGAGCTGCAAGCCACGGATGAAAAGGGCCAAGTGATTTTCTGGAGCGGGAAAGTGGAGGACGATGGCCAAGGACCGGTCGAGCCCGGGGCGCACTTCTATCGTTCGCTGCAGATTGACGGGCATGGCCATCCCATCAACAAGCGAAACGCCTGGGCGACTCGGTCGGTTGTTTACGTCCATCTGATCCCTCCGGGGGCGGCAGACACGGCGCACTATCGTCTGCATATCCCGGAGAATGCTGGCGACCAGATCACCTTGCATGCTCGGCTCAACTACCGGAAGTTCAGCTGGTTCAATACTCATTTTTCATTCGCCGGCGTCGAGGCGGACAAAACGGGGCCGGGCGACCTGGGCAGGGCCACCACGCCTGATTACGACGACCGCCAGTGGGCATTCAACGGCGACACTGCGAAGGTGTCTGGCAACCTCAAGACCATTCCCAACCTTCCCATCACCACCATTGCGGAGGACACCAAGACGCTGCGAGTTCTTCCGCGAAATGCGGCCGTCCCCCAGCCCAAGACAGCCAGCTCCAAGGAAGATTGGACCCGGTGGAACGATTACGGGATCGGGCTCTTCTTGCAGGGCGATTTGAAAGCTGCCGCGGCAGCCTTTGAGAAG
>Ga0209161_10003215_pt1 | contig 13235 bp, 13 predicted proteins | sample GraSoiAngelo_155_FD_186169 | JGI IMG/M metagenome (GOLD analysis project Ga0209161, IMG submission 186169) | Grasslands soil microbial communities from the Angelo Coastal Reserve, California, USA - 14_1009_13_30cm (SPAdes) (version 2) | ecosystem: Environmental > Terrestrial > Soil > Grasslands...
CTTGAGGTCGAAGCCGTAGACCTGCGCCCCGGTGACCTTGGTCATCGTGTCCAGGCGCTTCACCGGCTTCCCGATGATCTTCCACTCCTTCGGATCCTTGAGCGTCACCTCGGCGGGCGGGGTCAGCTTCGCCGCGGCTTCCGCCACCTTGCCGTACGTGGTCGTCCGACCGGAGGGCTTGTGCGTGATGACGCTGTTGGCCGCGCTGCACTCGGCGGCCGGCACGCTCCAGGCGTTGGCCGCGGCCTGCACCAGCATCATGCGAGCGGTCGCGCCGCCCTTGCGCACGTACTCGTTCGACTCGCGGATGCCACGGCTCCCGCCGGTGGAGAAGTTGCCCCACACGCGCTTGCGCGCGACGGACTGGCCGGGCGTCGGGTACTCGGTGGTCACCTTCGTCCAGTCGGCCTCGAGCTCCTCGGCCACCATCTGCGCCAGGCCGGTGAGCGTGCCCTGCCCCATCTCGGAGCGCGCGACCCGCACCACGACCGTGTCGTCCGGGCGGATGACTACCCACGCGGTGATCTCCGGCGAGCCATCCTGCGCGCGCACGACGCTGGCGCCGAACGGGATCTTCAGACCGAGGGTGAGCCCGGCGCCGACAGCCGCGGTGCCGATCACGAACGAGCGCCGATCGATCTTCGGGGTCCTGATGATCATGGCTCTCCCCCTATGCCTTCGCCGCGGCGTGAATGGCCTCGCGCACCTGCTGGAACGTCCCGCAGCGGCAGATGTTGGTGATCCCCGCGTCGATGTCGGCGTCGGTCGGCTTCGGCTTGTCCTTGAGGAGTGCCGCCACTGCCATGATCATCCCGGACTGGCAGTAGCCGCACTGGGGCACCTCGAAGTCGACCCACGCCTTCTGGACCTTGTGCAAGGTGGAGCCGCTCGCCAGACCCTCGATCGTGGTGACCTGCTTGCCCTCGGCCGAGCTGACCGGCAGCACGCAGGAGCGGACCGCCTTGCCGTCGAGGTGCACCGTGCAGGCTCCGCACATCGCGACGCCGCAGCCGTACTTGGTGCCGGTGAGGCCGGCCTGCTCGCGGATCGCCCACAGAAGGGGTGTGCTCGGATCGACCTTGAGCTCGAGGGATTTGCCGTTGATGGTCATGCGCGCCATAGCTTCTTCCCTCCCTGGATTGCTGTGCGGTGCTGCGAATATCCGCGATCACGCCTCCGAAGGCAAGTTCTCTCTCGCGCCGGTGGCCAGAGCGCGCAGCCGCTCGCCGTCGACGCCCAGGATCATCGCCTCGCCGCCCCCGGCGCCCAGCCGTCGATAGAACGCGAGCGCGCCGGCGTTGGCCTTGTGGACGCCCCACTCGAGCGAGACGCATCCCGCGCGCAGCGTCTCGGCCGCGACGGCGGCCATCAGCGCGTTACCCACCCCGCGCCCGCGTACCGCCGGCGTCACGAAGATGTCGTGCAGCCACATGGCGCGGGCGGCGTGATCGGTGTTGTAACCCACGGCGTAGAAGGCATAACCGACCACGGCGCCGTCGAGTTCCGCGACCAGCGGCGTGAAGGCCGCCTGGGGACCGAAGCCGCCGGCGAGGACCCGCTCCGGCGTGAACGGCCGGCCGCGGACGCCGACGTGGTCGTTGAGGTCGTTGGCCATCTCGGCCAGGATCGGCGCCTCGGCGGGGCGCGCGGGGCGCACCCGCACCGCGCTCATCGGCGCGCAGCATCGCCGGGAAGCCGGCCGTGAGCGGACTCGGACTGCGACGGCAGCAGCGAGAAGTGGCTGTGCACCGCGAGCCACTTGCCGCCGCGGCGCTCGAGCACGAAGGTGCCGCGGCCGGGTCGGGTAACGGGCTGGCCGTCGGGCCCGGTGACCTCGGTCCGCCAGCCGCCGGCGATCCACGCGCTGTCGCCGGAGACGCGGACGCGCGTATCCGCCTCGAAGTGGAAGTCGCGGATGCGGGGCCAGACGTTCTGCCACTGCTCGCGAACGATGTTGTCGAGCCCGGCCACGGCGCGGGCCCAGGTCCCGAACGCCACCGCGTCGTCGGCGAACAGCTGACGGCCCCCGGCGAAATCGCGGCCGCGCACGGTCGCCTCGAACGTCTGGAGCCACTGCTCGGGGGTGCCGGACGCCGCAGCCATGGCGCCATTATGGAGACGAGCCGCGGGCTGTCAATCGCCCCTCATGTGCTGTTGCGCCAATCCCAACCGGCCGCCTCGAGCTCGAGGAGGGCCGCGAATCGCCCGTTCCGAGCGAGGAGCTCGGCCGGTGTCCCTTCCTCCACGATGCGCCCTTTGTCGAGGAGCACGACGCGGTCGGCCTCCAGGGCTGTCGAAATCCGGTGAGCGACCGTCAGCACACCGCATCCCCCTGCGAGCACCGAGACCCGGAGCGCGGCCCTGAAGGCGGCATCGCTGGCACTATCGATCGCGGCGGTGGCCTCATCGAAGAGCAGCACCGCTGGTCTGTGGACGAGGGCGCGCGCGAGCGCAAGCAGTTGCTGCTGTCCCGCCGAGAGATGCGTTCCCGTGCCGCTCCCGCTTCCGCTCAGACCCGTGTGGTAGCCCTGCGGCAACAGGCGAATGAAGGCGTCAGCTCCGGCGATGCGACACGCCTCGTACACCGCCGCGTCCGGTACGGACGGGTCGTTGAGGGTGAGGTTCTCCCTGACCGTTCCGGAGAACAGTTGCACGACCTGCGGTACGACCCCCAGCACTCGGCGGCGCTCCGATTCATCGAGTCGTGCTGGATCACGGCCCGCGACCCGAATGCCGCCACTCCATGGTTGGTAGAGTCCGGCCACCAGATGCAGCGCGGTTGTTTTGCCAGCCCCGGTGCGCCCCACGAGGGCCACGTGTTCGCCGTGTGTTACTTCGAGCGAAATCCCGTGCAGGATGGGCTGGCCTTCGGTGTAGCCAAACTCCACGCGACTCAGCACGATCGGCCGCGGCCCGACCTCGAGGCCGTCGCCGGTGGTCACCGGCCAAGTTCGCTCTGGCGGCAGCGCGAGTGTGCCGAAGATGCGTTCGGCACCGGCCATCGCGCCTTGCACGGTCTGCCACTCCTCGCCCAGCGCCGTAATCGGCTGGAAGAAGCGCTGCATGAGAAGGAGGAACGCCGTCAGGGTGCCGAGTGAGACGCCGAATGCCGCGAACGCCTGCTGCGTCCCGGCCCACAGCAACGCCGCGACCGCGAGCGCCGAGAGGATCGCGGTCATCGGCGTATAGACGGAGGAGAAGAACGACGAACGGTTGGACGCGGCCAGGCCGCGACGGAGTATCTGACGAAACCCCGCCACGAACTCAGGCACGCGCCCGAAGGCCCGAATCACCTCGGTGCTCCGGAGATTCTCCTGGAGGCGAGCGTTGATCGCTCCCACGGCCAGGCGGTTCTCCCGCTCGGCCTGCCGCACCCGCCGTTGGAGCACCCGCGTGACGAACGCCAGCGGCGGCACGACCAGCGCGGCCACCAGGCTGAGCGGAATGCTGAGCGCGAACATCGCCACCGTGATCGCCCCCAGCCGTACGAGGTTGGCCAAGAGCAGCGCGACGTTCGAGGAAAAGACGGTGTCGAGCGTTTCGACATCGGCGGTACAGCGGCTGATGACGTCCCCCATGGGGACTCGATCGAAGTAGCTCGTCGGCAGGCGTAGCACGTGCGCGAACAGCCGCACGCGCAGCGCACTCAAGACGCCCTGCGCAATCGTGGCCGCGAGATAGTTGTAGAGAAAGGTCATCACCTGCACCGCGGCGGCCGCGGCCAGGTACAGGAAGGCCAGGAACAGCAATCCATCCGGCTGCCGAACGATCAGATGGGCGTCGACAATGGTGCGGATGATGAGGGGCGGCACCAGCTCGAAGGCGGCCGCGGCCAGCACCGACGTGGCCACGAGCGCTCCGTGGACGCGCCACGGCCACAACAGGCTGAGCAGGCTTCTCAGCAAGGACCGGGCCCGGTCCTCGCCGGCGTTTCGCGTGAGCACGAGGCTGCTCACCTGAGCGCTCCGTCCACAACGGTCATCTCGGCCACCCGCTGAGCTCGGTAGATCCGCGCGTAGAGACCCTCGGACGCCGCCAACTCGGCGTGCGTTCCGGTTTCCTCGATCCTGCCCTCGCGCAGGACCACGACCGCATCCGCATACGGGAAGGCGGCGAGGCGGTGCGAGCACACCACGATCGTGACCCGCTGTTCGAGCGGAGCGCCAGGACCGAACGCGTGACGGAGCGCCGCTACGATGCGGGCCTCGGTGCCGACGTCGACGGCGGAGAACGGGTCATCCAGTACGAGCAGCCCAGGATAGCCCGGTGCCGCCGCCGCGATGGCGCGCGCCAGACCCACCCGCTGGCGCTGGCCGCCAGAGATGCGTATGCCCAACTCGCCGATTTCGGTGTCGAGCCCACGCGGAAAAGCGCGCACATCCTCTTCGAGAACGGCGAACCGCATCACCCGCGTGAGGAAATCGTCGGCGGCGGCCGCACCGTCTGGCGCGAGTACGACGTTTTCCCGCAGCGAGCCCGAGAACAGGAACGCATTCTGCGGCAGGTAGCCGACCAAGCCTGTGCGCTCACCATCTGGTGATTCCGCCAGCGGCCGGTCGTCGATGAGGACCGCGCCGGACTCCAGCGGATAGATGCCGAGGATCGCCCTGGTCAGCGCGCTCTTGCCAGAGCCCACCGGGCCCGTGACGCCGATCAGCGCGCCGGCGGGAACGTCGAGACTCAGGCCGCGCAGCGCCGGCGTCGGGGCGCCGGGGTACCGAAAGGTGACGTCGCGCAGCGAGAGGGCGGCAGGGCCCGTGCGTCGCGTCAGCGCGCGGACAATTGGACGCGCGGCACCCGCCAGATGCCCGGGATGGAATGAGGCGCGCGGCGGCTCGCCCTCGACGGCCAAGGCGGGAGCGAGGAGCGGCCGTAACCGCGCATACGCGGCGGCGCCGCTCTGCAGGGAGTTCACCAGCTGGGGGATCCGATGGCCGCGGTTGACGAATCTCAAGAAGAGCTCGAGGTAGGCCACGAACGCACCCACCGTCATCGCGCCGGCAATGACCCGCTCGCTCCCCTGCCAAACGATCAGCAGGACCCCGCCGGTCATGAGCGTCGTGTAGACGGGCTGGAGACCACCCTTGAGCCGGATCACGCTCAGATTGCGCTCGGCGAACCGCCGGGAGAGCGCCGCCACACGTTCCACGGAGGCGCTGGCGCGCCCGAACAGGCGCAGCACCCGGATGCCGGCCAGGTGCTCTTGAATCGCCGACGTGAGATCGGCGATCGCTTCCCGCGCCCTGGTCGTGCGACCCACCACCCAGCGCCCAGTGGCATGCGCGAGGATCATCGCGAGCGGTACGGGCGAGAGCGCCAGCAGCGTGAGGCCCGGGTCGATGACGAGCAGGGCCACCACGAAGGACAGCGAGAAGAGCACGGTATCCCAGGTCTCGATGGTGAACTCCCGTACGCCGACGCCCAGCACCTCGACGTCGCCGACGATGCGGGCCATCAGGTCCCCCAGTGGCGTCCGTTGCACATCCGCCATGGGCCACGCCAGCACTCCGCGGAACGCATCCGCTCGAACGTTGGCGCGGATTCTCGCGTTGGCGGTCATGAGCCACCAGCGTTTGGCGATGCGAGGCACCTCGGTCAGCAGCGTGCCGCCGATGAATGCCAGCGCAGCCCAGCCGACATCGGCGGCCGTGGCCTCGCCCCGCCCCAGCGACAGCGCTCGGTCGATCGCACGGCCGAGAAGGATCGCCGGTAGGACGACGGCGGTATTCATGATGATGCCGGCCACGGATCCCAGGACGAGCTGACCCGCCACCTGCCGGAAGTACGGCCGCATCTCCCAGAGAAAGGACAACATTCGACGGTCGGTCACGGCACCGCGTGGTACCGACGCAGGATCTCGCCGACCACGCCGGTCGTGAGCAGCCGGTCGATCGCCCGGTCCACCGCGTCGGTCAGCGCGACATCGTCGCGCCGGGTCGCGGCACCCCACGGAATCTCGAGACTCGGCTCCGCGAGGGGAATGACCACGAGCCCGGGCTTCTCATGCGACATCCACGTCGCGATGCGAAACGGAAGAAGGCCGGCGGGCGCCTCTCCGATTTCGACACCGCGAAAGACGTTCTCCTGGCGTTTGTAGATTCCGCGCTCCAAGCCGTGCTCGAGGAGCCAGTATTCGGCGGGACGTCCCGCGTCGACCGCCACGCGCTTGCCCGCCAGGTCGGCCGGTCCCCTGATTCCCGCGTCGGCGCGGGCGAGAATGGCATAGCCCATCGTGTAATAGGGACGGCTGACGGCGATCCAGGGGTTCGACTGCTTCAGGCGCGCGATCGGAGGCAGCCCCATGAAGATGTCGCACTCGCCGCGCTTGAGCTCCCAGAACGGACGCACCCACGTGAGGATCCAGTGAAAGCGCGCGTCCACGCCGAGCTCGCGCGCGATGAGGCGTGCCAGCTCCACCTCGAAGCCCGGCGTCGAGCCCTGCTCGCGAGAAAAGGGAAGGTTGTCCGGATCGGCACAGACTCGCACGTAGTCCTTCGTGATGAGCGGCGCGTGGCCACCCTCGTCGGCGAAGACGGAGGAACCGACGGTAGTGATGAGAAGGAAGGCGGCACCAGACAGCCAATGACCGAGCAGGCCTGAGTGATGCGTCATGTCTCTGCCTCTACCTACTCGTTGATCGATGCAAAACAGCTTACTTCACGAACACCCATTCGGGTTTGAGCAGCGGGAACGCGATCAGGCCGATGATCGCCGTGGCGGCCACGAGCAGGGGATTGCTGACCTTCCAGCGGAACAAGACCACGAGGCTCCCCAGCGCGACGAGCACGGTGAGCCAGTCGCCGATCGCAATCTTTCCGAGCAGGACGCAGGCACCGAGGATCGTGCCGATCGCGGCGGCGTAGGCGCCCTTGATGAACCCCCGCACGTGGGTGTTCGTCCGGTATCGGACGAGGATCGGCGCCACGATCAGGACCAGCAGAAAGGATGGCAGGAAGATGCCGACCGTCGACACGAGGGAGCCCCAGAAGCCCTCGAGGAGGGATCCGTGGAGACGGGCGGCGACGAGGTAGCCGACGAAGGTCGCGGTGATCACGACGGGTCCGGGGCTGATCATGCCCATCGCGACGGCGACGAGGAATTCCCGCTCGCTGAGCCAGCCCGTTTGCTGCACGAGGCCCTTCTCGAGGAACGGCACGATGACGAGGCCGCTCCCGAAGGTGAGCGAGCCGGCCTTCAGGAAGAAGGCGAGCAACTTGCCGTTCCTCGAGAAGGGCCTCGTGCAGCAAACGGGCTGGGCCGCCAGCGGCACGCCGAGCAGGACCGATCGCGTGGTGGCCACGCTCGCGCGCGCGCGGACGATGAAGCCGTAGTAGATGACGCCCACGATGCCGCAGCCGATGAAGACCAGGGCCACTTCGGCTTGCACTGCGACGGTAATGGCAAACGCCGCGCCGGCGAGCGCCCACTCCAGCCAGTCCTTCATCCCGAGCTTGGTGAGCCGGTAGCAGGAGTGCAGGATCAACGCGATCACGGCCGGACTCACGCCGTAGAAGATCGCGGTGACCCACGGCAGCCCGCCGAAGTGCACGTAGAGCGCGCCCATGGCCGAGACGATGACGAAGTTCGGCAGGATGAACGCCCATCCTCCGGCCCAGGCGCCCCAGAAGCCGCCCCGAATGTACGAGATCCAGATGCCGACCTGGATCGCCAGAGGACCCGGCAGCGACTGGCAGACGGCGATGCCCTCGCGCATCTCCTCTTTGCTGAGCCACCTCTTGTCGCCGACCAGCTCGCGCTCCATCTGGCCCACGAGCGCGACCGGACCGCCGAAGCCAAGGACACCGAGGCGCAAATAATACCTGACGAGCTCGCGGATCGGCACGCGGTCCGTCGTCTTCTCCGCTTCCATCGCTGATCCTCCCGGGTTGAGAGGAGTGTAATGGTTGACGGTCGGTGTAGCAAGCGTTACGGTGAGGTTCATGCGCTGGCTGACGCTGCTCACGAGCCTGCCGCGTGCGCCCACCCGGCACCGCGTCGGCGTCTGGCGCAAGCTCCAGCGGATGGGCGCCGTCCGGCTGCGGAGCGCCGGCTGGATCCTGCCCGAAACTCCGGAGACCACGGAGTTGTTCCAGTGGCTCGTGCAAGAGATTCAATCGTTCCGCGGCGAGGCCACGTTGCTTCGCGTCGATCGGATCGAGACGATGACCGACGACGAGATCGCCGGCCTTTTCCACAAAGCCCGGGCGGTCGAGTACCAGGCGGTAGTGCAGGGTTGCCGGGACATCCTCCGGCACCTCGATCGTTACCAGGCGAACCATCGCCGAGCGATCCCGCAGCTCCGCGCGAAGCTCGATGGCCTGAAGCGCGAGCTGGGCCGCGTCCTGTCCGTCGATTACCTGAAGGCGCCGGCCGGGGAGCGCGCTCGCAGCCTGTGGGAGACGACGGCCAAGCGCCTGCGCGCCGCGGAGACGCGCCCGCGCGCAACGAGCGGACGTCACCGAACGGCACTGCCGCCCCGCGGCAGCACGTGGGTCACGCGGCCGCGACCCCACATCGACCGCATCGCCTCCGCCTGGCTCATCAAGCGCTTCTGCGATGTGGAAGCAAAGTTTGCCTTTGCCGACGCGGCCGATGCCGCTCGCAAGGGGATCCCGTTCGATGTTCTCGGCGCGGACTTCGGCCATCACGGCGAGGACTGCACGTTCGAGACCCTGGCCAAGCGGTTCGGCGTCAAGGATCGACGGGTCACGGCGATTGCCGAGATCGTGCACGAGGCCGACCTGCACGACGACAAGTTCACCCGTAACGAGGCCCCGGGCGTGGACCTGGCGATCAACGGCCTCGTCGAGGCCACGCCGGACGATCACGAGCTGCTCGAGCGCGGAATGGCGATCTTCGATGGGCTCTACACGGTGCTGAAGCAAAAGACGTAGCACATCCATCACGTCGTAACCACTGGAGAAGAAGCAATGAGAAAGATGACGATCGCGCTGGCGTTCCTCGTGGCGTGGTTCTTCGCCGGGCCAACAGGATGGGCCCAGAACTATGGTGACAAGGAGCACGCCGAGCTCGCGAAAGGCATGAAGGACGCGAAGATCTCGCTGCAGCGCGGACTGACGGCGAGCGCCAAGGAAGGCAAGCCCATCTCGGCAAAGTACGAGATGGAAGAGGGCAAGCTCCAGCTCTCCGTCTACACGATGAAGGGCGACAACTTTTCCGAGGTGATTGTCGATCACCAGAGCGGAAAGGTTGCCAAGGCGGCGCCAATCACGCATGACGCCGACCTGACGGCGGCCAAGGCGCAGCGCGAGGCCATGGCGAAGGCCAAGCGCTCCCTCGACACCGCAGCGTCGGAGGCGGTGAAGGAGAACAAGGGCTACCGCGCGGTCAGCGTCATGCCAAATCTGAAGGACGGCCATCCCGTCGCCGACGTCACGCTAATCAAGGGCACGGAGTGGAAGACGGTTTCCGAGAAGCTTGATTGAAGGCACGCGCGCCAGCGGAGAGCACATCCATGAATCTCACGCGCCGAGCGATGTTCAAAACCACGGTGGCCGCGCTCGTGGCGGGCGCGTGGCGGCCCCGATTTCGCGCGGCGGACGCCGTGGAGGAGCTCAAAGTGCCAGACAACGTGCCCACTGACAAGTTCGACTTCGAGGCGAAAGGGATCGAAGGCTGGACGACGGTGGACGGCCAGTGGGCGGTGGAAGAGATGGCCGGCGCGCCGAGCGGCAAGAAGGTGCTCGTCCAGCGAGCAGCGAGGAACGAATTCAATGTGATCGTCGCGCCGCCGGGCCCTTATACCGATGTCGACGTGTCGCTGAAGTTCAAGCCGATCTCCGGAAAGGAAGACGCCTCCGGGGGTATCGTGTTGCGCTTCACCGACAGCAAGTACTACGTCGTGAGGGCCAACGCGCTCGAGGACAATTTCCGGCTCTACTATTACGACCGGGGCCGCCGTCAGCTCGCGACCGCCAGCGTGAAGCCCCCGGCGCTCGGGCAGTGGCATACGGTCCGGGTCGTGGCGGTTGGCGATCACATACAGGCGTGGCTCAACGGCACGCTGTACCTCGACCACCGTGACCCCCGGTTCAAGTCCGGCCGCGTCGGCCTTTGGACGAAGGCCGATTCCATCACTGCCTTCGACGACCTCGCTATCCGCGGCGTCACGGGCGGCCGTTGACGCGAAGGCGCCAGTGTTCGTGATCAACGGGCTCAAGCGTGAAGAGCTCATCGCGATGAATTCGATGATCCTCCACGAGCTATACTTCGACGGCCTCGGCGCCGAGGGCGAGGCCGATCGCGCGCTGCGCGAGGCCCTCGCGCGCGACTTCGGGAGCGTTGACCGGTGGCGGACCGAGTTCGTCGCCATGGGCAAGGCGATGGGGGGCGGCTCGGGACGGGTGCTCCTCACCTACTCGCACCGCGACCGCAAACTGGTGAACCAGTGGGCGGCCGACCACACGCACAGCGTGGCGGGCGCGACGCCGATTCTGGCGCTCGACATGTACGAGCACTCGTACCACCTGGACTACGGCGCTGCGGCGGCGAAGTACGTCGACGCGTTCATGGAGAACATCAACTGGACGAACGTGGCCCGGCTCCATCAAGCGCACGCGCGATGAAAGGGAGGAACGGCCCCATGGAATCCCAGGCGTTGAAGCGCACGATTGTTTTTCTCGGGCTGGTCGCGATCGTTGCCGCGCCGGTCACGGCGCGCGCCGCCGATCCCGACTGGAAGATGGTGGAGCAGGCACTGGGCAAGTCGGGCCAGCTCCAGGCGGGCGACGTCTTCCGCATCGGCATGCCGCGAACTGATCTTACGGTCACCGTGAAGGGTGTTCCGGTCAAGGCTGGGTTCGCACTCGGATCGTACGCGGCGTTCAAGCAGGTGGGGGATCGCGCCATGGTCATGGGCGATCTCGTCCTCCTCGATCAGGAGGTGCCGGCCGTCATGTCCGGCCTCCTGAGCGGTGGTCTCGAGGTCACCGCCGTGCATAACCATCTCAACGAGATGTCGCCCCACGTGATGTACATGCACTACGGGGGGCACGGGGACGCCGTGCAGATGGCGAAAGCGCTGCGGCAAGCGCTGTCCGCCAGCGCAACTCCGTTGGGTACCGGCGGAGCACCTCCGGCGGCAGCCTCCCAAGGCCCTGGACTCGACACAAAGCAAATCGAGCAAGCCCTCGGCCGCCAGGGCCGGGACGTCGGAGCCGGCGTCTTCCAGGTGACGGCGCCGCGCGCCGATTCGATCACCGAGATGGGGCAGCCATTGCTGCCCGCCATGGGCGTGGTGACGGTGATGAACTTTCAGCCGACCGCGGATGGCAAGGCAGCGATCACCGGGGACTTTGTGCTCCTCGACAAGGAGGTGAACGCTGTAGCCCGGACCCTCCGGCAGCACGGCATCGACGTGACGGCGCTGCATAACCACGGGCTCATGGATACGCCGCGGCTCTTCTACATGCACTTCTGGGGCAACGACGACCCGGTCAAGCTGGCGCAGGCCCTCAAGGCCGCGCTCGACCAGACCAACAGCCGCAAGTAGAGGAGCGACGCATGAAGTGGCCCGGGTCTCGTCGGATGCCGCCGTATGCCCTAGTCATGACGCTCGTGGCAGCGATCGGGGCTGGTCTGTGGATGCAGTTAGGACGCAGCGGCGCGCAGCCGGCTGCAGACCGTCCTTCGTTGCGGCAGATTCTCGAGTTCGAGCTTCCGGGACCGCCAGGCAAGCGCTTCGACTATCTGACCATCGGCGAGGATGACAACTACCTGTTGTCCGCTCATCTCGGCGCAGGACTCTTGCATGTGGTCGATCTTCGGGCGAACGCGGTGGTCAAGACCATCCCCGATGTGCCCGGCATCGAAGGCGTCGCGTACATCGCCGAGGGCAAGAAGATCTACACGGCGAACTGGGGCGAGAACAAGATCGGCGTCATCGATGTCGCTCGCATGGCAATCGTCACGAGGCTTCCGACGGAAGCCAAGCCCGATGGCATCGCCTACGCCGCACCATTTCACAAAGCGTACGTGTCGAATGAGCGCGCCAAGGCGGAGAGCATCATCGACGTCCGAACCGACACGATCGTGAAGGTGCTGCGCTTTGACAGCGAAACGGGTGTGCCGCAGTACGACCCTATCGCGCGCAAGGTTTATGTCAACCTTCAAGACCAGAATATTCTCGCGGTGATCGATCCTGCCACGGATGCGGTGGTGGGTCGTCCTCCTGTCCAGGGATGCCGCGGCAATCACGGCATGGCGATCGACCCCGAGCACCATCGCGCATTCCTTTCGTGCGAGGGCAACGACACCCTCACGGTGTTCGACCTCGACACCCGTCAGGCGATCGCCCACCTGCCGATGGCCAAGGGCGCGGACGTCGTGATGTTCGATCCCGGGCTCGGCCGCATCTATGTGGCGTGCTCGAGTGGTGCGATCTCCGTATTTCAGATGGACGATCCGGCCCATTTCCGAAAGCTGCAGGACTTCCCGGTGGAGCCGAAGATTCACAGCCTCGCGGTGGACCCGCGGACCCACCGCCTGTACGCGCCGGCGGAACAAGACAAGGGCCGGCCCGCATCGAAGATGTTCGTCTTCGAGGCCGTGGCCAATTAGGATTCTCCCACCGCTGCTCGCAGTTCTGCTCATCCCGGCATCAGCGCTGGCATACCGCCCGTTCGTCTCTACCGACGCGGCCGTCGCCGATCCAAGGGAAGTCGAGATCGAGGTCGGCTATTTCAACCTCGAGCGGACGCGCCGGGAAAATACGATCACTACGCCGAGCGTGGTGCTCAACTATGGCTTCGCGAAGAACTGGGAGGCGGTCGGAGAGTTTCGCGTCGAGGCCAGCCCTTCGCTCGAGCTCACCGATCCAGGAGTGTCCCTAAAGGGTGTACTGAAGGAAGGGGTGCTCCAAGAAAAAGAAGGCGTGAGCTTTGCGATTGAAGCGGGGCTACTGCTGCCGTCGAGTCTTCCTCACGAGCATGGCGTCGGAGTCGAAGCGATCGGTATCGTGAGCGGACAGGTCACGCCGGTCACGGTGCACGTCAACGGTGGCGGCGGCCTCGATCGAGACGACCGACACGCCTTTGTGATCTGGGGTGTCATCGGCGAGCTGCCGGTGCATCCGAAGCTCCGGCTAGTCGCTGAGGTTAACGGCGAGAGTACCCAGGGCCAGCGGCCGAACAACTCAGCACTCCTCGGCGTCATCTGGCAGCCGACGTCGAAGAACGTGTTTCTCGACGCTGGGGTTCGGCGCGGCATCAGTCGGG
>Ga0209161_10003220_pt1 | contig 13226 bp, 12 predicted proteins | sample GraSoiAngelo_155_FD_186169 | JGI IMG/M metagenome (GOLD analysis project Ga0209161, IMG submission 186169) | Grasslands soil microbial communities from the Angelo Coastal Reserve, California, USA - 14_1009_13_30cm (SPAdes) (version 2) | ecosystem: Environmental > Terrestrial > Soil > Grasslands...
GTTCTTCGTCGACGGCGCGATCTTCTCCGGGTTCGCGATGGTGCTGATTCTCATCCTGCCCATGCGGCATTTCTTCGGACTCCACGCCTACATCCGGGAGAAGCACCTCGACGCCATGGGCAAGCTGATCCTGATCACCGGGCTGGTGCTGACGTATTTCTACGCCTGCGAGGCCTTCACGTCGTGGTACAGCGGTGACCACTTCGAGCGCGCTTCGCTCTTCTGGAAGGTGACCAAGTCCTACGCATGGGCGCTCTGGCTCATGTACTTCTGTAACTGCGTGTCGCCGCTGATCCTGTTCTGGAAGAAGGCGCGCACGAGCCCGTTCTGCCTCTACGTCGTCTCCATTTTCGTGCTGATCGGCATGTGGTTCGAGCGCTTCAACATCATCGTGCCGTCGCTCGGCCACGACTTCTACCCGTACACGTGGGGCATCTACGTGCCGACGCTGACCGACACGACCATCGTGATCGGCAGCTTCGCCTGGTTCTTCATCCTCTTCCTCGGGTTCATCAAGCTGATGCCGTCGGTGTCGGTGGTGGAGGTGAAGGAAACGATTCCAGCGCCGATGAAGGGACACGGTCATGGCGGCCACCGCTGAGACGGTCCTCGGCGTCTTCGCCCACGTGGACACGACCGTCCGTGCCCTCGAGGAGTTGAAGTCGAAGGGCTATCACGATCTCACCGTGTACACGCCGGTGCCCGTGCACGAGATCGAGGACGTCCTCGAGCGCGACCGTCCGGTGAGCCCGGTGCGGCTGTTCACGCTCATCGGCGGCCTCACCGGGACGGCGTCGGGATTCTTCCTCACCATCTGGTCGGCGATGCAGTGGGGCCTCATCACCGGCGGCAAGCCGGTGGCGTCCATCCCGCCGTTCGTGGTGATCGCCTTCGAGCTCACGATCCTCTTCGGGGGCATCTCCACCGTCATCGGCATGATCTTGCTGGGCCGCCTTCCACGCTTGCGGCCGTCGCCCACGTTCGATGGACGCTTCACCAACGACCGCTTCGGGGTGGCCGTGCACTGCGCCGCGGAACGCCTCGCCTCGGTGCGCCAGATCCTCACTTCGGCGGGTGCCGAGGAGGTGAAGGCGTGAAATACGTCTTTATCCTCGTCCTGCTCATCGTCGCGGGCGCCGGGGGCCTCATGGGCCTGGTCGTAGGCATCCGGTGGATGAACAACATGACGCAGACGCCGCGCATCATGCCAGGCGAGCGGAACTTCTCGATGCCCGCCGGCGTCGTGCCGCGAGGCGGCGAGCTCGTCGTGCCGAAGGAGCAGCGTGACGTCGCCGCCAGGCAGCCGAACCCGATACGGCCCACGCCGGAGTCCGTGACGATCGGCCGCCAGCACTTCCAGACCTTCTGCTCGCCGTGCCACGGCCCCGAGGGCAAGGGAGGCGTGACCGGTCCCGTCGCGACCAAGTTCATCCCGCCGCCGGATCTCTCCAACGCCGAGCTGCAGCGTCAGCGCACCGACGGGTACTGGCACAGCTACATCGTCGTCGGCGGCGCCGTCATGCCGTCGTACGGCGAGGCGCTCTCGTCTCGGGAGGCGTGGGACGTCGTGAACTTCCTGCGTACGCTCGCGGCCAAGTAGCATGACGATCCTCTGGGCTGTGCTGGCCGCTCTGGGAGCGCTCGCGTTCCTGGTCGGCGTCAACTCGGCGGACGCGGCCAGTGTCTGGTCGATCTATCTCGTGAACCTCGTGTTCTGGTCGGGCCTCGCGGTGACGGGGCCCGCCATCGCCGGCATGATGCAGCTCACCGAGGCTCACTGGTCGCCGAGCGTGCGCCGGATCGCCCTCACGACGTCCGGCTTCCTTCCGGTGGCGTTCGTGCTGCTCCTCGTGCTCTTCATCGGGCGCACGATCCTCTACCCGTGGACCACGAAGCCGCTGGCGGTCAAGGCGGCCTGGCTCAACACGCCGTTCTTCTGGGGACGGAACGTCGTGCTGGCGCTGCTGCTCTTCCTCGCCTGCCTGGCCTTCGCCCGGATGTTGCTCCGCGATCCGATCCCGCCTGGCAACGAGGACGACCGCAGCCGGCGCAACCGGCTGGCCACGGCGCTGCTCTTCCTCTGGGTCATCACGGTGTCGCTGTGGGGCTTCGACCTCGTGATGTCGCTCGACCCCGTGTGGTACAGCGGCCTGTTCGGCGGCTACTTCGTCGTGAGCACGCTCTACACCGGGTTCGCCCTGCTCTCGATTCTCACCGTGCGGGCCAACGCTCGCGGACTGGCGTCGGTGCCGCCGGGCGCCGTGCAGGACGTGGCCAAGCTCCAGTTCGCGATGTCGATCATGTGGATGTACTTCTTCTGGTCCCAGTACCTCGTGATCTGGTACGGCAATGTGCCGATCGAGACGCGCTTCGTCGTCAAGCGGTTCTTCGAACAGCCGTGGGTGACGGTGGCGTGGTTCGTCTTCGTCGTCGGCTGGCTGATCCCCTTCGGCTATCTGCTCAAGCGTCTCACCGGCCGTCCACCGCAGCGCCACACGCCGTTGGTGGTCATCGCCGTGTTCGGTCTCGTGGCGATCTTCCTCGAGCGCGTGCTCGTCGTGTTCCCCTCGGTCAGCGCCGGCGCCGGGCTGCCGCTCGGCTGGCGCGAGCTCGGGATCACGGCGGGATTCCTCGGGCTCTTCGTGCTCTCGCGCCGGTGGTTCTTCGCGCGCTTCCGCCCGGTCCTGAATCTGCCGCACCCGAATCCGCACTAGACGGTCGTCACAACTCTCGCCGGACGAGTCGACCAACCACGCGCGTGGTCGCGGCGGGGCATGGGCGCCCGGGGGAGTCCGAGGGGGGCGTAGCTCCCTTCGCTCGAGTAATCGCCCGGGTGCCCATGCCCTGTTCAATAATCAGCGTCGGTGGTCAATCGACCGCGTCATGTGAGTCGTGACGTACGTGGGCAGTCCCGCCGAGTCGCGCGCCCTGTTACAGTATCCCCGTGCTGACCGTCGAGCAGGCCCTTCAGCAGATCCTCGAGCGCGCGCGCCCGCTGGGAACCGAGCGGGTCGACCTACGTGCCGCCCTCGGTCGGGTACTGGCCGAGCCGATCGTTTCCCGCCGCGTCATCCCGCCGTGGCCGAATTCGTCGATGGACGGTTACGCCGTGCGCGCTGTCGACACCACCGCGGCGCCCGTCACGCTCCCCGTGGTCGCCCGGATCCAGGCCGGCGCCGCACCCGACCACGTGCTGGGGCCGGGCCAGGCGATGCGCATCTTCACCGGAGCGCCGATGCCCGAGGGCGGCGACGCGGTGATCCCGCAAGAAGATGTGGAAGCGTCCGACGACCGTGTCCGCATCGCCAGAGCCGTCGAGCGCGGCGCCTATGTTCGACCGCGCGGCGAAGACGTCGACGCCGGCGATCGCGTGCTCGAGCCGGGCCGGCCCCTTGGACCCGCGGAGATCGGTTTGCTCGCCACGCTCGGCCACTCGCCCGCGCTCGTCTACCGCCGGCCGCGCGTGGCGGTCCTGTCCACGGGGAACGAGATCGCCGATCTCGGCGTGGAGCCCGGCCCCGGACAGATCCCGAACACCAACACCTACTCGCTCATGGCTCAGGTGGCCGAGGCTGGCGCCGAGCCACTCAACCTGGGTGTCGTGGAGGACCGGCTCGAGGCCATCGAGGCCCGCCTGCGCTGGGCCGGCCCGGCCGACGTGATCATCTCCTCGGCCGGAGTGTCGGTGGGCGAATTCGACCTCGTCCGCGAGGCGCTGACGCGCATCGGTGCCGAGCTCCATCTCTGGAAGGTCAACATGCGCCCGGGCAAGCCGATCACGTTTGGATCCGCGGCCGACCGCCTGGTCTTCGGGTTGCCCGGCAATCCGGTCTCCGCCATGGTCACGTTCGAGCTCTTCGTGCGGCCCGCGCTGCTCCGGCTGGCCGGCGCGTCCCAGCTCTTCCGGCCGCGCGTGAGCGCCCGCGCGCTCGACCCGATCGCCAATCCGGGCCAGCGGCGGGGATACCTAAGGGTGACACTCAGCCGCGAGGGCGGCGAATACGGGGCGAGGCTCACCGGGGACCAGGGATCGGCCATCCTCCGGTCGATGGTGCTCGCCGACGGCCTGGCCGTCGTGCCCGGCGACACCGTGATCGCCAAGGGCGAGATGGTGGACGTGATGATCTTGCGCGCGTTTGTTTGACTTTCGTTTTTCCAACATGCTACGGTCGCCGCGAAATGTCGATGCCTCGCCTCGCGTTCATCGCTCTCGCGGTGCTCGCCTGTGGCTGCGCGACACGGGGTAGCGTTCGCAGCATCCGATCCGATCTCGCCGACGTTCGCAACGAGGTCGCGCTCCTGCGTCAAGCCGACGAGCAGATGTCGCGCGAGACCGCCACCGCCGTGGGAGAGATCAATGCCCTCGAAGTGCGCGTGAAGGATCTGACCGCCATGGCCAACCGGACGACCGCCGACGTCGCTCGACTCAACACGCGCGTCGGCGAGACGGACGAGAGCCTCAAGCGGATCCAGGCCGAGTTGACCGCGAAGCCGGTCGCCGCCGCCGTTCCACCGCCGGCGGCCGAGCGGCCGGCGCGTGAGGCCGTGCGGCCAGCCCAGGCTGAATCGGCCTACGGAGCGGCGCTGGCCACGTACCGCGCTCGCGAGCACGGTCAGGCGGTGCTCGAGTTCCTCGACTTCATCGGCAAGTATCCCAAGCATCCGCTGGCCGCGAACGCGCAGTACTGGATCGGCGAGGCCTACTACTCCCAGCGCGATTATCGCCAGGCTCTCGTCGAGTTCCAGAAAGTCCTCGAGTATCCGTCGGCCAACGGCAAGGTGCCCGACGCGCTCCTCAAGATGGGCCTCTGCTACACGAGCCTTCGCGAGCCGGGCCGCGCCAGCGAGGTGTGGACCCGAATCGTCGGCGAGTATCCGTCCTCCGAAGCCGCCGGCCAGGCGCGATCGTACTTGCGCAGCAAGCGCGGCGTCGCTCCCGCGCGCTGACTGAGCGTATCCGTTCCGATTCGTTGACCGGGGTGAACCCTCCGGTAGATTAGCCTCGATGTTGTTGACACCCGGCGACCCGCGCTACCCGGCGTTGCTCGGGGTGATCGCCTCACCACCGAGCGTTCACGTGCGCGGCGCGATCGTCGCCGCCGACGGGCTCGCCATCGCGATCGTGGGTTCTCGTCGAGCCAGCACCTACGGACTCGAGGTGGCCGAGCGTCTTGCCTTCGATCTCGCCGCCCGAGGTGTCACGATCGTCAGCGGGCTCGCCCGCGGCATCGACGCCGCGGCCCATCGGGGCGCGTTGGTGGCCGACGGACGTACGATCGCGGTGCTCGGCTGCGGGATCGACGTCGTCTACCCGCCCGAGAACGCGAGGCTCATGCGCCAGGTCGAAGAGCGAGGCGCCGTCCTGTCCCAGTTCCCTCCGGGCACACCGCCTCTCCCCTACAACTTCCCGACGCGGAACCGGACACTGGCCGGCCTCGCCCTGGGTGTCGTCGTCGTGGAGGCGGGCGAGCGCTCGGGGGCGCTCGTCACCGCCGGGTACGCGGGTGATCTCGGCCGCGAAGTGTTTGCCGTTCCAGGCAGAATCACGGCCGAGGAAAGCCGCGGGACGAACGCCCTCCTTCGCGACGGGGCTATACTTGTTAGGAACTGGGCAGATGTCGTGCAAGAATTGCCGGATATGTGGCGTTCCGCGGTTCGTGGTCCTCGACACGCTGGAAACGAAAGCGCGCGGCCGAGCATCCAGAGTGAGGAGGGCCGGGTCCTGGCGCTGTTACGATCAGACGAGCCCATCCATATAGAAGCGCTCATCACGGGTGCCGAGATCTCGCCCGCCCGGGCGGCGGCGGCGCTCGTGGGCCTGGAGCTGGGGGGTTGGGCCCGTCAGCTCGAAGGCCAGCGCTGGCTGGCAGCCGCGGTCCATGGGGAGGGGAGAACGCCTAGTGGCGACCCGTAAGCGGGCCCTCGTCGTCGTCGAGTCGCCGACGAAGGTGAAGACCATTCAGAAGTACCTCGATTCGAAGTTCATCGTGAAGGCGTCGATGGGCCACGTCCGGGATCTGCCCAAGTCGGCGCTCGGCGTCGATCCGAAGAAGGGCTTCAAGCCGAAGTACGTGGTGGCCTCGGGCAAGAAGAAGGTCCTCGACGACCTCAAGAAGGCCGCCGAACGCGCGGAGATCCTCTACGTCGCGACAGACCCGGACCGGGAAGGGGAGGCGATCGGCTGGCACCTGGCCCAGGAGCTCCCGTTCGAAAAGAAGAACATCTACCGCGTGACGTTCAACGAGATCACCGAGCGCGCGGTGAAATCGGCCTTCCTGCAGCCCGGGAAGATCGATCTCAAGAAGGTCGATGCCCAGCAGGCGCGTCGCATCCTCGATCGCCTGGTCGGCTATAGCCTGTCGCCGCTCCTGTGGGAGAAGGTCCAGCGAGGTCTTTCCGCCGGGCGCGTTCAATCCGTGGCGGTGCGCCTCATCGTCGATCGTGAGCGCGAGATCCAGGCCTTCCAGCCCGTCGAGTACTGGTCACTGCACGCCCGCCTCGAGGCCAAGCGGCCTCCGGCCTTCGTGGCCGCGCTGCGCGAGTACGCCGGCGAGAAGGCCGATCTTCGGAACGAGGAGGCGACGCGCGCCATCATCGCCTCGCTCGACGGCGCGGCCTTCGTCGTCAAGACGGTGACGCGCGGCGAACGCCGACGCAATCCGGCGCCACCGTTCATCACGTCGACGCTCCAGCAAGAGGCGGGACGAAAGCTCGGCTTCTCGGCCAAGAAGACGATGATGCTCGCCCAGCAGCTCTACGAGGGCATCGACGTCGGCGAGCAGGGCGCGGTCGGCCTCATCACCTACATGCGAACCGACTCCGTGCGCATCGCCGCCGAGGCTCAGGCGCAAGCGCGGGAATGGGTTACCGGCCGTTTCGGCGCCGAGTATCTGCCGGCGAGCCCGCCCGTGTACAAGTCGCGCGGCAGCGCGCAGGAAGCCCACGAAGCGATCCGGCCGTCGGACACGACGCGTGAGCCCAAGCACATCGCGCGCAGCCTGAACAAGGACCAGCTCGCCCTCTACCGGCTGATCTGGGAGCGCTTCCTGGCCAGTCAGATGAATCCCGCGGTCTACGACACCGTGAGCGCCGACATCGAGGCTGGTCGCGCGATCTTCCGCGCCCAGGGTCAGACGCTCAAGTTCAAGGGCTTCACCGCCGTGTACGTGGAGAGCCGCGAGGAGGAGGCGTCCGACGACGAGGACGCCGAGCGGGCCATGCCCCTGCTCGAGGAGGGCGAGCGCCTGACGCTGCTGGGCCTCGACCCCAAGCAACACTTCACCCAGCCCCCGCCGCGCTATTCGGAAGCGGCGCTCATCAAGGCGCTGGAGGAGCTGGGGATCGGCCGGCCGTCGACCTACGCGTCGATCCTGGGCACGATCATCAACGACCGGGGCTACGTTCACCGCGAGCGACGGACGCTGTTCCCGACCGAGCTCGGCATCGCCGTCACCGACAAGCTCATTCCCTACTTCGCCGACATCATGAACGTCGAGTTCACGGCCCAGATGGAGAGCGAGCTCGACAAGGTCGAGGAAGGCGAGCTCAAGTGGGCGGACGCCGTCGAGGACTTCTACAAGCCCTTCACGGTGGACCTCAAGCGCGCCAAGCAGGAGATGAAGAGTGAGAAGGCCGGCGAGCCGACGGGTGAGGCCTGCCCGGAGTGCGGCGAGGACCTCCTCAAGCGCCGCGGCCGCTTCGGTCCCTTCATCGCGTGCTCGGCGTATCCGGAGTGCCGCTACACGCGCAACCTGAACGGTGAAGGCAAGGTCGAGGACGAGACGACCAACGAGACGTGTGCGACCTGCGGCCGCCCGATGGTGATCAAGCACGGACGCTTCGGCAAATTCATCGCCTGTTCGGGCTATCCGGAATGCAAGACGACGAAGCCCGTCACGCTCGGCATTCCGTGTCCCGAGTCGGGATGCCAGGGCGAGCTGGTCCAGCGCCGTTCCAAGCGCGGCCGCACGTTCTATGGCTGCTCGGCGTATCCGACCTGCAAGTTTGTGCTGTGGCAACGCCCGGTGGCGGAGCCGTGCCCGAAGTGCGAGGCGCCCTTCACCGTCGAACGCGTGGCCCGCAACCGGACGACACGGTCCTGCGCGCGCGCGGGCTGTGACTTCCGGCGGGAGGTCGAACAGCCGGTGGCATGACCGATCCGCGCGCTGCGTTTCTGCGGTACCTCGAAGTGGAGAAGAACGCCTCGCCGCACACGCTCCGAAGCTACCGAACCGATCTCCGTCAGTTCTGTGAGTACCTCGCCTCGGATGCTGGCCGGAGCACCGCCAGCACCGGCGGAGGCGCTCCGCCAGTGAAGATCCAGACCGTCGACACGCGTCAGGTGCGCGGCTGGCTGGCCAGCCTGCACGGCCGCGGGCTCGACGCCGCGTCGATCGCCCGCAAGCTGGCCGCGGTGCGGAGCTGGATGAGGTTCCTCGCGCGTCGCTGGCACCTCGAGCGCAATCCGGCGCGCGACGTCCGGGGTCCGCGGCTCGGGCGCAAGCTCGTCTCCTTCCTTCCGACCGACGAATCCCAGGCGCTCTTCGACGCGGGGGATCTCGGTGTGTGCGACCGCGCCGTGCTGGAGCTGCTCTACGCCACCGGGCTCCGCGTGTCCGAGCTGGCCGGGTTGACGCTCGCCGACGTGGATACCGAGACCAGGACCGTGAGGGTCGTCGGCAAGGGACGCAAGGAGCGCATCGTGCCGTATGGCGCCAAGGCCGCGCACGCCCTCGAGGCGCACCTCGCCGTCCGCGGGGCCGCGCGCTCGGGGTTCGCGGGATCTACGAGCTCGTCCGACGGTGCGCGCGCGCGAGCGGAATCACGCGGCGAGTGAGTCCGCACACGCTCCGCCACACGTTCGCCACGCACCTGCTCGACCGGGGCGCCGATCTCCGCCTGATCCAGGACCTGCTCGGCCACAGCCGATTGTCGACCACCCAGCGATATACTCACGTCGGCTCGGCCCAGCTCATGAAGATCTACGACAAAGCGCACCCTCGGGCACGCCAGAGCCCGACATGATCCATCGGGATCACGACCGCTCAGGCAACGCCGGGACGACCTTCCACGCGACGACCGTGCTCTGCGTCCGCCACCGCGGCCAGGTCGCGATGGCCGGCGACGGCCAGGTGACGATCGGCAACACCGTGGTGAAGGCCGGCGCCCGCAAGGTCCGCAAGCTCTATCAGGACCGCGTGCTGGCCGGCTTCGCCGGCGCCGCCGCCGACGCGTTCACGCTCTTCGCGCGCTTCGAGGCGAAGCTCGAAGAGCATCGCGGCAACCTGGCCCGGTCGGCGGTGGAGCTGGCCAAGGACTGGCGCTCCGACCGGGTGCTGCGCCGGCTCGAGGCCTTGCTGGCCGTCGCCGACCGTGAGCACGCGTTCATCGTCTCGGGCACCGGAGACCTCATCGAGCCCGACGACGGCCTCATCGGCATCGGCTCGGGCGGTGCCTTCGCGCTGGCGGCGGCCCGGGCGCTGGTCGGTCATTCCGATCTCGACGCCAAGGCGATCGTCACCGAGGCGATGCGGATCGCCGCCGGCATCTGCATCTACACCAACGACCACATCACTGTCGAAGTCTTATGATCAATCAATCGGGGAAACGTACGAAGCCCCGCGCACCTCGACCACGCCACCCACGGTTCGAGCCGGACGCCGTGGCTCCGATACAATGTCCTCCTTAACGCCCACCCAGATCGTCGCCGAGCTCGATCGCTACATCGTCGGGCAAACGCGAGCCAAGCGCGCGGTGGCGATCGCGCTGCGCAACCGCTGGCGCCGGCAGAACCTGCCCGCCGAGCTGCGCGACGAGGTGGCGCCGAAGAACATCATCATGATCGGCCCCACCGGCGTGGGCAAAACGGAGATCGCGCGCCGGCTCGCGAAGCTCGCCCAGGCACCCTTCGTCAAGGTCGAAGCCTCCAAGTACACCGAGGTCGGCTACGTCGGACGCGACGTGGAGTCGATGATCCGCGAGCTGACCGAGCTCGGCGTCACCATGGTCAAGGCCGAGATGACCGCCGCCGTCCACGAGAAGGCCGAGCAGCAGGCCGAGGACCGTCTGCTCGACCTCCTGCTGCCCCGCCGCGGCGACGAAGCGTACGCGAGTCCGTCGCTCGAGGAAGTCGGCCCCTCGTCGCGCGAGACGACGCGCGAGAAGCTCCGCGCCCAGCTCAGGGGCGGGAAGCTCGACGACCGGATGGTGGAGCTGGAGACCCAGCAGTCGACGATCCCCATGGTCGAGGTGCTGTCGGGGCAGGGCATGGAGGAGATGGGCATCAACCTGCGCGAGATGCTCTCGAACATCCTGCCGGCCCGGACCAAGGTTCGCCGCATGCGGGTCGGCGAGGCCCGGCGGCTCCTGGTGCAGGAGGAGGCGCAGAAGCTGATCGACCCCGAGGAGGCGGTGAGCCAGGCGATCCGCCGCGTCGAGAACTCCGGCATCGTCTTCCTCGACGAGCTCGACAAGGTGGCCGGCCGGGAGGGCGGGCACGGCCCCGAGGTGAGCCGGGAAGGCGTGCAGCGCGACCTGTTGCCCATCGTCGAGGGCTCGGCCGTCACGACGAAGTACGGGATCGTGCGGACGGATCACATCCTGTTCATCGCGGCCGGCGCGTTCCACGTGTCCAAGCCCTCGGACCTCATCCCGGAGCTGCAAGGCCGCTTCCCCATCCGTGTCGAGCTTGACCCCTTGACGCGCGAGGATTTCGTCCGCATCCTGACGGAACCTCGGAACGCGCTGATTCGCCAGTACGTCGAGCTGCTTCGCACGGAGCGCGTGACGCTGGCCTTCACGGCGGATGCGATCGACGCCATCGCCGAGATCGCCATGCGGGTGAACACGGCGACCGAGAACATCGGGGCCCGGCGCCTCTACACGGCCATGGAGAAGCTCTTGGACGAGATCTCGTTCGACGCGCCCGACCTGCCGGGCAAGGAGCTCACGATCGACGCCGGCTACGTGCACGCGCGCCTGGGCGAGCTCACCCGCGACCAGGACCTCTCGCGGTACATCCTGTGATGGCGAGGTCGTGATGGAGGAGGCGCTGCGGCGGGCCGAGATCCTGATGGAGGCGCTTCCCTACATCCGGGAGTTCCGCGGCAAGTCGATCATCATCAAGTACGGCGGCGCCGCGATGGAACAGGCCAACCTCAAAGAGGGCTTCGCTCTCGATGTGATCCTGCTCCATCTCGTCGGTATTCATCCGATCATCGTGCACGGGGGCGGGCCCCAGATCGGCGCGCTGATGAAGCGCCTCGGCAAGGAGCCACGCTTCGTGGGCGGCATGCGGGTGACCGACGAGGAGACCGTCGAGATCGTCGAGATGGTCCTGGTCGGCAAGATCAACAAGGAGATCGTCGGCCTCATCAATCTTCACGGCGGGCGGGCGGTCGGCCTCTCCGGCAAGGATGCCAACCTGCTGCGCGCGCGCCGCCGGCCGCACCGGATGCCGAGCGGCGAGGAGATCGACATCGGCCTGGTGGGCGAGGTCGAGATGGTCAACCCCGAGCCGATCCGCCTGCTCGAGGAGAACGGCTTCGTTCCCGTCATCGCGCCGGTCGGTGTCGGCCGCGACGGCGAGACGTACAACATCAACGCCGACCTCGTGGCCGGGCAGGTGGCGGCCGCGCTGGGGGCCGAGAAGCTGATCCACCTGACGGACGTGCAGGGCATCAAGGACGCCGGGGGGCGTCTGGTGAGCACGCTGAGCCGCAAGGATGCCGAGCGCCTGGTGCACGACGGCGTCATCGACGGCGGGATGCTGCCCAAGGTGGAATCGGCGCTGCGCGCGCTGGAGGGCGGGACGGCAAAGGCGCACATCATCGACGGGCGCGTGCCTCACGCGATCCTGCTCGAGCTGTTCACGCGGGAAGGTATCGGAACCGAGATCGTTCTCTAAGGGGATCGACATGGACACGAAGCAGCTGCTCGAGTCGTCGGCGACCTATCTGATGGCGAACGTGGCCCGCGCCCCCCTCGTGCTCGTGCGCGGCGATGGCATGCGCGTGTGGGACACCGACGGCCGCGAGTACCTCGACTTCGGCGCCGGCCTGGCCGTCACCGCGCTCGGTCATTCCCACTCCCGCGTGACGGGCGCCATCCGCGAGGCCGCCGCCACGCTGCTGCACGTGTCGAACCTCTACCACAACGTGCCGCAGATCCATCTGGCCAGGCTCCTCTGCGAGCACTCGTTCGCCGATCTCGCCTATTTTTCCAACTCGGGTGCCGAGGCCAACGAGGCGGCGATCAAGATGGCCCGCAAGTACGCCAAGGAGCGCTTCTCGACCGATCGGTACGAGATCATCGCCACCCACAATTCGTTCCACGGCCGCACGATGGCGACGGTGACCGCGACCGGCCAGCCGAAGTACCACCACGGCTTCGAGCCGCTCGTCCCCGGCTTCAAGCACGTGCCGTACAACGACCTGCGCGCCATGGAGATGGCCGTCGACAACCGGACGGCCGCGATCCTCGTCGAGCCCATCCAGGGCGAAGGCGGCGTGCACATTCCCGACGACGACTACCTCCCCGGGCTGCGTAAGCTGTGCGACGAGTCGGGGGCTTTGCTGATCCTCGACGAGATCCAGACGGGCGTGGGACGCACCGGTCGTCTGTGGGCGTACGAGCACAGTGGGATCGAGCCCGACGTCATGACGGTGGCCAAGGCGCTGGCGAACGGCCTGCCCATCGGCGCCACGCTGGCGACGCGCGACGCCGGCAGTGTCCTGACCCCGGGAACCCACGGCACCACGTTCGGAGGCAACCCGTTCGTCACCGCGGTTGCCATCGCGAGCTTCACGACCGTCCTCGACGAGAAGATTCCCGAGCGCGCGGCCCGGATCGGCCGGTACCTGATGGAAGGTCTGCGCCGCATGGCCACGACGCGGCCCGTCATCCGCGCGGTCCGGGGCAGAGGCCTGCTCATCGGCGCCGAGCTGTCGGTGGCGGCCGGTCCCATCGTGGACGCGTGTCGAGAAGACGGCGTGCTCATCCTGAGCGCGGGCGAGAAGGTCGTCCGGATGGCGCCGCCGCTGATCGTCGAGGAGCGTGACTGCGACCGCGCCCTGGCCACGCTCGACCGCGCGCTCGCCCAGTGAGCCACTTCCTCTCGGCGGCGGACCTGAGCCGCGAGCGCGCGCAGCACCTGTTCGAGGTGGCGGCGGCGCTCAAGCAGGGCTGGAAAGCCGGCCGGCGCGGCGCTCCGCTGAGCGGACGGACGC
>Ga0209161_10003221_pt1 | contig 13226 bp, 12 predicted proteins | sample GraSoiAngelo_155_FD_186169 | JGI IMG/M metagenome (GOLD analysis project Ga0209161, IMG submission 186169) | Grasslands soil microbial communities from the Angelo Coastal Reserve, California, USA - 14_1009_13_30cm (SPAdes) (version 2) | ecosystem: Environmental > Terrestrial > Soil > Grasslands...
TGGTAAAAGAAAAAACGCTCAGCCCGTAATCAGATTACGCCGATTAGCCAGAGGATTAGGACAATAATCAAAACAAGCCCCAACCCGCCACTCGGATAATAACCCCATTGTGCGCTGTATGGCCATGTGGGCAACGCGCCTAGGAGAAGCAAAATTAAGATGATAAGCAGTAGTGTGCGTGCCATGAATTAACCACCTCCTTTCTCAGAGTTTCGAATCGAGCTGTTAATCGTTGAAATGATTTCCTTTTGTTGTGCCATATAAATCATTTGCAACCGCGGGCGATCTTCGCGGCCTTTTAATTAATTTCGATTGTCTTAAACGGGACACAAGTGTCGCAAATTCTCCGGCATAAGGGCAAATGGCACCCGGACCGACGACTTGGAATTACCAACATTCTCAGCAATAACTAGGTGCAGCCTTGGAGAAGAAAAATAAGAAGCAAGATTGGAACGGGTATTCCCAATAGCCAAAGAAGAATGTATCCCGTAGCACCAGTTGGGTGAACTATCTTTTTTAATTTCATGTTAATCCTTTCCTCTTTCCTTACTCAAGATCGCTGTTAGCGGCGCGTTTGGATTTGCGATTGTTTGAACACTTGGGTGTATCGATGGGGCGACGGGGCGCGGATCTCGAGTGCCATCTCCGCCCCGTTGTTTCCGATATTGCTCCCCAAAATTTTTCTCCGTGCCACTAAATTTTGTGGCGCAACGGTCGCAGCGCCTGGGTTAATTTTTGCAGACCCAGCTCAAGGCGAGTTTTTACTGTGCCTAGCGGAGTGCGCGTTGCGGCAGCGATTTCGCAATGGCTTAATCCGTTAAAAAACGAAAGTCTGATCGCCTCGGCTTGAAAGGGCGGAAGAAGTTGCAATTTTTCCTCGAGAAATCGCCTCAGATCTGCTCGTGTTACTTCTTCATCGACGCCATGGTGGTGCGTCCCATTAAGGCGTTGTGGGAGCTGTTTCTCAAACCGCTCTTTGGCGCGGCGATAAGCCTGACGCCGGCGCAGACGGTCAACAGCGCGGCGACGGGCAATGGTCGCCAACCAGGCGAGCGGCTTTCCAACCTTGGGCGAATAACGCGGCGCGCTCTGCCAAATCTGGATCATGATCTCCTGCAGCACATCATCGACTTCTCCTTCGTCGAGCACGACGGTGCCGATGAGCGATTTGAGGCGCTGCCCATAACGGACAAAAAGTTCGGTAAGAGCCTGTTCCTGTCGGTCTGTAATTCGCGCAATGAGCGATTCATCGCAAGCCGGTGCGGCAGCGGAGCCATTCAATCGCGGTTTTATCATGAGTCGGAGCCTGAGAAATAATTGTTGCGTGGTGGTATGTAGAATCGCTTTGGATTTAGAAGATGCCGAGACGAGAACAGGCGACAATCGGGCTGCACACCGGTTGCGCGGTCGGTTAAACTCCTATGCGCGCGTCCTGCTGCGTTCGAAATTCAATCCACTGTTAATGGCTCAAAATTAATAGTGGATTTGCGAAGCGAGTGCGCAGCGCGACAGCTAGGCGATAAGGCCACGATGTTTTGATAGCGCTTCGTCAGTCGGCAGGGCCCAATCCATTGGGATGGACTGGCAACCCTTAGTAGGGCAGCTAATGCGCAGCGGACCTGTGCCTCGCGTGCCGCCGATTACCTTGATTTCATATCCGGTAATAATCTTGCTGCACCAGAAGCAATAACGTTTGTCGTCCAGCGAATTCCATTTTCGGAATTGATCGAGTCGCTGCAACACCTCCAGTTTATCGGCGTCAGATAATGTAATCGTGTCCGGCGGCGACATGCCAAAGGATGTTCAGTCTCCTTTGTTTTGCACAATCGGACGACCGACTGATCGCGTAGTCAGTAGAATCCTTACCGTTGCACAGACTTGGTTGTGAATATCCTATAAATTCTTCCGAAATTCTTTCGCTTTAACGCAGAGCATCCGCCGTTTGGCGTGCGTCAATCGTGTTGGCACATGGCCTTCGGCACGCTGCAGAAAAACAAGAGGAAGGTCAGACGGATTGGCTTAAACTGTGGCATCGGACAACCCCTCCTGGAGCGAACTATTTAGGGCGACTATGAAAAAACACAAACAACCCGCTCGGGATGCAAGAGCGCCAGCGCGCAACGGGGCAAAGCCCGATTCCGGTCGTCGCGAGCGACCTCCTTCTGGTTCGCCTCCGGGTTTGCGCCACCCGAAAACCGATCTGGAACAGGCAATTGAGCGATATGTAGGTCTTACCGAGCGGAAGCGGGCGGAAGAAGCGATCCGCCAATCGGAATTGCGCTATCGCACCTTGTTCGATCTGGTCCCGGTGGCCGTCTATGCGTGCGATGCGGACGGTTTGATTCAAGAGTTCAACCAACGCGCGGTAGAATTGTGGGGACGCGAACCGAAAAAGAACGATCCGAGAGAGAAATTTTGCGGCTCCTTCAAGATATTTTCTTCCGACGGCCGCTCGATGCCGCACGCGAAATGTCCGATGGCGCGAGCGTTGAAAGGCGAGACTCTCAAGTCGGGTGACTTAGAAATACTGGTCGAGCGACCGGACGGCTCGCGTCGGAAGGTTATTGTCAATCCGAGAGTCTTGCGCAACGAGCGCGGCAAAATCGCCGGAGCAATCAATTGCCTTTACGATGTCACTGAGCGCAGGCGAGCTCACACCGAGTTAGAAAAAACCAAAGGTTCTCTGGAAACACGCGTGCGGGAACGGACGGCGGAAGTACGCGCGGCCAATAAGGACCTGAAAAGCGAGATCAGCCGGCGCAAAGGCCTCGAGGGACAGATCCTTGAAATCAGCGATCGCGAACAACAGCGCCTTGGGGAGGAGTTACACGATGGGCTTTGTCAGCATTTGACGGCCGTCGGGTTCATGGCAAAGGCGGCCGCGCTGCGGTTAAAGGATCATCGTGTTTTCCAAGTCGATGATATCGAAAAAATCGCCGAGTTAATAAACGCGGCCGCGAATGATGCTCGCAATATCGCTCGTGGTTTGCATCGTATCGATGTCGATTCAGCCGGGTTCTTATACGCGCTGCAAAATTTGGTTGACCGCAAAATTTGGAAGACCCCCTGCCGGCTGGAAATCAAAGAACCGTTTGATATCGAGGATGATGCTGTTGCAGCACATCTCTATCTGATCGCGCGTGAAGCCGTGATTAATGCCAACAAGCATGCTCAAGCTCGGGAAATTGTGGTTCATTTGGTCCGATCGCGAACGGGAATCGTCTTGAGCATAACCGATGACGGTGTCGGCCTGCCCAAGGAACCAAACAAAGCGCGTGGATTGGGCTTTCGCATTATGAACTATCGCGCCCGAGCTGTCGGGGGACGTCTGGAAGCGACGCGGCAGGCAAACGGCGGCACGCGCGTGACCTGTCATCTACCCGACCCAAAATGAAACGCCGCCAGTCCGTTTCTCAGACTGCCAAATGCGAAGCCGTTGACGCGAAACGGATTGTCATTGTCGATGATCACCCGCTTTTTCGCAAAGGTCTCGAGCAATTGATCAACTCCGGCGACGGCTTCTGCGTATGTGGCGAAGCAGAGACCGCGGCGCAAGCCATGGACGTGCTGCGCAAAGTGAAACCCGACCTGGCGATTGTCGACATTAGCTTGCCAGGCACGAACGGCATTGAGCTGATTAAAAACATCCGTGCCGAATTCCCACGATTGCCCGTGTTGGTTCTCTCCATGTACGACGAATCGCTCTACGCGTTGCGCGCGCTTCGGGCCGGCGCACAGGGCTACGTCATGAAACAGGAAGCGCTCGCTAACGTCGTCAACGCCATTCACGAAGTATTCCAGGGACGCCCTTACCTTAGTCCGGTGATGTCCGCCACGGTCATCGCGAAGTTCGCGCAGGGACCCAGCGAGAGCAATGTGAGTACGGTTGAACGATTGAGCGACCGCGAATTGGAAGTTTTCGAGCTAATCGGCAAAGGCCAGGAAATCCGCGCCATTGCCAAAATGCTGCACTTGAGCCCGAAGACGGTGGAAACACATCGTGCCCACATTAAAGAGAAACTCAACTTAGAGAACGCGCGGCAAGTGGCGCGCCTTGCGGTGCATTGGGTAAGTCAACACGAGCGCTGAAAATGCCGTGTGGCGTACATTCGCTCGATCCATACTTTAACGGTTTACCCTTTTCATCGTCCTTTTGTTTCCCATCTTGCCCTTGGCGGTTGCGGCGGGCGGACGCCTGTTCTTTAAGCACATAGCCTCTTACAGCTTCTCAATTTCAGCGCGAAGAACTTCCTTTGTTTTGCCAAGTTTCTGCTGGAGACGTCCCAGCAATTCATCGTCCTTTCCCTCGACAAATGTAAGATCATCGTCGGTCAACTGACCATATTTCTGCTTCAATTTGCCTTTCGCTTCATTCCAACTGCCTTTGAATTTTAGCGTGTTCATACAGCGGTTTCGCCTTTCAAACGCAGATTGGTTGTCTCTTTCGTCAGAAACAGGCCATCATCAATCGATCGGGATAGTCAACAATGCTCAGATGCGCATCACGTTTTAGTCACGAGGAGCGACGTGAAAAAAGTCGGCCTGGACGATCAACATCAATTGCGAGTGGGTGTCGCACTGGATTCCGGGAACGCGTCTCGTCGAGGCGTATCACTACCGCAATTTCCATTAAATTGACATCCACTCGGCCCGGCGTGTGCGAAATAGATTTAAAGGTCGGCGCCCTTTTGCTCTACTCCTCTGAAGTCGAATAATTTGCGCCGTCCTGACGTCAAGAATAAAAACAGGAAGGAAAAATCAATGAAGAAAATACTATTGAGCGTAGCCTTGGCGATCGCCGCTCCGTTCGCGTGGGCACAGGTCTCGCAGACTACCACGACGACGACTGAAGGCGGTGGCACGATCACCTCCTTTACACCGGGGAACACAATTGTGCTGCGGGAAAGCAGTGGTCCGAGAACGTATCGCTTCGGCAAGACAGTCACGTATGTGACCAAGAGCGGTAAGGTCCTCGATGAAGACACCGTCAGAACAAGAATCAAAGTCGGTGTGCCCGTCCACGTGCACTACGTGGGCGAAGGCGACAACATGCTCGTCGATAGAGTGATCCTCGACGAAGATTAAGAGGTAAACCCAGTTTACCGACGAACGCGCCTTTTCCATTCTGCCAATCGGTGGAGTGGAAAGGGGTGTTTTGCGTACGCCGCTTTGTATGAGATATGGATTGTCTACTGTTATTCTCAGTTTTTCTGATGCATTGATCGAAGAGATCTGAATAAACGTGAGAGCTTTTCGGTCCAGCCCGCGAGCCCCCAAGCGTTACTAAGAAATTCCAAAATGTCTTCGCCAGCCTTTTAATTCACTACCGTTCATGCACAACCGCGGAGCAAATAGATCATCGAAAACACGATGGAGATTGCCAGAAACCAAAGCAAAATGCGTGCAATCCGCTCCGAACGTTTGAATTTCCGCTCTGGCCGCATTTGAACTTTTATTTAATGAAATCGTGCAATATCACAAAAGCTGTGGGGGCTTCTGAACCCACCGTACCGAGGCAGGATCTATTGTTGCCCTTCTCCAACCGCAAGCCGCAGTTCAATCACACGCCAGCCTCAGCGTAATCCTTTGGTCAGTACCGCGAGATCAAAGGCACGCGGACGCCGGTAAAAAGGCGGCTTGAACTAATCGCATCCGAGCTGGCGACCTGTCGCCTCAGAGATCGTCAGCTTACGTACAACCCCGGAGCAGAAAAACCAGCAACAAAATCGGGATCGGAATCCCGAGGAGCCAAAGCAAAATATATCCGGTGGCCGCTGCTTGTTTGATTTTATCGTTTAAACGCATGGAATCTCCTTTTAAGAAGGATCGCTCGGGCGACCGCAGTTAGATGGTAATTTTAGCCCACGATTTGGATCAAGCGGTTCTGATTTGGTTGTTATCGCGCTGGCTGGCAAATCAATTGGGGAGTTGGCCGCGCCATGGATTACCTCGAGTTCCAAACAATGTCGCTCCTGCTATGGCAGTTGCCGATGTCACAATCATTTGACTGTCGCGACATAGTGTCCTTGCGTTGTTCTGCTTCGCCGTCTCTCAGCGCCACGTTCTCGCCGGAAAAAGCCTTGGCTTTCATATGAACTTATTTCGCATGATGATAAGGCAGCGGCGCGTCTCTTTTTCTTCGCCGGGCGCTCACTCACGGAGCTGGATGCAGATCAGCGCGCATGCCAGCGAGATTATTCGATTCGCTGCTGTGACTTCGCGGTACTGCCGCGAAATGATGTCGCGCAACGGCGAGGTGAGCCCATTCTCTAACGGCCCATTCGTTGCGGAGGCATTTATTCTCTGTGCTGGCGCGGCGCCATGCGGTCGGAGCAGGATAATTAGAGGAGGACCATCCTCCCTGCTGAGCGATTGTACCGGCTATCCAGGGATAGCAGGGTTGCTTACGTACTCAGTTTTTGACGCAACGTCACAATTCCAACCAGCACCAATCCGAGGACGAGCAAAACCGTCGTGCTGCCTTCAGGTATCGTTGCTGTTGTGGAGCTTGACAGTGTGAAGCTAAAACCGGTCCCGGCGCCTTCGAGTGCGAACGAAGCGGGTGTAGGGTCGAAGCCCGTAATATGGGCGATACCGGTTCCGCTGATTGCCATCGAAGTCGAGATTACGTGCCCCTCTGTCAAGGCAAGAAGATCAAAGGAGTAGGTCGTTGTACCGATCGTAAACGTCCATGCTGGCATGTCGGGGGCAGTTAGCATAGCCGCGGTGCCGTCGCCGATGAAGGTGAAGTCACCGAACGTGGCGGCCGTTCCGAAGGGAACAGCGGCGTAGCTACCAGTTCCCGCCAGCGAGTGCCACGGATCGAGAAAGTGGATCGTGCACGGCGGACCGCTGGGGCCTGAAGCGGTGGCGCTACCGCCGAATTCGATGGCCCCGGTGATGGGAGCTGCCTGTGTTTGCTGGCAGAAAAGGAGGCCGCCTGCCAGGAGTGCGAGAATTGTTTTCATGGTTTTCTTCCCTGGTGACAGTCGCGTTTTGGCAGAAAGCGATCTGCATTGCAAGCAAAAAATGTAAGAATTCCTCCGATGTCAGCCTGACCAAAGCACAAGCAGGCCAGCCGGTCAGTGGTTCCAATTTCCGCGAGGACGTGAATGCGAATGGCCTGATCAACTCGGTGGATATCGCACTGGTCAAATCCGAAGTGGGTACCGGGCTGCCTTAGGTCTGCGGGCCGCCAACGTGCATGGCAGCCGGTATAGACCGGCGAGTTTCTAGGCGAATCGGTTCGCTGCTTACTGTTTTTTCTCCTGCTCGACTGGCGGAAGTTTTTTCCAGTTCTCCAGTTTCCCTTCGAACGCTTGCACGAATGCATTTCGAAATGCGTTACCGATCGTCGCGAATATGTCCGGCTGCGGATGTTCGAAGGTGCCCGCGAACGGCACTTTCGTGCCAAATCGATCTTTCGGATAATTGCGCACAATTTCAGTCAACGCGCCGAGGATCGCTTCCCAGACAAATGTCGCCGGGTTTTCCGCGCTCTTTTCACTAAAAATAGCCATGTGATCGAACACCGGCTCGACATACCCTTGGTAGCGGCCGTTTTCTGCGCTGGCCTCCATCGCCAGCTTGAGCGCTCCGTCCTTGAATGTGAAACCGCCGTAGGCTTTGGCAAAGTCGTTTAATTTCACTAGCGGCACATTTTTCACTTCGAGATTGAAGGCGAACGTCGGCCGCCTTGCGTATGGATCGAGCGAAATTTGCGAGCGCGCGTCACCTGTGCGCTGCAGGCGGCCTTCGATTCGAATATCGGCAATCAGGTTCTTCGAAAGTTTTTTGCTGTTCGTTAGGTTGGCACCGACGAGCTGCATGTGGTCCACCACTACATTCACGTGGGGCTGTCGGCTAACCCGCGAAACTGATCCCGGGCTTGTTCTTTGAGACATTCTTCGCGGTAGGTGTGACACACTTCGGCGTTCAGGGCGCAATATTCCTCCACGAACTCCGATTCCTGAGCGAGCAATCGCGCGGTCAACAAGCACGTGTCAGGGCAAGCGCGGGCGAGAGCGATGATACCCGCGACCAATTTCAGGTTTTCTTGACGCTATTCGACACGAAAAAGTAGCCGAGCGTGCTCAGTTAAGATTTCTTACCTAGGCCAGATCTCGGACTTGTCCGTCGAAACGAGTCAGATCGGGCCGGATGTGCGTGCGTTCCCACGAAGTGACTCAAATATTCCGCGAAGGTACAACGCGTTTTAGAGGGATTGCCGGCGGAGGGGCTCGAACCCACACGATCTTGCGATCACTGGATTTTGAGTCCAGCGCGTCTGCCAGTTCCGCCACGCCGGCGGCGATCAAAGCGGGTGAGAAACTACAAACACCAGCCGAAAGCTCAAGAGCTTCCGATCAGGTCTGAATCGACAGCTCGCAAGCTGAGCGGTGGTGCGAAAATCTCACGCAGAACGATGGCTTGGCGCAAGCCGGATGGCGATTTGAGTAACGCGGCGATCTCCTTTTCGCGTCGCGCCGGTGCGACTTGTTGTTGCGTCGCGGCCGCGTATGCCGCCGCTGGTGTAGTGATAAGCGGCGGGGGTTGTGCCGTGGGCGCGTGGTCTTGAACTTCGAAGACGGGCGGCTTAAGCACAGCGGGCCGAAAACCTTTCGTCTCGTAAGGCGGATGCGTGATTTGTCGCGGCAACGTTACCCTGCGGGGCGACTCCGCCGGTGGGCGCGTTGTCAGCGGCGGCAGCGGCGAAGGGAATGGCGGAACATGTCGCGCCACGGTCGGCCTTTGTGCAACTGGCCGCGGCGGCTTCGAGCCAGCCGGTTGGCCGAGCGCCTCAAGAAATTTGCGAATGCGCTCTTCGTCCGATTCCGCTGGCGCACGCGGAATCGGCGGAGGCGTCGATGTCGATCTTCGCTGCGACTCGTCTGCATTTTTGCTCGTTTTACTCGCGGCTCGCGTTAGCAGCTGAAACAAAAGCGCGCCTGCGACGAACAAGAGGAAAAGCAGATTTTCGAAATGTACTGCGATCATGTGCGGATTGTTAAATCGTTACACCGAATCTCGATTCACAAGTTTCGAATCACGAATCACGTTCCCTCCGTCCGCGGCTTGTCGGAGCCCGCGATCGATTCGCGCATCGAAGTGTCGGCCTGCACATTTTTCATCCGGTAATAATCCATGATTCCAAGATGGCCCGAGCGAAACGCTTCGGCCATTGCTTGCGGCACGAGCGCTTCGGCCTCGACGACTTTTGCGCGCATCTCCTGCGTCCTCGCCCGCATCTCTTGCTCGACTGCCACTGCCGCGGCGCGGCGCACTTCCGCTTTCGCTTGCGCGACGCGCTTGTCCGCATCGGCCTGTTCGCTTTGCAACTTCGCGCCGATGTTGTCGCCAACATCGACGTCGGCAATGTCGATCGAAAGAATTTCAAACGCCGTGTTGCTGTCTAGACCTTTGGCCAGCACCGCTTTCGAGATGCGGTCCGGATTCTCGAGCACGTCCTTGTAAGAATCGGCCGAGCCAATCGCGCTCACGATGCCTTCGCCGACGCGGGCGATGATCGTCTCCTCGGTTGCACCGCCGACGAATCGATCGAGATGCGAGCGCACCGTTACGCGCGCCTTCACTTTCGCGCCGATGCCATCTTTGGCCACGCCGTCGATCGTGGCACGCCCCATCGCCGGATTCGGCGCATCGATCACCTTCGGGTTGATGCTCGTGCGGACCGCTTCGAGCACAGTTTTGCCAGTACCTTTGGTGGCTAAATCAATTGCGCAGGCGCGATTGAAATCGAGAGAAATGCCAGCCTTGTCCGCCGCGATCAACGCGAGGATTACCTGACCGACATCCCCGCCCGCGAGAAAATGCGCTTCCAGAGGATCGGTGGGAATCTCGATCCCTGCTTTTACTGCAGTGATTCGGCTGTCCACAATCAATCCGACCGGCACGCGCCGCAGCCGCATGCCGACCATCTTTCCCATCCCGACGGGCGCGTTGGCAATGCGCGCGCGAAGCCAAACACCGAAAAAGTTGAAAAGAATGACCGCGAGAACAAACCCGAAGACCGCGAGAACCGCGATACCAACAAGATAAAGAGCATCCATAGGTTATGAACGTAGCGAAAGTGGCTGGACACGAAAAGTCTAATTGCAATTGAGCTAAGACGGAATACGCATTGCGCGCTGTGACAACGAAGAACGCGAAAGTCGCACTGGTCGGGGCTTCCGGTTACGTGGGCGAAGAATTGGTGCGTCTGTTGCTTGGGCATCAGCATGTCGATCTGGTCGCAGCAACTTCGCGGCAATTCACCGGCAAAACGCTCGCGCAAATCTTTCCGCGATTTTCGCATCGCGAAAGGGCAAAGACGCTCCAGTTTGTCGATGTCGATCCAAAGCAGCTCGCGCGTGACGCCGAAATCATTTTTCTCGCGCTGCCGCACGGGCTCGCTGCCGAATTTGCCAAGCCACTTCTTCAAATCGGCGTGCGCGTTGTCGATCTAAGTGCCGATTTCCGAGTCAAGGACGCCGCGATCTACAAAGAATTCTATGACCACGATCATCCCACGCCGGAGTTGCTCGCGGAATCAGTCTACGGATTGCCGGAGATTTATCGAGATAAGATTCGCGACGCGAAATTGGTTGCCTGTCCCGGTTGTTACCCAACGAGTATTTTGCTTCCGGTGCTGCCGCTTCTTCGCGAAAAGCTTGTCGGGTCCAAAAATGTTCTTGTGACGAGTCTGAGTGGCGTCACCGGCGCGGGTCGCAAAGTTGAAGCGGATTATTTATTCGCGGAGTGCAACGAAAGCATGCGCCCGTACCTGGTGCCCAAACATCGACATCTTTCCGAGATCGAACAGGAATTGTCGATCGCCGCCGGTGAAAAGATAACGGTCCAATTCACGCCGCACCTCGTCCCGGTAAATCGCGGGATTGTGACAACGATTTACTTGCAGCCGCTCGGAGAAATCTCTGACGCAAACATATTGTCGAGCTTCGAAAAAGCATATCGCGGTGAGCCGTTCGTGCGTTTGCTCGGCAGCGATCGTTTGCCCGACACCAAAAATGTTGCCGGGACAAACTTCATCGATATCGCCTGGAAGATCGACAACCGCACCGGCCGTCTCATCGTCATGAGCGCGATCGACAACATCGTCAAAGGCGCGAGCGGACAGGCCGTCCAATGTTTCAATCTCATGTGCGGCTACGGCGAGATGGCGGGATTACTGTGAGCGGGATCGCGCAGTTCCGGGGAGCGCACGCGCCTCGCGTGCAGTTTTTGGCGCCCCCACCGAAAACAATTCCGCTTGCGATCGCATGGAGTGCGCTTGGCGGGAGCGCCAAGCGCTGCACGCGAGGGCGCGTGCGCTCCCCCGATTTCCTCGCGCCAGCTCAACGATGAACGCAAACGCAAATTTCAAAACAATCTCCGACTCGATTTGCGCGCCGCGCGGTTTCAAAGCCGCGGCAGTTTTTTGCGATATCAAAAAACTCGGAACTGGCAAAGGCTCCGAGAAAGGGCCGAAACGCGATCTCGCGCTGATTGTTTCGGATGTTCCGGCGGCAGTCGCGGGAATGTTCACGACCAATCAAGTCTGCGCCGCACCAGTGAAGGTGAGTGCGAAACGAGCACGGAAAAAACTTGCGCGGGCCATCGTGGTTAATTCCGGGAACGCGAATGCCTGTACCGGTCGGCAGGGGATCGCCGATGCGCAACAGATGGCGCGGTTGACTGCTGCTTCTGTAGCGGCGCTCTATGAGCGTCGCAAAAATTCAATTCGTCCGACGGTCATAGACCGCCGCTACAGAAGAATCACTGGCGACGACGTTCTTGTTTGTTCGACCGGCCGGATCGGCGTGCCGATGCCGATGAAAAATGTCGGGCGCGGGATCCGCGAATGTGCGCCGCTGCTGGCAAGATCGACAACGAACGCCCGGCAAGTTGCCGAAGCGATCATGACCACGGACACGCGTCGCAAAGAAATCGCGGTCGAATTTAAGATCGACAATCGAGCGGTGCGCATCGGCGGAATCTGCAAAGGCGCGGGCATGATTGAGCCGGGAATGGCTGTAGCCACCGGCCTATGGCCGGTTGGAACAAAACACGCCACCATGCTCGCGTTCATCACCAGCGATGCCGGGATCGAATCGAACGCTCTCAAGCGCGCACTCGAAGTGGCAGTCGCGCAAAGCTTCAATCGCATCACCGTGGATGGCGACATGAGCACGAACGATTCGGTGATCATGCTCGCGAATGGGCTCGCGGGAAATTCGAGGATCGAGAGTCGAGAGTCGAGAGTCGAAATCTTCCAGCGCGCGCTCAACCTCGTTACATTGGAGTTGGCCAAGATGATTGTGCGCGACGGCGAAGGTGCGACGCGATTCATCACGCTGCATGTGCACGGCGCGCGCAACGCGCGCGAAGCGGAAGCAGCAGCGCGCGCAATCGCGAACAGCACGCTTGTGAAAACGAGCTGGTGCGGCGGCGATCCAAATTGGGGACGAATTCTTTGCGCGCTCGGCTATTCGACGGCGAAAGTGGAGGAGTCGATTGTCGATGTTGGCTACAGCCATGCTGGTGAACGCGAGATTGCCTTTGCATTCCGGCGTGGTCGTCCGACAAATGTCGCTTTGAACACGCTCGCGAAAATCACCTCGACGCCTCAGTTTGATCTCCATATTGATCTTCACGCCGGGGCGCAGGACTTCGTCATGTATGCGAGCGATCTGACGGAGGATTATGTCGCGCTGAATAAAGGTCACGTGAACGATCCGAGGTCGCTCGGCGGCTGAGAAATGGAAGAAATCATTTCCAAAGCGGCGACATTGCTCGAAGCGCTGCCTTACATCCAGCGGTTTCGCTCCCAAATCTTCGTCGTGAAGTATGGTGGCAGTTTTATGGATTCGCCGGACGCGGAAGTGCGGCATTGCGTCGCACGCGACGTTGTTTTTCTCGAAGCGGTCGGGATCAATCCGGTCGTCGTCCACGGTGGTGGCAAAGCGATCACGCGCGCGCTTGAAACTGCGGGAGTTAAATCGGGCTTTGTCCAAGGCCATCGCGTGACCGACGCGGCGACGGCAAAAATTGTCGATCAAGTGCTTTCGCGCGAGATCAATCCGGAAATCGTGAAGGCGATCCAGGATTTTGGCGGAAAAGCACGCGGCTTTCCAGGCTCAGATATTTTTCGTTGTCGAAAATTGTCTCAGAAAGATGAAAACGGTGAGGATGTCGATCTTGGATTCGTCGGTGAAGTTGTCGATCTC
>Ga0209161_10003222_pt1 | contig 13222 bp, 12 predicted proteins | sample GraSoiAngelo_155_FD_186169 | JGI IMG/M metagenome (GOLD analysis project Ga0209161, IMG submission 186169) | Grasslands soil microbial communities from the Angelo Coastal Reserve, California, USA - 14_1009_13_30cm (SPAdes) (version 2) | ecosystem: Environmental > Terrestrial > Soil > Grasslands...
GGTGGGGGGGGGGGCGGAGCCCCGCGTCCCGCGTGTTCGCGGGGGAGTCGAGAGGGAGGCGGAGCCCCGCGTCCCGCGTGTTCGCGGGGGAGTCGAGAGGGGGGCGGAGCCCCCTTCTCCAAAGGGAGAGCGACGTGAGAGAGAACACGCTGAGGGCGATCTGGGCGCGGGGCGAGGCGGTCGTGAACGGCTGGCTGTCGATCCCGAGCTCGTTTTCCGCCGAGATCATGGCGCACCAGGGATTCGATTCGCTCACCGTGGACATGCAGCACGGCGTGATCGACTACCAGACCGCGGTGACGATGCTGCAGGCCATCTCGACGACGCCGGTCATCCCGCTGGCCCGCGTGCCGTGGAACGATCCGGCGCAGCTGATGAAGATCCTCGACGCCGGCGTCTACGGCGTCATCTGCCCGATGATCAACACGCGGGCTCAGGCCGAGACGCTCGTCGCCGCGTGCAAATACGCGCCGCGCGGGTATCGCAGCTGGGGCCCGGTGCGCGCGTCGATCTACGCCGGTACCGACTACGGCGACCACGCCAACGACGACCTGATCGTGATGCCGATGATCGAGACCGCGGAAGCCGTGAAGAACATCGACGACATCCTCAAGGTGCCGGGGATCGACGGCGTGTACGTCGGCCCGTCGGACCTCAGCCTGACGCTCGGCTGCAAGCCGCGCCTGGACCAGACCGACCCGCCGGTGGTGGAGGCGCAGCTGAAGATCGTCGAGGCGTGCAAGCGCCACGGCGTCGCGGCCGGCATCCACAACGGGACCGCGGCCTACGCGCTGAAGATGATCGAGGCGGGCTACCAGTTCGTCACGCTCGCGAGCGAGAGCCGGTTCATGGCGGCCAAGGCGGCCGAGGAGGTCGCGGCGGTGCGCAAGACCGGCGTGAAGGCCGGCAAGCTGCCCGCGTACTAGATGGGCCTCAACGAGGCCCGCGTCCAGAGCTTTCTCGCCACGAAGGACGTCGTCGTGCTGGCGACCGTGCAGGCCACCGGCGCGCCGCTGGCGATGCCGATGTGGTTCCTGCACGAGCCGGCGGCCCTGACCATGATCAGCGTCGACGACACGCAGAAGGTCCGCAACATCCGCCGCGACGGGCGCGTGTGCGTGGTGGCCGAGGCCGTCGGCGCCGGCGGCGGGATCCGCGGCGTGACCGTTCAGGGGCGGGCCGAGCTCCTGGCCGACGGCCCGGAGCGGCGCGCGCTCATCGGGCGCTTCCACGAGAAGTATCGCGATCTCGAGCGGCTTTGGGCCGGGAAGGCCATGCCGGCCAACCGGGTGATGTTCCGAATCGTCCCCTCGCGCGTACGCAGCTGGGGGCTCGGATGAGCGTCCGCTAGCGCGTGGCCGCCCACGACGGGACGTTCGGCGAGGGGCTCAAGGCGCGAGTGAAGGCGAACCTCGCCGGGTTCACCCGGCAAGCGATCGCCCCCGACGGTCGCCGTCCGGCGGCCGTGGCGGCGGTGCTGCTCCCCGACGATGACGGGCGCGCGTGCTTCCTGCTCACCCGGCGCACCGCGACCCTGCGTGCCCACGCCCGCCAGTGGGCGCTGCCCGGCGGCCGAATCGATGCCGGCGAAAGCTCCGAAGAGGCGGCGCTCCGCGAGCTGCGAGAGGAGGTCGGCCTGACGGTGGACGCGTCGGCGGTGCTGGGGCTCCTGGACGACTACGGCACGCGCTCGGGGTTCATCATCACGCCGGTCGTCGTCTGGGCCGGTGAGCGGATCGAGCTGGCGCCCAATCCGGCCGAAGTAGCGCACGTCTACCGGGTGCCGCTGGCCGACCTCGACAAGCCCGACGTCCCGCGTCTGATCTCGATCCCCGAGAGTGATCGCCCGGTGATCCAGGTGCCGCTGCTCTCGTCGCTGATCCACGCGCCGACCGCCGCCGTGCTTTACCAGATGCGCGAGGTCGTCGTCCACGGCCGGCCAACGCGGGTCGCCCACTTCGAGCAGCCTACCTGGGCCTGGAAGTAACCGGCCGTTCAGGATAATCTCGCCAGACGCGGGGCCGGACCGTGCGACCGGTAGGACACGGTGAGTCGAGCCCCGAGGGAGGTTCGGGCATGCGGAGCCGGCCGGCCTCACGGCCCCCGCTACAATAACCATGTTCACGATCATCGACAACGGACGCGCCAGCCAGGTGGACGAGCCGGCCGGGACGGAGCTCGCAAAGCGAGCCGAGGCCGCCGGGCGCCCGGTGGCCATCGATCCGGCCGAGCGAGTCGCGTACCTCGGCGTCACCGCGTCCGACCGGGCCGGGGCGCTCTCCTCGCTCGAGGCCCCCGACTTCACGCTGCCCGACCTCGACGGTCGCCTGCACTCGCTCTCCCACCACCGGGGACGCAAGGTGCTCCTCGTCGCGTACGCATCGTGGTGAGGGTGCCGTCTCGACCTGCCGGTCTGGCAGGGGGTCTACGAGGAGCTGCGAAGCCACGGCTTCACCGTGATCACCGTGGCGCTCGACCGATCAGACGACGACGCGCGTCCGTGGATCGAGACGGCGAAGCCCACCCATCCCTCGCTGATCGACACCCGACACGTCCTGGCCGACCTCTACAACATCGTGAACGTGCCGACGATCCTCTGGATCGACGAGGCGGGGCGGATGGTCCGCCCGAACGACGTCGCCTTCGGCACCGACACCTTCAAGCACATCACCGGGCTCGAGGCCGCGCGACACCTCGCGGCGCTCCGGGCCTGGGTCCGGGGCGAGGCGGCGGCGCTGCCGGAGGCGCGCGTGCGCGCGCTCCAGTCGCTGCCGACCGAGACGGATCAGCAGGCGCGCGCGGAGTTCGGGCTCGGCGAGTGGCTGTCCGCCAACGGCCGGAGCGAGGCGGCCGCGCGCCACTTCACGCGAGCCGGCGAGCTGGCGCCGCACGACTTCACGATTCGACGCGGCACGATGCCGATGCGCGGGGTCGACCCGATGGGTCCAGAGTTCCGCACGATGCTGGGAGAGTGGGTCAAGGCAGGTAACCCGTACTATCGACCTTTACCGGAGTGACCATGGGAATGCTCAGTGGAAAGAACGCGCTGGTGACAGGGGCGGGGCGAGGCATCGGCCGCGGGATCGCGATCGCGCTGGCCGCGGCAGGGGCCAAGGTCGTGGTCAACGACATCGGCGCCTCGTTGAGCGGTGAGGGCGTCGAGAACAAGCCCGCCCAGGCGGTCGTCGACGAGATCGTCAAGGCCGGGGGCGCCGCGAAGCCGAACTACGGCTCCGTGGCGGACTTCACCCAGGCGGCGGCGATGGTCCAGCAGGTCATCGACGCGTGGGGCCGGATCGACATCGTCGTGCACGTCGCCGGCATCCTGCGCGACCGGATGATCTTCAACATGACCGAGGAGGAGTGGGACGCGGTGATGAACGTCCACCTCAAGGGCATGTTCAACGTGGTGCGGGCCGCGTCGGTCTCGATGCGCGAGCAGAAGGGCGGTCGCATCATCAGCATGTCGTCGGTGTCCGCGCTCGGCGCGCCCGGCCAGCCGAACTACGCCGCGGCGAAGGCCGGGATCATCGGGCTCACCTGGTCCACCGCCAACGCGATGGCCAAGTACGGCGTGACCGTGAACGCGATCATGCCGAGCGGCGCCACCCGCATGATCGACTCGACGCCGCGCGGCCGGCAGGTGTTCGAGTCGACCGGCAAGTGGCCGAGCGAGCTGGCGGCCGGCACCGACCGTGACCCCGACAACGTCGCGCCGATCGTGGTCTATCTGTCGAGCGCCGCCGCCGCCAACGTGAACGGCCAGGTGTTCCACGCGCGGGGCTACGGCTACACCCTGCTGGAGCAGCCTCACGCCGTGCGGCACATCAAGGCCGGCCGCCGCTGGGATCCCGAGGAGCTGGTGAAACTCTTCCCCGAGACGCTCGGCGGAAATCTCAAGGTGCCGCCCAGCATCGAGTTCGCGCAGAAGCTCGACGACCGCCCCGCCGACGAGTGGCGCGACCTGGGCGGCGGCCGGCGGTTCTGGAAGTCCCGGTACGAGGAGCCGTGAAACACGTCCTCATGGTCTGCCACGCCAACACCGCCCGGAGCGTGATGGCCCAGCTGATGCTGGAGCGTATGCTGGTGGAGCGTGGCGCCAACGGCGCGATACGAGTGAGCTCGGGCGGGATCGCCAACTATGCGCGCGACGGCATGATCGCCTCGCTCGACGCGCGCCTGGCGCTTCGCGACGAGGGCATCCACCTCGGCGAGGCGGATTTCGCCTCGACGGACCTCAGACGGCACCGCCACCTCCTCGCCCAGGCGGACCTGATCCTGACGATGACGGCGCTCCAGAAGCAGATGCTCGGCGCCTACGCCGAGACGAGCGACCGGCTGGTCTTCACGCTACGGGAGTTCAGCGGCGAGGACGGCGACATCGAAGATCCGGCCACGCAGGGCGAGGACGTGTTCCGCGCGTGCCGCGACGAGATCAAGCGCTGCCTCGAGAAATCCATGGGACGCTTGCTGGCCATCCTGTCCGGATGACGCGGTGGACGCCGTGACGCTCGCGTGACGTCCCGCGGCAGCCTCTTCCGCAAGTACGTCATCGTGTTTTCGGGGCTGGTGATCGGTGTCCTGCTGGCGTCGGGCGGTCTCGAGATCTACTTCTCCTACCTGGAGAACCGGGAGGCGCTCGTCGCGCTCCAGCGCGAGAAGGCGCTCGGCGTGGCGTCGCGGATCGAGGCCTTCATCACGGAGATCGAGCGGCAGATCGGGTTCACGATCCAGCCCCACTTCGGCGCTCCCGCGGCCGGCGTGGCGCAGCGGCGGATCGACTACCTCCGGCTCCAGCGGCAGGCGCTGGCCATCACCGAGGTGAGCTACCTCGACGGCGAAGGCCGGGAGCAGCAACGCGTGTCCCGTCTCGCGATGGAGGTCGTCGGCAGCCAGACCGATTTTTCGCGCGAGCCCCAGTTCCTCGAGGCCAAGGCCCGGGGCGTCTACTACGGCCCGGTCTACTTCCGGAAGGGGTCCGAGCCGTACATGACGATCGCCATCGCCGGCAGCGGCAAGGGCGCCGGCGTCACCGTGGCCGACGTCAATCTGAAGTTCATCTGGGACGTCGTGTCCAAGATCAAGATCGGCAAGGCCGGCCATGTCTTCGTCGTCGACCGTCAGGGTGTCCTGATCGCGCATCCGGACATGAGCCTCGTGCTGCAGAACACGACGTTCGCCGGGCTCGACCAGGTCAAGGGCGCCCTCGCCGGCGCGCCGTCGCCCCCTGAGCGGCGCGAGCAGGTCGCGATCGCGCGCGACTTCAAGAACCGGCGCGTGATGACCGCCTACGCCGCGATCGCGCCCCTGGGGTGGTCGGTGTTCGTGGAGCAGCCGCTCGACGAGGCGCTGGCGACCCTCTACGACTCGATCCAGCGCACGATCGTCCTGCTGGTGCTGGGCGTACTGCTGGCGGTCGGGGCGAGCCTGCTGCTCGTCCGGCGCATGGTCACGCCCATCCAGGCGCTGCAGGTCGGCGCCGCGCGGATCGGCGCGGGCGAGCTCGACCAGCGGATCGACGTCCGGACCGGCGACGAGCTGGAGGCGCTGGGCGACCAGTTCAACCAGATGGCCGCGCAGCTCAAGGAGTCGTACGCCGGCCTCGAGCGCAAGGTCGACGAGCGCACGCGCGAGCTGACCGAATCGCTCGAGCAGCAGACGGCCACCGCCGAGATCCTGCGCGTCATCTCGAGCTCGCCGACCGACATCCAGCCGATTTTCGACGCGATCGTGCGAAGCGCCAGCCGCTTGTGCGGCGGCGAGTACGCCATCGTCACGCGCTACGACGGTGAGCTCCTGCATCTGGCCGCGCAGCACAATCCGCGGCCGGGCACTGCCGAGGAGACCGCGAGACTCTACCCGCAGATCGTTCGCCGTGAGTCGTCGATGGCGGCACGCGCGCTCCTCGACGGCGTGGTGGTCCACGTCGCGGACATCGACACCGAGGAAGTGTCGCCGTCGCTGCGCGAGACCTACCGTCGGATCGGGCTTCGAGCGGCCATCTCCGTGCCGATGATCCACGAGGGCCGCCCTATCGGCGTCGTCGGGGTGTCGCGAGGCACCGCCGGGCCCTTCTCGCCGCGCCAGATCGATCTGCTCCAGACCTTCGCCGACCAGGCGGTCATCGCCATCGAGAACGTGCGCCTGTTCAAGGAGCTCGAGACCCGGACGGACGCGCTGACCCGATCGGTGGGCGAGCTGCGGGCGCTCGGCGAGGTCGGTCGGGCCGTCAGCTCCTCGCTCGACCTCGAGACGGTCCTCGCCACGATCGTGTCGCGCGCCAACGAGCTCTCGAGCACCGACGGCGGCGCGATCTACGAGTACGACGATCAGACTGAAGAGTTCCACCTGCGGGCGACGCAGAACTTCGACCCCGAGTTCGTGGAGGTGCTCCGCGCCACGCCCATCCGTCGCGGGGAAGGCGTCACCGGCCGGATGGTCGAGACCCGCGAGGCGACGCAGATCCCGGATGTCCTGGAGGACAGCTCGTACCAGTCCCGCTTGCGGGACACGCTGGTTCGCTCCGGCTATCGCGCGCTGCTCGCGGTGCCGCTGCTCCGCGAGGACCGGATCATCGGCGGGCTCGTCGTGAACCGCAAGACACCGGGCGAGTTCTCGCCCGAGATCATCGAGCTGCTGCAGACCTTCGCCACCCAGTCGGCCCTGGCGATCCAGAACGCGCGCCTGTTCCAGGAGATCGAGGAGAAGAGCCGTCAGCTCGAGGTGGCCAACCGCCACAAGTCCGAGTTCCTCGCCAGCATGTCGCACGAGCTGCGCACGCCGCTCAACGCCGTGATCGGATTCTCCGAGGTCCTGCTGGAGCGGATGTTCGGCCAGATCAACGACAAACAGGACGAGTATCTCCAAGACATCCTCAGCTCGGGCCGGCACCTCCTCTCGCTGATCAACGACATCCTCGATCTCGCTAAGATCGAGGCCGGCCGCATGGACCTGGAGGTGGCCGACTTCCACCTGCCGCAAGCGATCGACAACGCGATCACGCTGGTGAAGGAGCGCGCGGCCCGTCGGGCCATCGTCCTCCAGGCCGTCGTCGATCCGCGGCTCGGCGAGATCAAGGGCGACGAGCGGAAGGTCAAGCAGGTGCTCCTCAACCTCCTGTCGAACGCGATCAAGTTCACGCCGGAGGGCGGCCGGGTGGACGTGAGCGCCGCGCTCGCCGGCGACGTCGCCGAGATCTCGGTGACCGACACCGGTGTTGGGATCGCGGCCGAGGACCACGAGGCCGTCTTCGAGGAGTTCCGCCAGGTGGGGACCGACTACGCCAAGAAGCACGAGGGCACGGGCCTGGGTCTGACGCTCTCCCGGCGGTTCGTCGAGCTGCACGGCGGCCGGATCTGGGTGAAGAGCGAGCTGAACCAGGGCGCGACGTTCACCTTCACGTTACCGGTGGGACCATGGCGAACGAGCTGATCCTGATCGTCGAGGACAACGACAAGAACCTCAAGCTGGTGCGCGACGTGCTCCAGCACCAGGGCTACCAGACGATCGAGGCGGGCACGGGTGAGGACGGCGTGCGGCTCGCGCGGGAGCGCCACCCAGCCCTGGTGCTGATGGACATCCAGCTGCCGGGCATCGACGGTATCGAGGCCTTGGGCCAGCTCCGCGCCGATCCGGCAACGCGCGCGATCCCGGTGATGGCCGTCACGGCGTCGGTGATGGCCCACGACCGGAAGAAGGTCATGGGCGCCGGATTCGACGGCTACCAGACGAAGCCCATCCGGGTGAGGGACTTCATCGAGGCGGTACGCGAGACGCTCGACCGCCGGGCCGGAGCCTAGCCGCGACCATGGCCGAGAAGATCCTGGTGGTCGACGACACGCCCGTCAACGTGAAGCTGCTCGCCGACTTGCTGACGGTAAAGGGCTACGCCGTGGTCACCGCGGCGAGCGGGGCGGAGGCCCTGGCGGCGGTGGAGAAGGATCAGCCCGACCTCGTGCTGCTCGACGTCATGATGCCCGGCATGTCCGGCTACGACGTGTGCCGAAAGATCCGCGCGAACGTCGCCACCGCGATGCTCCCGGTCGTCATGGTGACGGCGCTCGATCCCGTCCAGGAGCGCGTGAAGGGCATCGACGCGGGCGCCGACGACTTCCTGGGCAAGCCCATCAACCAGCCCGAGCTGCTGGCGCGCGTGAAGTCGCTGCTGCGGATCAAGCTGCTGCACGACGAGCTGGCCGAGTGGAGCCGCACGCTCGAGCAGCGGGTCGAGCAGCAGCTGGCCCAGCTCGACCGCCTCGAGCGGCTCAAGCGCTTCTTCTCGCCCCAGCTGGCCGAGCTGATCGTGAGCGGCGACGCCGAGGATCCGCTCAAGAGCCACCGGCGCGAGATCGTGGTGGTCTTCCTCGACCTGCGAGGCTTCACCGCCTTCGCCGAGACCTCCGAGCCCGAGGAAGTCATGGGCGTGCTGCGCGAGTACCACGTCGCGATGGGACGGGCCATCGTGGAGCACGAGGGGACGCTCGAGCGGTTCACCGGCGACGGGATGATGATCTTCTTCAACGATCCGGTGCCGGTGCCCGACGCCGCCGCGCGCGCGGTGCGCATGGCGCTGGCGATGCGCGCGCGCGTCGACGAGCTGCTCGTGCGGTGGCGCAAGCGCGGCTACGACCTCGACTTCGGCGTGGGCATCGCCCAGGGCTACGCGACGATCGGCGCGATCGGCTTCGAGGGCCGCATGGACTACGGCGCGATCGGCACCGTGACCAACATGGCGGCGCGCCTCTGCGGCGAGGCCCAGCCCCGCCAGATCCTCGTCTCGCAGCGCGTGCTCGGCGCGGTGGAGGCGCTGGTCGAGGCGGAAGAGCTGGGCGGCCTCACGCTCAAGGGGTTCTCCAAGCCTGTCCCCGCGTTCAACCTGCTCCGACTCCGAGCGGACTGAACCTCAGATCGTGCGGTCGCGACCCGCCCAGTAGGGGTCGCGCAGCATCCGCTTGATGAGCTTGCCGGCGGTGTCGCGCGGGAATTCCTCGGGGAAGGAGACCTCGCGGGGCACCTTGTAGTCGGCGAGGTGCTCGCGGGCGAAGGCGCGCACCTCGTCGGCGGTGAGCGTGTGCCCCGGACGGATCTGGATCGCCGCGTGGACGCGCTCGCCCCAGTCCTCGTCCGGGACGCCGAACACCGCCACGTCCTCGACGGCGGGGTGCCGGTGGAGCGCGTCCTCGATCTCGGCTGGGTAGATGTTGACGCCGGCCGAGATGATCATGTCCCGCTTGCGGTCGCCGATGTAGTAGTAGCCCTCCGCGTCCACCCGCGCGACGTCGCCGACGGAGTACCACTCGCCGCGTCGGGTCTGGCTCGTCGCCTCGGCGTTCTTGTAGTAGCCGTCGAACATGCCTTCGAATCGCCGGATGTAGACCTCACCGGGCTCGCCCACCGCCACCGGCCGGCCGTCGTCGTCCAGCAGCGCGAGCTCGACGTTGGGGGCCGCGCGGCCGCACGAGCCGGGCTTTCGCAGGACGTCGGCGGGCGTCAGGATCGTGTTCACGCCGAGCTCGGTGGAGCCGTAGAACTCGTAGAAGCAGGGGCCGAAGTAGCGGAGCGCCTCCTCCTTGACGCGCATGGGACAGGGCGCGGCCGCCACGACGAGGCTCTTCATCGAGGCGACGTCGTAGCGCGCGCGCACCGCCTCTGGCAGGTCGAGGATACGCTTGACCAGCGTGGGCGCCATGAACGTGCTGGTGACCTGGTGCGTGTGGATCAGATGGAGGGCCTGCTCCGGTTCGAACTTGCGCATGACCACCACGGTGCCGCCCAGCACCGTCGTGAACAGCGCGAACGAGCCGGGCGCCGAGTGATAGAGCGGGCCGGCCACCAGGTGAACCTGGCCCTCGTGGATCATGCCGAGCGCCTGCATGAGATCCAGCGTGAGCCGCGGATTCACGCCGGAGCGGACCGCGCCCTTGGGCTTTCCGGTGGTGCCGCCGGTGTAGATCATGGAGCCGCCGAGGCCCTGCGTCGGATCCACCGCGGGCGCCTCCGGGCTCCCGCGCTGCACGAGGTCGTCCAAGCTCGACGCCCACGGTCTGCGCTCGGCGCCGGTGAGGATCCAGGTGCGGACGTTAGGGGCCCGGCTCCGGATCTGCTCGGCGATCGGCACGAACGGATCGCCGACGAACACGACCGCGGCGTCGGAATGATCGAGAATGTAGAGCACCTCGTCGGCGACCAGGCGGTGGTTCATCGGCACCGGCAGCGCGTTGACGGCGCGGACCGCGCCGGACGCCAGCAGGTACTCGAGCGAGTTGGGGGCGTAGACGATCGCGGTCTCGCCGCGCGCGAGGCCGAGCTTGGTCAGCGAGCTGGCGAGCCGGTTCCGCCGATCGAAGAGCTCGCGCCAGGTCCAGCGACGCGCGTCTTCGACGTACGCCACGGCGTCGGGCTTCGCCTGCGCGTGAACCGCGACGACGTCCAACCGAACCTTCTACTGCGGGTAGAGGTGGCAGGCGACCAGACGACCGGACTCGGGCAGGAGCTTCGGCTCCTCGGTGGAGCACCGGGGGAGGGCGTGCGGGCAGCGCGGGTGGAAGCGGCAACCCGACGGCGGGTTCATCGGACTCGGCACCTCGCCGGTCAGGATGATCTCGTCACGTCGCTCGTCCGGATGCGAGGGCAGCGCCGCCGAGAAGAGCGCCTGCGTGTAGGGATGCTTGGGCGCCTTCGCGAGGGTCTCGCCGTCGCCGACCTCGACGATCTTGCCGAGGTACATCACCGCGATCGTGTGGCTCATGTGGGCGACCGCGGCCAGGTCGTGGGCGATGAAGAGGTACGACACGCCGAGCTGCGCCTGGAGGTCCCGCAAGAGATTCAGGATCTGGGCGCGGATGGACACGTCGAGCGCCGAGACCGGCTCGTCGAGGACGACGACCTTGGGCGAGAGCGAGAGCGCCCGCGCGATGGCGATCCGCTGGCGCTGGCCGCCCGAGAACTCGTGGGGGAACAGATCGGCCGCGCGCTCCGGCAGCCCGACCAGCTCCAGGAGCCGCAGCAGGCGCTTGCGCACCTCCACCGACGGCAATGGCTCGTTGGTGATGAGTGGCTCCATGATGATCGAGCCGACGCGCATTCTTGGATTCAGCGACGCGTAGGGGTCCTGGAACACGGCCTGCACCGAGCGCCGGTAGGCCTTCAGGCTTCCGCCGTCGAGCGTCTGGAGGTCCTGCCCCTCGAAGCGCATGATCCCGCCGGTCGGCTGCTCCAGGAGCAGCACCATCTTCGCGGTCGTGGTCTTACCGCAGCCCGACTCGCCGACGAGCCCGAGCGTCTTGCCGGGGTCGATCGTGAACGAGATGTCGTCGACGGCGCGGACCGCGCCGACCTGGCGCGAGAAGAAGACTCCCTGCTTCACCGGGAAGTGCTTGGTGAGGTTCTTGGCTTCGAGGACAGGTCCCGCCATCGCCCTACACGCTCACCTGGACCCCGGCGCCGAGAGCCAGCAGCGGCTCGTTTGCAAGTCGGCCACCCGAAACTCGGGCGGCGCCTCCGTTCGGCAGCGATCCATGACCTTGGGGCAGCGCGGGTGGAACGCGCAGCCCGCGGGCGGCGCCGACGGATCCGGCGGCTGGCCGTCGATCGCGGTGAGCCGCTTGCGACTGTCGCCGAGCCGGGGGATGGACTCGAGGAGCGCCTGCGTGTAGGGGTGCGCGGGCGAATTGTAGATCTGCTTCACCGGGCCCGACTCGACCATCCGCCCCGCGTACATGACCGCCACCTGGTCGCACATCTTGGCGACGATGCCGAGGTTGTGGGTGATGAAGATCAGCGCCAGATTGTGGGAGCGCTGGAGGTCGCGCAGGAGGTTCAGGTATTGCGCCTGGATGGTGAGGTCGAGGCTCGTCGTCGGCTCGTCCGCGATGAGCACCCGCGGCTCGCACGAGATCGCGATCGCGCCCACGATGCGCTGCCGCATACCCCCGGAGAGCTGGTGGGGATACTCGCGCACTCGCGACTCCGGCGCGGCGATGCGGACGGCTTTGAGCAGATCAAGCGCCCGGCCCCACGCGCTGCCGCGGGACGCATGCTCGTGGACGCGGATCGGCTCCGCCACCTGATCCCCGATCGTGAAGAGCGGGTTCAGCGACGCCATCGGGTCCTGGAGGATCATCGCGATCCGCTTGCCGCGGATCCGGCGCATCTCGCGGTCGGACTTCTTGAGCAGGTCTTCGCCCTCGAAGAGGATCTCGCCCGAGACGAACCGGGCCGCCGGAGGGAGCAACCGCAGCAGCGAGAGCGCCAGGGTGGTCTTGCCGGAGCCCGACTCGCCCACGATCCCGAGCGTCCCGCCCTGGTCGAGGACCAGCGAGACGTCGTCCACCGCACGCGTGACGCGCGTGCCGCGCGCGCTCACGTAGTGGGTGGAGAGATGCCGAAGCTCGAGGAGCGGGCCGGTCACAACTGACGGAGCTGTGGGTCGAGCTTTACCCGGAGCCAGTCGCCCAGAAGGTTCGCGGACAGGACCATCAGCATGATGCAGGAGCCCGGTAGCACCGTCAGCCACCAGTACCCGGCCATCATGCCCTTCTTGCCGTCGGCCAGCATCAGCCCCCACGCCGGCTGGGGCGGCGGCACCCCGACGCCGAGGAACGACAGCGTGGCCTCGGCGATGATCACCACGCCGAGCTGCAGCGTGCCCAGCACGATGGCGGTGTTGACCACGTTCGGCAGGATGTGCCGGCGCATGATCGTCCACTTCGAGCAGCCGGCGACGACCGCCAGACGCACGAAGTCCCGCTCCCGGATGGAAAGGACTTCGCCGCGGATGATCCGCGCATAGCGCGTCCAGAAGACGGCCGCGAGGATGATGATGATGTTCGAAACGCTCGGCCCCACGATGGCGGCCAGGAAGATCGCGAAGACGAGGACGGGCAAGGCCAGCCACGCGTCGGTGATCCGCATGATCACCTGATCCACCCAACGGCCGAGATAGCCGGAGATGATGCCGAGGGTCGTGCCGAGGAGCCCCGCGAAGATCACCGCGGTGAAGCCCACGATGATCGAGACGCGGGCGCCGAAGATGAGCCGCGAGAGGACGTCGCGCCCGAGATGGTCGGTTCCCAGGAGGTGGTCCAGGGTCCCGCCAACCTGCCACGCCGGCGGTCGGAACCGGTCGCCCAGCACGCCGACCTCGGGATTGTGAGGCGCGATGACATTGGCGAAGATCGCGACCAGCACCACCGTGAGGATGATCAGGACCGGGATGTGCGGG
>Ga0209161_10003224_pt1 | contig 13221 bp, 17 predicted proteins | sample GraSoiAngelo_155_FD_186169 | JGI IMG/M metagenome (GOLD analysis project Ga0209161, IMG submission 186169) | Grasslands soil microbial communities from the Angelo Coastal Reserve, California, USA - 14_1009_13_30cm (SPAdes) (version 2) | ecosystem: Environmental > Terrestrial > Soil > Grasslands...
GCGAGGGCCCCGTGGCTCGCTCCGGCTTGGCCGTGCCGGCGGGTGGCGCGGCAATTGGCGGCGGCTCGGGCATGGAACCGTTGGCCCGCGGGCGGCGCCGACGCCGCCGTGGCGAGCTGGAGGCTGCCGGCTGCTCGGAGGACGGACGCGGCTGCTCTGCCGCGGCCGTGCCCCGCTTCACCTTGGCGCCGATCTCGCCCTCGGCGCAAAGAGCGCCGTCCAGGGTGTGGACGTCGACTCGCCAGACGACGATGGAAGACGGCGCGCCACTCGCGGGCGGCCGCTTCTGCGTCAGCGTCCAGCGGGCGTAGATGGTGTCGCCCGCGTGCACCGGGCGGGGAAACTTCCAGTTCAGCCACTCCCACTCGGCGACCATCGGCACCGGCGTGTCGACGGAGCCCAGGCCGACCGCCATGGCGACCACCAGCGCCGGCGGAGCGGCACGGCGCCCGCCGTTGGAGGCCTCGATGGTCAGCGGGGAGAGGTCGCCGGCGACGCCGGCGAACAGCGCTATCTCTGCGTCGGAGACGGTGCGGCGGCGCGTGGTCCACTCGCCGCCGAGGGGAAGGTCGTCAAAAGAAAGGGGCTCCAGATCGCGCCGAGTATAGATCCAAGTCCAAGTTAGCCGCGTTAACCTATGGCAACCTCCGGGCCCCCATAGGAGTGACTCTTGGATCTCGCGGCCGTACTCCTGATCACGTCGGTCTTCCTGGTCCTGGCCCTAATCCTCCTGACCGTCTCCCTCATGCGGAATCGCGGCACCGCGCGCGAGCTCGAAGCCGCGCTGGCCGATGAGAGCGGTGCTCGCGATCGGGCCGCCCTGCTCCTCGCGATCGCTTCCGCGGTCAACTCCTCGCTGGCCCTGGAAGAGGTGCTCAACGTCGCCCTGACCCACGCCGGCCGGATGATGGGCGCGGTCGCGGGCGCCATGTACCTGGTCCGAACGGGCAAGGCCGAGATGTACCGCGAGGCTTCCTACAACCTCAACACCCGTGCTCGCGGCGGGATGCGCAAGATCGACGAGGAGCCTTTGAGCTCGGCGCTGTCGGCGATGCGTCCGTTGGTCGTCAAGCTCGACGAGCAAACTGCGCCAGGCCTGGACACGGGCGGTCACCCCCAGCACGTGCTCGTCGTCCCGATCCAGCGCTCGGGGCAGCTGATGGGTGCTATGGAGCTCTACCTGAACGCTTGGCGGGAGCTTTCCGAAGACCAGGCCGACCTCTTGAACGGGGTCGCCTCACAGGCCGCCATCGCGATCCGCCACGCCCAGCTGTTCCAGGCCCAGGAGGAGAACGCCCTCACCGACGAGCTCACCAAGCTGCCCAACCGGCGGCATCTCGCGCAGCGGTTCCTGCAGGAGATGCAGCGATCCCGCCGCCACCACAACGCGATCGCGTTTCTGATGATCGACCTCGACCACTTCAAGCAGGTCAACGACACATACGGGCACTTGAACGGCGATGCCGTTCTGGCCGAATTGGCCCAGATCCTGGTCACAGGTGCGCGCGAGTCCGACGTTTGTGCGCGCTACGGCGGGGAGGAGTTCGCCCTGATCCTGCACGAGACCACGGAGCCGGGCGCACGGACCCTGGCGGAAAGGATTCGCGCGAAGGTTGCCGCGGCGACTTTTCCCGGCGGGTTGAAGCTCACCATCAGCGTCGGCGTGGCGGCGACCGACGACCCGGCGCTGTTCACGCAGCTGATCGACCGCGCCGACCAGGCGCTCTATGCGGCCAAGCAGGGCGGTCGCAACCAGGTCCGCGTCGCCGACATGAAAGGTCCGGCGCCCAAGCCGCACGCGCCGAGGCCAGAGGCCGAACCGGTTTAAAGTCCAGCTCTGTGGCGCACTTCTGCGTCAACTGCGGCGCGCCGCTTGCCTTGCAGACGATCGAAGGGCGCGAGCTCGAGGTATGCCCGAAGGATGGCTACGTCCTGTGGCACGACCCCAAGGTCGCTGCCGCGGTGGTCGTGGAGACGGGCGGCGGCATCGTGCTGGGCCGGCGCGCGATCGAGCCTGGCTACGGCCTTTGGTGCCTGCCCGGCGGCTTTGTCGACGACGACGAGGATCCTGCTGCGGCCGCCGTGCGCGAGTGCATGGAGGAGCTCAATGCAGCGGTCGAGCTGACAGGTCTGCTCGGCGTGTATCACATCGCGAAGACAACCGCGTCGAGCATCGTCGGCATCGCATATCGGGGGCGACTGGTCGACGGCGAATCGATCAGCGCAGGTCCCGAAATGCTCGAAGTTGCGGTCTTCTCGCCGGACGAGCTGCCGCAGATCGCTTTCCCGAGCCACCAGGCGGTGCTATCCGCATACATCAGGTCCCCGGCGCAGCTGGCGGGAGCGGAACTTCTGAACGCCTTCGCAGCGGCTCAGCCTGCATCCCCGCCATCACCAGTCCGAGAAGGACGGAGACCACGGCGCACGCGGTGAATCCCGCCGCGTAGCCGGCGTTCTGGACGATCGGGCCGAAGATCAGCGGCCCGGCTGAGAGCCCGATGAAAAGAACAGTGCCGTAGATGCCCATGGTGACCCCGCGAGTCGAGGCGCTCGAGAGGTCGCCGAAGACGACGCCGATGGCCACGAACGCCGTCGCCATGAAGGGCGTCCCGACCGCGATGACGATCGCCGGCACGAGGAAGCCGGTGAGGTGGCCCAGAACCACCATCGCGGCGGACCAGATGACGACGCCTGTCAGCACGATCGGCCACCGGCGGCGCGCCCGATCCACCAGGCGTCCGGCGATCGGTCGAGAGCCGGCGTTGAACACCGCCTGCAGCGCGAGCAGGTAGCCGACCTGGGCGGCAGGGAGGCCGAGCCCTTCCCTGGCGAAGATGGGGACGAATGCCCCGAACGTGCCCCAGGCCAGCGTCATGCTGATCAGCCCGATCACCACGGGCGCGAACGCCACCTGCCTGGCCAGCGCTCGCAGTGGAGCGACCAGCGAGAGCCCTTGCCCGGCGTGCTGACGCGTCTGGCTGGTCGCCAGCGCGCCGGGAATCGTGAAGATGAGCAGCGCGGTCGTCACGGCGATGTCAGTCCGCACGTCGATCCACCGGAGCGCAAGCCCGGCGAGGGCGGGGCCGAGCGTGAAGCCGAGCTGCATCGAGAGCGTCAGCCATCCCATCGCGCGCCCGAGCTTTCCCCTGGGCACCGATTCGGTTACCGCGCTGAACACAGCCGACTGCTGGGCGCCGGCGGCGAGACCGCCGATGATCTGCCAGAGAAACAGGGGAGCCACGCTCGGGGTGAGCGCGGTCGCGAGCTGCGAGAAAGCCGTCAGCACCAGCGAGATGCCGAGCAGCGTGCGGGCTCCGAAGCGGTCCACCAACACCCCGGAAGGCAGAGACAGGATCGCGGCGGCGATGGTGGCGACCGAAAACAGGGCGCCGACCTCAAACCTGCTCGCGCCCAGGTCGTGGGCGTAGAGCGGAACGGTCAATCCGCGTGCCGCTATGGTCGCGAAAACCGCTCCGGCCGCCACGTAGAGAAAGACAATGCGCCGGGATTCGGGGACGGCTGAGGTCACCGCACCTAACATACCGGCGACCCGATAGGCGACTGATACGTCGCGCTCGTCGGCCTTGTCGCGGGGTTGCCGGCCATAGCCCTACTACAAACCGCTGTCACCGACCCTGCATTCGAACACGAGCCGACGGCGAGGTCCGATCTACGTCTGCCGGCGAAGTGCGGGCTGTGATCCAGGACTATCTTGAGGAGACGAGCAGGCTGCAGCTTTCCACGCCTCAATCCGTCTTCGTCTGATGATCGAGCGAGCGGCAGAGCTCCTGGTCGGGTCGCGGCACGCCGTCGCGCTGACGGGTGCGGGCGTGTCGGCCGAAAGCGGGATCCCGACGTTCCGCGGCGAGGGCGGGCTCTGGACCAAGTACGACCCGGTCAAGGTCTCGTCGATCGACAGTTTCATGGCCGATCCCGAGTCGTATTGGAAGGTGTCGCGCGACCGGGGTCGGGTCGCACTCGCGGCCCAACCCAACCCTGGCCACGTCGCCCTGGCGGAGCTCGAAGCGGCCGGCCGGCTGCTCGCCGTCATCACCCAGAACACAGACGGCCTGCACCAGGACTCGGGCAGCAAGCGGGTCATCGAGCTGCACGGTTCCGGACGGAAGGTGCAGTGTCTCGATTGCGGCCATCTCGAGCCCCGGTTCGAGGTCCAGGCCCGACTCGACGTGGAGATGCCGCCACGATGCCGCAACTGCGGCGGCACCTTGTTGAAACCGACCGTCGTCCTCTTCGGTGAGCCGATGCCGGTCGCCGCAATGCAGGAAGCCTTCGAGCTGGCCCGGAATGCGGACGTGATTCTGGTCGTCGGCTCGTCGCTGGTGGTCTACCCGGCCGCGGAGGTGCCGCTCGTCGCGCTGCGGGCCGGCGCTCGGATGATCGTGATCAACGCTGAGCCGACCCCGTTCGACCGGTTTGCCCAAATCGTCATCCATGGCCGGTCTGGGGAGGTGCTGCCGCAGATCGCGGCGCTCATAAGTGCGTGACGCTGCCGGCGACAAAGGGATGACCGTCGACGATCAGCTCGCCGGCGGGACCGATGTCCTCGGCGACGCCCTCGGTGGCGCGACCGGAAACATCAACGCGTACGCGCCGGCCGAGCGAGGCTGACAGCTCCCGCCATCTAGCCAGGACGGGCTCCCGAGGAGCCGAAGTCCACGCCTCCATCCTTTCGCGCAATTTCTCGAACACCTCATCGCGTGGCTTATCCAGCTTGGCGGCGCCGTCGGGCGCCCAGCTCAAATTGATCCCGACGCCGCAGATCGCCTTACCCTGCGCCGTCTCGATCAGGATGCCCCCCAGCTTTCGCTCATCGAGGAGCAGGTCGTTGGGCCACTTGAGCATGACCGGCGGTCCGCAGGCTTCGGCCGCGGCAACGCCGGCGGCGAGGCTCAGCAGTGGATCAGTTTTGAAGACGAAAGACACCAGCAAGGCCGTGCCGGCGGGCGCGTCCCATGGTCGGCGAAAGCGTCCACGTCCGGCCGTTTGATAGTCGGCGATCACGATCGAGCCGACCGGCAGCTCGCGGGCCATATCCTGGGTCGACGTCACGGATCCCAGGCGCAAAACTTCCGCTTTACCCACGGTCGGTAAGCTAACCGAGACGATGAAGCTTCACCGAGCGATCGCGCTCGTGGTGATGATGATCATGGCGGCGGGCGTGATCGTCTTGCTGACCGCGGCAGGCGTCTCGAGCTTCGACAACCACAGCCTGATCGCACTCGGGGTGGTGGTGGTCGCGGCCGCGGTAAGCGGCGTGGCGTTCAGCTGGAAGCGCTACTTCAAGCGCCCGTAACTTGCCACCTAAGCTGAGGCTCGGCTACAAGGCTTCCGCCGAGCAGTTCGGGCCTCGCGAGCTGCTCGACTTCGCCATCGCGGCCGAGGCCAACGGATTCGATTCGGTGTTCGTCAGCGACCACTTCCAGCCATGGCGCCACTCCGACGGTCACGCCCCGTTTGCGTTTGCGTGGCTCGCCGCGGCGGGCGAACGTACGTCGCGCGTGACCCTCGGCACGTCGGTCGTGACGCCAACGTTTCGCTATCACCCGGCGATAGTGGCGCAGGCATTCGGCACGCTGGGCTTGCTCTTCCCGGAACGGATGATTCTCGGCGTCGGCACCGGCGAGCACCTCAACGAGGGCGCGCTGGGTGTTCAGTGGCCTGACAACCGCGAGCGTTTCGCGCGCCTTCGCGAGGCGGTGAAGCTGATCCGCCTTCTTTGGACTGAGCAGTCGGTGACCTTCGACGGCGATTACTACCGCACCCGCAACGCGACGGTTTATGACCGCCCCGCCGGCTCCATCCCCATCTTCATCGGCGCGGGTGGACCCCAGGTTGCGAAGTACGCCGGTCGCGCGGGTGACGGCCTCATCTGCACCTCGGGTAAAGGAATGGAGCTCTACGCCGAGCAGTTGCTCCCGTCATTCAGCGATGGAGCGAAGGAATCAGATCGCGATGGCGGCGAGCTGGACAAGATGATCGAGGTCAAGGTCTCGTACGACACCGACCGAGACCGAGCGATGGAGGACACCAAGATCTGGGCCGCCCTCGCGCTGCCGGCTGAGGCAAAGGCGGGCATCGACGATCCTCGAGAGATGGAGCGGCTGGCCAAGACCGTGGAAGACGTGGCCCACCGCCGATGGCTCGTTTCCAGCGACCCGGAGGAGCACATCGAGCAGTTGCGGCCGTATCTCGACCTTGGGTTCAATCACCTCGTCTTCCATTCGCCAGGGGACGGCCAGGCGCGCTTCCTCGAGCTGTACGGCGCCCATATCCTCCCGAGGATTCGCAAGCTGTGGGGGTAACCACCTGGGTCGTCGTCCTGGTCAAGGACTTCGATTCGGCCAAGCAGCGCTTGACGCCGGCGCTCGGGACGAGGTCGCGTCGGACGCTGGCACGGCGCAACGCCCACCTCGCCGTGAGCGCCGCGGCCGCCGGCGGGCACGTGCTCGTCGTGACCGGGAGCGACGAGGTGGCGGAGATGGCCGTGGCGTGGGGCGCGGATGTCCTGGTCGAGCCGCACGAGGACGGCCAGAACATCGCCGCGCGGCGTGGAATCGAGCAGGCGCAGGCACGGGGCGCGGGCGCCGTGCTTCTGCTCTCGAGCGACTTGCCCCTGGTGACGCCCGATGCGGTGGCCAGGCTGCTCCGCGCGGCGGCGCAGCATGCTTCGCCGGTCGCCGTCGCCGTGCCGGCAATCGGCCGCGGCGGGACCAACGCCCTCTACCTGCGCCCGCCCGATGTGATCGGTCTGCACTTCGGCGATGAGTCATTGGCGCAGTTCCAGGAGGACGCCGAGGCGCGAGAAGTGGAGTTTGTGGTCTTTCATTCCGAGGCGATGGCGCTCGACCTCGACGAACCGTCCGACCTGGCTCGTCTCAGCCGCGCGGTGTGAGGCGAATCGAGCTGATCGCCGTCGACGGCCTGCCCGAGGTGCGACGCGGAGACGACCTCGGCCGCATGATCTCCGAGCGCGCCGCCCTGAGCCCGGGCGACGTTGTCGTCGTGGCGCAGAAGGTCGTCTCCAAGGCCGAGGGCCGCGTCGTCGAGCTGGCAGGCGTCACAGCCGGTGACGAGGCCGTGCGGATCTCGCTCCGTCTGATCGCCAAACCAGATCCCCGAATGGTGCAGGTCGTGCTCGATGAGAGCGTGCGGGTGCTGCGATCAGAGCGCGTCCTGATCACCGAAACCAGGCACGGCTACGTGTGCGCGAACTCGGGGGTCGACCACTCGAATGTCGGTGCCGCCGGTATGGTGACGCTGCTGCCGCTCGATCCCGATGCCAGCGCCGAGCGTCTGCGGTCGGGACTGCGCCGCCTGACCGGTGTTGACGTTGGAGTGATCATCTCGGATACGTTCGGCCGGCCCTGGAGGATGGGCATCGTCAACGTTGCGCTCGGGCTTGCGGGGCTGCCGGCGCTGGTCGACCTGCGCGGCACTGACGACGACTCAGGCCTGCCGCTGCACGCCACCGTGCTGGCGATCGCCGACGACATCGCCGCGAGCGCAGGCCTCGCGATGGGCAAGACCGGCCGAACGCCGGCTGTCGTGGTGCGCGGGCTCACGGTGCATGGCGCCGGTTCAGGGCGGGACCTGATACGACCGGCGGAAGAGGACCTGTTCCGCTGAAGGTCGCTGTCCTGGCGGGAGGCACCGGAGGCGCCGAGCTCTCGGCTGGGATTCACACCGCGCTGCCCGGCGTCGAGCTGACCGTCGTCGCGAACACCGCTGACGATGACGAGTTCTGGGGGCTGCTCGTCTGCCCGGACATCGACGCGGTCATCTATCGACTGGCCGGCGTTTTCAACGAGCACTCCGGCTACGGCGTGAGGGGCGACACCTTCAATGTGCTACAGGCGCTGGCCGAGATCGGCGAGGACGCATGGTTTCGCATTGGCGACAAGGATTTCGCCACTCACATGCTGCGGTCGGAGGTGATGCGCCGCGGCGGCACGCTGACCGAAGCCACCGCTGAGCTGTGCAAGCGCTTCCGGGTCACAGCTCGCGTGCTCCCCATGACCGATGACTGCGTACGGACACGTTTCACGACCGAAAAGGGTGAGCTCTCCTTTCAGGATTACTTCGTGCGCCAGCGCCTGAAGCCGCGGCTGCACGGCATTGATTTCGCAGGGATGGCTTCGGCCCGCCGTTCCTCGGAAGTTTCGGCCGCCCTGGGCGAGGCAGACCTCGTGATCATAGGTCCATCCAATCCGCTGATCTCGATCGCTCCCATCCTCGCCCTCACTCGAGATTTGCTGGTCCGAGAACGCACCGTTGCGATCACGCCGATTGTCAGGGGCGCTGCCTTGAAGGGCCCGACTGTCGAGATGATGCGCGCGCTTGGCCCCGCTCCGAATCCCGTCGAGGTCGCGCGGCTGTATCGCGATGTGGCCGGCACGTTTGTGCTCGACGAAAAGGATCGCGACCTGACCGGCGCGGTCGAAGAGCTGGGTTACAGGACGCTCGTATGCGACACGGTGATGCGCGACGGAGGCATTGAGCTTGCGCTCGCCGTCCTAGGTCACGTGTGAGTTGGCCACCATGACCAGCACCCCGATGAGAACCATCACGAGGCCGACCACGAGCACCGCGTACTGAGCGACGGCCATCACCGTCCCGCTTGAGCGTTTGGCATCGGGCTCTTCTGATTCCATCCCAGGCGAATCGCCCGATGCGAGCTGCCACGAGCCGGTCGGGGCACCGCCCCTGTCCTTCTTCTTCGACCGGCCGTCGGGGCTCACCGAATCGTCCTTGGCCGAGTTGACGACCGACCATCCGCCGGCCGCGGTGCTCGAGGTGGCCTGGGCGGCGGGGGCGACCTGGGCGGGCGGGAGCGGTTCCGCCGGTTTCGGTGCGGGTGTCCACGAAGGTTCACCGGGGGCGGGCCTCGGAGTGGGTTCCGGAGCCGGCCTGAACGGCTCGGGCTGGGCGACGGGATAGTCGAAGGTGGGCGCGGGCGCCGGCGGCGGGATGGGGCTCTGCTCCCACGGAGGGGGCTGAGGCGCCTGCTGGGGCCGGGCCGGCGGCGTCACCGGCGGGGCTGCAGGCGGCGCCTCGAAGGCGGACGGCTGGTAGGTGCTGGTGGGCTGGACCTGGGTCGGCGCGAACGGAGACGGCGCTTCTGCGGGCTGCTCGGGGGGCTTTTCGGCGTGACCGTGAGGCGTGAGCGTCCGCTGGCGCGCGGCTCGGACCTTGTGCTCGATCTGGGACCGGCGCGCGGAGTACATCGAACGCTTCTCGACCGACTTGCGGCGCAGGACGAAAAAGATCGCCATGATGCCGACCAGAGCTACGAAGGGCCCAGCCACCAGGTACGCCATAGGCGCCGATTATCGGGGATCGGTCCATGTGTGACAATCGCGAATGGTGGCTCTTTACGATCGGATTCAGTCTGAAATGGTCCGCGCACGCATGCAGCGCGACGAAATCGCCCTCGACACCCTCTCGCTGCTGAAGAGCGAGCTCGTTCGTGCAAGCAAGGAAGGCGGCGCCTCCGGAACCATCGACGACGGCCTGGTGATCCGCGTCGCACGCAAGGAAGTGAAGCGAAGGGAGGAGGCGATCGCTGTCTATCGCAAGGCGGGTCGCGAGGACACGGCCCGTCGCGAGGAGGCTCAGATGGAGGTGCTCCGCGGTTTCCTGCCGGCGGCGATGAGCGAGCAGGATATCGAGGCCGAGATTCGAGCCGTCATCGCCGAGGTCAAACCCGACGGTCCGAAGGGATTCGGACTGGTCATGAAGGCCGCAAGCGCCCGTCTCGCGGGCCGGGCCGACGGCACACAGATCGCGGGTGTAGCGCGCAGGCTGCTTGGCTCCTAAGCCCAAGAAATCGTGGATGGTGCCACCCCCGCCGCGTGGCGCCAGGACGCGCGCAAGGCTCACCGTCGAGCGGCTGTCAGAGCTCTATCCGGCGGTCACGGAGCTGGTGCATGAGAACCCTTTCCAGCTTCTGATCGCGACGATCCTGTCGGCGCAGACGACCGACCGCTCGGTGAACCTCGTCACGCCGGAGCTGTTCCGGCGCTATCCAACCGCGGAAGATCTTGCGGCGGCCAACCCGGCCGAGGTCGAAGTGCTCATCAAGCCGACAGGATTCTTCCGGGCCAAGACCAAGAGGATCATCGCCGCCAGCCGCAAGCTGGTCGACCTGTTCGGTGGCGAGGTGCCGCACACCATGGAAGACCTGATCAAGGTCCCCGGGATCGGGCGCAAGACGGCCAATGTGATTCTGGGCGCGGGTTTCGGCGTGCCCGGGTTTGCCGTCGACACGCACGTGATCCGGTTGACCAACCGGCTTGGGCTCGTGAGGGCCAAGGACCCGGTGAAGATCGAGTTTCAGGTCTGCTCGATGGTGCCGAAGGAAGAGTGGACCGCCCTTTCGCTCCGCCTGATCCTGCACGGCCGGAGGGTGTGCGTGGCGCGCCGGCCCCGGTGCGAGGAGTGCGTTCTCAACGACTTCTGCCCGTCGTCGACCGTCCGGCCCAGGCCGCGCCGTCGGGTACGCGCCACCTGATTGCCCGGCCCGTGCGCCAAACCATCCTGTGAACCGAACGTTTGTTCTAACATCTGAGAAGTGGGCGCCCCCGAGCCCCGGCTGGCCGACGTTGAGTACCTCGAGGTCGAGTGCAAGTCGGCCCTCAACCCGGTCAAGAACATGGGCTTTGGGTGGTCGCTCAACCCGTACACGGGGTGTGAGCACCGCTGCGCCTTCTGCTACGTCCGTGCCTTCGAGCTCCGCGCCGACCGGCCGTCAGATGACCGCTACGGACGGACTGTCCGGGTCAAGGTCAACGTCGCCGGAGTGCTGCGGGGCGAGCTCGCGCGCCGCTCCTGGCGCAGGGAGACCGTCGTTATCGGGGCGGCGACCGATCCATACCAGCCCGCGGAGGGCAGGTACCGCCTGACCCGCCAGTGCCTGCAGACGCTGCGCGACTTCGCCAACCCGACGGCCATGATCACGCGCGGCCCGATGATCGTCCGAGACATCGACGTGCTGAGCGAGCTGGCCACGCGCGCCGAGCTGCACATCACGTTCAGCATCCCGACCCTCGACGACGAGATCTGGCGTAAGACCGAGCCCGGCACGGCCCACCCGAAGCAGCGCCTTCGCGCGATCGAAAAGCTCGCGGGCGCCGGGATCGACGTCGGTGTCGGCATGGCGCCGATCCTGCCGGGCCTGTCCGACCGGCCCGAGCACCTCGAGCAGGTCGTCAAGGCCGCCCGAGCAGCGGGCGCGACGGGTCTGTGGGCCGGCATGCTGCACCTGAAGGACGGGACTCGCGAACACTTCATGTCGGTCCTCGCCAAGCACTGGCCCGACATGGTGCCGCGCTACGAGCAGGCATATCGGGACCGCGCCTATCTGCCGCCTTCCTTCGGCGAGAAGACGATGCATGAGGTGGCGCGGCTTCGCTCCCAACATGGGGTTTCCGATCGGCGTCGCGTCATCCTGAAACCGCCGCCAGAACCGGAGCAACTCTCACTGCTGAATTAGCATTTCGCACATATGCGAAGCCCGATCGACGTCCTCGCCGGAAAGGTCGGCGGTTTCAAGAAGATGGAGATAGCACGGCGGACCGTCCCCTGTTACAAGCACGTCCTCGAGAAAGAGGGCGAGCAACTCTCGGTTTGCCTTCTCGTCGATTCCGGCAAGCTGTATCGCTTTCCCTTCGAGAGCAGCAGGGGCATCGGGAGCCTCGCGATCAAAGCCCGTTACCTCCGCGGTGAGATGGAGCACCTGCGCCTGCGCGAATTCCAACCCGGACTTTGCCGCTATGTCGAAAGAGCAGACAAAGCCGTCTGAGTCTCTCGTCCAGGACCTGCTTGCCGAGCGCCGCGAGCTGAAGGTGGCGGTCGAGCGGCTCAAGCTCGAGCTGGCCGACGCGCAGTCGAACGCCGGAGGACCCGATCCCCGCCTCCGCGAGCTGAACGAAGAGATCGAGCGGCTGCGCTATCAGCTGGCTTCGGCGCGGGCCGAGGTCAACCAGATGCGGGAACAACGGGACGAGCTCCGGGCGGGCATCGAACAGGCGCTGGAGAAGCTGGCGGCGGAGGAGTAAACAAAAAGGCCCCGCCGTCGGCGAGGCCTTTGTTGCTGTGTCTTACTTGACCGAGTTCGCCAGCTGGTCCACGTACGGATTGATGAAGGTCCCGATGACCGGGGCGTGCAGTCTCTGGCCGGTTCCCTGCAAACCCTGCACGAGGAACACCACCCAGAAGATGAACCCGATCACCCACAGCGGATACACCAGGAAGTGGATGAAGGGGATGAAAGAGAAGACGAACATGATGATCGAGAGTCCGCCGAAGATCACGATCGAGTTGGCCGCGTTCCACTTGACGTCGGGGTCGTCTTTGCCAACGAACAGAAAAATGATGCCGGTGAGCCAACCGAACAGATAGGCAAGCACTGAATAGGTCTTCTTGTTCGTTCCAACCGAACTGGCCCCGGGCATGGGCGCTGGCTGGCCCGGGGGCGGTGGGGGCATCTGCGACATGCGATCAATCTCCTCCTGAAGGCGGGCTGTTGCGGGCCAGATTATCGGTGGATTGCCCCCAAAAGGCTATAGCTGACCCCAGTTCGAAGCCGGCCTCGACCTCGAACGTTCTCTGTTAGGCTCGCCAGCGATGACCGACTCCGGTCAAACGCCGAAACCCGCGCCGCAGCCGAGCGTTCCTTCGTGGGCGCCAACCCCGGACCAAACCGATCCAACTGAGCCGGCCGAGTCGGAATCCCCTGCACCTGAGTCGCCATTCGTGGCCGACGTGGCCGCGACGATGCGCCTGATCCCGGTTCCGCCCCCCGCGACACCTCCACCGTCAATCGCTTCCATCACGACCCCGCCCCAGGTCCCCGGCGAGCGCTACATCGGCAAGTACCGCGTGAAGGGCGAGCTTGGCCGTGGCGGAATGGGCACGGTGTACCTCGCCGAGCAGCCGGGCCTCGGCCGTGAGGTCGCCATCAAGGAGCTCATCCAATCGGCCGACCCGGTGGCGTTGAAGCGCTTCCTCCAGGAGGCCCAGGTCATGGCCCGGACGAGCCACCCGAACCTGGTCCAGGTGCACGACATGGAGCTAATGGGCAACATCAACTACCTCGTCCTGGAATTTGTCAGGGGTCGGTCGCTCCGCGATTGGATGATCGCAAGCCAGCTCCCTCCGCCGCAGGTTTTCGCGGTGATGCACGGGGTGCTCCAGGCGCTC
>Ga0209161_10003225_pt1 | contig 13218 bp, 9 predicted proteins | sample GraSoiAngelo_155_FD_186169 | JGI IMG/M metagenome (GOLD analysis project Ga0209161, IMG submission 186169) | Grasslands soil microbial communities from the Angelo Coastal Reserve, California, USA - 14_1009_13_30cm (SPAdes) (version 2) | ecosystem: Environmental > Terrestrial > Soil > Grasslands ...
GAAGAGCCCCGCGGGCACGGTGTGCCGCGCGGTGGTCGGCGCCTGCGACCTCGAGGAGACCTGCGACGGGACGAGCCCCGCCTGTCCGCTCGACACCTTCCAGCCGAGCAGCGTCGAGTGCCGGCCGGCGGCCGGCGCGTGCGACGCGGCCGAGACGTGTACCGGCGCGAGCGCCACCTGCCCGCCCGACGCCCCCCAGCCGAACGGCGCGGTGTGCGACGACGGGAACTTCTGCACCGGGAACGACGCCTGCCAGGACGGCACCTGCGTCGGCGATCCCACGCGGCTGGATGGGGCCGCGTGCGACGACGGGAACACCTGCACGAGCAACGATACCTGTGCGGGCGGCACCTGCACGGGGACCATCGCGCCGGACAGCACGCCGTGCGACGACGGCAACGCCTGCACGGCCGCCGACACCTGCCAGGGCGGTGTCTGCGACGGCGTCCCGGTGACGGACAGCACGCCGTGCAGCGACGGCAACGCCTGCACCACGGCCGACAGCTGCCAGGGCGGCCTCTGCGTGGGGACGGCGGTGCAAGACGGCACGGCCTGCGACGACGGCAACGCCTGCACGGCTCCCGACACCTGCCAGGGCGGGACGTGCACGGGCACGCCGGTGGCTGACGGGACCGCCTGCGACGACGGCAGCGACTGCACCGTGGCGGACAGCTGCCACGTGGGGCGGTGCGGCGGCGCGCCGGCCGCGAGCGGCACGGCGTGCGCCGACGACGGCACCGTCTGCACCGCCGACACCTGCGATGCCAGCGGCCGCTGCATCCACCCGCCCGATCCTGCCAGCAGCGGAACGGTCTGCCGCGCGGTGGCGGGCGCCTGCGACGTGGCGGAGAGCTGCACCGGGACGAGCGCCGCGTGTCCGCCCGACACCAAGAGTACGGCGGTGTGCCGCGCGGCGACGGGCTCGTGCGACGTGGCCGAGAGCTGCGACGGGCTGAGCAACGACTGCCCGGCCGACACCTTCGAGCCCGCGACGGTCGAGTGCCGCCCGGCGGCGGGCGTGTGTGACGTGGCGGAGAGCTGCACCGGGACGAGCGCCGACTGTCCCGCGGACGCCAAGAGCACGGCGGTCTGCCGCGCGGCGGCGGGCCCGTGCGACCTGGCCGAGAGCTGCGACGGGCTGAGCAACGACTGCCCGGCCGACGCCTTCGAGCCCGCGAGCGTGGGGTGCCGGGCCTCGGCGGGCGTGTGTGACCCGGCCGAGACCTGCACGGGGACGAGCGCCGCGTGCCCGGCCGACGCCAAGAGCACGGCGGTGTGCCGCGCGGTGGCGGGCCCGTGCGACCTGGCCGAGAGCTGCGACGGGCTGAGCGCCGACTGCCCGGCGGACACCTTCCAGCCCGCGACCGTCGAGTGTCGCCCGGCGGCGGGCGTGTGCGACGTGGCCGAGAGCTGCGATGGCACGAGCGGCGCGTGCCCGGCCGACGGCAAGAGCACGGTCGTGTGCCGCGCGGCGGCGGGCGTGTGCGACATGGCCGAGAGCTGCGACGGGGTGCACGACGACTGCCCTGCCGACGCGGTGCAGCCCGCGGACCGTGTCTGCCGCCCGGCCGCAGGCGTGTGCGACCTTGCGGAGACCTGCGACGGCTCCTCCGTGGCCTGCCCGCCGGACGCCTTCCAGCCCGCGACCGCCATCTGCCGGGCTTCGACGGGCGCCTGCGATCCCGCCGAGCAGTGCAGCGGCACGAGCGCGAGCTGCCCCGCCGACGTGCGCGCCACGGACAGCGACGGTGACGGCGTGTGCGACCTGTTGGACAACTGCCTCACGGAGGCGAACCCCTCGCAGGCCGACAGCGACAACGACGGCATCGGCGACGCGTGCGACCCGTGCACCAACATCGTCCCGGTCTTCGCCACGAGGGCGCGAATCAAGATCCGGAAGCTCAACGTCCCCGGCAGCAACGTGCTCCGGATGAAGGGCAAGATGGCCGTCCCGACCGCGCCGCCGATCGATCCGGCCGCCAAGGGCGTACGCGTCCTGCTCACCGATGCGCAGGGCGGCTCCATGCTCGATGCCATCATCCCGGGCGGTGCGGGCTGGACGTCGAACCGGGCCGGCACGGCCTGGCGCAACCACAACCCGGGCGAGGCCCACGGCATCACCCTGTTACGCATCCGCCAGCTCTCCGCGCCCGGCCTGCTCAGCTTCCAGGTGAGCGGCAAGCACGGCGCTTACGGCCTGTCGCCCGCGGCGATGCCCCTCAAGGGCACCCTGGTGATCGACTCGCCGGTCGCGCAGACCGGGCAGTGCGGGGAGCTGCTCTTCGCCGGGCCGGCGCCGGCGCCGCACTGCGCCTTCAACGCGTCGCGCAGCACGCTCCGCTGCAAGTAGCGAGACGGACCCGGCCGGACGCGGGCCTTCCTCACCCGACGAGCAGCGTGCGCCCGGTTCCCTCCGAGCGCCACGCCGGCAGATCCTACGTAAATTTGGGCTGGGGCCGACGTCATGCGGCGCGTTTCGTGAGGGTGACGGTGTAGCCGAGGGCGGCGAGGCGCTTGGTGTGCTATCAGGTGAGGCGGTCGGCGTTCAGGCGCTCGAAGTAGTCGCCTCCGAGTTCGCGACACGGCTGGCCGTCGCTCAGGACGTGGCAGTCGATGACGAGGATACTATGGGCGACGGCGCTGACGACGTGATGTTCGTTGAAGCGAAACTCGCCGGTTCCGCCGATCTCCGACTCGAGCGTGGCGTCCCGTGTCCACCAGTTGCGAATCCCCTCGGCCGTCGTGATTGCTCCATAGACCGCGCAGGGGAAGCGTGGATCCTGACGAGATGCATGATGTCGAACATCGAGGCTTTGCCTACCGCCGTAGCACCGACGAACCTCGGGTGGTCGCGAGTTCCGGATGATCGACTACGGAGAGCGCGTTCTGCCACGCAACGACGACCGCGCGACCCTGATCACCTTCAAGCTGACCCCGCGGGTCCGTTTCTAGGCGCGGCTACTGCGGCTGCTGCACCTGCTTGATGCAGTGGAGCACGGCGTCCGAGAGGTTGTTCAGCCGGTCGCCCTCGAGCCGCGACACGTTGCCCTGCGCGGAGAGCTGCGCCGCGCGCTTCTTGAAGTGGCTCACGTCCTTGGCCGAATCGGCGGGCGTCGTGCCCTTGCGACGGAGCGAAGCCTGCTTCAGGTCGCTCAGGAGGGCCTCGGACTCGCTGGCGCCCTGCGCGCCGCCCACCTGAACCTGCGACACTTCCCCTTGAAGCTGCTGCAGCCAGAGCTCGCAGTCCTCGAGCGTGAGCGCGCCAGCAAGACGCGGGACGAGAAGCGATGACGCGAGCGCGAGTGTCGCGACGACCGATGGCCTCATGGGTCCCTCCTGACGGCCGATCTTCCTCCCCGGCGGCGCGTGGCGCAAGGCTCGCGGGTCGGTGGCGCGGGGCGGGTTTCACGGACCCGTCGCGTGCACCTCGGATACCGCCTCGATCCTGCCCTCCTCGTGACACACCCCGCACGCCTCCGTGCCGGACGCCGCGGTCTGGGTCTCGGCATGCACCTTCGCGACGCGTCCGTCGTGGCAGGCAAGGCAGGCGCCCTGCCTGGGCGGCGTCACGCCCCACGCTCGGATCACGGTGGTCCGGGCGCGCCCGCGGGATCGCGTCACACGCGCTTCAGCCCGCGATCGGACGTCACACACATGGCCCCCGATCCCGGCGGTTTGCGGCGGCGCGCTGCGCCGGCCGCACGCGGGCTCAGCCCGCGGCCGCAGTCGACGGCTGCTCCCGCACCGCGGGCAGCGTGATCGCGAAGCAGCTGCCGACGCCGGCTTCGGTCTCGACCGTGAGGGTCCCGTCGAAGCTCTGCTCGATCAGGTGGCGCGCGATCGAAAGTCCGAGGCCGGTACCTCGGGTGGGGTCCTTGGTGGTGAACAGCTCGTCGAAGATCTTTGGGAGCGCCGCGGCCGGGATGCCGCCCGCCCAGTCGCGCACGGTGAGGACGGCGCTCGCGCCGGCGTGGCGGGCGTGGATCTCGATGCGCCCATCGCTGATGCCGGCGTCCTCGTACGCGTCGAGCGCGTTGGTCACCAGGTTGATCAACACCTGGCCGAGACGCGCCGGGTCCCCGTGGAGTGTGACGCGGCTCTCCTCGCCGAAGTCCAGGCGGCAGGTCGACGTACGCAGGCGATGCTGGAGGAGCGCCTCGACGTCGGCCACCACGGTCGCGACCTCGAAGGTGCCGGCGTCCGCCGAGCGGGGCTCCCGCCCCTGGATGCGCACCTTGCCGACGAAGCCGGCGGCCTTCCGGGCCCAGCCGACGGCGGCCTTCGCAGTCTGGACGAGCTCGCGGGCGATCTCGTGATGGTCGGCGGCCGTCACCTCCGGGTCGTCGATCGAGTCGGCGTACTCGCGGCCGAGGTCGGTCAGGATCTTGAGCGAGTTGATCACGGCCCCGAGCGGCGAGTTCACCTCGTGCGCGATCCCGGCCGTCAGCCGGCCGAGCGTCGCCAGCCGCTCGGCGCGCATGAGGCTCGCCTGGTTGCGCTCCAGCTGCTGGTAGGCGGTGCGCAGCTCGGTGAGCGAGCACCCGAGGTCCGTGTTCGCCTTCGCGAGCGAGGCGGTCCGCTCCTGTACCTGCTGTTCGAGGCTGGCGTTCAGGCTCTCGAGCCGCGCGAAGGCGCCGGCGTTGGTCATCGCCAGCGCGATCTGGCTCGCCGCCGCGCGCAGGAAGGCGGCGTCGTGCATGGTGTAGGGACGCCCCGAGCCCTTGCGCCCGAGGGCGAGCGCCCCCATCGGCGCTCTGCCGCGGCGGATCGGCACGAGCAGCTCGGCGCCGAGGGTATGCCAGACGGGCGGGATCGCCCGCCCGCTGCCGTCGTCCCACTCGTAGCGGGCGAGGATCTCACCCCGCTCGATGCGCTCCGCCAGCGCCGGCGGCAGCGTGAGCTCCACGGCCCCGCCGTCGCCCTCCCCGGCCCGCAAGAGCTGGCCCCGCGCCTCCCACAGGAAGGTCGCGGCCGAGGCGGGGCACATCGTGGTCGCCATGACGGCGTGCGTCCTCGCGACCACCTCGCCGAGGGTGTGCACCGAGACGAGGGCATGGCTCAGCTCGGAGAGGGCCTGCTCCGCGTCGTACGCTTTGCGGAAGAAGAGGCGGTCGACGCCGTCCTGCACGCGGGCGCGCACGGGCGCGATCAGGAAGAGCAGCGCCAGGTTGAGGATCGCCAGCGCGAGCGGCGACTGCGCCACCGGGCTGGGAATGGGCAGGAAGTAGGCATCCGCCGAGAGGAGCGCCAAGTAGAGGCTGCCGATGACCACCACCACGGCCGCGTACGTGGTCGCGCGGCGGAGCATGACGTCGATCTCGAAGAGGTCCTGCTTGACGATCGCGTACGCGAGGCTCACGGGGAAGAGGAACGCCGTGAAGGCGCCGGCGTTGAGCGGCACCTTGCCCCCGTAGAAGGCGGAGGCCGCCATCAGCACGGCGGGGGTCAGGAAGGCGGCGAGCGTACCGAGCGCGACCACGCTCACCCGGCGCCGCACGAGCGCCGAGGGGCTCGTCACCAGGCCGTAGACGACCACGGCGATGATCGTCAGCGCGCCCAGCCCGTGGGTTGCGGTCGCGAGCAGGTGAACGGCCGTGTAGGCGGAGGGCGAGCCGAGCACCACCTCGTAGGCCGCGGCGAGGAGCGCAAACGCACCGTAGAGCCCGAGGAGCACCCGCCGCCGGTACCGGGGCAGGCGCTCGGTCGGGAAGACCAGCGCCAGGTGAAAGAACGCGGGCGCGAGGAACGACTCCCCGAGCAGGTGCAGGCGAACGAACCAGTACGGTCCGTAGAGATCCGCGGCCGTCGTGACGAACAGCCCGGTGGTGAGGCCGGCGGCGAGGAGCCCGAGGCTCGCCGCGTTCCTCGGCTTCAGGTAGGCGACCAGCAGGCCGGTGCCGAGGAACGCGACGCCGTTCAGCAGGTAGGCGCCGAAGATCAGCACGTAGTCTGCCGTCGAAAAGCGCCGTGCGTGCACCATCGCCACGAGGCTGTGCCCCTCGGGACTCCGGAAGGAGTACTCGACGGGGGTGCCGGGCGCCCGCTGGCGCACCTGCTCGTAGACGGCGGCGGCCGTGGGGACGGGGACGCCGTCGACCGCGACCACCTGGTGCTGGAAGAAGCGCGACGCGTCGCCGTCGGACCAATCCGGCAGGGCGATGGACGGTACCACCCGGTTCGACATCACGAAGAAGCCCGGGAAGGTCGTACCGACCCACTGCGCGGTGTTGACGATGACGACCAGCAGCAGGACGCCCGCTGCCAGCGCTGCCCCCACGACGCCGCCACGAAGCAGCCTGGGGCTCATCGCGCGCGCCTCCGCCCGTCGAGCAGGACCGCCAGCGCGAGGAGGACGCCGGCCGGCGCGATCCAGCGCTCTCCCCAGCGCACATAGACGGTCTCGCCCTGCCGGATGCCCACGCGCGCCACCGAGGTCCCCGCCGTGTCGGGGGCGAGGCTCGCGTAGGTCTCGCCGCTCGGCGCGACGAACCCCGAGACGCCGGTGGCGGCGGCGCGCACGAGGAAGCGGCGGGTCTCGATCGCGCGGAAGACGGCCATCGAGAAGTGCTGCCGCGGCGCGGCGCCGTCCCCGCCATCGAGCCAGGAGTCGTTCGAGACGTTGACCAGGACCTCGGCGCCCTTGCGGACGAGCTCCCGGACCAGACGCGGGAAGAGCACCTCGTAGCAGATGACGGCCCCGATCCGCGTCGCGCCGGTCTCGAGGAGCTGGCCCTCGGCGCCCGCCGTGTAGACCGGCTCCGCCGCGCGCGCGGCGCCCGGGCCCCGGCGCGGGTCGTACTCCGCCAGCGGCACGAGGTGCTGCTTGTCGTACGTGCCGATGATGGTTCCGCTCGGCCCGATCAGATAGGCGGCGTTGCGCGCCTCGCCGCCGTCGGTGAGACGGGGGCCGCCGACGAGGAGGCCCTCGCGGGCGAGCGCCGCCACCGGCGCGAGCTCGGCGAGCAGCATGGGCTCGCGGTTCAGGTAGAAGTTGGCCGCATTCTCTGGCCAGACGATCACGTCCGGCCGCTCGCGGCGCGCGGCGCCGGAGAGCCGGGCGTAGGTCGCGAGCATGCGCTCGGAGAATGCCCGCTTCCAGCGGAACTCGTTCGGGATGTTGCCCTGCACGACCGCGACCGTGCGGACCGCGGGGCCCGCGGGCGCAGCAGCGTAGAGGACGGCGGCCGGGAGCGCGAGTCCCACCCACCACGGCCGCGGGCGCGCCGCCGCCCTCCCCTGCCCCAGCAGCTCGGCGCACGAGACGCTCGCCAGGGCCATGACGAACGACACCGCGTACACGCCGCCCAGATCGGCGATCTGGATGACGGCGAGGTGGCGGAACTGGGTGTGTCCGAGGAGCTCCCAGGGCATCCCCGTGCCGAGCGTCGAGCGGAGCCACTCCGACACCACCCAGAGCCACGCTCCCAGTGGGCCCCGCGCCCATCCCGGGACGCGCTCCGCCAGGCCGGCGTAGGCGGCGCAGAGGAGCGCATGGGGGACGCCGGAGTAGACGAGCCAGACGGCGACGACGAAGCCGGCCGTCAGGGCGCGGTTGAAGGCGAAGTACTCGAGCGCGGCGTGGTAGGCCCAGCCGGTGATCCCGCAGCCGATCGCGACCCCGAAGAGCGCTCCGCAGGCGAGCGCCCGGAGGGTGGTGAGCCCGCCGACCGCCACGAGCAGCAGCCCGGGCACCAACCACGCGAGCAGCGACCACTCGTGGGGCGGGCAGGCGAGCGTGTAGAGAGCGGCCGCCGCGAGCGAGGCGGCGGCCGCCCGCGCCAGCGCGCCGGCGCCGCGGGGCGCCTGCACCCGGGGCGTGGGCGCCGCGGCCGACGTCGCGGTGTCGTGCCGGCCGGCGACGCGAAGGGCAGCGCCCATCAGAACGGCCTCGCTAGGCGTGGCTCACCAGGCGCGGCCGTGGCGACGCCGCCACACCCGCGGCCTCGGCCGGCAGCACGAGCGCGAAGTCGAGCCGGCCCCCGGCTCGCTCTCGACCTGCAGGTCGCCACCGAGCATGCGCGCGAGTCGCCGGGCGAGCGCGAGCCCGAGGCCGACCCCCCCGTGCGCCCGCGTGGACGACCCGTCGAGCTGCCGGAAGGGCTCGAAGATGAGCTCCTGGTCCTCGCGGCGGATGCCGGGTCCCGTGTCGCGGACCTCGATGCGCAGCGCCCCGCCCCGCACCGCGATGCGGAGCGCCACCGTGCCCGCGGTGGTGAACTTGGCGGCGTTGATGATGAGGTTGCGCAGGATGGTGCGCAGCTTCGGCGCATCGGTCAGGAAGCGCGGCGGCGCGAGCGCGAGCTCGAGCGCGAAGACCACGCCCCGGTCCTCGACGAGCGGTGCCGCCAGCCGCTGCATCTCACTCGCGAGCGCGCCGACCTCCACCCACTCCTGCGCGAGCGTATCCACCCCCGCCTCGAGCTTGGCGTAGCGGAGGAAGTCCGAGACCATGTCGCCGAGGCTCCTCGCCGCCTCCTCGATCGAGCGGACCGGCCTCACCGCCTCCGCCGGGAGCTCGCCGAAGTCGTGGGCGAGCAGCAGCTCCGCATACCCCGCGATGATGTTGACCGGCGTCCGGAACTCGTGCGAGCAGTTGGCGACCAGCTCGGCCTGGGCCCGCTCGCGCTCGCGGAGCGTCTCCAGGAGACGGTGCGCCTTGAGGGCCACGTCGACCCAGAGCAGGAGCCGCTCGGGGTCGTCCGCCTTGTCGTGGTAGCCCTGGATGTCGAGCTCGGCGAGCATCACCCGCGGCGGCTCCTCGCCCGCATAGCCGGTCTGCAGGATGATCTGCACGAACGGGTCGAACGACCGCACGGCGCGGACCAGCTGGGCGCCGTTCATGCGCGGCATGAGGTAGTCGACGATCATCAGGTCGACCTCGGTCGTCTTCACGACCGCGAGGGCCTGCTCGCCGGACTCGGCGATGAGGACGCGATGGCCCTCGCGCTCGAGCAGGTTGCGCACGGAGACCAGCGAGTCCTGCTGGTCGTCGACCGCCAGGATCGTGTGCCCGGTCGGGGATCTGGTCGAGCGCCGTGCCATCTCGGGGTTAGTGCGGGGTCAGGCTGATGTGCAAAGGACGGGCCAGCGTGGCCGCGAGCCTGCGCACCCGTTTGCTCATCCCGACAGCGGTCGGCACGTCAACAGCTTACCGGGGCGTGACAGATTTCACGCGGCCCGCGGCGGGGAGGCGGGCGCCTGCCGCAGGGCGGAGAGGCAGGCGAGCGGGAACAGGAAGCCTACCCACGCAGAGGCGTTGACGGGGATCCGGCCCCCCGTGGCGCCCGAGACGGCGAGCACGATCGCCGGGATCACGAGGCCCACGAGCGTGCCGGCGAGCATGCGGCGCAAGCCGGCCTGGCCGAGCTCGGGCGGCGGCTGATCGGTGGCGAGCGCGAGCCGCGCCACCAGCACGAGCACCGGGATGCCGGCGAGAGCCTGAGAGAGGTTGTGCATCGCGCTGTACGCGCCGGGCTCGTAGGCGAAGAACTCGTAGACGGCGGCGAGCGCGAGCGCCAGGCTGTAGACGAGGGGCAGCACGCCGGCGCGCCGGGCGAGGCGTCTGTCCCAGCAGGCGAGCAGGAGGTGCGTGGCAGCAGCCGGGAGAAGGGCCTCGGAGAGCACGTGCAGCCGGAAGAGCGTGCCCGGCCCGTAGAGGTCCATTCCCGTGAAGCCGAACGCCGCGCTCACCCAGGCGAACGCTGCCAGGCCGCGGTGGAGCTCGCCCTCGGCCGCGCGCTCGCTCGCCACCGCGGCGAGCAGCAGGTAGGCGAGCGCGGTGAAGGCGTACGCGCCGAAGATCGCCAGGTACTCCCCGTTCCCGAGGATGCGGGTGGCGAACGTGCGCGTCTCGACACCACCGGCGCGTGCGAAGAGATACGCGGCAGGCTCGCCGGCCGCGTGCGCCGCGGCGCGGCGGTAGCCGTCCTCGGCCGCGGCGATCGGCACGTCGTCGACCGCGAGCAGGATGTTCTGGTAGAGGGGCCGGCCGTCGGCGACCCCGCTCCACCCGGGCAGCGCGGCGGACGGCACCACGCGGTTCGGCATGACGAAGAAGCCCGGGAAGCGCGCACCCCGCCAGCCGAGCGAGTGGACCAGCGCGAGTGCGCCGATCACCAGCAGGACCGCGGACGTGCCGCGGGCCAGGAGGCGGTTCCGTGGGCTGTGCATGGCTCGGGCCATCGACTCGCTGCTACCTCTTCGCGTGCTTCACTGGCCCCGGAGGGCCTGGTCGTAGTGCACCGTTGCGGAACCGTCGAGGGACACGGCCTGGCCGACGAACGCGCCCGAGAACTGCGCGCTCCCGCCGATCAGGACGCTCGAGGTCGGCGCGTAGACCACGCCGTAGAGGCCGGGGGTGCCGCACTCGAGGTCCACCGGCGCCGTACCCGCCACGTAGATCGCGAAGTGCTCCGGATCCGGGTCCGCGATGTAGACCTTCGCCGTCCCGGCGAGGCTCACCCCGCCGGTCACGTAGAAGGTGACCGGCCCGCCCGAGTTGTCGATGTAGAGCTTCGACTTGCCGCTCATGGTGAGAGCGGAGACCCGGAAGCTCCCCGGCCCGTTGATCGTCATGGTCTGGCCGGACGAGAGGGCGATCGCCCCGAGGTCCGGCAGGCCCGCGGGCACAAGGATCTGCATGAACGACATGGGTGCGGCGAGCAGCGTCTGCTGCCCCGTGATCCTCGAGCTGCCGGAGAAGCTGAAGCTCGCGGCCGTCGCGTCGCCTTTGATGGCGGCGCTACCCGACAGCGTGAGCGGGCCGTTGGTGAAGACGTCTCCGTGCGCGCCGGACTTGCCGGTGATCGGGTCGTAGCTGTCGGTCTGGGACGAATGGCCGACGCTCACCGACGCGTTCCCCACCAGCCCCTGGTAGAAGAGCGAGTACGTGCTCAGGACGAGGTCGAAGGGCGGCGTCGCGCCCGGCGCCGGCGGCGCGCCGTTCACGCTCCCCATGATGGCGAGGATCAGGTGGTTGTGGTCCACGTGGCGGCTGCCGTCGAGGTGCCAGTTCCCGTCGGTCGCATCGACCGCGTGCGGCTGCCGCTCCATGTGCTGGAGGAAGTAGGTGGTGAACTCGTGGCGCGAGTAGTGGAGCGCGTCGCTGTCCGTGGCCGGATTCGCGGCCGGGAAGACGAACATCCCCGGCACCGGCTGGGTGGCGTCGGGCGCGCCCCCCATGAGCAGCTGCATCAGGAAGCCCTGGATGTTGCGGAAGACCACGTCCTCGGCGCCGAAGCGCAGCGGGTAGCCCGCCGCCCGCGCCTCGAACACCATGGGTAGGTGGATCGCCGTTGCGTCGAGGGCGATGTAGACGACGCCGTCGCGGGCGACGGCCGCCTGGAAGTTCGGATAGTGCCAGGCGCCGTACTGCGACGGCAGCGCGACCGGCGCCGGCACCACCGTGAAGGCCGAGTCGTCGATCGCGACGTCGGGCTTGTTCCGATTGCCGCGCGTCGCGCTGATGCTCGCCGGTCCGAGCGGCATCGAGGGCAGCGGGACGACGAGCTGCGGCTTGTACTGCCCGTCCGCGACGTCCCGGCGGCTCACGATGGTCCCGGAGACGCTCATCGTCTGCCCGGTCGTCCCGGAGGTGAAGGTCACCGTGTAGGCGTCGCCAACCACAAACGCGGGGCTGAAGAGCGTCACCGGCGTGCCGGCGTATGCGATGCCCGGCCGCACCTGCGCCGGCGGCGGCGGTGGCTTGTCGCAACCGCAGCCGCCACGGGCGGGCTCGGGCGCGGCGGCGGAGAGCGAGAGCAAGGCGCCGAGCAAGGCGAGTGTGCGAGCAGAGGTCGTCGCGCGGTACATGGTTTCGTCCCCCAGTGCGTTGGGCTGATACGAAGCTCGTAGGCCTGTAGAGCAAGCTCTGGGCCCACTCGGGAGCTTCGTGCGAACGGACCGGGTTCCCCGTCACTCCAGGTCGGGGCGCGCGCGGCACATGCGACGCGTGCCATGTGCCGCGCGCGACGCGCTCTGCACTCGCGGCAAGCACGCCCGGTCGCTCGCCGAAGGCGGTAAGATCGTGCGCCGTCAGCGCATTTGTGGACGAGGACGGAGCGTATGGGGTCGCGCGCGCGCGGGCCTGTGCGCCGGCGCCGCCTCCGTGGCGCGACGACGCGACCCTCGCCTGGCGCGGCTAGCGCCCCGTATCGCTGTCGGCCGTATCCTCGGCGACGCCGCCCGCAGGTCGGGCGGCGCCGGGGACCTTCGCCGCAGCGAGGGCCTTCGTCTCCGGGTCGGCGGCGTCCTTGACGAGCCCGGCGTAGATCGCCTGCGCCAGATCGGCGTGCCCGGCGGCTTGCTCGAGCCGCGCGGCGCTCAGCAGCGCATCGTCGCGATACGGCCCAGGCAGCGCGCCGGCCTGGGTGTAGGCATCGAGGGCGCCTGCCGTGTCGCCGCTCGCCTCCTTGGCGCGGGCGAGCCCTACCAGCGCCTCCTGGCGGAGGTAGTCGAAGTCGGCCGCGCTGGCGAGGTACTCGCCGTAGGCGGTGGCGGCGGCGGCCTGATCGCCCTGCCGGGCGAGCGCGTGGGCGCGGTAGAGGGCGGCCAGGCGGCCGAGGGGCGCGTGCGGGTAGCGTTCGACGACGTAGGCGAAGTCCTCGGCGGCGTCGTGGAACTTGCCCTCGTCGAAGCGCGCCTGTGCGGAGCGGAAGGCGACCGCCGCGGCCTCGTTGCGCGAGGCGCGCCAGCGGCCGACGGCCAGGCTGCCCACCAGCACCACGATGGCCACCGCGAGGACGCCGTACACGACCGCCGGGTGCTCGCCGGCCCAGGCGAGCGCCTGCCCGGTGAGGGTCTCGAACTCGTCGGGCTTGCGGAGATCCTTGCGGCGGATCTTGAGCCTTCTCGCGTGCTGGGGCATGCGCGCGCGGCCGCCGCTACATCTTGTACTTGAAGTCGTCGGGCGACATCTTCTCGAGGATCTCGGCCCACTTGTCGCGCGAGATGTTGGAGAGGTCCTGGTCCTTCCCCTCCTCCATCTGCTGCAGCACGCTCGAAGCCTCGAGGACCTTCTTGGCGACGTAGATCGGGCTCTTGGTGCGCAGCGCGAGGCTGATCGCGTCGGAGGGACGCGCATCGATGGTGACCTGGCGGCCGTCGACGCGCAGGTAGATCAGCGCGAAGTACGTGTTGTCCTTCAGGTCGGTCACCTCGACCCACTCGACCGACGCGCCCACCTCGCCGATCACGCTGCGCAGCAGGTCGTGGGTCATC
>Ga0209161_10003231_pt1 | contig 13203 bp, 10 predicted proteins | sample GraSoiAngelo_155_FD_186169 | JGI IMG/M metagenome (GOLD analysis project Ga0209161, IMG submission 186169) | Grasslands soil microbial communities from the Angelo Coastal Reserve, California, USA - 14_1009_13_30cm (SPAdes) (version 2) | ecosystem: Environmental > Terrestrial > Soil > Grasslands...
CTCCAAGTGAAATGACTTGCGCACCCAAAACGACCCGCCAGGCGTAAGTTTTCCCTACAGGCTATTCCTGAGTACAACTACAGGCAGCTCTCAAATTGCTGATGCACGGCCAGTTCGAACACCGCCGCCCAGCGTTCCACTAGGTACGAAACGTGCCATGTCTCACAATGTCGCACCTGATCCTGCCACTTCAAAAGGGGAAGACCAATGAACGACAGGCATGAACCAGAAAAATGGCGTGTTCTTTGCGAATTGGCCTCAAGGGAGCAGGATTCCAGCAAACTCATCGGTCTCATTAGCGAGCTCAACCGCGCCCTAGACGAATCCTTAAATCTAAAAATGCGCCGGGTGTGCGCCACGCCAGCGACCCAATAGATTCCTTGCCGCTTCCGTCATCCTTTTTTGATGTGGCGCGGGCGCCCTCGCCCGCGAAAGGCGCCGACTTCTACCGCGGTGCAGTCCGATCACGCGATCCTCAAACCATTGTCATTCCGAGCCCAGCTTTATCGGCTGCGCTTCGCCTTTATGGAGGAGTACGGGAAGAAGATTGATAATGATTTCCGTTTTGGAATCGGGTGGTATACCGGTATACCCCTCCCCCTGATCTATGCTTTTCATAGATTTAGCGTGAGGCTCAGAAGCAAAATCTTGAGTTTACAGGACTTACACGCAAAATCTTGAGCGCGTGGGACTTACGACTTTCAAAGAGCTGCGTTACTTAAACCATCAGGATGGGCGAGATTGAGAAATGAGGTCAAGCCCTCGGAAGTTGAGCCCTCGATAGTAGGTATGCGAGGTGCGCGTGGTTGGGATTTATGCGCTCTAGGGACGACAGTCACGTCAGGAGCCAGGTGAAAAGCTCCAAGCGGGTGACGACCCTGCCCCCCTCTACTCAACCACTCCGTGGCAAGCGTGGAAGAGTCCATAAAGGCAGTTCTGTTGCAGGAGGAGGTTAAAGGAGAGGTCTCTTCGGAGTTGGCAGCGGAAATAAGCCTCTTAAGCATCGCAAAATTGAATAGCAAGCTGCGTGCGGCTTTGGAACAAACCGTGAAACAGACCCAATCGATAACCGACCGGACGCAGCGGACCACCACGATAAACCGAAAGGTCAAGTTTGAATGGACCTACACAATTCCCGATGACAGCGCTGAGAAGTGGTGCGCGGCGGCCGTTTATAAGAAATTTTCTTACGATGTATACCTTGCCTGGGTGGATTACCTGTTCGTGCGGTATGAACGCCCCTCGCTATTCCAGAGAACCCAGGTCCGGTCGAAGTACCCCGAATTAACCGGCGATCGACCTCTAAACTGGATCAAAATACATCAGCCGAGTTTCTCCGTGACTTTTTGGCAGCTAGTGCGGGGTGCAAGAATCTGTCCTGAGCGAGACTATGCCTTGGAGGTCGACGACCCGTACGAGATCGCGGTTCAGAGGCTTGACCGCCCGCTTCCACACAATCCCAGACCTAAGATTGCTAGTCTCTACAAGATCTCAAATGAAGCGTTTCCTCCGCGTTGGAAGAAGCCCAGCCACAGTGAGAAGGAGTACGAGGAGGACGAAGAACTTCCTTCCGGGGGATAACTCGGTGTTGGCTGCTTGCGCATCCTTTTCGCGTGCCTTCCGAAAAGGCCGGCTCACGCGCGGTTTCAACCGCTCGTCTTCTTACGTCGGTAACCACCTCGAACCATGAACTTCATTGCGTGTCGTCTTTCTTCTGGAGTACGATTCACCCATTCCCCAAAGGCCGTTCTGCGCCTCTCAGCACTCTCACTGTGACCTTCGGGAGCAAAGTGCGTGACGGATCCGACTCACCCTCTAACGATCTATCTCATAAAGCCAGGCACCTCGATATCGGAGTGCCTAAATAAAACTCGCAAGTCCGAGCGTCACGACTTCACGCTCTCAGGCGGGACAAAATGCGCCCTGTATACAGACTCCATTCCTCCGCACGAACCAAGGTGGGTTAGGTTATTCACTCAAACCATTCCGGAGCTTGGGAAGCTTCGCAGTAGTAATGCGTCCGCATTGCTTTTCGTACACAGAAATGACCGGCTTTTCGCCTTGGCCTTCGGTTACGGACGTTCCCTGCTAACACCAGGTTCGTGGGAAGAGGACTTTGGGCTGCGAGCGACACTCAATTCCGTGGACATCAAGAAGATAAGAAGTGTTGATCGTGCTACGCTGGACTCCATCGGCCAACACAGCAGGATCCAGGCCAGCCGAGAGGCAACTATGGGAGAGTTCGGCCTGGATCTTGAACAAGATCTTCTTCAGGCGGTCACGGGTGTCCCGACGGATGTCAGTCTTGGGAAGCAACTCACCGGTAAGGATGCTCTCAATGTCAAACTGTCCATCACCCTCGAAAAGTTGCCGGAGCTCCTCGATCGCTACACCATCCAGGCAGAGAGCAAAGCCTACAAGGAGGTGTTTCCTTGGCTTGACCAGATACACGAACTGAAGAATCCGGCGAAGATCGCAGAACTTGACGCGTCGATGGTTGAGCGCATAAAAGCTGAGGACTTCACGAAAGGGCTTTGGCTATCGATCCCGGAAATCATCGACTGGGCTGAAGTAGACGGTTTCAAGTATCGAGATGCGCAATCAGCACCTTGCCACACTGACGTTCACATCAGCACGTTTCTTGAGGACATTGGTGGCGCTAAGGCCGCGTCTCTGGAAATGCTAAAGAGGCGCCGCCATGTCCATGCAGTTTCACAACAGACCGGAGACATTTATGACAGTTGGACAGTCTATCGCTGCTTGTACTGTGAAATTGAACAGGAAAACGAAACGTACCTGCTCAACAATGGAAAATGGTACAGGGTGGGGACGGATTTTCGGCAACGCATTAACGAGCAGTTCACTAAGGTGCCGCGCAGTGAGCTTCAATTACCTCCATACGATGACAAGTCAGAAACAGACTACAACGCGCGGGTCGCAAACCAGCTCCCAGAACAGTTTGAACTGCTCGACAAGAAGTTAGTCAAATGCAGCGGACAGTACGACAAGATCGAGTTCTGCGACTTGCTAGGGAAGGATAAGAAAATTATTCACATCAAGCGCTACGCTGGCGGAAGCGCTCCCCTGAGCCACATGTTCGCGCAAGCCGTTGTATCGGGCAGTTTGTTGCGGAGAGATTCGGATTTTCGGAAGCAAGTAGTTAATTTATTGTCCGAGCCGTTTCAGAAACCTCGTTCATGAGCCGGAGACGGACGAGTATGAAATCGTGCTAGCGATCGTCAGCAAGTCCAAACACGACCTCACGATACCATTCTTCAGTCGGGTCAATCTGAATAACGCTTGGATCAGACTTCAAGAACTCGGATACCGAGTTTCAATAGCGAAAATTCAGGCGTAGGTATTTTGATAATAATAGATGAGTGGGCCAGCCTGCCAGTCTGGCCCGCTGTTTTCGGTTCCATCGGGGCCGTGGTCAGGAACAGACCAATAGGTGCCTGGGCTTCAAAATGACAGGGACGTTTACCACCCGCAATCACTATAATCCGTGCTTTTGGACGGCCCTTTGGAACAAGGAGTACTACGCTCAATACTGCACAAATGAGAGGAGCCGAAAACCAGCCCGCGACCAGGTCGTCTATGCACTCAATCTCAATGCAAATAAGATTCTGAAAACGAAAGTCGAACAAGTTCACTCTCACAAAGACCTGGGAGTAGCCGCGATTACGCCAGAATCAGCGAAAAGATTCTGCGCACGGTGGTACCCCGAAAAGTACGACACTTTCTGCGAGGATATCGCTTCACATCCTGAAACCGTGTATTTGGATTTCGAAGATATTCTGTCAGGGATGGAAACACAGGCCAGCTATTCGTCGCTGATGCAAGCGGCTAAACTCGGCAGCCTGACCTCCGTAGAACACAAAGGTTTTCTCACTTGCTTGCTCATAATGCACGCCATGCGAAGTTATGAGTTTATGTCCATGTTGGTGGATATGACGAATAGCGAAGATGTGGATAAGTGGGAATATTTCTGGCTTCTGAAAAAGACGTGGAGCAGCCAGTCGTTTCTCGCACGTGCAGTCACGGTTCCTGCTTTCAGTGAGTGGACACTTTGGCGGACATCCGATCACACGTTTCCTCTCTGCGATTCGCCAGTTATGATGGATCGAGATTCCTTAATGGCAGTGTTGTCTCCGCGGTTGCTTCTTGAGATAAATCTCAACATTCGACGGCCCGAACAGTATTGGCGGGTGTGCGATGAGGTGCCCGGGCACGTGCTCGCAGCTTTTCGGCGGCGGAGTATCGCCAACTCTTTCAGGGAAATTATTTTCCATGACCAAGCGATACTCGAAGAATGGAAATCCTCAGACCACGCCAGAGCGAGGATCATGGCCCTACGCGACCCATCAAATCTCAAGACGTGTATCGAAGAGGGCGCGTCTCGAATCATTTTTGGCCTAAAAGGGTTTGATCGGTTGGACAATGCAGGACAATTCTCGACCAGCCTGCACTAGCGGACCTCCTGCCTGACAGGGCAGAAATCCTCGACCGTCGGGCGCGCTGGCCCCCTTTTGGCCCTGTTTCAATTTGGCCACCCCGCCCTTCGCGGTTTTTCGAAGGGTAGGGATTCCCCCAAAAAACGCACGACCGCTCGCGCCCTCTAAGCCTTGAGTTTTTCTCTGTGCCTCCGTTCTCCATGATGAAACAACTTCGACGCTCCTGAGCCCAACGGGAAGGAGTTCACACATACCAACAACGTGGTTGTTCCCAGCGCCAGTATCGCCTCGCCCTTCTTGCCCACCCGGCTTTCAAATTCCCGAAAAGCACGTATCACTTATTGGGCCGCTTCGACCGTAAGCTTCAATCCTACCGCCTTGGTCACGGCAACGAGGGTGGAAAGGCGAGGATTTCCGTGAGGACGGGTGGCCCAGCTTAGCACGCGCATTTCTACTCTCGAGCGTGGCCCGTCCAAGCTCCGCTTGGGCGGGGATTTTCTTCGGGTGGGCGCACGCTCACTGTAGGAAGGATTCCAGCTCGCTCTCTCTCCGCGCCGAAGCTGATGAGACTCGTGAAAGCGCTTCAGTCCCCAAGGCATGGAAGAGGCTATGTCCGCAACCGCGCTGAAGTCAGTGACTGGATGAACATCCCCGCCCAAGCAAAGCTTGAACTGATTGGATAAGAGCGAAGGCACCCTCTGGAGTTAGGATGAACGCGTAGCCCGGGCCACCCCCGTCCTAAGGCATACAGTTCGATGCTCCGCTGGCTCATACATCCCATTAGGACACTACCAAAGTGGCGCGCTGCTTGACAGTCCTGCCGCATAAGAATAGGGTTGTAGTTGAGGCGGTTACCACCTTCTCCTCTTTCAGGTTCCCTGAACTAAGTCAGCCCATCTGAAGTTTTCTTTCCTTAGCCACCCAACCTTAAGGAGGTTGCCATGTTTGCACGCAATGTCTCAATTCATCTGAAATCCAATATGCTTTCCGATTACACGCGAACATTTGAGAAGGACGTCCTTCCTTTGCTTCGTAAACAGAATGGTTTTAAAGACGAAATCACATTCTCTGGTCCCGGCGGAGTTGATGTAACTGCAATCAGTCTGTGGGAAAACAAAACCGATGCCGAGACTTACAACACCAATACCTATCCGGAAGTGTTGAAGACGATCGGAAGATTTATCGAGGGAACGCCCAAGGTTCAGACCGCTGACGTTGTCACCTCGACCTTCCATAAGCTCGCCGTTCCTGTATCAGCATAGAACTGTGAGCTTTTCGCACGAGAGGGCGGTTAACTCCGCCTTCCCAACTTACACAAAGTGCGGAGGCATTAGTCGTTTGGAACGGAGGTTCTCTCCATGAAAACGCTTGCCATTTTCTCTCTGTGCTTCGCCGTGAGCGTCGTCGACGGGTGACCCAGCCTATCACGCGCTTTTCTACTCTCGACGGTGGCCCGTCCCACACATGCATCTTAGGACCCGCACAGTTCTCAGTCCCCAGTCCCCAGTTCTCACTTCCCAGCAAAGACTGAATGGTGCGGAGGGGGCATGGGAAGACTTCCTTTTCGATCACGCCAGAGAATGCGATTAAGAAGAGCCGGATTGGCAGCGTCCGGCCGGGAGAAATCCATTCTGGCAGATTCCTTCGCCCCTTGACCCCTTGGGGGATTCACCTGGTAGATGAGACCGTTGTCGCGATTGCGCCAATCTGCGGTGAAGGGCGGCTGGTTGCCTGGGCCGGAGAATAGAGGAGCCATAACGGGAGCGTAGCCGTCATTTTGATTCATGGGTGGCAGGCCGAGCAGGGTCTCGATGGTGTGCACCATATTTACCGTCGTGTAGAAGCGGCTATCGATAAAGGGATGAGCAGTTGAACCTGGGGAATACTTGCTGACGACGAAGGCGATGGAGCGATGCGCGTCGACGTGATCGGCGCCATCCTGAGCATCGTCTTCGAGGACGAGAATGGCTGTGTCATCCCAGTAAGCGCTGTGCGAGACCGCTTCGACTACGCGGCCCAGCGCAAGATCGTTGTCGGCGACTGATGCGGCCGGGCGCGGCTTGCCCGGAGCGGTGCCGCGGGTGTGATCGTCAGGCAGATAGAGCAGTACGAACTGCGGCAGTTCGGTTCCCTTCCCTTCTGTTTTGGCACGGACGAAGCCTGCGAACTCGTTGAGGAATTCGTCGGCGCGAAGCTGATCGGGATATTCGGTATTGAAATCGGGATAAAGAGGGTCGAAGTGGTCGCGCAGAGCCGCTTTGGTCGGATGCATGCGTTTGAGTATGGGGACTGCCCACGGCCATGGACTGGCTGAGCCACGCGGATCACCGACGTTTTCCGGCAGCGGCTCGCCTTTACGAATTTCGTCGCGAACGCATTTGGCGCTACGCGGGGAAGTGGTTCCTGAGGTTGGCAACGCAAGTTCAGGCCGCTGTGGCTTGCACCATTCACCTTCGATGAATTCGCCGTAGTCGCGGTAAGTGAGATTGTGGCTGGCGACGTTGTCCCAGAGAAAGCCAGTCGCGGGGTCGTCTACGTCAGGTTCGCCAATTTCCAGGGGATATTCGTCGGCTACAGAGCCTTGATAGTCATATATTCGTTCTTTGCCACGATAAGCGATCTGCCAGGTCTTTTCGTTGTAATCGCTAGTGATTGCCGCGGTAGACCAATCGTGCCCATCGCCCGAGACCTCGCCGCTGTCATAGAAGTTGTCGAGCACACCGAATTGCAGCGCCAGCTTGTGTTCGTTGGGAGTGATGTCAGCGCCGTACATGGTGAGCGATAGGTCGCCGTTGCCGACTTTCAGGTCGCCGAAGATTTGATCATAGCTGCGATTTTCCTTGATCACGTATATGACGTGGCGGATGGGATTGGATCCGGACTGGAACTCGATTTTTCCCGGATCGCGATGGAGAAGATTGCTCTCTTCCACTTGGCGAGTTAACTCCGGCAGTTCCTCTTTGATCGTGGGAATGTGTATCCGCGAGATGGAACCATAGAGCAGCGAGACAATGTAGGGATGACGGCGGCGAGGTCCTTCCTCCTTCACCGCGTTCGGGCCATTGTTCGGCCCAGTGCCCTCACCTTTCGCGGTGGCGACCAGAAGATTGTCGCCGATCACAGCAAGAGCGCTGGGATACCAACCTGAAGGGATAAAGCCGAGTGCGCGCTGGGCCGCAACATCGTAAACAGGATTGCTGGGGTTTATACGCGATACATCGAATACGGCGATTGCGTTCAGCGAAGAATCGGCGACAAACAACTGTTTTCCATCAGTGCTTTGGGCCAAGGCGGTTGGAAATGCTCCGGCAAATTTCTGGTCCTGCAAAGACGTATCGAGCATCGCGACCAAATCACCGCGGGCCGTGGAAACTACAGCGACTCTGTCCGAGTTAGCGAGTGCGACATAAAGCAGGGACTCATCGGCATTCAGCAGAAGCGCACTGGGGTGCGAGCCGGCCGTAGTAGGACCTGAGGGTTCAAGCAGGGGAATCCACCGGGATACGGTGCCGTGCTGCAAATCAAGTTCGGCTACACGCGATGAGTTCCACAGACTGCACCAGGCACGCTGTCCATCACGTGTGGCTACGACGGTGTAGGGAAACGAAGAAGGAATCATCGCGTGAGTGCTCAGGTCGAAGGTCTTGAGGACTCGACCGTCGGCCGTGTCTAGCAGAATCACGTTATCTGAAAGATTATTGGCGATGAGAAGCTCGTCGTGTGTTTCTGCCCGAATAACCGCAATGCCGGCGGGATAAGGAATCGCCGTCTCAGGCGCAGTTTTGCGCAGGGCGCGCGCTACTTTTTTCCCGGTGCCAATTTTTTGCGGGGCAATCTTAAGGAATCGCTCGGGAGTGATCTTACCTTCGCGAAATTGATAAATCGCTATTCCGTTGCCGGTATCGCCCGATTTCTCGCCGGTGGGATCAGTAATTGATCCTACCGACGCATAAAGGTGATCGCCGTCTGAGCTAAAGGCGAGGCCGAGAAAGTAGCTCTGGCGCGCATTCTTTCCAAGCCGCGCGTCAGGAAAGTCAGTCAGGCGGTTGGTTTGAAGATCGAGAATCGCGATGGATTGATGTAGCGCGCTGGCTTGCGTGCCGTACCCGTCGTTTAAGAACGCGGCATAGTGCTTATCTGGACTTGTAGCGACTGTGGCGGGAAAGCTGTTGGTTAGAGCAATGCGGCCGGGGTAAGGGCTGATGAGGATTTTGCTTGTGGGCAGCGGAATCTGCTTGGGTGGTTCCTGTGCACACAACACAGTGGTCAGAACCGCGAGTGTCGCACAGAAGATGCTTGATTTCACAAACCACAAAGGGCACGAAGGTACACGAAGAATGACTTTCAAACGTTCTCAGCCTCCGGGTGGATTGTAAATGCTGTTGCTGTAAGAATTCCGCCTCGCAGGGCTCCGAGTAGATCAGTGTGTGTCGGGGATGGTCGGCTGCGCAGCAGCAGCCTCTTGCGCCACGTTGTGCCGCACGTCTGCCCCGCGCACCCAGAAAATGACATCTTCGGCGATGTTGGTGGCGTGGTCGGCAACGCGCTCGAGGTTACGAGCAATCAGCAGCGCGTCGAGTGCCTGGCGCGTGACCTCAGGGCGATCGTTCATGGTTTTGACTAGACGAATGAAAGCGTCGTCACGCATACGGTCGACGACGTTGTCCATCTCAAGAACGGCTTGCGCCAGCTCGGCTTTGCCTTCGATGAAGGATTCGAGTGCCCGGCGGACCATTGCTGAAGCAGCTGTCGCCATGCGCGGAATGTCCACCGGAAGATCGGCCTTAGGAAGCTCCACCATGTCCATGACACGCTCGGCGATGTTGACCGCCTGGTCGCCGACACGCTCGAGGTCGGCGTTAATCTTGGTGACTGCGAGAATGAAGCGTAGATCGACAGCCATTGGCTGTTGCATGGCGAGAAGATCGAATGCCATCTCATCAATTTCGCGCTCGGTCAAATTGATTTGAGTTTCGCCTTCGAGCACCTGGTGGCAGCGATTCAAATCGCGATCGATGTAAGCCTGGCAGGCACGATCGACAGCCTGCTCGGCGAGTCCACCCATGCGGAGTAATCGGGCCCGGAGATCATCCAATTCCTGATGAAAGCGACTGCGCATTATCCAAACCTGCCTGTGATGTAGTCTTCCGTCCGTTTGTCGGAAGGAGTGGTGAAAATCTTTTCCGTCTTATCAAATTCTATCAGCTTGCCAAGAAGGAAAAATCCGGTGAACTCAGCAACACGCGACGCTTGTTGCATGTTATGAGTGACGATGACGATGGTGAAGTGTTCTTTGAGCTGAAAAATTAGCTCTTCGATTTTTCCGGTGGAGATCGGGTCGAGCGCGGAGCAAGGCTCGTCCATGAGGATAACTTGCGGCTCTACCGCCAGGGCGCGGGCGATGCAAAGACGTTGCTGCTGGCCTCCGGAGAGGCTGGCTCCGGATTTTTTATGCATGATGTCTTTGACTTCGTCCCAGAGCGCGGAATGGGTGAGCGAACGCTGCACGATTTCATCCAACTTGCGGCGATTGCGGAAACCGTTGAGCTTCAGTCCGGCAGCCACGTTGTCATAGATCGACATCGTGGGGAATGGGTTCGGCTTTTGGAAGACCATGCCGATGCGGCGGCGGATTTGCACCGCGGAGGTTCCGTTGTAGACGTCAAGGTCGCCGATGCGCACGCGGCCAGTGGCGTGAGCTTCGGGGATCGTCTCATGCATACGATTCAGGCAACGCACGAATGTGGACTTCCCACAACCGGATGGGCCGATGATCGCGGTGGCATGATTGGCCGCCACGTTCATGCTGATATCGTAGAGCGCCTGAGTTTTGCCGAACCAGGCGTTCAGGTGCTCGACCTGGATGCCGACGCCCATATCAGCTCACTCCTTTGAGCATGCCGCGACCGGCGGCGATGCGGACAGCGCTGACTGAAACTACGATGAGAATAATCAAGATCAGCGCGCCTGCCCAGGCCTGGCGATGCCACTCATCAAATGGAGAGATGGCGTAAGTGAAAATTTGCAGCGGCAACGCGGCCGTGGGCTGGTTCATTTTCCAGTTCCAGTACTGATTGCCGAAAGCCGTAAAAAGCAGCGGGGCAGTCTCACCAGCCACGCGGGCGAAGGCCAGCATGATTCCGGTGATCACGCCCGAAGTGGCGGTGCGCAACGTGATGGAGAGGGTGGTGCGCCAGCGGGAGACGCCAAGTCCAAATGCAGCTTCCCGCACAGCTTGTGGCACGAGCAGCAGCATCTCTTCTGTCGTTCGCGTAATTGTGGGAATCATCATGATGGCGAGGGCGACGCCGCCGGCCAGAGCAGAAAAGTGTCCTTGAGATAGGACGACCAAGCCATAGGCTACGATGCCCACGATGATCGATGGCACGCCGTTCAGTACGTCGGCGGTGAAGCGAATCAGATCGCCAAGGCGATTGCGGCCATATTCGGAAAGATAAATGCCGGCTCCGATCCCAATGGGCACACCGATCGCGCTGGCGATCAGAAGAATGTAGGCAGAGCCCGCGATGGCGTTAGCCATGCCGCCGCCGGCTTCTCCAACCGGCTTCGGGATTTGCGTGAGAAAGGCCCAGTTCAATGAGCCGAAGCCCTTGTAGACCAGATAGACAAAAATCGCGCCCAGCGGCAAAAGCACAAGCAAGACGGCGCCAGCAGCAGCACCGGTGACCAATGCATTCATGGCGCGACGGCGGAAGCTGACTGGGGCAGCCGCAATCTCGGTCACCAGATTTGCGGAATTGGATGTTGCCATATTAAACCTCAGCGGCTAAAGCCCTCGCATCATCACGCCTAACCGCACGAATGAAGTCGTGCCCTTCCCCTTTTTTGGCAGCTCGGGTTTTATACATGGGTCCTCGCTGGCATTCCACGTGTTACGGTCCATACCAGGAACTGGGCCAGAATATTCACAATAATGGTCACGATGAAAAGCGCCAGCCCTACTTCAACCAGAGCGCTGAGATAAACATCACCCGTGGCTTCACTGAATTCATTTGCGATTACGCTGGCCATGGTATAGCCCGGAGCGAAGAGAGACTTCGCAATCTCGGGTCGATTGCCGATTACCATGGTGACGGCCATCGTTTCGCCGAGTGCGCGGCCAAGGCCCAGAATGATTCCGCCCAGGATACCGGCGCGCGCATTCCGCAGAACGCCGGTGCGAATCATCTCCCAGCGGGTTGCGCCCAAGGCCAGCACAGCTTCCCTCTGCTGCTGAGGAACGGCGGTCATGACCTCGCGTGTGATTGACGAAACAATCGGGATGACCATGATCGCTAAAATAATTCCAGCGGCCAGCATGCCAATGCCATACGGCGGCCCCTCAAACAGGCTAGTCCAGCCGAAGTAGCGTGCCAGGAAAGGCTGCACGTAAGCACGGAGTAATGGCACGAGAACAAAGATGGCCCACAAGCCATAAATCACGCTGGGAATTGCAGCTAGCAACTCGGTCGTAAAGGCGAGAGAGCTACGCAGCCATCGCGGGGACATTTCAGTGATGAAAACTGCTACTCCAATAGCAAGCGGCACCGCAATCACAAGAGCAACGATAGACGAAACGACGGTGCCGTAAACGAACGGCAGGGCACCGAATTGTTCGTTCACCGGATCCCACTCGCTGCGGAAAAAGAACTTCAGGCCGAAAGCGTGCCAGGAGAGCGAAGACTTGGTTATCAGTTCATAGACAATTAAGCCTACCAGTGCGAGCACGCAGAGACCGCATGAAAGAATGAGGGTGAAGAAGCTGCGGTCGGCCCAGCGGCTGTCCCCGGTCTTCAGCAAGGGCTGCGATTCTCCCACAGCACCGACCGCAACTCCTGATTTCAGAAAAGGTTGCGGTCCACTCAAACCTGGCGCTCCTAAAGCTCGATTGGCCATCACGGCGAGGCTAGCACGCTAGTGTTACTACAGTGTTAAATATGGCGTCAACCTTGCATTATTTGTAAAGCATAGTAAGCATTGCGGTTACTGCCCTAGTTGGGCTTGGTTGCAGAGGCTTGTAGAGGCTGACTTGTAGAGGCTGCCATCATTGCGACTGCTTCCTGCAATCTGGCTTCTGAAGTGTGGACGTACTTGGCAGAGATGACAATCGAAGAGTGGCCAGCTAACCGCATAATCGTATTAGCGTCCATTCCCGCATTGCCAAGATTCGAGCAGAAGGTGTGTCTGCACGCATGGAGTACGCAGTCCCACGCCGTAATGTGAGCGTGCTGTTTCATGGCCCGAACTTGCTCAGTATGGCAGCGAAGCACAAGTTCCTGCCACAATCAGCGCGATAGCGGACGCGATCCGATGGGCAGAGCGGATCATGCAGGAGATTGATCGGCGTTGGCCAGTGAGGAACGAACGTGCTGGATAACCGCGCAAATTACGCGGCACTGTCCTTCTTTTTAGCAGCCGATCCTAGTTGCGGGAGCTTCTGCAAATCCTCAAGAAATTTCTTCTTCTTCTTCAAATGAGGGCGCAGTTCTGAAAAAACATATTCGAAAACGGTTCGGCACTGATCGAATAGCAGGATGGACTCATCCTCAGAAAGATTGTGCAAAGCGTCACTTGTGAGTTTGTAAAGCTGCTCGAAGGGGTTGGGGTAATTTTCAGGCTTGATGATGGCTGGGAAAAGTTCCTTAGCACGCTCTACTTTCTGGGAGAATCTCAAGGCTGCGATTTCCTCCTTGCTCAAGGGTTGCAGCCCCTTGCTCCTTGCCTCTTCGTTCAGAATTTCGAGCATTTC
>Ga0209161_10003232_pt1 | contig 13201 bp, 9 predicted proteins | sample GraSoiAngelo_155_FD_186169 | JGI IMG/M metagenome (GOLD analysis project Ga0209161, IMG submission 186169) | Grasslands soil microbial communities from the Angelo Coastal Reserve, California, USA - 14_1009_13_30cm (SPAdes) (version 2) | ecosystem: Environmental > Terrestrial > Soil > Grasslands ...
AGCTTGGGCGTACGGCTCGCCTTCGCGGGGTTCACTTCCACGCCGCGCGTCGCGTTGAGAAACCGGTAGAACGTGCGCAGCGCCGACAGCGCGCGGGCCGCGGAGCGCTTGGCCAGACCGCGCTGTTGTTGCGCGCCCAGCCACGCCCGGATCGCCTGCCGGTCCACGCCCGCCCAGCTCCAGCGGCCCCCGTAGTAGCGGCCGCAGAACGCGACGAAGTCGGCGAGATCGCGACCGTACGCTTTCACCGTGTGAGGGGAGTCGTTGCGCTCCTTCTCGAGGAACTCGACGAATGCGCCGACTTCGGGGTTGGTCATGGGAGGTTGCCGCCAATCCGCTCCGCGAACTGCTCCATATCCGCCAGCGCCCGCTGGGCCAGCAACTCGTTCCTCTTCTGCTTCTCCTTCACGGGGCGCTCGAGCGGCTCGAGCAGGCCGAAGTTGGCGTTCATCGGCTGAAAGTGCTCCGGGTCGGCCGAGTGCACATAGCGATACAGCGCGCCCAACATCGTCGTGGGTGGCGGGACGAGCGGCTCCTCCCCTGCGAGCAGCCGCGCCAGGTTGATCCCGGCGAGTATCCCGGTCGCCGCGGACTCGGTGTACCCCTCCACCCCCGTGAGCTGTCCCGCGAACAGCAGCAGCGGGTCGTCCTTGGCGGAGAGATGGGGCGTGAGCGCGCGCGGCGAGTTGACATAGGCGTTGCGGTGGATGCTCCCGAAGCGCAGGAACTCCGCCGCCCCGAGCCCCGGAATCATCCGGAACACGCGCTGCTGGTCGGGGATCTTGAGCCGCGTCTGGAAGCCCACGAGGTTCCACATCTGCCCGGCGCAGTCCTCTTGGCGCAGCTGCACGACGGCATAGGGCTCCACTGACCCCCGGCGCGAGCCCGGGGTCCCAGCCCGGGGATCTCGGAGCCCCACCGGCTTCATCGGCCCGAAGCGCAGCACGTCGCGGCCGCGCGCGGCCATCTCCTCGACCGGGAGACAGCCCTCGAAGTAGGGGGTCCGGTCGAACTCATGATGCGGCTGATACTGCTCCCCGGTGCGGAGCGCCGTGACGAACGCGTCGTATTGCGCTGCGGTGAAGGGCGCGTTCAGGTAGTCGTCGCCGCCGCCCTTGCCGTAGCGCGAGGCGCGAAACAGCTCCGCGTGATCGAGCGAGTCGGCGGCGACGATCGGCGCGATCGCGTCGAAGAAGGCGAGCGACGCTGCGTCGAGCCGCCGCGCGATCGCGGCCGCGAGCGCGTCCGAGGTGAGGGGCCCCGTCGCCACGATCCCGGGGGACGGGAGCTCGGTCGCCTCCTGGCGCACCACGGTGATCTTGGGGTGTCGGGTGACGCGGTCGTGCACGCCCTGGGCGAACGCCGTGCGGTCGACCGCGAGGGCCGCGCCGCCCGGGACGCGCGCCGCGTCGGCGGCCTCGAGCACCACGCTGCCGAGGCGCCGCAGCTCGGCCTTGAGCAAGCCGTGGGCGTTGCCCAGCTCCACCGATTTGAAGGAGTTGCTGCAGACGAGCTCAGCGAGCCGATCGGTCTGGTGCGCCGCCGTCATGCGCACGGGCCGCATTTCGCAGAGCGTGACCGTCACCCCGCGCGCCGCGAGCGCCCAGGCGGCCTCGCTCCCCGCGAGCCCGCCGCCCACTACCGTCGCGGTCAGGTCGCGACCGGCTCCGCCGGCGTGACCTCCTCCAGCGTGATCTCGTGTCCGCACTTGAGGCACTTGCGCGTCGCTCCCGCGGCCTTGGTCTGCTTCTCTTCCATGCCGACGAAGCCACAGCTCGGGCAGGCGACCGGGACCGGGCGGTTCCACGTCGAGTAGTCGCAGTCCGGATAGCGCAGGCACCCGAAGAAGTTGCGTCCCTTGCGGGTGCGCCGCTCGGCCAGGTCGCCCACACCGCACTTCGGACACTTCACGCCGAGCGGCACGGGGCGCGTGTGCTTGCACTTGGGGTACCGGGTGCAGGCGAGGAACTCGCCGTAGCGCCCGGTCTTGATCACCATCGGCGCGCCGCACTCCTGGCACTTCTCATCCGACGGCCGGTCGGGCACCTTGTTCTTGGCCAGCGGCCGGCTGAAGCGACACTCGGGATACTTGGCGCAGGCGATGTACGGCCCAAAGCGGCCGCTCTTCACGATCAGCGGCCCGCCGCAGTTCGGGCACTTCTCCTTGGGCAGCTCCGACAGGTCGTGCACGTCGTGAATCAGCCGATCGATGTCGACCGCCGCGAGCGCCCGCGAGAACGGACCCCAGAAGTCCTCGAGCACCCGCTGCCACGCCAGATCGCCCTCCTCCACCTTGTCCAGCTCGGTCTCCATCTGCGCCGTGAAGCCGACCTCGAACACGTCCGGGAAGCACCGCTTCAGCACCTGCCACACGATCTCGCCCTGGGGCGTGGGCTGGAAGCGCCGGTCCTTGGCGGTGGCGTACCAGCGGTTCTTCAAGGTCGAGATGATCGCCGCGTAGGTGGACGGCCGCCCGATCCCCAGGCGCTCGAGCTCCTTCACGAGACTCGCCTCGCTGAAGCGCGGCGGCGGCTCGGTGAAGTGCTGGTTCGGCAGGATCTGCTTCACCGTGACCACGTCGCCCTCAACCAGCGGCGGGATCGGCGGCAGATCCTCCAGGGTCTTGCCTTCCTCGGGCTCGTGCGCCTCGTGGTAGAGCTTGTGGTAGCCGTCGAACAGCACCCGCGAGCCGGTCGCGCGGAACACGAAGCGGCCGAGGTCGAAGTCGACCTTGGTCGTCTCGAACACGGCGGGGTTCATCTGCGACGCCACGAAGCGCCGCCAGATCAGCTGATACAGCTTGAACTGCTTGGCGTCGAGGTGCTGCTTCAGGTCGTCGGGGCGCCGCAGCACGTCGGTCGGGCGGATCGCCTCGTGCGCGTCCTGCACCCGCGACTGGCCTTTGCCGGTCTTGTGGACGTTGGGCGTGGCGGGGAGGTAGCGCTTGTCGAACTCCCGCGCGATGAAGTCCCGCGCCTGGGCCACCGCCGAGTCGGCCACGCGGATCGAGTCGGTGCGCATGTAGGTGATCAGGCCCACGGGGCCTTCTGCGCCGATCTCGATCCCCTCGTACAGCTGTTGCGCCAGGCGCATCGTGACCGCGGCCGAGTAGCCGAGCTGCTTCGCCGCCTCCTGCTGCAACGTGCTGGTGCGGAACGGCGGCGGCGCCGGGCGGCGGCGCTCGCCCTTCTCGACCGTGGTGACCTTGAAGGGGAGCTTGAGCGCGTCCGCGACGATCGCCTGCGCGCTCGCCTCGTCCTTGATCTCGGGCTTGTGACCGTCCAGCTTGTGCAGCCGGGCCTGGAACGCCTGGCCGTCCTTCTCGAGGTCGGCCTCGATGGTCCAGTACTCCTGCGGCACGAACTTGCGGATCTCCTCCTCCCGCTCGCAGATCAGCCGCAGCGCCACGGTCTGGACGCGGCCCGCCGAGAGGCCCGTCTTGATGCTCTTCCAGAGGAGCGGCGAGGTCTTGTACCCGACCAGCCGGTCGAGCACCCGGCGCGCCTGCTGCGCGTCCACCTTCTTCTGATCGATGTCGAGCGGGTTGGCGAGCGCCTGGTTGACGGCATCCTTCGTGATCTCGTGGAACAGCACGCGGCGCACCTTGCCGCCGTTGCCGAGGCTCTCCGCCACGTGCCAGGCGATCGCTTCGCCCTCGCGGTCGGGGTCGGTGGCAATCAGCACCCGGCTCGACGCCTTGGCGGCTTTCTTGATTTCGGCGAGGGTCTTCGCCTTTTCCTTGATGGGGACGTATTCGGGCGTGAAGCCGTTCTCGACGTCCACGCCGAGCTTGCGCTGCGGCAGGTCGCGCACGTGCCCCACGGTCGCCTTGACGGTGTAGCCCGAGCCGAGGTACTTGCCGATCGTCTTGGCCTTGGTGGGCGATTCGACGATGACGAGCGCGCGCTTGCCACGACCACCCGTTGCGGGATCCCCGGGCTCGCGCCCGGGGTCAGTAGCGCTCTTGCGCCCGGGGTCAGTAGCGGTCTTGCGCCCGGGGTCAGTAGCGGTCTTGCGCCTGGGGCGAGTAGCTCGACTGACCCCGGGCGCGAGCCCGGGGTTCTCGACATCGGCTTTCTTTCGCTTCACCGCCTCTTTCTTAGCAGCCACGTGTCAACCCTTCGTCAAACGGCATGCGAGCGCATCTTTACCATCCCGCCGTGGTTTGCGCAAGCCTGACGACCTCCAGCGCGACGGCTTCCGCCGTCTTGCGCTCGGTGTCGAGCTGCGTGTGCGCCTTGAGATAGAACGGCTCGCGGTCCTTGAGCATCTGCCGCATCCGCGCCACGGGATCCTCTCCTGTTAACAACGGGCGGGTTCCCTCCTCGGACGCGGCGCGCTGCGCGGCCGTCTCGGGGCGGGCGCGCAGGTACACGACGAGGGCGCGCGGCTGCGCGGTTTCGATCGCGCCCGGCTGCGCCGCCCAGCCACCACCGGGCGCGATCACCGCCGGCTCGGTGGCGAGCGCGGCGTCCATCTCCTTGCGCTCCATGTCACGGAACGCCGCCTCGCCCTTCTCGGCGAAGATCAGCGTGATCGGCTTACCCTCGCGGCGCGCCAGGATGAGATCGATGTCGACGAACCCGGCGCGCAGCTGCTCCGCCACGAGGCGACCGATGGTGGTCTTCCCCGATCCCGCGAGACCCACCAGGACGATGTGCTTCTTCACGATGCCACCCCTTTAGGGGTGCGGGCGCGCACCTGGGCAATATACCCCACGAAGTTTCGCTTCATCTCGCTCAGCGCATCGCCGCCGAACTTCTCCACCAGCGCCTGCGCCAGCACGAGCGCGACCATCGCCTCGGCGATGACGCCCATCGCCGGCACCGCGGTGACGTCGGAGCGCTCGGACTGGGCCTGGGCGGGCGACCCGGTCTTCAGGTCCACCGTCTTGAGCGGCGACATCAGCGTCGAGATCGGCTTCATCGCCACGCGCAGCACCAGCGGCTCGCCCGTCGTCATGCCGCCCTCCGTGCCCCCGGCCCGGTTCGTGGCGCGCGCCAGCCCCGGAAGAATTTCGTCGTGTACCTCCGAGCCCTTGCGGCGCGCCGCCTCGAAGCCGAGCCCCAGCTCCACGCCCTTCACGGCGGGGATCGACATCAGGGCCTGCGCCAGCCGCCCGTCGAGCTTCCGGTCCCACGACACGTGCGAGCCCAGACCAACGGGCGCGCCCAGCGCGACCACCTCCACCACGCCGCCCAGCGTGTCGCCCGCCGCCTTGGCGGCGTCGATCCGCGCGATCATCTCACGCTCCGCCTCGGGATCGAGACAGCGCACGGGGCTGGCATCCGCGACAGCGTTCAGCGGCGACGGGATGGGTAGGGGCGCAGCATGCTGCGCCCCTACACCAGCCTTGACGCCGCCCAGCTCTACGACGTGGCTCCCGATTTCGATCCCGAACTGCTCCAGCAGCAGCTTGCACACGGCGCCGCAGGCGACCCGCGCCACAGTCTCCCGCGCGCTCGCCCGCTCGAGAATATCGCGCGCGTCCTGACGATCGTACTTCAGGCTGCCAGCGAGATCGGCGTGCCCGGGCCGGGGCCGGGTGACCTGGCGCCGCCGCTCGGCCCCACTGGGGGCGTCCGCCTCCGGCGCCATCACGTCTTGCCAGTGCTCCCAGTCGCGGTTCCACACCAGCATCGCGATCGGTGAGCCGAGCGTCTCGCCCGCCCGCACCCCCGCGAGCCACTCGATCTGGTCCGCCTCGATCTTCATGCGGGCGCCGCGGCCGTACCCGCCCATGCGCCGCTTCAGCTCGGCGTTCACGCGCTCGGCGGACACGGGCAATCCGGCCGGGATCCCCTCGAGGATCCCGACCAGCCCGCGGCCGTGCGATTCGCCTGCCGTCGTGAAGCGAAATGTCATTGTTACCTCGAGCCTTCCATAATAGCACGCGAGCCCGACGCGTGGTCGGGCTCGAGGCCTCACACGGGGGTGAGGCCTTTACCGCCGCGGCGCGGGGAGCGGGTTCGTGAAGGCCGGCAGGCTCACCATCACCAGGCCACGCACGGTGATGCCGAACAGCAGCTGATTGCCGGACGCGTCCTTGGCCACGCGCAGCGGCCCGATGATCGGGTCGCGGGTCGAGATCGTGCCGATCTGGATGGCGTGGAAGGTGTCGAACACGTCGATGTTCGCGTCGGACCGCGCCACGAAGATCACCCGATCGTTCGGGCTGCCCGAGCCGCCGCACACGGGGCTGGTCGGGGGGCACGATCCCGAGGGTGCGAAGGTGTGGTTGTAATTCATGTCCATGCCCGTCGCGAATCCCGTATCGGGCGAGGTGCCCTTGAGGCGCAGCCCCTCGTCCAGATAGTAGACCGAGTCGGCGCGCGCCGCGTTGGTCGCGCCGTTGAAGTTGGTGGCGATCGCCTTGACTCTGGTCGCGGTGTTACTGATGAAATCGAGCACCTCGACGGCCGGCGACATGCCGAAGTCCACGTCCACCAGGCCGGAGTCCCGGATGGTGCCTCCGGTAGCGCACGCCACGGTGAAGCCCGTCTGCAGCAGAGCTTTGGTCGTATACGACATCACGCGCGCTGACTTCGCGGCCACCTGACCACCCTCGCCCATAAAGCCGTGGGTGAAGTTCCCCGAGTTGCGGACGAACGTCGTATCCCCGAGCGCGAACGACTGCAGCTCGACGTTGATGCCGGCGCAGGCGGTCAGGGTCACCCTCGACGTGTTGTAGGGCCGGCCGCGCCGCTCGACCACCCGCAACGTGTCGGACGTCGAGCTCGGCGCCGAACCCGCGATCTCCCAGAAGAGGTGCCCGAACAGCACCGCCGGGTTGGGCGGGTTCCCCGGGTTGATCAGCTTCTCCATCCGCAGCGTGGCGCGCCCCGTGAACGGCGCCGGGTTCGAGGGCTCGGGCGTCGTCGAGTAGATCGCGTAGATCGAGTCTTGCGAGCACAGCGTGCCCCCCCCGGGCCGGCACACCGTAGCCACGTACTGCGGCCGGTCGGAGATGTTGTACTCGGTGATGATCGTCTTGCAGCCCGGGGCGCACTGGACCTTGTACGTCTGGATCAGATAGTCCGGCAGGTCCTGGCGCCAGCGCAACACCCGCGCGCCCGGCGACACGTCGATGATCGCCAGCTGGGTGCCGCCCGAGTTGGCTACAACGATCGTGTCCCCGTACGCGCCCAGCGTATCGCGCGGCCACAACGCGACGCCCCACGGCTGCGCCCCCGCGGTCGGGATGCCCGCCGCCACGAACGTCGAGTTCGCCGCCTGGAAGATCTCGACGCGCCCCAGGGTCGGGTTCGTGAGGTACAGCTCGCGCCGGTTGGCGTTGTAGATCGCGTCCACGATCTTGCCGCCGAACGGCAGCGCGATCGTCGCACCGGCCACGATCGTGACCGTGTCGGCGCGCGCCGGGCCGGTGGGGCTCGGCACGGTGAACGTCTGTCCGGCGACGCCGCAGTTGTGCGCGAGCGCCCCGTCGCAGGCAAACGCCTGCACGACGACCTGCTGCGGGATCGGCGTCAGGGCCGTGAGGCCGAGCGGGAATCTCTTGACCGCGTCGGTCGACGTCCCGCTGAGGATCACCGAACCCTGGCTGATCAGCGTCCCCGCCAGATTGTAGACCCGGAATCCGATGTCGGTAATGCCACTCGGATCGGTCGCGTGGACCGTGACGGTGTCGTTGGCTTCCGCCCGGAGCAGCACGGTCTGCTCGACCTGGGGTGCTGTCTGGTCGTTCTGCACGGTTTGCAGGGTCACCGTGATCGGGGAGGTCTGCGCCACGCGGTTCCCCGAATCGACGGCGAACCCGGCGACCGTGAAGAACCCGCCGGTGGCGGTGGGGCTCACCAGCACCGAGTCCACGAAGTCGAGCGTATCCGGCAAGGGCGGCGAGCCGTTCACCAGCGAATCGCCCCTTTGCGTGGTCTGACCGGCGGCGCCGCCGACGTACCACCCGATCCGCCGAATACCCGACTTTTGCGCCGCCGCCACGTGAATGGGGATGTATTTCCCGGGCGATCCGACCGCGCCGGGCGTCGGCTGCAGCAGATAGACCCGGAGGGCGTCGACGTTCTGCAGGAAGATGAACAGCGTGTCTTCCGCGAAGTTGCCGGCGCCGTCGGTCGCCCGCCCGACGATCCGGATCACCCCGCCCGACCCCGAGCCGGGGTTGATCTTCTCCTGGATCGTGACGTTGGTGACCGCGCTCGTGAATACCGTGTCGGTCTGGTTGAGGTAGCCGCCGGTGTAGTTGAGCCGGATGTCCTTCAAGCCGAGGTTGTCGGTCGCGACGACGCTGAAGTTGAGCCCGCCCTTGATGTCCTGCGTGTCGGCGCCGGCCAACTGGATGGTCGGCGACACGACATCGCGCTGCACTCCCCCCGGGTTGCGCGACGTCTCGCACCCCCAGAAGGCGCCCACCAGCGCGCACATCCCCCACAGCAGACCCCGTCCGCGTCGCATAATGGCTCCCGGTTACTTCCCGGTGTTGGGCGTCACCAGGTCGTCGATTATGTGCGGCGTGACCAGAATCAACAGATCGCGCCGCTGTTCTTCTTGATGGCTAAAGCCGAACAGCTTGCCGACGATCGGCAGGTCTACAAGAAAGGGGATTCCCGTCTTGACCACGGTGATCGAAGTCACCGTGAGGCCGCCGATCACGGCGGTCTCGCCGTCGTTGACGAGGATCTGGTTATCCGCCTGCTGCGTCTGGAACGTGAAGCCGATGTCCACCGAGGAAGGCTTCACTGAGGAGTTCTCGGCGTGTACCTCCATGAGCACCTGGCGGTTGGCGGTCACGTGGGGCGTGACCTTCAGGTTGATGCCTGTCTGCTCGAAGCGCACGGTCGCGCGCGGCGGCTGCCCGGCGGTCCCGGTGCCCACGTCCACGATGCGGATCGGCACGCGGTCGCCGACCAGGATCTCGGCGGGCCGGTTGTCGAGCGTCGTAATCGTGGGCTCGGCCTGGAGGTCGGCCAGCTGAACCTGCTGCAGCGCCTGCAGGAACGTGGTCAGGTCGAAGTTCCCGATCGCCGTGGAGAAGATGAGGTTGAGGGCCGGGTTCGGGACCACCTGATCGGCGTTCCCCAGCGCCGACAGCGAGTTGCCGCCCAGGTCCACGATGACCTGATCGGGACTGAAGTTCGTCTGCGGCACCAGCGCGTCGGGCACGCCGTCGAGATTGGTATCGACCGGTTTCGCGGTGCGGGGATCGGGCCGCTGGATGAGCTTGTTGAAGAACTGCGTCGTCGAGCCGAGGTCGTACTTCAGCCCCAGGTCCTCGATGTCGGAGCGGTCGATGAAGATGATCTTCGCCTGGATCGAGACCTGGGGCGTGCGGATGTCGAGCCCGCGTACGAAGTCTTCGACGATGCGGATGCGGCTCTGAATCTCGGTGAGCACGAGCGCATTGGTCGTCGAGTCCGCGACGACCGCGCCCCGCTTGGAGATGATGGACTGCACCGACGGCACGAGCGAGCTGGCCTTGGCGTAGTTCACGCGCACCAGGCGCGTCTCCACGGGGACGGTGGAGTCGGCGCGCGCCAGGTCCTTCTTGTCGATCACCTGGAGGATGCCGCCTTCCAGGGTGTTGACCGTGAGCCCCTGGGACTCGAGCACCGCGTTGAAGGCGAGGTCCCAGGGCTGGTTCTTGATCTCGGCCGAGAGCGAGCCCGAGATGCCCTTGTTGACCACGATGGTCCGCCCGCTGAACGCGGCGAACCCGGCGACCACCTCCTGGATGTCGGCCCGGTCCCAGGTCACGGTGATGCGCGGCGCCTGCGACTGGGCGGCCTCCGCGGCGTGCGCCGCGAGGTACGAGTCGATCGAGACCGGGGTATCGCTCGCACTGGGTGGGGCCACGCGGGCGGCCTGTCCCCCGCGACTCGGCAGCGGAGCAGTCCCGGCTACGGGCGCCGGGGCCGGCGGGGGAGGCGGCGGCAGGGTCGCGACCATGAGGCTCGACCATGCTCCGAACGCGGTGCGGTCGGCGCCGATCTTGACGCGCACCTGGCCGTCGCGCTTCTCGATCTGGTAGTCCTTCAGCACGTCGAGGTCGATCACCACGCGCACCACGCCCGGCCGGAACTGGGCGTAGCGTACGTTCTTGACGCCGCCACGGTTCTGCCCGTCGTACAGTGCGGCGGGCGCGGCGAGCCGCGCGCTCTGCAGATCGATCACGAGCCGCGCGGGGCTCGCCAGGGTGAAGTCCTGCACCTCGACCGCGCCCCGGAGATCGATCACGACCTCCACGCGGCCGGGGGCCGGGAGCACGCTGACGGCTTTGACTTCGCCGTCCCGACCCGGCGCTCCCCCGATCCCCGGGCTCACGCCCGGGGCCAGCGACGGGGGCGCCGCGGCGAGCAGCCACGCGGCGAGGGCTGCGATGGGCTTCATGGCGATACCTCCTGCTTGGCGAGCGACAGCGTTTCCTGGCGCTCGAAGCCGAATTCCTGCACCGTAAACACGATTTCGCGCGGGCGGATCGTCGTGACCTTGAGGCGCCCGATGATCTCCGCCGGCTTCACCCGGTAGATCTTGCTGTTGGTGACGTCGCGGAGCACGGCGACGCTGCGCGCCGGATACCGCGAGTCGTAGTAGATCCCGACCAGCTTCAAGTCGGACAGGAGCGGCCGGATGTCGCCCGACTTGAGGAGCGACAGGAAGGGATCGCGGCCCCCGCCCTCGTAGGAGTACACCTCGCGCACCAGCGTCGTCGCGCCCGCGCTGTCGGTGCGGGCCGTCGTGTCCCGGGCGGCGCTGTCGGGCCTGGCGCGGGGCTGCGGCTTCGCCTGAGCGGCGAGCGGCGCCGCCACACACAGCGCCGCGAGGCCGAGCGCGAGTCTAACGCTCATCGGTGGCGCGGGCGACGGGCCTCGCGGGCGCGCCCTTCTTGGGCGCGGGCGGCGGGGCCGCGGACTTGACGAACGTGCGGATCACGAACTGGGCCTCGAGCAGCGACCCCAGCGTGTCGTTCAAGATCCGCTGCGCCTGCTGCTGCGCCGCACGGAGCACCACATCCTGCGGCACGACGATGCGCGGCAGGCTCGCGATGTCCGACAGGAACTCGCCGAGCTGGTCATAATGGCCCAGGATCTCCAGCCGGTAGCGGTAAGTGTCGAACGGCGCAGTCGCGTCGACCGCGAGCGGCTCGAATCGGCCGATCGTCACGCCGCGCACCTTCGACTTGGTCGAGATGTCGTCGATCAGCGCCGGCACCTCGTTCTTCTCGGGCACGAGCCGGCGCATCACGCCGAGCAGCGCCTGGTATTGCTCGACCTTGCGGCGCAAATCTTCGACCGTGCCGCTCGCCAGGTCTTCCTTCGCCCTGGTGATGATCGTCTGCAGGCTGTCGATCTCGGCGTTCGCCGTCGCGATCTGCGCCGCGGTCGGCTGCTCCCAATAGGTCCAGAACACGTAGCCCACGATCACCATCACGAGCGTGATGAGGAGCATGTACTGGCTCTGCCGGTCCTGGGGGAGGAGGGGCACGGCGGCTTACCTCACCGACTGGGTGAGGGGGATGGTCCGGATGTACACCGAGTCCGCCACCTTGAAACGCAGCGACACGTTGAACGCCGTCACCGGCCGATCCGCCTCGATCACCGTGGACGACGTGGCGGGGGAGACGTCGGTGAGCCAGGGCGACGCCGCGAGCTGCCGCAGAAACGTGGTGTACGCCTGAATGTCCACCGTCTTCCCGGTGACCCAGACGCGCACCGCGGGCGCGCCGGTCGAGTCCGCCGTGCCGGGAGGGAGATTCGCGGCACCCGGCTGGGCACCGCCCGCCCCCTGCGCCGAGACGCCGTCGAGCCAGGTGTAGGGAGGCAACGCCTTGGTGATCTGGTCGAGGATGTGCGGCCAGACATAGCGGTCGGCGTCGATGCCGCGGATGACGTTGATCTCCGCGACGAGCGAGTCGCGGATCTTCTCCGACTGGCGCTTCTGGGCGATCACGGCGTCGAAGCGCCGCTTCTCGATCCGCACGGCCTCGAGCCGCGCGTCGGCCACGCGCAGCCGCGCCGTCTGGGTGAAGAACAGCAGCACCACACCCGTGATCACGACCGCCGAGGTCGCGCTCGCCGCGATGAGCCACGGATTCTTGACGGACGCGATGAGGCCGCGGAAGTCGGGAAGGGCGAGCTTGAACCCGCCCCCCGCAGCCGCCCGCTTCTTCTTCCCTGGGAGGAGATTTATTTCGATCATGCGGCGCGCCTCAGCGCCAGCCCGACCGACAGCATCAGCAGCGGGGCGACTTCGTCCACCGACACCGACTCGAACACCGCGTCGCGCACCTTGAGCCGCTGCACCGGGCTCGCGACCTCGACCGACACTTTGAGCCGGCTCCCGAGCGCCTCGTTCAGCCCCGGAATCCGCGCTCCGCCGCCGATCGTGTACACCCGCCCCAGGCCGCCCGCCGAGCGCGAGGCGGTCGCGAGAAACGCGGCGGCCCGCTCCACCCCGACGGCGATCTCCTCGCCCCGCGCCTCCACGTATGGCGCCAGGTCGCCACTGTGCGTCAGGCCCTGAATCACCCGCTCGGCGTCTTCCGCCGACAGCCCCTTCTCGCGCTGCAGGTCCTCGCGGAAACGGCGCGTGCCCACCGACAGGTCCCGCGTGAGCACCGGCACGCCGTCCTCGAGGATGTTCACGTTCGTCACCTCGTGGCCGATGTTCACGAGGCCCACCACGCCCTGCATCGCATCGGGATGGTTCAGCTCGAAGGCGTTGTGGATCGCGAAGGCGTCCACGTCGATGATCCCCGGCTCGAGCCCCGCCTCGTTCAGGAGCCCCACCCGGCCCTCCACCAGCTCCCGCTTGGCCGCGACGAGCAGCACGTTCATCTGCAGCCCTTCGGCGTCGGGGTCCAAGATCTGGAAGTCGAGCTCCACGTTGGCCATGTCGAACGGCACGTGCTGCTCGGCCTCCCAGCGGATCACCTCACGGGCGTCGGCCTCCTTCATCCGGTCCATCTGGATCTTCTTGACGATGACGTCCCGCCCCCCGACCGCCGTGACGACCGATCTCTGCTTCACCCCGGCCGCGGAAAACAGCCCCCGGATCGCCTCCGCCACGATCCCGGGGTCCATGACCTCGCCCTCCACGATGGCGTCGGCGGCCACCTCGGTGGTCGCCACCTTGGCCAGCTCCGGCTCGCTGCCGGAGTGGTCGACCACCACCAGCTTGATGATGCCGGAGCCGATATCGAGGCCGACGGAGGTTTTTTTGCCACCCA
>Ga0209161_10003233_pt1 | contig 13200 bp, 8 predicted proteins | sample GraSoiAngelo_155_FD_186169 | JGI IMG/M metagenome (GOLD analysis project Ga0209161, IMG submission 186169) | Grasslands soil microbial communities from the Angelo Coastal Reserve, California, USA - 14_1009_13_30cm (SPAdes) (version 2) | ecosystem: Environmental > Terrestrial > Soil > Grasslands ...
GATTTCCTGTCCTTCGGACGTTTTCAAGTCGACGGCGAGGGAACGTTTCCCTCGGTTCACCATGGCGAAGGGATAGGAAACGTCGTGGACGAGCGGAGGGACGGACCGCATGTAATCGCCGAGTTGTGGGTCCTCGATCTTGATGACGTCCGCGCCGAGGTTGCATAGGAGTTGCGTGCAGAACGGCCCGGGAAGCAAGCGCGTGAAATCCAAGACCGTGATTCCCTCAAGGGCCGCAGGCACGGCGGCAGCAAGTCGCGGTTGCGGTATCAATCTTCGCGCTCGAGCCAGGCCTTCCCGTCACGGTCCCGTAGTCGCTACGGACTCGTGGGTGGGGGAGGGCCCGGGGCCTTGCCGAAATCGAAACAGTCTGCCATGTTGTCCGCCGCCGCGTCGCGTTGATTCAACGTGGAGAGGCCGAAGTTTACCTCGCAGAATTTCAACAGGCTCACGTGGGAATGGAGGACCTTGGAGATGTACCCATTCCTCGCATAAGGGCCCATCACGATGCATCCGACACGCGGACCGTACCGGAACTGGCTGCCGTGGTAGCCGGGATGGGAACCGTCTCCCTTCCACACTTCGATGGAGGGAGGCTCGACGTGATCGTACCATCCTCCCCAGTCGTCCCAGGTGATAAACACCGCGACGTCGGACCATAGACCGCCGCGAACGATCGCGTTGACTTGGTCCACCGACCACTGCATTCCTTTCGTCACGTTGCCCATGCGGGCCCCTTGCGGATTGGTATAGGGCGGATGCTCGTCGAACTCCAGCGGGGCGTAGACCCACGATACCGCCGGGAGCCGTCCCGAGGCCGCGTCCACCCGAAATTGGTCCGACGTGAGTTTCCAGCTCGGGGTGACTCCCTGCATGTAGTCGATCGCATACCCGCCGTAACTCCTCCAAGTCAATCGAGACCCCTCCAAGCTCTTGGGGAGGGACGCGGGAATATGGATCGCCGGCGGATTCTGCCGCGGAGGGTTGTCGATGATCGGTGAATCGGCGCACAAGAGCATCAGGTGATTCGGTGTGGACGGGCCGGCCACGTCCGTGTAGTAGTTATCGCAGAAGGTAAACTTCCTCGCGTACGAAAAGTACGCGGGGATGTCCTGCTCGACGAATTGTTCGCGGACCGCGGTCGTCTGGCGGGTGAGCCACGCGGCATGGGTGTGCGGAGAGTCTCTCGGGGGCGGATTCGGGGATCGCGCCATTCGGGCGCCGTTCGCGCCCGGGAACGTCCCGAAGTAGTTGTCGAACGTGTGGTTCTCCTTGACGATGATGACCACATGTTTGATCTTGCCCAAGGGAACCGCCTTCGAGGAGCGGGTTCCGGTCGAACCGGCCGGCATCGGTCGGCGTCGGTCAAATCGGGTCCCCTTATCTCGCCTTCGCAATCGCTCCGTAGAAAACCTTCTTATTCCGCGCGGGCCATGGTCTCCGAGGAAGGGATCGAATGCGAGAGGCCGTGATCGTCGGGGCCGTGCGCACGCCCATTGGGAAGCGAGGCGGCGCCTTGAAAGACTGGCGTCCGGACGACCTGGCCGCGTTCGTCTTGCGAGCCCTCGCGGACCGGACGGGCATCGAGCCGAAGATCGTCGAAGATGTCGTGCTCGGCTGCGTCACCCAGGTCGATGAGCAGGGCCTGAACATCGCACGCTTGGCGCCCCTCATCGCTGGGTTCCCGGAGTCTGTGCCCGGCACAAGCGTGAATCGGATGTGCGCGTCCGGATTGCAGGCGTTCAACTTCGCCGCGATGGAAGTCCTGACGGGCCAGAACGACGTCGTGATCGCGGGTGGCGTCGAGGTGATGTCCCGCGTCCCGCTGGGCTCCGACGCAGGAGCGCTGAGCCCGAAGCTGCTCGAGAAATACGAGATCGTGCAGCAGGGCATCTCCGCCGACCTCGTCGCGGACAAGTACAAGGTCACCCGGGAGCAGATGGACGAGTTCTCCCTTTGGTCCCATCGCAAGGCGATTCGGGCGATCGATGAAGGCCGTTTCAAGAAGGAGATCGAGCCCGTCCCCGTGTTCGACGAGAGCGGCAACAAGCGGATGTTCGATGCCGATGAACACCCGCGCCGGACCACCTCTCTGGAGAAGCTCGCGTCCCTGCCACCTGCGTTCAAGCCCGATGGCCGCATCACGGCGGGCAACTCGAGCGGCATCAACGACGGCGCGTGTGGGATCCTGGTGACGACGCCGGAGAAGGCCCGGGAGCTGAGGCTGGAACCGCGCGCACGGTTCGTCTCCACGGGCGTCGCGGGGACGAACCCGACGATCATGCTCGATGGGACGATTCCCGCCATCCGGAAGGCCCTGGGGCGCGCCGACCTGAAGGTCGACGACATCGACATCTGGGAGGTCAACGAAGCCTTCGCCTCGGTTCCGATTGCGACCCGCGACACGATTGGCTTCGAGGACGCGAAGCTGAACGTGAACGGGGGGGCGATCGCGCTCGGCCACCCGCTCGGAATGAGCGGCGCCCGGCTGATCACGACCATGCTCCACGAAATGGAGCGGCAAGACCTCCGCTACGGCCTCGCCACGCTGTGCATCGGATTCGGGATGGGCCTCGCGACGATCATCGAGAGACCGACTTAGTCGCTCCGCCGAACGATTCCGCCAAGAGTGTCTTCGGCGAAGTGCAAAGCCGTCGATGAGATTTGTATTCCGGTCGACGGCGCGTTTCAACTGGTGGTCAGCTGAATCACGCGCTCATCGACGATGAACGTGTCCACGGCGTTGACGGTGAGGACGACCGTGTTCCCGGAAATGCCGTACGTGGTCAGGGCACCCGTCGCCCGGAACGCATCCTTGAACCACAACGCCCATGCCGCGGCGCTCGGGCTCTGGATCGTCAACGTGATCCCGTCGTACCAGTTCACCCATTGAGTGAGGAGACAGGAGATGAAGAAGATCTGGTCGTTAATGGATTTCCCGAGCCACGACTGCATGTTTCCCGCCGCGACCTGCTGATTCGTCACCGTGATCGCGGACGACAGCTGGGACTGGGCGCTGTCCACGTTGAACTTCGCGAGAGACAGCTTCCCGGCGCTCGCATTCACGGCGCCCCACTGGAGACGCCCTTGGGCCTGGTTCAAGGGCTGCCGCACGGCCGCCGCTGCGCCTGGCGTCGCCGCTCCTTGGCCGGCCCAGTACTGCACGTACGCGGAGGTGTTGCCCACCTCGACGGCCTGTTCGCCGAGGTCCGGTCGGATGATCGTCTGCGTGTTCGTGTTCGCGTAGAGGAATTGGGCGTTGATGAAGGCGTAATCCGAACCCGCGGCCTGGAACGGGGCTCCCACAAACGTGAGGAGCGAGACCCGGAAGCTGCCCGTACCGATTTCGTGTGGGGTGTATTCGAACGGAATCCCCTGATGGATGACCGCTCCGCCCGATTGCGTCAGGGTGACCCCGCCCGCCTCCAAGCTCATCGTCTGGTCCGGATACTGGCGGTTCCCTCGGTTGAGGGTCAAGGATCCGCTCATCGAGCTCGCCGTCACGAGGGTGCCGCACGAGACCGATCCCGAGTAGTGGTTCGCGATCTCGAGGTAGATGAACTTGATCGAGTCCGCGGTCGGCGCCGCGTAGTACGTGCCGCCCGTCGTCGTGGCGATCTCCTGGAGGAGCGCCCCATCCGCGCCGGGCCCCAGTCCGATCGTGTAGACCGTGATGTTGTTCGCCTTCGCCCGTGCCGCCTCGAGGCGGGCCTGCGCGTCGCCGGCGGCCTGGTTCGGGCAGCAGGTGTTCTGGCCGTCCGTCAGGAGGATGATCGCCCACGCATGATTTCGGAGGCCGTAGCTGATGAGCTCATTGTTCGCCACGAAGAGCGCGGCCCCGAAATTCGTCGTCCCGGCCGAGTCGATTGAGTTGAGATCGGTCTGGGCGCCGCTGTAGTCCGGGATTCCGTTATTATACGCGGAATAGAGATGATGCGCCGCCCCGCCCACGTTCTCCAACGTGAGATGCGCGGCGCTGTCGAAGTCCACGCTGGCGACCCGGTCCGGACGGGTGAGACGCCCGATGTAGTCCTTGGCGGCCTGGATCCTCAGCCGACCGGGATCGTTCGTGGTCATCGAACCGGAGCTGTCGATCGCGAGGACGACGTCCTGGTCCACCTTCGTGATCCGGCTGTCGTGGATCGTGGGCACGTATTGCATGGAGATGTTCGCGGGCGCCACGGTCCCGGTGTTGAATTGAAGGGATCCATCGCTGGCGGTCCCGAAGGCGGAAGCGGACGGGGTGCCGAGCGGGATCGTGACGGAGAACTGGCCGCCCGGGACCGCTGCGCCGACCGCCGCGTACCGGATGTAGTCGAGCGCCTGAAGGGCCTGGACGGAGGTCGTGTGTTCCGCATCGTACTGTCGCGCGGGAATCACGGAGATGACTGCCGCCTGGATGAAGAGCGTTGCCGCAAGGAGAGCAAAGAGAGTCGCGACTGTGGACGCGACTCCTTCCGAGTCCTCTCGGAACGAGTTCGCCATTCAGAACGATTGCCCACGGGAAGCCCGCTTTAAATACTTGGTTCGTTCAAAATCTTTCGTGATAACCACCGCGAGGAACGGATCCAGAATTCGATTCTGAGGAGGCCAGGCGACGAACGTCCATGGAGTGGGGCGGCCGCGCCCAAACCGGAATTGGCGGATCGAACCGTCTTGGAGTGGGACTCCGGGTCGACCGCAAAACCCACGTTCCAGGTATCCGAACGGGCCACTCGCGGTCGCGCACCGCCCCGCGCGTCGCAAGCCCGTATTTAGGCTTCATGCGCTTGCCGCGCGATGCGGCCGCGCGGAGACGGCAAGGGCATCGGCGCGGCGGCCAAACTGAACACGTTCGACGTGACGAGCCTCGTCGTCGGGTCGATCATCGGGGCCGACGTGTACGTCGCGACCGCGATCGGAGCTCGCCTGATCGGCCCCGCGTCCCTGCTGGCGTGGATCTTGGCAGGGGCGATGGCGATGGTGATCGCCCTGTCCTTCGCCTATTGCGTCATGATCTTGCCGAAAGTCGGCGGTCCCTACGCGTACGTGAAGGCGGTCGCCGGTCCGTTCCCCGGTTTCATCGTCGGTTGGGGCCTCCTGCTCGCGGAGTGGTTCTCCCTCGCGGTCTTCCCGGTCGCGTTCACCCAGTACTTCGTGTCGCTCGACCCGGGGATCGACGACCTGGGCAAGGCTCTCCTGAAGGCGGTCTTCATCGCCATCATCCTCGGGACGAACCTCATCGGAGTCAAAGCCGCTGGACGCGTGAACGACGTCTTGACGGTGGCAAAGCTGTCCCCGCTGATCCTCATCGTCCTCGGTGGAATCGCCTTCGTGGCCCTTCAGCCGGGCCAATTCGCCGGAAACCTGATCCCGTTCTTCACGGGCGACATCTCCGCGTTCGGCCGGGCGCTCGTCCTGATCTTCTGGGCGTACGCGGGATTCGAGCTCTCGACCTTGCCGACGGATGAGGTAATCGAACCGAGGAAGACGATCCCGAAGGCGATCCTCACGGGCATGATGATCGTGATCGCCTTCTACTTCCTCACGAACTTCGTCGTCATTGGCACGGTCGGCGGGCCTTCCCTCGGCGCGTCGAGCAGTCCTCTCATCGACGCCGCGCGCGCGACCTTCGGTTCGCCCGCCCTATTGACATCCGCGATCGTGCTCGTCGTCGGCGTGGGCGCGCTGTTGTCGATCACCGGCGCCGACGAATCCGGGACCGTCGGCACCTCACGGTTGGCCTACGCCATGGCGATCGACGGCCTTCTTCCCCAGGCGTTCAGTAAGAAACAAAAGCGGTTCCACACACCGTATCTCGGACTGATCATCCTCTGCATCACCGCCTATGTCGCGAGCCTGCTCGGCGGCCTGTCCGACCTGATCAGCTCCGCCGTGTTCCTCCTCGCATTCGTCTACTTCGCGACCTGCCTCGCCACGATCTTCCTGGAGCGGATGCACCCGCGGCTTTCGAGCGGACTCCGCTGGAAGATTGCCATCCCGGTGGTCGGAATGTTCTTCTCCGTCGTCCTCATGGGACTCGTCGCGCCGCGGTTGATCGGGATCTCGCTCGTCCTCCTCGCGGTCGGGATTCCCGTCTATGCGTTCTTCTCTCCGCGGAAAGAGCTCGTTGAGCTGAAGGACGCCTTCCTGTCCGCGGAGGCGATCTCTCGGAGGGCATACGCGCAAGGCCAGCGGTTCCTCGCTTATCCGTTACGGGTGATCAAGCGATTCCGGCGGAGGCGTTCCGCCACCTAGTGGACCTTGAGCCCGGGCCAGTCCTCGAGGAGCGCGTGGGCCCCGTTGTACCCGGGAGCGCCGCTCACCCCGCCTCCGGGATGGGTGCCCGCGCCGCACAGATAGAGTCCCGGGACGGGCGTGCGATAGTTCGACCACCCGGGCACCGGGCGGAAGGAGAAGAACTGATCCGGTCCCATCTCCCCATGCGATTGGTGCGCTTCCGTGAGCCCGAACCGACGCTCGAGGTCGAGGGGCGTGATGACGTCGCGGGCGAGGATGGCCTTCGGGACGTTGGGCGCGTATTCCGCGACCGTCTCGACGACGCGGTCCCCGTACGGCTCCTTGAGGTCGTCCCAGGAGCCGGACGCGAGGTGGTAGGGGCTGTACTGCACGTAGATCGACAGCGTATGTTTCCCCGGCGGCGCGACGGACGGGTCGAGGACGCTCTGCGTGACGACCTCGAGCCACGGGTGCTCCGAGGGCCGACCGTACTTCGCATCGAGAAACGCGTCCTCGACATACTCGATCGAGGGTCCGATGTAGGTGCTTCCCCGATGATGCGGCCCGGGCGTCGCGGGAGACGCCGACCATCGCGGGAGCTCGGACAAGGCACAGTTGACTTTCATCGCGGCTCCGTGCATCTTGATCGCGCCCACGGCCCGGCGGAATTCCTCGGGCAGGTGATCGGGTTCCAGCATTTGCAGGAAGGTGCGTTTCGGATCCGCGGTGGAAACGACCGCGGTCGCGTCAATCGTTCGCCCTCCTTCGAGCTGGACGCCGACGGCGCGCCCCCCGCGGACCCGGATGCGTTCGACCGGAGAGCGCAGGAGGATCTCCACCCCTCGGGCCCGGGCCGCGGCCGCGAGCGCGTCGGGCAGGGCACCCATCCCGCCGAGCACGATTCCCCAGCCGCCCACTTGGCCGTCGATGTTCCCCAGGAGGTTGTGTGCGAGCGTGAACGCGGTGCCCGGCGCCGACGGCCCGGAGAAATGGCCGATCACACTCTCGTTCGCGAAGGCGGCTTTCACCTGATCCGACTCGAAGTATTCGTCGAGGAGTTCTTCCGCGCTGTAGAAGAGGAGACGCCGCAGGAGGTCCTCTGCTTCCGGGCCCCGGAGAAGCGAGACCAACTCCGCGATCGGGACGGGCGGGGCGAGGAGCATCGGCTCGACGAGATCGTAGACCTCGGCCCACATCGCCTCGTACTTCGGATACGCCGCCGCGTCTTTCTTCGAGAATTTCGCGATTTCCTTCGCGGTCCTCTTCCCATCGGACCACAGGAGCAGATGCCGTCCATCGGGGAAGGGGCAGAAGCCCTGCGGGTCGAAGGCCACCTGCCTCAACCCGAACTTCGCGAGCTCGAGGTCCTCGATGATCTGGGGGCGAAACAGTCCGGAGACGTACGCCGCGGCGCTCACCTTGAACCCCGGCGCGATTTCGTCTGTGACGCAGGCTCCCCCGACGCGATCCGATCGCTCGACGACGAGGACGCGAAGCCCTGCTTTGGCGAGATAGTTCGCGGCGACGAGGCCGTTGTGGCCCGCGCCGATCACAACCGCGTCGCGCTCCGCCATGACAATCTTGCGCGTCGGGGACGGGCTCTTTCCCTATGTCGATTTCGTCCGTTCGCGGCTGACTTGAATGGGCGAGGAATGCAGGGCTCAGCGCCGACGCAAGCTCGGATTGAACACTTCCTCGAGTCCGTATCCGAGCATCGCGAACGCCAATACGACGAGGGTGATGAAGAGGCCCGGCGGCAGGAAGTACCACCACTGGCCGTTGATCAGCGCGAGATACTGATAGGCCTCATTCACGATCGTGCCCCAGCTCTCGATGACGTTCGGCCCTCTCGGCCCCAAGCCGAAGAACGAAAGAAAGGACTCGGTGAAGACCGCGGAGGAGATGGTCAGGACGGCCTCCGCCCAGACGAGCGGCATCACGTTGGGCAGGATGTGCTTTCGGAGAATCTGGAAATCGTTCGCGCCGATGGCCCGGGCCCGTTCGACGAACTTACGTTCCTTCAGGGTCAGGACTTGCGATCGGATCACGCGCGCCGTCGTCGGCCAGCTGACCACGGCGATGGCGACGATCGTCGTTTCGAGGCTCGGGCCTAGCACCGCGCTGAGGACGAGGACGAACGGCAGCCACGGGATGACCAGGAAGAAGTCCGTCGCCCGCGAGAGGACCTGATCGGTGACCCGCCCGTAGTAGCCGGCGACGAGGCCCACCGAGGTCCCGATCACCATCGCGACGAACGACGACACGAAGCCGATCAGCAGGGAAATCTGACCTCCGTACATCACGAGCTTCAAGATGTCAAAGCCTTGCCAGTCGGTGCCGAGTGGATGCGCGCTCGTCGGGGATTGGAACGGGGTCGACCGATCGAACTGACTGGGATACGGGCCCACGAGGATCGGCGCGCCGACGGACATGAACACGAAAATGAGGATCATGACGAGGCCGGCCAGGGAGAGCTTGTTGTGGACGATCGCCGCGAAGAACTTCCGGAAGCGAATCAGGTCGGTCAGGATGCGTTCGCGAAGCACGGACGCCTGCGCGGACATCGGGGTCGCCACGCTCACGCACTACGCCTCCCGGACTCTCGGATCGAGGAAGACATAGAGGACGTCCGAGACGGCGTTCGCGATCACCACACCGAGGGTTGCGATCAGGAAGATCGCGGACATGAGGGGGAAGTCGAGGGACGTCGTCGCGTCCCACGTCAGCGCGCCGAGGCCGTTGATGCCGAACACGTTCTCCACGACGATCGCCCCGCTGACGACCCATCCGAAGTAGAGGGCCGAGGCCGTGACGAGGGGAAGCCGGGCGTTCGGCAGCGCATGGACCCGAAGTCGCATCCGCTCGGTCAGGCCTTTCGCCGCGGCCGTGAGCATGTAGTCCTCCGGCAGCACATCGGTCAGGGAGTTGCGCAGGGTCAGCGAGAACCACGCGACGTTCGTGACGACGAATGTGAGGACGGGCAGGGCGAAGTGCCACAACTCGTCGAGGGCCTGCGACACGGGGTCCATCGACTCGTAGCCGAGCGAGTGCTCGCCGATCGGGGGAAAGATCGGGAAGACATAGGCGAGGTAGAAGAGGAAGATCAGGGAGACCCAGAACGAGGGCATCGAGTAGCCGAACAAGCTCGTGAGGGTGATCACGATGTCGGACGGCCGCCCCCGACGCCACCCCGAGATCCGTCCGAGGATCACACCGGCCCACATGGTGACGGCGGTCGCCCCGCCGATCAGGAGCAGCGTCGTCGTCAGCCGAGGCGTGATGACCGTCATCACCGGCGTCCCGGATCGGTAGATGATCGATGTCCCGAGGTTCCCGTGGAGGAGGTTGTTCATGTAGACGAGGAATCGGACGTAGACCGGCTGGTCCAGTCCCCATTCATGGATCAGTTCCTCTCGAAGCGAGGCCCCGCCCGTGGCGTTCGATTGTCCCCCGCGCGGGAGCAGCACACGGGTCGGATCGCCGGGGAGAATCTGGAAGAGAAAGAAGTTCAGCGTCGAGATGAGGAAGACGGTCAGGATGACGTACGCGACCTTCCGAAGCAGATAACGGCGAAGGTTCACGGCGTCCTCTCCGCCTCAGGCCGCGTCAGCGCCTCCGTTGCCCTTCCTCCATCATTTCGGCGGCAGCTGGACCTCCATCTCCTTCTCTTCCTTCTTCTTGCGGCGTCGGGATAGGAAGATCGCCGCAATCGCGATCGCCGCGATGACGACCGCGATCGAAATTCCTCCGATCAGCAAGGGAGAGATGCCCGGGCCCGGGACCGGCGTCAACGCGATGTTCACCGTCTTGGGGACGCCCGAGGTGACGACAATCCCGGACATGCTCGCCGGGTAGAATCCGGTCGCCGAGGCGTTCACCGTGTACGTTCCCGGCGCGACGGTGATATTGAAGTCGCCGTTCGCGTTCGACAGTCCCGCGTACGCCGATCCGATCGCCGGGGTCGCATAGATCGCGGCCCCACTGACGGCACTCCCGTCCGCCGCGTTCGTGACTTTGCCAATGACCCAACCTTGGCTCGGCGTCAGGGTGAAGTTGGCGTACTGGGTCGCGTCGGCGGCGACGGCGATGTTCATCTTCGTGCTTGGAAGGAAGAGAGGGGCCACCGCCACCAGGTCATACGTGTCCGGCCCCAGGAGCAAGCTGTAGTGTCCGGTGGTGTCGGCCGAACTCTCCGTCGCAAGCGTGAGGTTCGATGCGAAGGCGGCCGCGACGACCGCCGGGTGGATCGGGGCGCCCGAGGGGTCCTTGACCGTCCCGTTGATCCAGCCGTGCACCGCCGGCGCGTTGCTGACGACCACGAGGAACCGGTCCGATGTCGCGGACAACGTCCCGTCGCTTGTGATCACCGTGATGTTGTACCGACCGGGGATTGCGTAAGTGTGTTGTTGCGTATCCTCCGTCACGCTCGTCGGATGAGATGCAGCGCTAGCGCTTCCGTCGTCCCAACTCCAGGTCCAGTTGAGGGTCTGACCCGGATCCGGATCCGTCGAGTTCGCCGTCCACGCAACGGCTTGGCCCGCGTACACGGCGCTCGGTCCCGTAATCGCGGGCTTCGTCGGCGGATTGTCCGCGCTCGCGCCGATGTAGTGGATGTCGAAGAACAACGGGTTCGCGCCCCAGAACGCATCCATCTGTCGGTACGGGTGGGCGTTCCAGTCGCCCCAGTTGGACCACTTGTCGGTTCGATAGCCCCACTGTCCGAACGGATAGATGTAGATGATGTAGACCGCGGACGAGTAGTGCAGCTTCTCCGCCCGGAAGACGAGGTCCTGGCGCTTCGCGGGGTCCAGCGCCGCGAGATGTTCGACGTAGAGCGAGTTGTACAATCCGTTGTTCCAGTAGTTGTCGTTCCATCCATCCAGCGTGTACCCCGATTCGATGGACAGGAGATAGTTCGGGTCCGGATCGCCGGACCAGTACCAGATGTAGCTCTCGACCCCGCCCCCGTACACGTCGTTGGAAAGGGCGGATTCCAATTCGAACTTCGTCTGGAGGCACACGCCGATCTGAGCCCACATGCTGGCCACGAGGCTCGCCGTGTTCTGCTCCTGCTTGAACTCGAGGCGGGCGGCCATCGTCCACGCGAGCGTCGTCCCCTGCGCGATGGGATACGAGAGGTTCTGTCCCTTGTTGTTGTCCGAGACGACGGTGATTCCGCCGGGGGTGGCCAAGGCCCGCACACCGCCGGTGACCGCACCACAGCCGGGGATCCCCGGCACCCGAGCCGTGTATCCTGCCGCATCGAGCATCGCATTCGCCGCGGCGATGTCATATGTCAGGTTGAGGCTCGGGTCCGCGGAGGCGTTGTACCACCACTGCGGGGTGATCGGAGACATCAGGGTGTCGCCCCGCACCCCCTTGTTGTTGTAGATCGTCTGAATGATGAAATCCTTGTTTGTCGCTTTTGCCACGGCGCGGCGCACGTTGACGTCGAAACGGGTCGGGTTCAGGTGCACACTATTGTTATCGTACTGGCTGATTCCGATCTCGTTCCAGTACTGCGTGGAGAGGAGGCCTTCCTGGCGGCCCACGTTGGGCGTGTTCGCGAGGGAGTCGTAGCCGGTGGCGAGTTTCGCGAGGTCGATCGCCCCCGCCTTCAGCGCGAGGATCAGGGAGGGCTCGTCCGGGAACTGCTGCAGGTAAATGTTGTCGACGGACGGAGGACCGGTATGATTGCCGACGGGATGGTAGTTCGCGTTCTTCAACAGGTGGATCGGTTGGTGATTCTGCCATTCGGAGTAGATGTTCGAGTCCGCCACAAACGGTCCCGTTCCGATCGGGTTCGGGTTGTCGAACGTTTTTTGGGCCGCGTTCGGCCGGATGCCTTGCCACTGGGCCTTCTGGATGATGGGAATGAAGAGGGACTTCCCGGGGGCGAACGGCCGATCGAAGAAGACCGTGACGTTCCAGGGAGAGGTCACGATCGCCCCGCAATGGTTGAGATTGTTCAACTTCGAATCGCACTGCACAATGCGATTGATGTACGGCTCGAACGCCCAGAGGTGGAAGATGTCCTTGATGTTGTAGTTCACCGAGAAGTTGACATCTTCCGCCGTGAAGGGCGTGTTATCGTGCCACTTCACATTTTGGCGGATCCAATAGGTCCAGTTCTGACAGCTCGCGTCGGAACAGACCGCGTTCGTCGCGAGGTTGGGAACGAACTTGCCGTCTTGGTCGAAGGAGAACAGGTAGTCGTAAACGGCTCCATACAAGAGATACGATGGATCGTTCAGACCACGGAACGGATTGAGATAGTCGATGGACTCCAGGAATCCGATACGAAGGTCGGCCGGGATCGGCGGGGCGCCGCTCGCGACACCATAGAACGCGGGGGAGACGAGTGGCCCGAAGCCTGTCAAGACCATTGTCACGACCAGACCACCGACGAACGCAATGCGACGCGGATTCGTCCGAACCCCTCCCGACCACGCCGACGCGCCTTGTGGGCCATCGACGCACCGGAGAGATTGGAAAGATGCGTTAAATAGATTCCCCAGAGCTAACCCTGTGAGTCAAGGCGTCGGGTGAAGAAACGAGCCATCATTTCCGTCGGCGGTTCGATAACTGTCCCCTCGCGGCAGAAACGGGACACAGACGCAAAACACGCTGTCGCGATTCGGAACTTCGCGCGATTCATCGTAGTTTGGTTCCCAACATTTCGTTCCGAATCGAAGGTTTTCTCTTGTCTTCGTGGCCAACTCGAATCATTTTCCCCGGAACCTTTAAGAAAACCTCGGCTTAGAGGTCCGCATAGATCGCGCGAGGCCAACGCCTCGCGAGAGGTCTACCGCGAATGAACGATCGCGACCCAGATAATCGAAACGAGGCGAGGCGAGATGGAGCTCTGGCTCGTCTGCGCCCTGCTCACGGTCGTCTGCTACGGCGTGGGCGAGGGCCTGTCCAAAGAGCCGACAGTCCGGCTCGGGTCAGCTCGAATGCTCGTCCTGTACGCGTTGGGTA
>Ga0209161_10003236_pt1 | contig 13190 bp, 13 predicted proteins | sample GraSoiAngelo_155_FD_186169 | JGI IMG/M metagenome (GOLD analysis project Ga0209161, IMG submission 186169) | Grasslands soil microbial communities from the Angelo Coastal Reserve, California, USA - 14_1009_13_30cm (SPAdes) (version 2) | ecosystem: Environmental > Terrestrial > Soil > Grasslands...
CCGCCGTCGGCCTGGATGACTTCACAGTCGACGATCACGCTGCGCGAGCCGAGCGCCTTGAGGTCGACGGCGGTGCGAAGCGCTCGCCCCACGAGACGCTGGATCTCGAACGTCCGTCCGCCGGGACGACCCGCGATGCTCTCGCGCTGGCTGCGCTCCGGTGTCGACCGAGGCAGCATCGCGTACTCCGCGGTCACCCAGCCCTGGTCCTTCCCCTCGAGGTGACGCGGCACGCTGTCCTGCAGCGTCGCGAGGCAGAGCACCTGCGTGTCGCCGAACGAGACGCGCGCCGAGCCCTCGGCGAACTTCGAAACGCCCACCTCGATCGTGATCGGTCGCAGCGCGTCGTTCGCGCGACCGTCAGGCCGCTTGAAGTTGCTCACTCGGTGGTCTCGTCCCACAGCCGCCGCATCTCGTCGGCAGAGTACGACTCCAGCGCGCGACCGTCCGCCTCGGAGCGCGCTTCGACGCGCGCGACGTGCCGCATGAAGCGCTCGTTCGCCTCTCGCAGCGCGGTCTCCGCGTCGAAGCCCTGCTCACGCGCGGCGCCGACGAGATCGAAGAGCAGCTCGCCCAGGAATTCTGGGTCGTCCACGTCCACCGGCAGGTCGATGCGCGGCGGCACGAGCCGGACGCGAGCCGCGCGCTCCTGCAGCCGCTCGGCCGCGAACAGCGCGGGCAGGTCCTTCGGCACGCCGCCGAGGACGCTCCGCTCGCCGTTCGATCGCGTCGGCCCTTGCGCGCGCTCTTCGCGCTTGATGCGCTCCCACTGCGCGAGCAGATCGCCGCCCTCGATCGCGACGCCTTCGAAGACGTGCGGGTGGCGGCGCACGAGCTTCTCGCCCAGGCGGCGCGCGACGTCCGCGATGTCGAACGCACCCTCTTCGTACGCGAGCTGCGCGTGGATCGCGACCTGGAAGAGGAGATCGCCGAGCTCGTCCCGCAGCCGCTCGGGATCGCCGGAATCGAGCGCCTCCAGCGCCTCGTACGCCTCTTCGAGCAGATGCGGGCGCAGTGAGGCGTGCGTCTGCTCGCGGTCCCACGGGCAGCCGTCGGGCGCGCGGAGCCGGTCGGCGATGCGGCTGATCGCCGCGACGGACGCAAGATCGACGTAGGGATCGACCGGCGGGAACACGACGAAGCGCGCGTCGGCGGCGGCCAGCGCGTCAAGCGTCAAAGGACGCTCGCCCGCGTCGCCGACCAGCGTCAGCGGATGCGCGGGCGGGTAGTGCTTGCGCAGGAGCGCGAGATCGGGCTGCGCATCGAGGACGAGCACGACGGCGCGGAGGGTCGAAAAGGAGTGGCGGTCGAGCGCGCTCGCGGGGATGACGTCGACGCCGCCGGGAAAACGCGCGAGGAGCCGCTCCAGCGCGCCGGGTAGATCAGCCGTCGAGCTCGTGCCCGGGCACCAGCTTCTGTACGCCGTGCGCCTTCTTCTGCTGCTGGAGCCAATAGGTGTAGGCGTTGTCGGAGATCTTCTTCTTCTGATCGTCGTCGAGCGCACGGCCTGGATCCTTCTCGAGGATCTTGTACCAGACCGTGTTGGTGCGATCGCTGTGCTGCACGGTGCGGAGGCCGACGTCCAGCGCGAACATCTCGGACTCGAGGTCGACCTGCGTGAGCATGCCGTGCGCGTACCAGCCGAGCTCGCCGCCCTTGTCTTTGGTCGCGCTGTCCTCAGAGAACTGCTTCGCGATCTCGGCGAACTCCGTCCCGGCGTCGAACGCCTTCTGGACGTCCGCGACCTTCTTCAGCTGATCCGCGTAGGTCTGGAAGTCCGCACCGGCCGTCGGATACGGCGTCGCGACCTGGATCCACGCCACGCGCACCTGCTCGGTGGGAGACTGCGTGTTGCGCTCCTTTGCGCGGTTCGTGTACTCCTCGCGCAGCAGCTCGTAGCGCGCGCGTGCCCGGATCTCGTCGACCGGGATCCCGTACGACACCGCGCGCTTGACGAAATCGTTCTCCTCGGGTCCGCGCTTTTCGAGCACCTGGAGGATGTGGTATCCGAACTGGCTCTTCACCGGATCCGACACCTGGCCCAGCGGGATCGACTTCGCGGTGTCTTCGAACTCCTTGACGAACTGGCCCTTGCTCACCCAACCGAGGTCGCCGCCCGACTGCGAGTTGCTGGAGTCGTCCGAGCTGGCGGCCGCGAGCTGGTTCCAGAGGGTCTGGTCGTTCGGGTCCTGTTTCAGCTGATCGGAGATCGCGCGAGCCTTCGCGAGCGCGACCTGATCCGCGAGCGCTGTGTCGTCGCCCTTCGGCGTGATGAGGATGTGCCGCGGGTGGTACTGACCGAAATCGTCGTTGTACTTCGCGTCGATCGCCGCCTGGTCGAAGGCGACGCCGTCCGAGCGCGCGGCGTCGTCGAGGATCGCCTCCTCGACGATCGCGTCGAGCGCGACACCCTCGTATTCCGCCTTCTGCGTGAGTACCTGCGGATCGTTCTCGTAGCCGGGCGGAACGCCGAAGTCGACGTAGAAGCGAACGTACTGGTAGGCGAGCTCGCGTTGATATTCGCGTAGCGACACGGCGTGGCCGTCGAACATCATCGCGGGCTTGAGGTTGGCGTCGTAGTAACGCGTCGTCCCGGCCCAGGCGACGAGACCGAGCACGAAGAACAGGATCGCCGAGAAGAGCGTCACGATGATCGTCTGCTGGCGACGCTCGCGCTGCCACCGCGCCATGCGCTGACGCTGCGTGAGACGTGGAAGAGGGATACGGCGTGCCACGGGAGACCTAATTGTACGGGCTAGGCGATGCGCCGGTAGACCGCGAGCGTGTCGGCGGCGGCGCGGTCCCACGAGAACATCGCGGCTCGCGGACGGGCTTTCGCGCGCAGCTCGCGCTGCCGTGCCCCGTCCCGGAGATAGGCGACCAGCGCGTCACCCAGCGCGTCCGGTTCGCCGGGATCGACCAGCACGCCCGCCTCGCCGACGACCTCCTCGACGGCGCCCGCGCGGTATCCGACGACCGGCGTCCCGGCCGCGAGTGATTCGAGCGGAGTAAGACCGAAGCCCTCGAGGAGCGCGGCGTGGAGGAGGCACTCCGCTCCGGCGTACAGCGCCGCCAGCGTCGGATCGTCCACGCGGCCCGTCACGACGACACGGTCGCGCGGCGCGCGCGTGCGCTCGAGCGCGCGCGTGAGGAACGACGACAGCTTGCCGAGGTCGCCGACGATGACCAGCCGCAGCTCGTCGTCGATCGCGGCGGCGCGTGCGAACGCCGCGAGCAGTCCATCCATGTTCTTCCGGGGGTCGAACTGGCCGACATACAGAACGTACCGGCCGGGCACGCCAAAGGTTTTCGCGACACGCCTGCCTTCGTCGGCCTATGATGGGGCGAAGTCCGTGTCCACGGCCTCGGGGATCACCGTCACGCGTTCCGGCGGCACGCGCAGGAGCTCGACGATGTCGCGCCGTGTCGCTTCGGAGACCGCGATGACCGCGTCGGCCCGCCTCGCGAGGGCGTACTCCCAGACGTGACCGAGGCGCGCATGCGGCAGCCGGAGGTAATGCTCCGGCCAGCGCAGCGGCGCGAGATCGTGGATCGTGATCACCGCGCGGCACGCGCGCACCGCCGGGAGCCCCAGCTGCGCCGAGTGGTAGACGCGCGGTCGCGTGACGGCGAGCTCCGCCGACAACAGGATGGGATCGATCGCGAGCATGGAGAGCTCCGGCCGCCGCAGGCGCAGCGTTCTGAGATCGCGATGCGGCGGCAGCGGCGACGGATCCGCGGGCGCGAAGTTGCGAAGGCGGAGCAGGGTCCACTCGACGTCGTCGGGGGCGATGCGCGCGAATGCCGCGAGCAGGTTGCGTGTGTAGCGACCGATTCCGCGAACACGGGCCACCGTTTGCAGATGGCGCGCATCGAAGGTGACGCGCACGGACCCTAGACTAGCCGGACGTTCATCTCGGTCGTCGTTCCCACGTACAACGAAGTCGGTTCGCTGCGCCAACTCGTGCCGCGCCTCGCTGCGGCGCTAGCCGTGAGCACGTGGGAGCTGATCATCGTCGACGACGGCTCGCCCGACGGCACCGCGGACCTCGCCGAGTCGTACGCCGACGTTCATCCCGTCCGCGTCGTGCGCCGCCCCGGCAAAGCCGGGCTCGCATCGGCGGTACTCGCCGGATTCGCGCAGGCGCGCGGCGACATCCTGGTCGTGATGGACGCGGACCTCTCGCATCCGCCGGAGGCGGTCCCGCGACTCGCGCTCGCCATCGAAGAGGGGGCGGATCTCGCGGTGGGTAGCCGCTACGTCGCCGGCGGTGGCACCGAAGATTGGCCGCTGAGGCGGCGCATCGTCTCGCGCGCCGCGTGTCTGCTCGGGAACGTGCTCGTGCCGATCCGCGACTGCACCTCCGGCTTCTTCGCGATACGCAGGTCGGCTCTCGACGGGGTCACGCTCAACCCGATCGGCTTCAAGATCGGGTTCGAGGTCATGGCACGGGCGCGCTACAAGAAAGCCGTGGAGATCCCGTACGTGTTCCGCGACCGCGAGCTCGGCAAGTCGAAGTTCGGCCGCCGCGAGGTCATGCAGTACCTCGTGCAGCTCGGCCAGGTCGCGCGGGACAAGGTGCTGCGCCGAAGCCCACATTAAAAGAGGGCCGCCCATCGGGCGGCCCTCGTTGTTTTCGACGCGATGCGCGGCGCCTGGCTCAGGGAAGGAACTCGAAGTGTGCCTGGTCGAGCGTCATCGAACGCCGACCGCCGACCGGGAACGGCTCGAGCGCGGACAGCGGCAGGAGATCCGTGAAGTGCAGCGCCGCGATCTCCACGAGCACGTTGTTGCGAAGGCTGAGCTCGGCGTCCCGAAGATCGTTCTGTCCCCCAGCCACATTGCTCGCCCACGCCTCGAGGTACTGCGCGCTCGCGGCGCCCGCCGCGCCGATCCCGCTCACGGCGATCTCAAGGTCGTCGAAGGTCGCCGATCCCGGAACGAACTGGTGGCGGGGAAGCGTTCCGTTCGCGGACGGGATCTTCGACACGGACATATGCATTCCACCAACCGAGATCGTCCCCGTGAGCGCCGTGCCATCGACGCTGAGTGCGAACAGGTTGGGACGGATCTGCGCGGCCAGGTTCTGGCTACGCGGAGTACCAGGCGGCTGAGTCTGCAGCGCGTCCGGCACGACCACGAAGGTCAACAGGCCGGCGTTAAGGCTGCTGGCGTCGACATCCGAAACGCTGAATTCGCTCAGGAATCCGTTGGCAATGTGAGTGCGTGACACGACCGTGCCATTGAAGTTGACCACCAACAGGTCGAGATCGCGGCGCAGGTTCGTGCCCTGGACGGTGTCGTTGAACCAGTCGATCAGCGGCTGGTAGACGCGCGAGGTGCCGAAGGTGCAGTCCGCGTACTCCACGCCAAGCTGCTCGTCGAAGCATCCCGCCACGAGGCTCAGCCGAATACCGTCGGTGGCCCCACCGAATTCCAGCTGGAACACATTCCCTTCCGCCAGGGTGTACGGCTGCGGCGGCGTAGCCGGCGGAGCGCCGCCGGCGGGACCGGTCGGGCCCTGTGGTCCGGTGGCGCCGCTCGCGCCGCTGGGACCCGTTGGTCCGGCTACGCCGGTCGCGCCTGTCGGTCCGGCTACTCCATTCGCGCCGCTGGGACCAGTCGGGCCGGTCGCACCGGTCGCGCCGGTCGGCCCGGTCGCACCGGTCGGGCCGGTCGGACCGGCGACACCTTCGCCATTCCAGACGAGCTGTATCTCGTTGTTCAAGCACTGCGATGCGGCGCTCACGATCTTGATCGTGCCGCTGCTGTTGTTCACGCAGGCGTAGATCAGGCCGGTCGTGATCGCGCCGGCGAGCCCCGCCGTCGACATGACGAACACCACCGCGAGGGCGATCACCATTCGAGAATTCCTACCGAGGAACTTGCGTACAGGCAACGACATCCGACGAACAGGAGACCCCAACATTCCCTCCCCGGCGGCGCGGCTACGCGTCCGCCATCCGACCAGCAGAACGATAGCTCTCCCGATCGGTCGACCCCGGCGATTCGGTAACAGAGCCGCCGATCCGGTAACCCGAGTAGCGGCGGCAAACAACTTGCGCGCACTCTAAACATGGAGGAGCGGGGAGCTCGGCTCCGCCATCGCCGCTAGTGGCTGTCCTACAGGCGCCCGGAGACGGGGGCACGATGATCGACGTCCTCGACCGGGTCCTCGATAAGGGCATCGTCATTGACGGCTGGGCTCGGCTATCCCTCGCGGGAATCGACCTCATCGGACTCGAGATGAAGGTCGTGGTCGCATCCATCGAGACGTACCTGCGGTACTCCGACGTGATCGGCGTTTCGCGCAGAGAGGAAGGTCGCCTTACGATCCGGCCGCATTGAGGCCGGCACCCGCAAAAGCTCGATCCAAGCTGACCACGCCGCTGATCTTTGTTCCAACGATCGGTTTCCGTGCGCGGGGAACCCGCACCCAGCGCGAGCGCGCCGAGGCGAGCACCAGCGGCACGAAGCTGAGCGTGTCTGCCGTCGCCGCGGCGCCCGACCGCACCGACGTCGTCATCGAATGGGAGCGGACGGGTGACCCTGCGAATTGCCCGCCCGACTCGCGCCTCCTCGTGTATTCGAACATGGCGCCGCTCGAACACGGGGTCGCGGTCACGCTCGTCGCCGGCAGGCGCCGACTCGGTGCCCTCACGATGCGGCGCCGCGCATACCAAGCCAGCTACCAGTCCATCGGCGCGATCGATGCGCTCACGTTTCCAGCGCTGCCGGGCGATGCCGACACTGCCGAGCTCCGCGTCAGCGACGGTCCGCAGGAGTGGCGCGTGCCGTTCACGCTCGGGCCGGCCGAGCTCAATGCGACCGCGCTCGGGGCGCGGGTCGAACGCGACGGCGTCATCGTGCGCGCGACCGCTGTGAGCCGCGACGAAGACGAGCTCGTCGTCGCGCTCGAGGTCGAGGCGCCTCAGCAGATCAGGCAGGTGGCGGCGCCGGTTCCCATCTCGGCGCGGTTCTCCAACACGAGTGAAGAGGATCAGCGCTCGCGCCGGGCGGAGATGCACCGTGTGTTCGGCGAGCGTTCGCGGCCGATCATGCTCGAGGACGATCGCGGCAAGCGGGCCGAGGAGGTGGGGCGCCTCGTGTCGCAAGAGCCGCAGCAGGCCGCACCCGGGCAGTCCTTCTCGAGCCGTTTCCTGGTCATGTTCGACGCGCCGAGCGGCGATGCGAAGAGCGCGACGCTGGTCGTGCCGTTCGTGGAGCTGAACGACTTCCGCACCTCGGTCACCGCCGACCTCCGCGAGGCGCCGCTCGATCTCGAGCTGGGCGAGCATCGCTTCCGTGTCCTCGGCGCCGAGCCCACCGGCGTCGATCAACAACGCATCGCGCTCCAACGAATGCCGTCCTCAGCGTCGCCCCGCTTCATGCAGCCAGCCCGAATGTACGGCGCGCAGCCGGACAAGTTTGCGTGGCTGCCCGAAGGCGGACCCGGCGAGACGCTCTCGCTGACGACCGCCGTTGGCGACCCGCCGATCGTCACGTTCACGGGCGTGGTCCTGCGGGTCGACGGCCCGCTGCGACTCGAGATCCCGCTCGCCTAGCGGGGACCGAGCTCCTCGCGCAGCGCGTCGATCACGTAGGTCTGCTCCTCGTCGGTCATCGCCGCGTACAGCGGGATGAGCATCGTCGCGTGCGTCGCCTCCTCGGTCACGGGCAGGCTCACCCGGCCGTAGCGCGAGGTGTAGGTCTTCTCGAGGTGCGACGCCATGACACCGCGCCGCGTCGCGATCCCGCGGTGCAGAAGCTTCGTCATGAGCTCCTCGCGATCCAGCCGACAGTCCTTCGTGAGGCGCAGGCAGTACGACTGGTACGTGTGCTCCGCGTACGCGGGCACGAACGGCACCTGGAGGCCGCGGATCTCGGATAGCTCCTGGTCGTAGCGCTTGGCCTTCGCGCGCCGCACGCGGAGCAGCTCGTCCAGCCGTCGCAGCTGCACGAGCCCGATCGAGGCCTGGATGTCGGTCATGCGGTAGTTGAACCCAAGCTCGTCGTACTCCTCGATGATCACGCGGTCCGAGCCGTGTCGCTCGAGGTCGGACACGCTCATGCCGTGGGCACGGAGCCTGCGCGCGCGAGCCGCGAGCGCGTCGTCATCGGTCATGATCATCCCGCCCTCGCCGGTCGTGATCACCTTGCGCGGGTGGAACGAGAAGACGGTCTGATGCGCGTTCGAGCCGACCCTCCGTCCGTTGAAGGACTCGCCGATAGCCGGCGCGGCATCCTCGACGACCTCGACGCCGTGCCTCTTCGCGATGTCGTTGATCGCGCTGATGTCGCACGCGAGACCGATCTGGTCGATCGGCAGGATGGCTTTCGTGCGTTTGGTGATCCGTTTCTCGACGTCGCTGGGGTCGACGTTGAACGTCCGTGCGTCGATGTCGCAGAAGATGACGTCCGCGCCCGTGTAGAGCACCGCGTTCGCCGAAGCGATGAACGTGAAAGACGGGACGATGACCTCGTCGCCGCGGCCGACGCCGATGCTCGCCAGCGCCAGATGCAGTCCGGTCGTGCAGGAGGTCGTCGCGATGCCGTGCCTCGCGCCGACGTACGACGCGACCGCCCTCTCGAACTCGGCGACCTTCGGACCCTGCGTCACCCAGCCGCTCTTGATCGACTCGTACGGCGCGCGCGCCTCGTCTTCCCCGAGCGCCGGCTTGGTGATCGGGATGTTCATCTTCTTACGCGTCTCTGTCGCCACGGCGGTCTCCTTAACTACACGCGTGAGCCGGCGAGCGTCCCGCGCCGCCAGGCGATGAGCTGCTGGAGCCCGTCGGCGAGCGTCGTCGTCGCCCTGAACCCGAGCAAGTCTTCGGCCCGCCGCGGGTCGCCGAACCGTCGCTCCGGCAGTCCACCGGCCGGCTGAGGTCTGAACTCGATCCCCGCGGAGCTGCCGGTCAGCTCGAGCAATTGGTCCGCCAGATCGCGCATGCGGGTTTCGACGCCGCTGCAAACGTTGACGATGGCGTCGATCCGGCTCGTTTCGCAGGCAAGCATGTTCGCCCGCACCACGTCATCGACGTAGACGAAGTCCGCCGAGGCCGAGCCGTCGCCGAACAGCGTGAGCGGCTTTCCCTGATCGAGGAGATCGAGCCAGCGGATCATGACCTCGACGTACTTCGAGCGGAGGTCCATGCGCGGTCCGTACACGTTGAAATAGCGCAGCGCCGTCGTTGGGAGGTCGCGCAGGTGCGCGAACGCGCGCGCGAGCTGCTCGTTCGCGGCCTTCGCCGCGCCGTAGACGGTCCGACCGTTCAGCGGATGGTCCTCGTCGATCGGGAGACGGATCGGATCGCCGTACACGAGCGCACTTGACGCGAGGACGAGGCGCGACACCTTCGCATCCGCCGCGGCCTCGAGCACGTTGAAGGTGCCGTCGACCATGACCTCCTGGCACTCGCGCGGATGCTCCTGGCACCGCGTCCAGCGGAGCGCCGCCTTGTGGAACACGACGTCGGCGCCCGCGACGTTGGCCTGGACCGCCTCGCGATCGCGGATGTCGATCTCCACCAGACGAGCGCGCCCCGTGTCGAGCGCGTGCGCGAGATTCTCCGGGACCCCGCGGACGAGCGCGTCCAGCGCTACGACCTCACGCGCGCCAGCGGCCAGGGCCGCGTCGACGAGGTGCGATCCGATATTCCCCGCGCCGCCGGTCACGACGACGCGTGCGCCCGAGAGCAGACCCATGCGCGCCACAGCCTACGCGAGCCGCAGGCCGAACACGACGTCGGTGTGCCCGTTATCTCCCCCGATAGAGCGACCCTCCTGGGGTCGATGATTCGTTCACCAAGGTGGGCATGTCCGGGTTCGCGCCGGCTCACACACGGTCATAACGAAGGGAAGGAGCCGTCATGGTCCAGCAGTTCATGCGTGAAGAGGAAGGCCAGGGTCTCGTCGAATACGCGCTCATCATCGCCGTCATCGCGATCGCCGTCATCGTCGCGATGATCTTCCTCCGCGATCAGATCTCGAACATCTTCAGCAACATCGGCAACAACCTCACATAATTCGCGGCTGCGGTGGGCGCCCTCGCGTGAGGCGTCCGCCGCGGCCGGTATCGTACGCGGCACGACCCGCTGCGCTGAGGAGTGCCGGCATGTCGAGATCGATCGAACGGATCAAAGAAACATGGGACGGCCGCGCCAAGGACGATCGGCTCCAGGGAACGTACGTCACGATGGCCGACCGCAACCAGCGGATGCTCGAGATCGATGAGGCACTCCGCTACATCCCGCCCGGAAAGCTCGTCCTCGATGTCGGCTGCGGCAACGGCTACTCGACGGCGGTCTTCGCGAAGCAGGCCGAGGTCATCCTCGCGATCGACTACTCCGAGGCGATGATCGAACGGGCGAAGCGTGAATACGGAGCCATCCCGAACATCACCTTCGAGGTCCAGGACATTCTCAAGCCGCTTCCGTACGTGGAGAAGCACTTCGACGTCGCCATCGCGCAGCGGTGCCTCATCAACCTCGCCACCTGGGAGAACCAGCAGAGGGCGATCGAGCACATCGCGCGCGTGATCAAGCCCGGGGGGTACTTCGTGATGCAGGAGGGCACCCGGCAGGGCCGCGAGGGACTGAACCAGCTGCGCGAGAAGATGGGGCTGCCCCGCATGCCCGAGGTCGAATTCAACTCCGACCTCGACGAGACGACGCTCTGGCCGTTCCTCGAGCGTCATTTCGAGATCGTGGAGGTCCGTCGCTACGGGCTGTACGACCTCATCGCGAGGGTCGTGCATCCGCTGCTCGTCGCGCCCGCTCAGCCCGACTACGAGGCGAAGATCAACGACGTCGCGCGGCGGATCGCCGGCGCGGCCGATGACGCCGGCGAAGTATCACGCTGGTTCACGGCGTTCCTGCGGGTCAGGCCTTCTTCCGCATGAACTCGGTCACGCTCGTCGCCACGCGGTCGATCTGAGCGTCGTTCAGCTCGGCGAACATCGGCAGCGACAGCACTTCGCCCGCGACCTTCTCGGTCACCGGCAGATCACCCTTGCGATAGCCGAGGAACTGCGCGGCCTCCTGCATGTGGATCGGCACCGGGTAATGGATCTGCGTACCGATGCCGCGCTCGGCGAGATACGCACGCAGCGCGTCCCGCCGGCCACCCGGCACGCGGATCGCGTAGCAGTAGAAGACGTGCCGGCCACCGGTCGGGATCTCCGGCGTGATGACATCGAGACCGGCGAGCTGCCGGTTGTAGCGCGCGGCGATCGTCTGGCGACGCGCATTCCACTCATCGAGGCGTCGCAGCTTGATGCGCAGGATCGCGGCTTGGATCTCGTCGAGCCGCGCGTTGTAGCCGACGATGGGGTGGTAGTAGCGCGTGGATTGGCCGTGTTCGCGGAGCGCGCGCAGGTCGTCGGCGAGCCTCTCGTCGTTCGTGGTGATGCTTCCGGCCTCGCCGTACGCGCCGAGGTTCTTGCTGCAATAGAAGGAGAAGCAATTCACGCGGCCGCCTGTGCCGGCCTTCTTACCGTCGTCGAGCAGCGCGCCGTGCGCCTGCGCGGCGTCCTCGATGATCGTGATGCCGCGGTCCTGCGTGAGCTGGCGCAGTGGCTTCAGGTCGACGGTCCGCCCGTACAGGTGCACGGGGATGATCGCCTTCGTGCGCGGCGTGATGCGTGACGCGACCGACGCGATGTCCATGAGCATCGAGCGTTCGTCGACATCGACGAGGATCGGACGCGCATTGGCGTACACGATCGCCTCGACCGTGGCGAAGAACGTGTGCGAGACCGTGATGACCTCGTCGCCCGAGGAAATGCCGCAGGCGCGGATCGCGAGCTGCAGCGCATCGGTGCCGGAGCCGACGCCGATCGCGTGCGTCGTGCCGCAGTACTCGGCCCACTCCTTGTCGAACGCGCGGACGTTCGGTCCGATCGTGAGCTGCATGCTGTCCAGCACCTCGTCGATCGCCTGCCGGACCTCGTCGCGGATCGTCGCGTACTGCGCCTTCAGGTCGACGAGGGGGATCTCCTGCGTGACAACGGTCATGTGTGGGCTCCCTTTTTCAGTGCGGGCTCTTCGAGCCACGCGTAGGCGTGTGGATAGATGCCGATGAAGCACGCGAGATCGGTGATGTCGTCCTTCACCCGGATCGCAGGATTGCCCGCCCACACCGTGCGCGGGGCGATGCGACGTTCCCGCACCACGCTACCTGCCCCGATCAGTGCATCCTCGCCGATCTCGACGCCGGGAAGGATCGTGCTGTTCGCCCCCACGCGCGCGCGACGGCGCACGGTCGCGCCCTTCACGCACTGAAGGTAGGCGGGGCACTGCGGATGCGGATCGTCGGTGAAGACGACGTGCGGGCCGACGAACACCTCGTCCTCGATCGTCACGAGCTCGAGGAAACACCCGGTGTGGATGCGCACGCGCGAGCCGACGCGATTCCCGAACTCGAGCGACGCGTGCGTTCCGACGGAGACGTCGTCCCCGATCACGTTGTCCTCGCGGATCGATGCGCCCTGCCCGGTCTGAAGGCGGGCACCGATCGTCGTGCCGGCGTAGATCGTCGTGAACGGGCGGATGACCGAATCCGGGCCGATCACGAGCGGCAGCTCGCCCTCCTTCTTACCACGAGGCGCGCGGCCGAGCACGACGTACTCGCCCACCACGGTGCCCGAGCCGAGCCTGACGTTGGCTGCGACCACGGCCGTTGGATGGACGATCGCGCCGAGCGAGGTCACGCCCGCGCCGGCTCCCGGACCGTGGCCTCCTGGCGGTACGCGACGCGCGCGCCGCCGGCCCGCAGCGAGCGCATTCCCGCGTCCAGCACACGGACCACGCGTAGACCCGCCTCACCGTCGCTGCGCGGCCGCGCGCCGGTGTTGACGCACTCGATGAAGTGCCGCATCTCCATCTGCAGCGCCTCGGTGCCGGCTATGTGGGGGCTGCGGATGTCGCCGGAGCGGTAGCTGCGCCGCAGCTCCTCACTGGACAGCTCGGTCACGCCGTGGTCGTAGATCTTCACCTTCTCGATCGATTGCACGTCGTCGTACACCGCCATGCGATGCGATCCGATCACCACCATCGACCGGAGCTTGCTCGGCGCGAGCCAGGACAGATGCGCGTGGGCGACCGCGCCGGATGGGAACCCCATCGTCAGGAACACGACGTCCTCGATGTCCGACTGCGTGTAGCACGCACCCACGGACTGGACCCAC
>Ga0209161_10003242_pt1 | contig 13181 bp, 10 predicted proteins | sample GraSoiAngelo_155_FD_186169 | JGI IMG/M metagenome (GOLD analysis project Ga0209161, IMG submission 186169) | Grasslands soil microbial communities from the Angelo Coastal Reserve, California, USA - 14_1009_13_30cm (SPAdes) (version 2) | ecosystem: Environmental > Terrestrial > Soil > Grasslands...
GGCGAGGCCGCGCCGGCCGCGCGCCTTGCGGCGTTGGAGATCACGTATCGTCGATTGCAGATTACTGGCGATGAGTCTCCTCGAGCATTCCCGGCCGCGGCCGAGCATTCAATATGCGAAGAAGCGCGGGACGGGCGCTACGTGAAAATCGCCCTCACCATCGCGGGATCGGACTCGGGCGGCGGCGCCGGCATCCAGGCCGACCTGAAGACGTTCCACCAGTTCGGCGTGTTCGGCACGAGCGTGATCACCGCCGTCACGGCCCAGAACACGCTCGGGGTTCGGGCGTGGGAGCCGGTCCCGGTCGAGCTCGTCACCGGCCAGCTCGACGCGCTCGCCGACGACCTGCCGCCCGTCGCGGTGAAGTCGGGCATGCTCGGCTCCGCCCCTCTCGTGGAAGCGGTCGCCGACGGCATCGCGCGGCGGCGGCTCCCGAACTATGTGCTCGATCCCGTGATGGTCGCGACGTCGGGCGATCGCCTGCTCGACCGCGACGCCGAGCGGGTGATCGTGCGGCGGCTCGTGCCGCTCGCCGCACTCGTCACGCCGAACCTCGACGAAGCCGCGGTGCTCGTGGGCGGTCGTGTCCGCACACCCGACGACATGGAGCGCGCCGGCCGGGCGCTCGTGCAGCTCGGGGCGAGGGCGGCGCTCGTGAAGGGTGGTCATCTCGCCGGCGACGAGGTGGTGGACGTGCTGGTCGCGAACGGGGCAGCCCGACGCTTCACCCGGCCGCGGCTCGAGACGACCTCGACGCACGGCACCGGCTGCACGCTCTCCGCCGCCGTCGCCGCGGGTCTGGCGCTCGGTCGCCCCCTCGAGCGCGCCGTGGAAGACGCGCTCGACTTTGTGCACCGGGCGATGGCCGCCGCGCCCGGGTTGGGGCGGGGACACGGCCCCCTGAACCACTTCGTGCCCGCGCCCCCGCGACCGCCGGCGGACGGGCTGTAATACAGAGCAGGATAATGGAGTAGAAAAGATGCGGAACGCGACAGGAGGATGTCCGCTCCAATAGAGCGACCGCTACGGTTGGCTCGTGAGCAGCGAGCGAGTTCCCCTTCGAGTCGCGAATCAGCGGCGGTCATTGAGGCTTCAGGGGTTCGATTACGCGCGTCCGGGGACGTACTTCGTGACGATTCGCGTACGAGGGAGCGTCCCCCTCTTCGGGGAGGTCGTGGACGGGCGCATGTGCCTCAGCTACGCCGGACGTGTCGCGCGTCAGTGTTGGTGCGAGATTCCCCAACATTTCCCTACTGTTACGTTGGACGCGTTCGTTGTCATGCCAGACCACATGCACGGAGTCATTGTGATCGGCGAGAGCCGGAATCAGCGCAATGTAGGGGCGCAGCATGCTGCGCCCCTACCTCAGCGCGCGCGAATGTCGTCGATCACTCGGGACTCCGCACCCGCGTCCGGCTCGCTTGGAGCGATCGTACGCTCGTTCAAGTCGGCGACTACGAAGCGAATCAACGATCGTCGACGTACTCCGGGCGAATCCATCTGGCAGCGCAACTACTACGATCGCATCGTCCGGACCGACGGCGAACTGTATCGCGCCCGACGGTACATCATGACGAATCCGGATCGGTGGTCAAAAACGGCCAATTCATAGGGCTCTAGCTCTCCAGGTACCGACTCGGTCGAAGTGCGAGCAGGATGGCCAGACCTGCGACGGCAGCCGCCAGCGAGACGCGGTCGCGGCTGATGAACCAGAGCACCCCATTCACGAGGCACCCACTTTCCACTACCGCCCAGCGCACGATGAGCCGGGACTGGCTGGTCATCCACCATTGGTCGGTGCTCTGTCCCGCCGCGGGGGCAGGATCGAGCCCCGGAAGAACCCGCAGGCCGAGGAGCCCAGCGGCGAGGATCCCGAGTCCCACATATGTCAACAGCGGGCCGCTCACCGGCACGGGAGCCGGTGGCGTGACGCGATGCACCCACCCCGTCACCAGCAAGAACAGCGCGACGCCCGCCATCAGTGCGCCGTGGATCATCTTGGCGATTCGCATGCGCCCTTCAGGAGTCACCGGGCTCGTCATCGATCCCTCCGTGTCGGGACGCCATATTACTAGCGATCCGAACCACGATCACAAGTGACGCCCCGTCCGTTTCTCGCTGCCCGCTGGTCGCACATCATCCTCCTCACGTTCGAGGCGCCGGAAGACCTCATTCGGCGCTCGATCCCGCCGGAGGTCGAGCCCGACCGCTGGAACGGCCGGACGCACGTGAGCCTCGTCGCGTTGCAGATGCTCGACGTTCGCATCAAGGGGTGGCGCATCCCGGGGTTCACGGCGCATCCCCAGGTCAACTTCCGCACGTACCTGCGCGCCGCGGGAGAGCCGGGCGTATGGTTCGTCCGCCAGTTCGTGCCGAGCCGGCTGATCGCCGCGGTCGGCCGGCTGCGTTACGGCGAGCCGTTCTGGCCCACGCCGATCCGCAGCCGGGTGGTGGATCGGCACGGCGAGGTGCGCGCGGAGTATGGGGTGGGGCCCGCGGCGTTCGGCTGGCACGTGAGCGTGACCGGCTCGCGTGCCGCGGTGGTGCCGCCGCCGGACTCGTCGGAGCACTATTTCATCGAGCGCGCCTTCGCCTGCCGCACGCGGCCGGACGGTAAGCTCGGCGTATTCCGCGTCGCCCATCAGGCGTGGGCGGTGCGACAGATCCGCGCCGTCGATTACCGCTTTGACTTTGGGTCTCTTTACGGGGCCGAGTGGGAGTTCTTGAATCGGGCCCAACCGGCGGGCGTGGTGTTCGCCGAAGGGTCGGAGGTGGCGGTCTATGCGCCGATGGATTCCCCGGGCATTAGAGGCGCTGCAGCACCCCCCTGATGAGCTGCTCGAGCTGACCTGAGAGCTGCTTCCCTGCCTCGAGCACCTCGAGATGCGACAGCTTCTGCGCCGACAGCCCGGCCGCCACGTTCGTGATGCTCGAGAACCCGAGACAGCGCACGCCCCGGGCTCGCGCCGCGATCACCTCCGGCACCGTGGACATACCCACGGCATCGGCCCCGAGCCGCTGGAGCATGCGGATCTCCGCCGGCGTCTCGAACGACGGCCCGAGCAGGCCGGCGTATACACCCTCTTCCAGCGGGATCCGCTCCGTTCGCGCCACGTCGCGGGCAAGCCGGCGGAGCGCCGGATCGTACGGATCGCTCATGTCGGGGAAGCGCTCGTCCCCCTCCGCCACCGGACCCACGAGCGGGTTCTTGAACATCAGGTTGATGTGGTCCGCGATGAGCATCAGCGTGGGCGGGCGGAAGGTGAGACGGATGCCACCCGCCGCGTTGGTGACCACGAGCGTGGTGACGCCGAGTCTGGCGAACACGCGCGTCGGGAGCGCGGCGACGTCGGGCGCGTGACCTTCATACAAATGAAAGCGACCGCTCTGCACCACGACCGGCACGCCCTCGAGCGTCCCACCGACGAGCTCGCCCTTGTGGCCCGGGGCGCCGGGCTCGGGGAAGCCTGGAATTGCGGATTGTGGAATGCGGATTGCGGATTGGACCGCGTCGGCGACGGCACCGAGCCCGGAGCCCAAGATGATCGCCACGCGTGGGCGCAAGCTGCCGAGCCGCTCGGCTACGGCGTCCGCGGCGCGCCGGATCAGTTCGGAGTCCACGGCGGCCATTCCGCAATCCGCAATCCGCACTCCGCAATCAAAGCAGGATCCCCGCGAGCGTCGCCGACAGGAAGTTCGCCAGCGTCCCCGCGATCATCGCGCGGAAGCCGAGGCGAGCGAGGTCGTGCTTGCGATCCGGAACGAGCGCGCCGATGCCGCCGATCTGGATGCCCACCGAGCTGATGTTGGCGAACCCGCACAGGGCAAAGGTCGCGATGGTGAAGGACAGGGGGTCGAGATGGCTCTTGAGGTCCGCCAGGTCCTTGAACGCGATGAACTCGTTCAGGACCATGCGCTCGCCGAGCAGGCTGCCGATGGTGCCCGAGTCGTGCCACGGCACGCCCATCGCGAACGCGATCGGCCGGAAGATCCAGCTGAGGACGGTCTGGATGTTCTCCGGGAACCAAGCGACATGGCCGTGCACCCACCCGAAGCCACCGTTGACCAGCGCGACGAGGGCGATAAAGGAGACCAGCATCGCGATGACGTTGAGCATCAGGTGCAGCCCGTCGGTGGTGCCGCGGGCCGCCGCGTCGACCACGTTGACGTCGGTGCGCGGGATTTCGACGCGCACGCCGCCGAGCGTCTGGGGCGTCTCGGTCTCGGGCTCCAGGATCTTGGCCATCATGATGGTCCCCGGCGCCGTCATGATCACGGCCGTGAGCAGATGCCGCGCCTCGATGCCCATGGCGATGTACGCCGCCATGATCGATCCCGACACGTGCGCCATCCCCGCGGTCATGACCGTCATCAGCTCTGAGCGCGTCATACCTGGGAGGAACGGGCGGATGGTGAGCGGCGCCTCCGTCTGGCCCATGAAGATCGAAGCGGCGACGTTCAAGCTCTCGGCGCCACTCGCCCGCATCACCTTGTTCATCGCGATCGCGAACGCCTTCACGACGAGCTGCATCACACCGAGGTAATACAGGATCGCGAACAAGGCCGATACGAAGATGATCGCAGGGAGCACTTGAAACGCGAACACGATGCCGAGGCTCGAGTGCTGCTTGCCGAGCTCCCCGAACACGAACTCGGACCCCTTGTACGAGAAGCTCAAGATCGCCTTGACAAAGTCGCCGAGCTGCGTGAACAGGGTCTGGCCGAACGGGACGAGCAGCACGAAGATCGCAAACACGAGCTGCAGGCCGACCCCCCACCCCACGACCCGCCAGCTGATTGCCCCGCGGTTGCGCGACAACGCGATGCCGATTCCCAGAATGAGCGCGATCCCGAATATCCCGGTGAGCCGTTGCGGAATCGAGCGGGGCGCCGCCAGCGGCGCCTGGGGCGCGGTGGCAGGTGGAACCGCCTGCGTCGTGTCGGCCTTGGGTTGCTGGCGAACGGCTCCCTCCACCGTATTCCACACGAAGCGCGGCAGCGTGAAGACGGCGAGCGCGCACACGAAGGCGACGACGAACGCCGCCACAGTACGGCGCAGCGACACTAGAGAGCCTCCAATTCGCTCTGCACGCGGGACACCAACGCCACCTTCTCGAACTCCGGAAGAAACGCGCTCTCGCACGCGTTGAGCACGACGCGCGCGAGGTCCGCCTTGGTCAGGCCCAACACACTCTGGGCGACGAAATACTCGTCGGTGAGCGAGATGCCGTCCACCAGCCGCCCGTCGGTGTTCAACGTCACGACCACGCCCTGGTCGAGATACCGCTTGAACGGATGCTCGGCGAGTGAGGCCACCGTGTGGGTGTGCAGGTTCGACGTGAGGCACATCTCGAGCGGGATCTTGCGCTCGATGACGTACGCGAGCAGCGCGGGATCTTCCCCAAGCCGAGTGCCGTGGCCGATCCGCTGGGCCCCGCACTGGTGCAGCGCCTGGTGGATGGAATCCGGTCCGTCCCCCTCCCCGGCGTGGCACGTGCACGCCATGCCATGCTGCGCCGCGTACGCGAACGCGGCCGCATGGTCGCGCGCCGGGAAGCCCCGCTCGGCGCCTGCCAGATCGAACGCCACGACACCCGCCGTCCGGTAACCCGCCGCGGCGCGCGCCAGCTCCAGGGACTCCGCGGGCGCCCGCGTGCGGATGCCGCACACGATCAGCCCGACCTTGGTGCCCGTCTCCGCTTCGCCGCGCTTGATCCCGGCGAGCGGGGCCTCGATCGCCTGCGCCAGGGTGAGCGCGGGCCGGTGCAGGAGCGGCGAGTAGCGCACTTCCACATAGCGAAGCCCGTCGGCCGCCGCGTCCAGCACGAACTCGTAGGCGATCCGCTCGAGCGCCGCCGCCGTCTGCATGACCGAGAGCGTGACCTCGTATTTCGTGAGGTATTCCTCGAGGCTCTTGGCGTGCTTCACGTACAGCGCCTGGGCGAGGCCATCGGGCGTGTCCGCCGGGAGCCGGATCCCCTGCGCCCGCGCCAGCTCGAGCATCGTCGCGGGGCGGAGGCAGCCGTCCAGATGGACGTGCAGCTCCGCCTTCGGCCAACGACGCAGCGCCTGCTTCGTGAGGCGGGGCGGGCCCTGGCGGGCGCTCACCACCACGCGGAAAATGGCTCCCCCCTCGCCCACCCGCTCGCCCGCGTCCACCGGCCTGCCGACGCCGTCGGTCACGTAGGCGACGCCGCGTCCCACGAGGTCGGCGAGCTCGCGGTCGAGCACCGCGACGGCGTCGCGCACGCTCGCCCCCGGCGCCACGGTCACCGGCCGCTCGTTCACGAAGACGCGAATCAGTGGCCACCTCCCTCTCTATAGAAGCGCCGGTCATCCGGGGCGGAGATCGGCTGGCGCAGCACCGCGAGGTACTGGATCAGCGCGTCCAGGTCGGTCACGCCCACTTCTCCCGACGGCTTGCCCGTGAGCATCACGTAGCCACTGCCCCCGGCCGCGAGGAAGTCGCTCACGGCCAGCGTGTAGGTCCGTCCGTCGTCCACGTCCTTGCCGTTCGCCAGCTGCAGCTTCTTGATACGCCGGCCGACAGGCTTGCCGGCGTCGTACCACACCACGATCCCCGCGACGTGCGCGTCCGGACCGTCGCCCGTGAGCGCGTGCTCGAGCGCTTGCTTCAACACTTCGCCCGACACGGCGAGGCGCATGAGCCGGTTCTGAAACGGCTCGACCCGGTACAGGTCGCCGTACGTCGCCAACCCGGCCGAGACGTCGGCGCGGATGCCGCCGTTATTGACGAGGGCGACGTCGGCTTTGGCGATGTTGCGCTGTGCGTCCGCGATGAGCCGGCCGAGGCCATGTTCGGCGCCCGTCCGCCGCAGCTCCGTTCCGAATCGGGCCACCGGCCGGTCGGTGAGCACCGAGACGGACGCCTGGCTCAAGCGTAGCGCGTCCACGAGGGCGGGGTCCAGGCGGATGCGGTCCGCGAACGGCGTCTCGATGCGCGCCCGCGCCTCGCGCCGCGTAACGCCCGCCCCGCTCACGCGCACGAAGTCCACCACCGCGATCCCGGCCCCGGACGAGCGCGCCTGCACGATCGGAATCCCGTTCACCACGGTGTTGATGAGCGAGTGGGTGTGGCCGCTCACGATCAGGTCGACGGAGCCCGAGTCGAGGCCACGGGCCAGGTCGATGATCTCGCCGTGACAGGCGGCGGGTCCGAGAGGCGCCGCCGCGCCGTCGCCGTCGCAAAACGCGCCCACGTGGGCCACGACGATGACGTAGTCGCCCGCGGCGCGCGCCTGCGGCAGCACGCGGCGCACGGCCCGCGCCCCGTCGCCGAAGGCGAGCCCCCGGACGTTCCGCGGCGACGTGGTCTCGGGCGTCGCCGGCAAGGCGAGCCCGATCACCGCGACGCGCACCCCGTCGCGCGCGATCACGGTGAACGGCTCCGCCCAGTCCGGCCGGGCGGTGCCCGCCGAATCGGTGATATTCGCCGCGAGGAAACGGTAGTGCGCCTCCGCCATCCGGGCGCGCAGCGTGTCCACGGTCCAGTCGAACTCGTGGTTGCCGATCGCCGCCGCGTCGATCCCGAGCGCGTTCAGCGCGGCGATCGCGGGCCGGCCGAAGTTGAAGTTCGAGACCGGCGTCCCCTGCATCTCGTCGCCGGCGTCGAGCCGGATCGTGGCGCAGAAGCACCCCCGCGCGAGGCTGTCGAGCCACGGCTTGAGTGCCGCCGCCCCGCCCACCGGCCGTGCCGCAGACCAGGGCCACACCTGCGGCTCGAGCGCCCCGTGGAAGTCGTTGATCGCCAGCACGCGGAGCAGGGTGCTGTCGGGCCGCGGCACCACGACCACGGACGGGGTGAACGCCTGGCGCAGGGCCGCTCGCGCTTCGGCCGGCCCCACCGACCAGTTGGGCGAAGACACGCCCTGCGCGGTCAGGAGCCGGCGGGTCCGGATCTCAGCAGCGAGGAGATCCCGGATGGACTCGCCCCGGTCGTACACGACGCGCGCGCCCTGCAGCATGGTGTAGCCGCCGCCACCTGATTGGCGGTAGCTGTTCAGCGCCAGGGTAAAGCTGTCCGCCGGCGCAACGGCGCGACCGCGGAACGCGAGCCCGCGGATACGGCGTCCCGGTGCTTGCGTCAAGTCGATGGTGTACGTCACGCCACTCACGATGTCGAAGTTGAAGCCCGCGACGCTGTCGTTGAGCAGCGGCGCGCCCGGCTGATAGGTGCGGAAGTACCGAGCCGCTTGCTCGAGGTAGGCCTTGAGCTGGTCGCCGGCGATGCGGACCGCCCGCAGCGTGTTCTCGTAGGGGTAGATCCCGGACACATCGCGCTCCCGCACTTCGCCTTCCGGAAGGCCCGCGCCCAGCTCGAAGTCGGCGGTGGCCGAGAGATCGGCGCCGGCACGACGGCGCTGCACTTCGTTGATGAAATCGAGGAGCGGGGTGTCCTCCGCGCGCCCGTACCGGGCGGAAAACCCCGGGCCCGCAGTCCCGAGCGGCGTCGCCGCCCAGGCGCGGGCCCGCTCGTGCGCCGCGGTGAAGCGCCGCACGAACCGCGGCTGCTCGGCGACGGAAGCGAGCGGGATCAGCTCCGGGCGCATCGACACCACCCGGTACCCGCTCGTCTCCTTCACGAGGGAGACGTGCACGACCGCGAGACTGAGCGCGAAGTTCCTGGGCTGGACGAAGTGCACGCCGTTCACGACGTAGTCGCGCATCTCCTTGTGGCTGTGCCCCACGATCACGAGGTCCGGTCGGGGAGCGGGGAGCGGGATGCTCGCGAGCCCAAGCGCGGCGTTTTCGGCGCCCACACCCGCCGTGTCGTAGGACGACGGCTCGTTGAGGCCGCTGTGGATCAGCACGACCTTGAGATCGACGCCGGCGAGATCCAGGCGACGCAGGGCGAGCGGTGCGGCTTCCGCGATCGGCCGCACCCGGATCCCCGCGCCCAGCCGGCTCCGGTCCCACACCATCACGCCGGGCGTCGTGAGACCCGTGATCCCGATCTTCACGCCCGCGCGCGTGACAACGACGTGGGAGGGATACACGAGCGTGTCGCTCGCGCCCTTGAAGATGTTGGCGGAGACGTAGTGGTACGTGGCGTCCCCCGTGGCTCGCGCCAGGACGGCCGGCCCGAAGTCGAACTCGTGGTTCCCGGGAGTGGCGGCGTCGTACTGCATCGCGTTGAGCGCATCCACCACTGGATGGGGGCGTTGCGAGTCCCGTTCGGCGAAGTACCCGGCGAACACGTTGCCTTCGATCAGGTCGCCCGCGTCCACCAGCACGACTTGCTCCGGATACTGCGCCCGCAGCGTCTCGACCGTGGTCGCCGCGCGCGACAGTCCCCCCGGCGCCGCGGCATCCCGCACGTAGTCCCAGCCGAGCACGCGGCCGTGCACGTCCGTCGTGGCGACGATCACGACGTGCGCGGTGTCGGAAACGGGGGACGAGGGAGGGGAGACGGGCTGTTGGACGGCCAGCAGCGCCAAGAGCACATACATAGTGCGCTGAAAATTGCGGAGGGCGAGCGCGTTGCGCTACCTTGGACCGACCCCTATGACCGAGTCGGAGAGCCACCGCATCCTCGTGGTCGACGACGAGCCCGACATCACCGCGCTCGTCGCCTACCACCTCGCCAAGGCGGGCTATCGGGTGATCACGGCGGCGAACGGGCGCGACGCGCTGCGGACGGCGCGGGAGGAGCGGCCCGCCTTGGTGGTGCTCGACCTGATGCTGCCCGGCGTCTCGGGCTACGACGTGCTCGCCGAGCTGCGCCGCCGCGAGGAAACGAAGGACTTGGGCGTCATCCTGCTCACGGCGCGCAAGGACGAGCCGGACCGCATCAAGGGCCTCTCGCTCGGTGCCGACGACTATCTCCCGAAGCCGTTCTCGCCGCACGAGCTCGTGCTCCGCGTCGGCGCGGTCCTGCGTCGCCTGGCGGCGCCGGCCGTCGCGGCCGGCGGCCTCGTCACGGCCGGGCCGATCGTGCTGGACCGGAGCGCGCACCGGGTGACGGTAGACGCGGCGGAGATCGAGCTCACGGCCACCGAGTTCAAGCTGCTGCGCACCTTGATCGAGCGCGAAGGGCGCGTGCAGAGCCGCGCCCAGCTGCTCGAAACAGTCTGGCAGGCGCATCCCGATATCCAGACGCGGACGGTCGACATGCACGTCCAGCGGCTGCGGCAGAAGCTCGGCAAGGCGGGCGATTGCATCGAAACGGTCCGGGGCGCGGGCTACCGGTTCCGCCGTCCGCCCCCCGAGCTGCGCAGCCACAAGCGCTCGTGAAGCTCGCCACGCGGCTGTTCGTCACGACGAGCCTGCTCGTAACCGCCGCCGTCGGCGGGCTCACCGTCGGCGCGGACCGGCTGCTCGGCCGCCATCTGGAGGACGAGGTGGCCCGGGGCCTCGAGCGCGAAGCCCGCCTGGTGGCCGACCTCCTGCCGGCGGACTCGCTGCGGTGGCCCGAGTTCGCTCGCGAGCTCGGCGCCCGCATCGGTCGACGCGTGACGCTCATCGACGCCAAGGGCAGAGTCCGCGGAGACACCGAGTTCGACCGCGCGTCGTTGGATCGGCTCGAGAACCACCTGCTGCGTCCCGAGGTCCAGCAGGCGTTGTCCGCGGGCGTCGGCCGCGCGGAGCGTCTCAGCGCGTCCACCAACGAGCGGCGAATGTATGTCGCCGTGGGCGGCGGCCCCCCCGGGCTCGCCGTGGTCCGGGTCTCCACCACCCTCGCCGCCGTGGATGCGCAGGTGGACGCGGTGCAGGGCACCGTGGCGCTCGTGGGGCTGGCCGCGCTCCTCGGCACCGGCGCGCTGGCCTGGCTGCTCTCCCGCGAGGTCGCCAAGCCGCTCGTGCAGCTCGGCGGCGCTGCCCGCGCGATCGCCGACGGCCGGCCGCCGGCGTTCCCCGACTCGACCGTCCCCGAGGTTGCCCAGCACATCGTCGCGCTCCGTGCCATGCACGAGCAGCTCGACCAGCGCTTCACCGACCTGGTGCGCGAGCGCGAGGAGACCGGGACGCTGATCGAGACCATGGCGGACGGCGTGGTGGCGGCGGACGCCCGCGGTACGATCGTCACCCTCAACCGGGCGGCCCGGCGCCTCCTGGGGTACGGGCCCGACGATGCGTTTCCAGCGCTGGCCGAGCTCTTCCACGAGAAGGCGGCGCGCGACCTGGTTGCGACCGTGCTCGCCGGGCACGAGGCGGAGCCGCATGAGCTCGAGCGCGGCGGGCGCACGCTGCTCGTCACCGGCCGCGGGCTGCCGAACGGGGGCGGGCTCCTCGTGATCCGCGACGTGACCGAGCTGCGACGCCTGGAAGCTGTGCGGCGCGACTTCGTCGCCAACGTGTCCCACGAGCTCAAGACGCCGCTCACCTCGATCGCGGGGTATGCCGAAACGCTCGCGACCGAAGCGAGCCCGGGGACTCAAACCGAGCGCTTCGCCCGACCCATTTTGAGCAACGCGCGCCGGATGCACCGCCTCGTGGACGATCTCCTGGACCTGTCGCGCATCGAGGCGGGGCGCTGGCAGCCCGATCCGCAGCGGGTGGACGTGCGGGGGCTCGCCGGCGAAGCGTGGACCGCATTCGCCGACCGGGCGCGCGAGCGGCGGATTCAGTTCACGGCGGCGGCGGGTGACGTCCACCACGTCACGGCCGATCCGGAAGCGTTGCGGCAGGTGCTGACCAACCTGCTCGACAACGCCCTGCGACACACGCCACCCGGCGGCCGGATCACGGTCTCGCTCGAAGCCGCTCCCGGTGGGGTGACCGTCGCCGTCGCCGACACCGGCTCGGGGATTGCCCCGGAGCACCTGCCGCGCATCTTCGAGCGCTTCTACCGCGCCGACCCCGGCCGCTCGCGCCAAGAGGGCGGCACCGGACTCGGGCTTGCGATCGTGAAGCACCTGGTGGAGGCGCACGGCGGGCGCGTGGAAGCGCACAGCATGCTCGGCGAGGGCACGACCATCCGGATGTTCTTTCCCGAGGCCGAAGTAGCGGCCTGATCAGGCGTTACCAATCCGTCACATCGTCGTCACCGGTGCTTGACCCCCCGGGCGCATCGTCTTGGCGTGCGCATCGGGTTGGTGTCCGATACCTACATCCCCCAGGTCAACGGGGTGACGACCGTGGTCCGCCGCATCGTCTCACTGTTGCGCGCGCAGGGCCACGAGGCGCTGGTCGTCGCTCCGCGCTATCCGGCGGCGGGATCTCCCGACCCCCAGGAGTTGCGGATCCCGTCACTCGCGTTCCCGCTGTACCCCGACATCCGCATGTCCCTGCCGCCGTTCCGGCAGGTCGCCGAGTTCTTCGACAGATCGCCGCCGGATGTCATTCACGTGCATACGGGTGACCTTCACGCCGGGGGAGGCGATCCGGGACGAGCTGGTCCGCCGCGGGATCGCGCACGCGGCTCTGTGGGGGAGGGGCGTGGATCCGCATTTCTTCCACCCCGGCCGGCGCGACCACTCCTGGCGCCGCTGGCTCGCGGGCGGCGACGACACGGTCGTCGTGCTGCACGTCGGCCGCCTCGCGCACGAGAAGAACCTGGGCGTGCTGATCGAGGCCTGGCGTCAGGCCCGGGCGGCGCTGGGCCAGCGCGCCACGTTCGTGGTCGCGGGGGAAGGCCCCGAGGCGCAGCGCATCGAGGCCCGGCTGCCGTTCGTCCGGCTGCTCGGGTTCCTGCCTCGGGAAGACCTCGCCACGCTGTACGCGAGCGCGGACGTGTGCGTGTTTCCGTCGCACACGGAGACCTGCGGGCTGGTGGCGCTGGAGGCGATGGCCGCGGGCACGGCAGTGATCGCGGCCGATGCGGGGGGGTTCCGCGAAAGCATCCAGGCCGGCACGACGGGGCTGCTCGTGCCGGCACACGAGCCGCGCAGCTACACCGAGGCGATCGTCGCGCTCGTGAACGACCACGCCGCTCGGTTCGCCCTCGCCGCCGCGGCTCGAGATTCCGCCCTGAGGCGCGATGTGGCGCGCGAGAACAGCGAGCTTCTGGACCGTTACGCCGCGCTCGCGCCTGTGGCTCACCGGAGGACCTCGACGTGCGCCGCCTAGTGATCGTTTTCGCCGACGGGCTCCGGCCCGACGCCGTGTCGCCCAGCGTGATGCCGTCACTCGATGCGCTCGGCCGGGTATACACACTCGCCCGGCGCGCCCGGACGGTGCGGCCCAGCGCCACGGTGGCGGGGCGTGGTCGACCGCTGCAA
>Ga0209161_10003243_pt1 | contig 13180 bp, 8 predicted proteins | sample GraSoiAngelo_155_FD_186169 | JGI IMG/M metagenome (GOLD analysis project Ga0209161, IMG submission 186169) | Grasslands soil microbial communities from the Angelo Coastal Reserve, California, USA - 14_1009_13_30cm (SPAdes) (version 2) | ecosystem: Environmental > Terrestrial > Soil > Grasslands ...
CAGTCCGCCCTCCCCGTGATCGAGGCTCGGTGCCGCGAGTTGCACGCGCCTTTGACTGTCGTCAATCGGGACGTCCGCGCGGAACGCGGAGGGAGCGACTGGCGAGGCCAAGACATACGGATTCGCGGGTCCTTCGGGGAGATTGATGTCCGAACGCCTTTGCTCGGCACCTTTCAGGTGGAGAATGTCGCCCTCGCGGTCGCTGCCTTGGTGGACCTCCGCGGAGCCGGTTTCTCGATCCCCTTGGAGGCGATTCGACGCGGCATCGCGACGGCGCGGTGGCCCGGTCGCCTGGACTTGATCGGGGAAAAGCCATCTATCCTCGTTGATGGCGCCCACAATCGGCCCGCCGCTGAGGCGCTTGCGGGGGCCATCACGGATTTGCTCCCGGGTCGAAAGGTCCTGCTTGTCGTGGGCATCTTGAACGACAAGGACCTAGCGGGGATGGCGGCGGCCCTCGGGCCCCTCGCATCCCGCGTGTATGCCTGCCGCCCGAAGACGCACCGCGCGTTCGATGGCGAAGAGGTCGCTCGCGTGTTTCGGCTGCATGCGGAGAGCGTCTCGATTCCATCCGTCCGGGATGCGATCGACGCGTCGATTCGGGGTGCAGGCTCCGACGACATCATTCTGATCACGGGATCGATTTACACGGCGGGGGAGGCCCTTGACCACCTCGGCGTCCGTCCGTGAGCGGATCCCATTCATCATGCGAGACTTGGCGAGGCGGTACCTTCCCGCCGGCGACCTACGCCAAGGGGAGACAGCTCTCGCAAAGATCGTCGCAGAACGGGAGGACCCGTTCCTCGTCCTGATCTCCACGATTTTGTCCCAGAGGACCCGGGACGAAATGACCGAGCAGGCGTCGCAGCAGCTGTTCGCAAAGTACGACACGCCTCAAGGGATTGCGCATGCGGACCGGGGGGACTTGGAGCGTCTGATCAAGCCAGTCGGCTTCTACCGCCAGAAGGCGGGCCAAATTCAGAAGGTGAGTCGACTCCTCCTCGAGCGACACGGAGGAGTTGTTCCCGGGACCTACGAGGAGCTCATCGAGCTTCCTCAGGTCGGCCCGAAGACGGCGAACTGCGTCCTTGTCTACGGTTTCGGCGAGCCTCGAATTCCGACGGACACCCACGTGCACCGGGTGAGCAACCGCCTCGGGCTCGTGCGGACGAAGGCCCCCGAGGCGACCGAGCAGCGGCTTGTGGCGACGGTCCCCAAGGAATACTGGCTCCTCATCAATGAACTCTTCATTCGGTTCGGGAAGGACGTTTGCCGGCCGATCGGGCCGATCTGTCCGCGGTGCTCTTTCACAGAGTTCTGTCGCTTCTACCCGCGGACGAAGTGGGGAAAGGCGACTCGAAGGGCCGTGCGTCGACCGCAGGTTCATCGCTCCCGACGCCGTTCCTTGTCCCATGATTGAGCCTGACGAGCGGACCAAAATCTATTCCACCCTCGATACCCGTTTCGAGGACTTCGTCACGATCCTGTCGGACTACCTTCGCGTCCCGACGATCTCCGCGCATGGCGCGAAGTTCCAGGAGGGGGCCGAGGCGACGAAGAAGGTCCTCGAGGCGAATGGGGCAGACGTCCGACTCGTCCCGGAGGAAGGCGGACCTCCCGTCGTCATCGGCGAGGTCGAAGAGGATCCAACCTTACCCTGGGTGATTCTGTACAACCACTACGATGTCCAACCGGTCGATCCGCTGGACGAATGGAGGTCGGACCCTTTCGACCCGGTCATCCGCGACGGGAAGCTTCACGCGCGGGGGGCGGCGGATACGAAGGGCAACACGGTTGCGCAGGCCCTTGCCGTTCAGGCGATTCGCGATGTGGCCGGTCGCCTTCCGGTGAACGTGCGGTTCTTCGTCGACGGCGAGGAGGAGAGCGGGAGCCCGCATCTGCTGCCCTTCGCGGAGGACCATCCGGACCTGTTCCGGGGCCTCGGCGCGACGATCGAGGCCGCCGCGCACACGCGCGAGGGGAAGCCTTCCCTGAGCCTCGGTTCGAAGGGGATCTTGAGTGTCGAGCTCGAGGTGAGGACTTCTGCCGTGGATCAACACTCCTCCCTGGCCACCGTGATCCCGAACGCTGCCTGGCGGCTCATTGCAGCGCTCCGAAGCCTTCGATCGGAGCGCGGGAGGATCCTCATCGACGGTTTTCTCGACGGGGTGCCGCCTCCGGATCCAGGGATGTTGCGATACCTCCGAAGGAATACGGCCGACCCAATAGCGTACAAGGAAGACTACGGGGCCAGAGAGATTTACGGCGGAAAGACACGCTACGCGCGTATCAAACAGGCCACCTACGGGACGACGTGCACGATTGACGGAATTTGGAGTGGCTACACGGGAGCGGGTCACAAGACTGTGAATCCAGCTGTGGCTCATGCGAAGCTCGACTTCCGCCTCCTCCCGGGTCAGCGACCGGATGCGATCTTCGATCTCCTTGTCGCCCACCTCCGAACGAAAGGCTTCTCCGACGTCAAGGTGGAAAAGCACTCCGTCTTCGAGCCCGCGGCGTCTGCGATCTCGGAGCGTCTTCCGCAGGCGATCCTCGCCGCGACGCGGGAGGTGTACGGGACAGAACCGAACGTGTTCCCCTGGTCCTACGGCTCGTCCACGACGTGGTACTTCACTCGGATGGGGACACCCGCCCCTCACCCGCCCGGAGTGGGATATCAAGGGAGCCGAGCGCACGCCCCGAACGAGCAGATCCGCCTCGACGATGCGCGTCGAGCCATGAAGGTCGCCGCCGGAATGCTGATGGCCCTTGAGCACTCGTGACTCGTCCTCGTGCGGGGAGTGACCCCGGGGTTGACAGTGGACCCCCGATTTCGGCCGCATTGCGGACTGTGCGTATCATGCTATCAATGAGAATCCGAAGTCGGCAAGGTCGCCCAGAATGCTGCGGTGCGAAGCCTATGATTCATATCGTCCTCTAAGGTTCAGACGTCATCATGCGGATCGACCGCGCTGAATTCCGTCGTCCACCCGGTGTTCGTGACGTCCTTTCCGAGGGTTTTGGGTAACGATGGAATCGACCGGTCGCCTCCCCGAGGATCCTGCGCTGCCCGCGCTCGAGGCCATCCGGATCAAAGGGCTTGCCCGCGCCATCCCGGGGCTTGAACTGGACAATGATCCGGTCGAGCTTCGCCTCTGTAACTATGTTGCCGGATCGCGTGCGACGTTCGAGGCCCGCGTTGGCGACCGTCGCTTCGCCGTCAAGGCGTATGCAGAGGATCCGGCGCCCGAGGCGCAATTGTACCGAAGGCTCTCCCGCATGGGACTCGCGGGCGATTTCGGGGCTCGCGTCCCCAAGCTCATCACGACAAGCCGGGAGCTGAAGGTCCTTGTCATGAGCTGGCTCGAAGGTCGGCCTTTGAGTCACCTGATCAGAAGGGGACTCGGCGAACGAGCGGGTCAACTCGCGGCCTCCTGGTTGTGGCACGCTTCACGACGTCGGATTCGGATCGGTCCGCCATGCGGACCTGGGCGCATGCTCTATCAGGCAGGTGTTTCCGCGGGCGTGCTAGGGGCGTCCGACCGACTCCTCGGTGCCGACGCCAAAGCAGCCACCAAGAAGCTGGTTCGGATGCAACCCGGCGAGAAGCCCCGTCAGCTGGTCCACGGGACCCTCTACGCGCGGCACATCCTCGACTTGGGCGACGGCCCCGGTGTAATCGACTGGCAGCAGTTCGGGCAAGGCCCGGTCGAGGTCGACGCCGGGATGTTCCTGGCCACGATCTCGCGCCTTGCCTTCCGGCACCCGGACGTGGCGGACGAGGCGGCGCGGGCGGAGGAGACGTTCATGGCGAGGACGCGAGGTCTGGTGGACGCTCGCATCGTGGAATGGTACCGAGCCGCGGGGCTGCTACACTTGGCCGGGAGCGGGTTGAAGACCGGTCTAAGGCGGTCGGTCCCTACACCCGAGGCGCACGCCCTAGTTGCCGAAGCCTCCCGACGAGCCGAGCTCCTGATCGGAAGCCATCCGATTTTGTTGGCCGAGGCACCGACCACGTTTGCGCGGATTCGATCCATCTTCACGGCTCGTCCGCGCGCTCCCAGCCTCGTCCACCCGGCGGTCCCCATGGCGAAAGTCGGACCCGATCCAAAGAACGCCGGAGGAAACGAGGGAACGAGACTCCGATAATTCCGGTCAAAGAACTTCCCAACGACCCCGGATCCCCGCGAATTGCGGTCATTCGCGAGCAGGGGTTGCCGCCGCGATTCCGTCACTAGGCCGTGCAATCGCTGCCTCCGTCCCAACGATTCCATGCATGACCGACTCTCGGTCCCCGAATGTCGTTTTGTGGACTGCCGCTGCCCGAGACTGTGGAGACCGTCCGCTTATCCGTGGTGCAATGTGGTCCCTCTTGTACCAGACCCGAATGCATCCGGTGCCGCAGCCTTGATGCGGCCGACCTCCTCCCGTCGGCGGAGCATGAAGGGAATGTCCGGCGCATTCCCCGGATGGGTCAGGGCGCCGAATGGACGACGGCGTACGAGTCAGTCCTCTGAGCATACTGACCTCGGGTCAGGATTGCGTGCCTTCAAGGGACGGATCGTGGGGGTCAATAACCGGCTCCCGGCCGCCTCCCAACCAACGAATCTCAGCGACGACCTTCTGGAAGAAGTGAGGAAATCGCTCAAGCGTCTCAAGGTCCTCGAAGGTCTGAAGGCAGACCGGGACCCAATCCTGACGCCGATCACGACTCCGGACGACGACCCTCCAGAGCCTTCGGCACCCGAGAAAGAGGACTACGGGAGCCCCGTCGCACGGCCTTCGAAAGTCATTGCGACTCTCCTGGTCACTCTCGTCATTGCGAGCTCGCTCGGATGGGTCCTCTTCCTCTCCCACCCCGGAACGGTGCCTCGAAACGCGTTCGATGTCCTAGGACCTCGATGGAAGGACGAATCCGCCACACACTTCACGTTCGCGGCATCCGCCGATTTCGGGGGCCCCGACAACATTGATTCGATGGCGCTCGCGGTCCGGGCCCGAACAGCGGGTATCTCGTTCCTGCTCGCCCTCGGGGACCTGGGAGATACGACCGACGAAGCGGCGTGGTGCAGCCAGATGAAGCGCGTTATGCCGGAACTCGTCATCGTCCCCGGAACCCACGATATGGGCGGGAGTGGAGGCGGAAACATATCCCGGTACGTGAAGAACTGCCCATATCCTCTATCCTCGGCGGTCATGCCCGGCCCAGGTACCCCCGGGTACGGTTTCGAGTATTACTTCGATTACCCGACGGAAACGCCCCTCGCACGGTTCATCATGATCTCTCCCGGCCTCGGAGGTGGACTGAAGTACAATTATAGCGAGGAGTCAGCCCATACGGAGTGGATCGAGGATGTCGTGGACAATGCGCGAGATCAGAGGATCCCGTGGGTCATCGTCGGGGGACATGCGGACTGCATAACGGTCGGAAGGAAGGACCGCTGTTCGATGGGTCAAGAGCTCTTCGACGAGATCGTCGGAGCCAAGGTGGACCTGATCCTGGCCGGCCATGACCATGCATACGCTCGGAGCAAGCAGCTCAAGGAGTCTGACTCCTGTAAGTCTGTCAACTCCACCGGCCCGGTTCAGCCATCCTGTATCGTCGAAGATGGATTGCACGGGGCGTATCCGAAGGGCAACGGGACGGTGGTGATCACCCAGGGCGTCGGAGGGGATGACCTCGACAACGTCGTGCTTAACGACACCGACCCCCAAGTTCGGTACTTCGTCGAAGCGATGGGCCAGAACGCGAATACCGAGGGCGCGCTCCCCGGGTTCGGGTCCGTGTTCTACACCGTGACGGCGAATTCGATTTCGGCGAGAACCGATTTCTGTTTGCCCGGGTCGGTTGCGCCGGACGGGCAGTGCACCGCAGATACCGGTCGTGTGTTTACAGATCGGTTCTCCATTTCCGACCGGGTCGGCGATCCGGGTCTGTCTCCCGCGGGAGGGTCGGACCCTCAGGCTCCGAATGCTTTGAACGAGTACAGCCTCCTTGTCGACGCGCTCGTGCAACGAATGTCGCTGCCGGAATCCTGGCAATCCTTCGTTGCTCGCGAAGAGCCGCGGCAATAATTCTCGACTCCGGCTGCAGCAGTGCAGAAACGGTTTCGTGGTCTCTTCACCGAAAACCCCGAATGAAGCGGCGTTGTCCTGAGGAATGATTTGCAGAGCCCAGGGTTCATATCGTGCTTGCCCATTCGGACGACGTCATGCGAATCGACTTGATGGAATTCCTTCCGGTCACCCTCCAGAGGAAAGAGACATTCACGATCGCTCGTAGTTCGTCCGCGATCTCGGAGGCCATCTTCCTCGGCGTGCATTCGGGAAAGCGGACGGGACACGGGGTCGCGGTCCCGACCGACGTGACGCGCGAGAATGTCCATTCCGTCTTGAACACGCTCCAGGGTTTCGCGCGAACGTTCGGAGGCGTCGAATTCGAGAAGCCCTTCCAACTTCAGGAGCGGATGGACAAGTTGGCCGCGAACCAACCGAGCGCTCGAGCGGCCGTGGAGATGGCCTTGTTCGACCTATCGGCGCAGGCGGCAGGCATGCCGCTGTATGCCTATCTCGGCGGGCGCCGGGACCGGATGCTGACCGACATGACGGTCGGGATCATGGATACGGACGCCGCGGTCGACCGCGCCCGTCGCTGGGCGGGAGTCGGGTTCCGCGCACTCAAGATCAAAGTCGGCAGGGATTGGAAAGCCGATGTGAAACGTGTCAAGGCGATCCGCGATGCGGTGGGTAAGGACATCGAGCTCCGAGTCGACGGGAACCAGGGGTATTCCTGGAGCGATGCGTTGTCCTTTGCGCGTAACGCCCGCAACGAAGGGGTCGCTTTCTTCGAGCAGCCGGTCTCCGTCAATGACTGGGAGGGGATGCGCGCACTCACGGAATCCTCCCCGATCCCGATCATGGCGGATGAGATGGTCCTGACGCCGGACGATGTGAAGAAACTTCGGTGGAGCAACGCCGCCCGGGCCGTGAACATGAAACTGATGAAACACGGGGGGATCCTCCGCTCGATGGAGGTGAACACGCTTTGCGAGGCGGCGGGATATCCGACGATGGTCGGATGCATGGGGGAGCCGCAGCTCTCCGTCGCCGCCGGACTCCATTTCGCGTTGGCGCAAAAGAACGTCCGCTGGCTCGACCTCGACTCCCATTTCAAGTTCTCTTCCGATCCCACGTCCGGGCTGCGGTTCGACAAGGGCGAGCTTGTCGCACCTTCGAAACCGGGCCTCGGTATCGACGTGAAATTCCCCGCGTGATTAGGACTCGGCTTATTGATCAGGCGGGGTCACGGCATCGCCGACCGCGGTCTCTTCTTCCGTCGGTCGGACGAGACGGACCACGGCGGTGACTTTGTCCCCTTCGCTCAAACGTTGGATGCGGACGCCGCGAGCCGCGCGCCCGGTCTCACGGATCTCCTCGACGGGACACCGGATCACGATCCCTCCGACCGTGGTCACGAGGAGTTCGTCGATCGGCTCGACTTCGAGCACGGCGACGACGGGACTCTGTGCGGTCTTCATGTTCGTGGTCTTCACCCCTTGGCTCCCCCGGCGGGTCTTGCGGTATTCGCCGACCTTGGTCCTCTTCCCATACCCGCTCTCGAGGACCGTGAGGAGTTCCGTCTCCTCGCTCTTGACGAGGGCCATGGACACAACGCGATCTTCCTTTCGCAGACGCATCCCACGTACGCCCGCCGCGGTCCGGCCCATCGCGCGGACCTCGCCGAGGCTGAAGCGGTTCGCGGAGCCGCCGGCCGATGCAAGGATGACCTCCGGGTCGCCGTCCGCGATCCGGGCCTCGACGAGCTCGTCGCCGTCGTTGAGCGCGATGGCGCGGATGCCTCGGACGTTCGGGCGCTTGAAGGCGTCGAGGCGGGTCTGCTTGATCTTGCCGAGCTTCGTCGCAAACACGATCGTCCGCTGCGGATCGAACTCTCGCACCGCGATCATGTCGAGGATACGCTCCCCGGGCTCGAGTCGCGGCAGGAGGTTCACGATCGGTTTCCCCTTCGCGTACCGGCTGCCGACCGGGATGCGGTAGGTCTTGAGCCAGTAGCACTGGCCCTTGCTCGAGAAGAACAGGATGTAGTCGTGGCTCGACGCGGTGAAGAGGTTGACGACGAAGTCCTCCTCCTTCGTCTCCATGCCGGTCACGCCCTTGCCTCCGCGCCGTTGCGTGCGGTAGACGGTCGCCGGCACCCGTTTGATGTATCCCGTGTTCGTGATCGTGACCACGACGTTCTCCTCGGGAATCAGATCCTCGACTTCCATGTCGTAGGCTTGGAGTTCGACCGTCGTGCGGCGGTCGTCGCCGAACTTCTCCTTCACCTCGAGGAACTCGGTCTTCAAGATGCCTAGGACCCGATCCTTCGACGCAAGGATGGATTCGAGGTCCTCGATCTTGTGGTTCAGGTCCGTCTTCTCCCTGCGGAGCTTTTCGATCTCGAGTCCGGTGAGCTGACGCAACGTCATCCCGAGGATCGCCTTCGCCTGGTTCTCGCTCAGGAGGTATCGGTTCATGAGGCCCGCTTGGGCTTCGTCCGCGTCTCGCGCCCGTCGGATCAGCCGGATCACTTCGTCGAGGTGGTCGACCGCTGTGATGAGGCCTTCGACGATGTGCAACCGTTCGCGCGCCTTCCGGAGGTCGAACTCCGTCCGCCGTCGGACCACGACGACTCGGTGGTCGATGAACGCCTGCATCGATTCCTTCAAGGGCAGGACCTTCGGCTGTCCGTCCAAGAGGGCGAGGTTAATCACGCCGAAGGTCGTCTCCATCTGGGTGTGGTGGTACAGTTGGTTCAGCACGACGTCTTCCACGGCGTCGCGCTTCAGCTCCAAGACGATCCGCATCCCTTCCCGGTCGCTTTCGTCGCGGAGGTCCGTAACGCCGTCGATCCGTTTCGACTTGACGAGCAGCGCGATCGATTCGACGAGGGCGGCTTTGCTGACCATGTACGGGATTTCCGTGATCACGATTCGCACTCGGTCGTGGCCCGCCTCCTCGTAGTTGGCCCTCGCGCGAATCCGGATGAGTCCGCGGCCGTCTCGATACGCGTCCGCGACCCCCTCGGCTCCATACAGGATCCCGCCGGTCGGGAAGTCCGGTCCTCGGATCGGCCCTGTTTCCGGATTGTAGAGGTCGATGAGCCCCGCGTTCGGGTTGTCGATCAAGATAATGAGCGCGTCGACAATTTCACGCAGGTTGTGGGGAGGGATGTTCGTCGCCATGCCGACGGCGATTCCGCTGGAACCGTTCACGAGGAGATTCGGGAACTTCGACGGGAGGACGGTCGGCTCCTTCAGCGTCCCGTCGAAGTTGTCCATCCAGTCGACCGTGTCCTTCTCCAGGTCCTCGAGCATCGCCTCCGCGGTCTTCGCGAGCCGGCATTCCGTGTACCGCATCGCGGCGGGCTCGTCCTCCGTGCTCCCCCAGTTTCCCTGCCCGTCGATCAGCGGGTAGCGGAGGGAGAAGCCCTGGACCATCCGCGCCAGGGCGTCGTAGACCGCGAGGTCCCCATGCGGATGCCATTTTCCAAGGCACTCCCCGACAACCCGCGCGGCCTTCTTATGTTGTGAGCCGGAGCCCATGCCGAGCTCGTTCATCGCGTGCAGGATCCGCCGTTGGACCGGCTTGAGTCCGTCGCGCACGTCAGGCAATGCCCGCCCGACGATGACGCTCATCGCGTAGTCGATGTAGGATCGGTGAAGTTCATCCTCGATCGGCTGCGGCGTCACACGAGGACGAGGTTCCTGGGCTTCCTCTGGCATGCTCCTCCTAGATATCCAGGTTCACGACTTCCTTCGCGTGTTCCTGGATGTATTGCCGGCGCGGTTCGACGGCCTCGCCCATGAGGATCGAGAAGAGGGCGTCAGCGGACGCGGCATCCTCGATCGTCACCTGTTTCAGGACTCGTCGCGCGGGATCCATCGTGGTCTCCCAGAGTTCATCCGCGTTCATCTCGCCCAGGCCCTTGTAGCGTTGGTACGCCACCCCCTTGTCGCCGAGGCGCTTCGCCAGATCCTCGCGTTGCTTCTCGGTATACGCGTAGTGGAGTTCCTTGCCTTTCTTGATCTTGTACAGGGGCGGCTGCGCGATGTAGATGTAGCCGCTATCGAGGAGCGGACGCATGTAGCGGAAAAACAGGGTGAGCAGGAGGGTCGTGATGTGCTGGCCATCCACGTCCGCGTCGGCCATCGTGATGATCTTGTGATACCGCACTTTCTCGAGATTGAACTCCTCGCCGATCCCCGCGCCGATCGCGGTGATGAGCGTGCGGATCTCCTCGTTCTTCAGCATCTGATCCATCCGGGCTTTCTCGACGTTCAGAATCTTCCCGCGCAAGGGAAGGATCGCCTGGAACTCCCGGCGGCGTCCTTGTTTCGCGGACCCCCCTGCCGACGGACCTTCCACGATGAACAGCTCGCTCTTCGCAGGATCCCGCTCCTGGCAGTCCGCCAGCTTCCCCGGCAGGTTGAACCCCTCGAGGAGGCCCTTCCGTCGCGTCAGTTCCCGCGCCTTCCGCGCGGCCTCTCGGGCCTGGGCCGCGAGGACGGCCTTTCCGATGCAGATCTCCGCGACCTTCGGAGTCTCGTTGAAGAAGTCCGTGAGTTTCTCGTACACGATCGACTCGACGATCCCCTTGACCTCCGAGTTTCCGAGCTTCATCTTCGTCTGACCTTCGAACTGCGGTTCGGGGATTTTCAGGCTCAGGATCGCTGTCAGTCCCTCCCTCACGTCGTCGCCCTCGAGGCCTTCGCCGGTCTTCACGTACTTGTTGTCCTTCGCGTACTTGATGAACGCACGGGCGAGACCGGCCTTGAAACCGGCGAGGTGCGTGCCCCCTTCGATTGTGTCGATGTTGTTGACGAACGTGAAGATCGATTCGTTGTAGCCATCGTGGTACTGCATCGCCACTTCGACCAGGGTGCCGTCGGATTCCTTCGAGAAGCGGATCGGGTCCGAGTGCAGGGGCGATTTCGCTCGGTTGATCCACTTCACGTATTCGGCGATGCCACCCTCGAACTGGAACACGTCCCCGCGACCATGGATCTTGTCCACGATGATGATCCGGAGGCCCGCGTTGAGGAACGCGAGCTCGCGGAGTCGCGCAGCGAGCGTGTCGTACTCGAACTCGATGGTCTCGAAGACTTCCGGATCCGGTCGGAACGTGATGATCGTTCCCGTCCCTTCCGCCGGTCCGACGACCTCCAGCTCGGAGGCCTTCTGTCCTCGTTCGAACCGCATCCGGTGCTCCCTCCCGTCCCGTCGAACGCGGACCTCGAGCGACTCGCTCAGACCGTTGACCACGGAGAGTCCGACGCCGTGGAGGCCGCCCGAGACGCGGTACATCTTGTGTTCGAACTTGCCGCCGGTGTGCATCCGCGTCAACACGAGTTCGACACCGGGAACGCCGTATTTCGGGTGGAGGTCGACCGGAATCCCCCGGCCGTCGTCGGCGACGGTGACGCTTCCGTCCTCATCCAACGTGACTTGGATTTCCTTACAAAAGCCCGCCATGGCTTCGTCGATCGAGTTGTCGACGACTTCATGGACAAGATGGTGCAGGCCCCGGCTGTCGGTCGACCCGACATACATCGCGGGCCGCTTTCGGACCGCCTGGAGGCCCTCCAAAACTTGGATCTGCTGGGCGTCGTAGGCGGTCTCTTCTACCATCTATTTCGCAACCTTCTAAAGTGGGTTGGCCGGCCCTCTCGCAACCCATCCCGGTCGATGCTCTGAGTATACGGTGGGTCATTATAAAGGTTCGGACCCCCGTTTCTATGGAGAAAACTGACTCTGGGATGAGGTCATTTCGGGACTCGTTTTCTTAAATACTCTAGCACGGCTGTTTGGAGGTCCTCATTCTCGCGGATGAAAACGTCGAAAACGAGGTCGAAATTGTTCCCGCGTCCAGGGTTCATTTCTGCTTCCATCGGACGCCGTCTCGGGTGTCTTCCAAGACGATTCCGAGGGCAGCGAGTCCATCTCGAATTCGGTCTGCCGTTGCGAAGTCTTTGCGTTGTCGCGCATCCTCTCGCAACCGTCCGACGAGGTCCATCACGCCGTCGAAGCGGTCGGTCGCGAGGACCGGAATCTGGAAAAGTCCAAGGATATCGCCGACGGTTCGAAAGGCGGCGGCCGCTGAGTCGAGTTCGGCCCGGCCGGCGCCCGTCTCAATCGCTTTGTTCACCGCGCGAACGTATTCGAACAGGACGGCGATCGCTTCTCGTGTGTTGAAGTCGTCGGACATCGCAGCGTCGAAATCCGCCAGGGCCTTCTTCGTCGACGCACGGAGCTCAGAGTCCGCTTTCCCCTTCGCAGGTGCTCGCCGACGTTCCGCGTCCACGGTCCGTACGGTCTCCGAGAGGCGCCCGTACGATCGCTTCGCCTCGTCGAGCAGGTCCGCCGTGAAGTCGATCGGGCCGCGGTACTGCACGTTGATCAGGAAGAATCGGATCACTTCGGGCTCGTACCGTTGCAATGCGGCCGTCACGGGCCAGAAGTTTCCGAGCGACTTGTGCATCTCCTCGCCGCTGACCATGACCATGCCGCCGTGCATCCAGTACTTCACAAAGGGCGCCACACCGGTGTACGATTCCGCTTGGGCTATCTCCGCCTCGTGGTGGGGGAACAAGAGTTCGGTCGCGCCGCCGTGGAGATCGTATTGCGGGCCGAAGTGCCGGATCGTGATCGCCGTGTCCTCGATGTGCCATCCTGGCCTGCCTTTTCCCCAGGGACTGTCCCAGGCCGGCTCCCCGGGTTTCTGCGCCCTCCAGAGGACGAAATCCGCGGGATGCCGCTTTCGCTCCTCGATCTCGACCCGGGCACCCGGTCGGAGTTCCTCGACCTTTTGCCCGCTGAGCTTGCCCCACCCCGAGAAGGTCGTCGTGTCGAAGTACACGCTCTTGTCCTCGGCGACGTAGGCGTGTCCTTTCCCGATGAGGCCTTGGATTTGTTCTACGATCTCGTCGATATAGTCCGTCGCGAAGGCATACACGTCGACCGCCGTGCAGTGGAGTCTGTCCATCACATCGAGGTATTCCGCGAAATACTGCGCGACGATGTCGTTCCACGCACGACCCGTCGACTTCATTCTCGCGATGATCCGGTCCTCGATGTCCGTGACGTTCTGCAAATAGAAGACGCGGTATCCCTTGTGGCG
>Ga0209161_10003247_pt1 | contig 13169 bp, 14 predicted proteins | sample GraSoiAngelo_155_FD_186169 | JGI IMG/M metagenome (GOLD analysis project Ga0209161, IMG submission 186169) | Grasslands soil microbial communities from the Angelo Coastal Reserve, California, USA - 14_1009_13_30cm (SPAdes) (version 2) | ecosystem: Environmental > Terrestrial > Soil > Grasslands...
TCGAAGCGCCGCATGCAACAGGTGCGTGCCCGTGTGGTGCTGGCGCAGCCCGAGCCGGCGCGGCGACTCGATGGAGACGGCGACGTCCTCGCCCTCGCGCAGGCCACCCTGCCGCACCTTCACGCGATGCACGATGAGCTTGCTGCCGCGATAGAAGGTGTCGAGGATCTCGCCCTGCCCGGCGCGGCCGACGAGCGTGCCCGTGTCGCCCATCTGGCCGCCCGACTCCGCGTAGCCCGGCGTGCGATCGAGGATGACCTCCACCTCGTCGCCGGCCGCCGCCTCGCGCACCCGGCGGCCGCGCGCCACCATGGCCACGATCGTCGCGGGCGACGTCAGCGTCTCGTAGCCGACGAACTGCTGCGGGCGCGCCAGGCTCCCGCCGATCTGCTGGTAGAGCGCGACCGTCTCCGTCGCGCCCTCATCGCCGCCGAACGTCGCCTTGGCGCGGGCCCGCTCGCGCTGCGCCTCCATTTCCTGCGTCCACGTCGCTTCCGTTTCGTCGCCCACGCGCCAGCCCTGGTCGACGAGGATCTCCTCCGCAAGGTCGCGCGGGAAGCCGTACGTGTCGTAGAGCGTGAACAGGAAGCTGCCGTCGATCGGCCGGCCGCGCCCGGCGCCCTGCACCTGCGCGTACTCCTCGATGCGACGCATGCCGCTGTCGAGAGTCTTGGCGAACTGCTCTTCCTCCTGGCGCACGACCTCGATGATCCGATTGCGGTCGCTCACGATCGCCGGATAGGTCGACCCCATGACCTCGCCGACCCACTCGACGCCGCGCCAGAGGAAGGGCTCGGTGAGGCCGAGCTTGCGGCCGTGGCGCATCGCGCGGCGCATGATTCGTCGCAACACGTAGCCGCGCCATTCGTTTCCCGGCAGCACGCCGTCGGCGATCAAGAACGTGGTGGCCCGCGCATGATCGGCGATGACCTGCATCGAGACGTCCTGCTCGCGCTCGGCGCCGTACCGCTTGCCGCTCAGCCGCGCGATGTGTCCGATCAGCGGCGCGAACAGGTCGGTCTCGTAGCTCGAGCGCTTGCCCTGCATGACGGCCGCCATGCGCTCGAGGCCCATGCCGGTGTCGATGGACGGGCGCGGCAGCGGCGTCATCTTCCCGCTCGCGTCGCGATTGAACTGCATGAAGACGAGGTTCCAGATCTCCAGCCAGCGGTCGCACTCACACGCCGGGCCGAGACACGTGCGCCCCGCCGCCTCTTCGGGGCACGGCAGGTCGTCCCCCTGGTGGAAGTGGACCTCCGAGCACGGGCCGCACGGCCCCGTGTCCCCCATCGCCCAGAAGTTGTCCTCCTCGCCGAGCCGGAGGATCCGATCCTCGGGCAGGCCCGCCACGGACTTCCAGAGATTGAACGCCTCGTCGTCGTCCCTGAAGACCGTGGCCTTCAGCCGGCGCCGGTCGAGGCCGAGGTCCTTGGTGAGGAACTCCCACGCGAACGTGATCGCGTCGGCTTTGAAGTAGTCGCCGAAGGAGAAGTTGCCGAGCATCTCGAAGAACGTGTGGTGCCGCGCCGTGCGGCCGACGTTCTCGAGGTCGTTATGCTTGCCGCCCGCGCGGACGCACTTCTGGCAGGTCGTCGCGCGCACGTAGTCGCGTCGCTCCTCGCCGAGGAAGACGCCCTTGAACTGCACCATGCCGGCGTTGGTGAACAGGAGCGTCTGGTCGCCGACGGGCACGAGCGGCGACGACGGCACGCGCGTGTGCCCGTTCCGCTCGAAGTACTTGAGAAACGCCTCCCGAATCTCGGCGCCGGTCATAGGAGCGTCATTGTACCGCGCTCATTCGTCGGCTGCGACGCCGGCAGTCTCGCGCACGACGCGCACGACCACGCTGGTCGAGAACCCGCGGCGCAGGAGATAGTCGCGCAGGCGCGAGACCAGCCGGTCGGGACGGCCGCGGCGCAGCGCCGGCAACCGCCGCCGCGCGGCCTCGCGAGCGCGGGCCAGCGCGTCGTCGCCGCCCAGCGCGCCGAGCGCGGCGGCGATCACGGGTGCGGCGATGCCGCGGGCGCGCAATTCCAGGCGCAGGCGCGCGGCGCCGTAGCCGCGCGCGGCGCGGGCGGTGACCCAGTGGCGGGCGAAGGCGGCGTCGTCCACGTAGCCGCGGGCGACGAGGTCGTCCATGACCTCGGTGGCGACCTCGGCGGGAGCGCCGCGCCGGCGCAGCCGCGCGGCGAGATCCGCGCGCGTCCACGCGCGGCGGGAGAGCAGGTCGCCCGCCGCGAGGCGGGCGGCCTTGGCGTCGAGGACTTTCCGGGGCGCTACGATGACCCTATGATTTTAGGGGCGCGGGCGCCCTCAGCCCGAGCGTCTCGCGGATCTTGGCCTCGAGGTCGACAAGCACGGTGGCATTCTCCTGAAGCCACTTCCGCGCGTTGTCACGACCCTGGCCGATGCGCTCGCTCTTGTAGGAGTACCAGGTGCCGGACTTCTCGATGATTCCCTGCTCGACGCCGGCGTCGAGCACGGTGCCGGACTTCGAGATGCCCTCGCCATACATGACGTCGAACTCGGCCTCGCGGAACGGCGGCGCCAGCTTGTTCTTCACGACCTTGACCTTGGTGCGCACCCCGACCGACTCCGTGCCGATCTTGATCGCGTCCTGCCGTCGGATGTCGAGCCGGACCGAGGCATAGAACTTCAGCGCGCGGCCACCTGTGGTCGTTTCCGGCGAGCCAAACATTACGCCGATCTTTTCCCGGATCTGGTTGATGAAGACCACGACGGCGCCCGAGCGGGAGATGGCGGCGGTGAGCTTGCGCAGCGCCTGCGACATGAGGCGCGCCTGCAGGCCCGGCAGCGAGTCGCCCATGTCGCCGTCCAGCTCGGCGCGCGGCACGAGGGCGGCGACGGAGTCGATGACGATGACGTCCACGGCGTTGGAGCGCACGAGCGTCTCGGTGATCTCCAGCGCCTGCTCACCCGTGTCGGGCTGGGAGATCAGCAGCTCGTCGATGTTGACGCCGAGCTTTCTGGCGTAGATGGGATCCAGCGCGTGCTCGGCGTCGATGAACGCGGCGGTGCCGCCCAGGTGCTGGGCCTCGGACACGATGTGCAGGGCGAGCGTCGTCTTGCCGGACGACTCCGGGCCGTAGATCTCGACGACGCGGCCGCGGGGCACGCCCCCCACGCCCAGGGCGACGTCGAGCGAGAGCGCGCCCGTGGGGATGACCGCGATCTCCTCCAGCGGCCCCCCCGCCCCCAGGCGCATGACCGAGCCCTTGCCGAACTGCCGCTCGATCGTGGAGATGGCGAGCTCCAGGGCCTGTTTCCGATCGGTTTTCACTTCCGCCATGCGCGCGCTCCTTTATAGTCGCCCGGGTCGTTTCGTCGATTGACTGGGAGCCATCATAGGAGCCCCAACCGGCAGCGTCAATGACCGATCTTGGATACAGTCCTTAGCGGCCAGCCCCTGGGGGGCGGCTCAGTCCTCGGGAGGACGCACCCGGTAGCCCTTGCGCTCCATGCAGCGGTTCACGATGTCCCAGTCGTAGCGGTTGGACGGCCAGACGGCGAAGCGCGATGAGCGGAACCCCTCGCGCTTGCAGGCCTCTAGATCCCGGTCGAGCTGGGCCGGCGTGGAGCTGCGGCGCTCGTAGATATAGTGCGGCGCGGCGCAGCCGGCCGCCGCCAGCGTCACGAGGATCAGGAGCGTGCGCCTCACCGGCCCTCCATGGCGTCGAGACACGCCTGCGCATCGGCGCGCCCGCGCTCGACCGCCCGGCCCATGCCCTCGGGGTCGAAGTCGAGCGGCCGCAGCCGAAGCGGCGACGACGGCGTCAGGAGCTGCACGTCCACGTCGGGATGGCGCAGCCGCGCCAGCTCCACGTCGCGCCGGATCGCGTGGATCATCACCAGCTCCATCGACTCTTCCAGCGTGCGGCGCAGCGTCGTGGGCGCGCTCGCCCGCTCGTCGGGCGCGTAGCTCATGATCACCACGGCGCGGCCGATGGCGCGGCCGAGCGCCAGCGCTTCCAGGATCGGCGCGCGACCGGTGAGGCCGCCGTCCACGAGCGGCACGCCGTCCACGCGTACGGCAGGAAACACACCGGGCAACGCCGCCGCGGCCATCAGCGCGTCGACGCTCACGCTCCGGTTGTCGAAGGCGCGCTTGTTCCCGCGCGCCAGATCGGTGGCCACGACGAGCAGCTCCACGCGCGAGGCACGGATGCGCTCCAGATCGATCGACGTCGCGATCAGCTCGCGCAGCGGCGCGGGATCGAGCAGCGACCCCGCGCGGTCGAGCGCCCAGAGCGTCATCGCGCCGGGGAGCAGGCCCGCGAAGAGCACCGAGGCCCGCAGCGTGTAGACCTGCTCGCGTGTCACCGTGCGCCAGAGGTCTTGCAGGCGGTCCAGGCGCCCGTCGGCGACCATCGCGGCGTTGAGAGCACCGGCGCTGGAGCCGGCAACCACACGCACCGGCAGCCCGCGCTCGATGAGCGCGGCGGCGACGCCCGCCTCCCACGCGCCCTTGGCGCCGCCACCCGAGAGGATCAACGCCGTGGGGACGTCGGCGGCGCCGCGCGCCCGCTCGCACGCCTCCACCGGTGCGAGGGCCACCAGCAGCGCCAGCACGCCGGCGAGCGCGATCAGGGCAGGCTGGTGATGGTGAGTCATCCCGCCAGCCGCGCGACTTCGGCGGTCAGGCGGTCGATCTCCTCATCGGTGTTGTAGTAGTGGACGGACGCGCGCAACACCTCGGACAGCCCGCGCGCGCGCATGTCGAGCAGCGTGCCCCGCGCCGGTGACACCGTCACGTTGATCCGCGCCGCGCGCAGCGTCGCTTTCACCCGCGCGGCGTCGACGCCGCGCACGGTGAACGACACGATGCCCCCGCGCACGACGCCGAGGTCGCGCACCGTGACGCCGGGCACGGCGGCGAGCCGCGCGCGCAGCGTCTCGCCCCGTTCCTGCACGCGCGCCCAGATGCGCTCGAGTCCCAGCGCCTGTGCGTACTCGATCGCGGCGCCGAAGCCCAGGCGCGCGCCGACGTTGGACTCCCAGACCTCGAAGCGCTTGGCGTCGGGACGGATCACGTAACGGTCGGGCTCCACCCATTCGGCGGCGTGACCCTCCATCAGCGGCGGCTCGAGCCGCTCGATCCAGTCGCGCGCGACCCAGAGGAAGCCGACGCCGCGCGGGCCGCGCAGGTACTTGCGCGACGTGCCGGCGAGCGCGTGACAGCCGAGGCGCCGCACGTCGAGCGGGATCTGCCCGACCGTCTGCGTGGCGTCGAGCAGGAAGAAGACGCCCGCCTCGCGCGCGACCTCGCCCACCGCCTCCGCCGGCTGCACGAGGCCGCCGTTGGTCGGCATGTGGGTCATCGCGATCAGGCGAACGCGCGCGTCGATGCGCTTGCGGAGCGCGCCGACGTCGAGCTGACCGGTGGCGTCCGGCGCCACCACCTCCACGCGCACGCCGCGTCGGGCGCGATGCAGGTAGGTCACGAACATCGAGTGGTACTCGGCGGTGGACGTGAGGATCACGTCGCCGGGCTCGAGCGGCACCGCATAGAGCGCCATGTCGAAGGCGCGCGTGGCGTTCTCGAAGAGCGCGACCTCGTCGGGCCCCTGCCCGCCGACGAGCTGCGCGGTCGCCGTGTAGACCGCGTCGAGCCGATGCTGCGCTTCCTCCTGGGCCTCGTACCCGCCGATCAGGGCCTCGCGGCGGAGATAGCCCAGATGTGTCTCGAGCACGGGCGCGGGCGGCAGGCTGCAGCCGGCGTTGTTGAAGTGTGCGACCTCCGCACAGCCCGGGGTCTCGGCGCGGAGGCGCCGGATCTCGTCGTCGGTGAAGCCGGCTGTCACCCGGCTATTGTACGGCCAGCGGCGATGCGGCAAGCTCCGAGTAGCGCGCGCCGCGCGGCGACAGCTCGCTGCGCATCAGCGACACCCGCGCGACGGCGACCCGGCCGAAGTCCACCGGCCGCGCCAGCGCCTCACCGAGCTGCGGCCGGCGCGTCGGCTCGCGGACGCGACCGAGCGTCACGTGCGCGGCGAAGGGACGCGTCTCGCGCGGAAAGCCGAGCTCGCCGCAGCACGCGTCGATCGCGTCGGCGAGCGCGGCCAGCGCGCCGGCGTCGTCCTCGAGCCCCGCCCAGAGGACGCGCGGCCGCGTGGGCGAGGGAAACGCGCCGAGCCCGCGCAGGGCGAGGTCGAACGCGCGGTGACGGGCGCTCGCGCTGCGCAGCGCGTCCGCGACGGCGGGCGCGCGCGCTTCGTCGATCTGGCCGAGGAACTTCAGGGTGACGTGCAGGTTCGCCGGCGCCACCCACGCCACGGCGGCATGGGGGCGCAGGCGCTCGATCTCGGTCGCGAGCCGCTGCCGGAGGTCGTCCGGCAGCAGCACGGCGACGAAGGCGCGGAGGCCGGCTATTTGGGTGTGTCCAGCAGCCGAATCAAATTCGCGATCGACGCGCGGCGGGACGCGTCCGGCTCGAGCTGCGCCGCGGTCTTGAGGTCTTGTATGGCTCCGGTGTGATCGCCATCGAGCTCGCGGGTGATCGCGCGCGAGGCCAGCGCGCGCGCATCCAGCGCCTGCACGGACGCCGCGGGCTGCGGCTGGGCCGTGGGAGGCGCCACCGTGACCGTCGGCGGCGACGTGGGAGGTGCCGCCACGATCACGGGCGGCGGGGCCGTCGCGCGCTCCGCGCCGGGCGGGGGCGCCGGTGCCACCGCGGGCTGCGTCGCCCCGGTCGCGGGGCCGGCCGCGACCACCGGCGTGGGGTCGAGCCCGGCGCTGCGTCGCATCGCCGCCTTCGCCCACGGATCCGGCTCCAGCGCGATCGCGCGCGACCAGTCCGCCTGGGCGGCATCTCGCTGGCCGAGCATCGCGTAGGCGGTGCCGCGGTTGTAGACCGCCTTGGCGTAATTGGGACTGAGGCTCATGGCGCGCGTGTAGTCGGCGATCGCTTCCTTGTACTGGCCGGCGGCCACGAGCCCGTTGCCGCGGTTGTAGTAGATCTCCGCGTCGTTGGGGGCGAGCTCGATCGCCTTGTTGTAATCGGCGATGGCGTTATTGACCTCGCCCATGCGCAGCCGCGCGGCGGCGCGGTTGTTCCAGGCCGCAGCCGAGCGCGGGTTCCTGGCGATGGCCTCGCTGAACGCGTCGGCGGCGGAGACGTACTCGCTGTTGCGATAGAACATGTTGCCGCGGTCCAGCGAAGACGAAGACGAGGTGGTACTGCATCCGACGAGCATGACCCCGAGTGCGGCGAGCGTCGCTGACAGGATCCGCTTCATGGTCATGAGCCTCCCAGTTGCCTACGGAGCATATCCAATGCCATCTGCGCCGACTGCCACTTGACCGCCGCCCGGTCGCCGGAAAACCGGAAGCGACGCGCCGTCACCTCGCCGGCGACGGCCACCCCGATGAACACAGTACCTACGGGTTTTTGCGGTGTCCCACCGTCGGGACCCGCGATGCCGGTGACGGCCAGCCCGCACGGGGTGTGGGCCGCCGCGCAGATGCCGCGGACCATCGCCTCGGCGCAGGGGGCGCTGACCGCCCCGTGCGCCTTCAAGACATCCTCGGACACGCCGAGCAGCTCCTGCTTGGCCAGGTTCGAGTACACGACCACGCCGCGCTCGAACCACGCCGACGAGCCCGCGACGTTGGTGAGCCGGTGGCCGACGAGCCCGCCGGTGCAGGACTCCGCGGTGGCGACCGTCAAGCCGCGGGCCCGAAGCCTGCGCCCGACGACCTGCTCCAGCGTCTCGCCGTCACGCCCGTAGCAGTCATCGCCGAGCGCCGCCGCGACGCGCGACTCGACCGCCGTCAGCGCGGCCGTGGCCGCCTCGACGCTCGCGGCCCGCGCGCGCAGGCGTACCCATACCTCGCCGTCGGCGGGCACGGTGCTCACCGCGACCTCGCCCTCCCGGCCGAGCCACTCGGCAAGACGGTCCTCGACGTCGCCGAGACTCACGCCGACCGTGCGCAGCGTGCGCGTGACGACGCCGCGCGCGTCGACGCGGGCGCGCGCGAAGTCGATCAACTGCCCGCTCAGCGTCGGCGACGGCGTGCCGCGCGGCAGCACCGCGAAGGCGCCGTGCGGCGTGTCGACCGCCCACGCCGGCTCGCCCTCGTCGCCGGGCCACGGCGTCGCCCCCTGCGGCAGCAGCGCCTGCCGCTCGGCGCGGCGGGGCAGCGGCCGATCCTGCCGTCGATACGACGCCTCCAGCGCGGCGAGCATCCGCTCGTTGAGCACGAGGCGCGCGCCGGCGAGCCGCGCGAGCACACGCCGCACCGTTTCCCCCGCCGACCCGCCGGGTCCGGCGACGACGACCGCGAGCGGGGCCTCCACACCGAGCGCGCGCTCGAGCGCCGCCTCGTCGTCGTCGACGAGCACGCGGCCCTCCACCGGCACGCCCGCGGCGAGAAGGGCCGCCTGCACGGGCGCGGTGGGATCGCCTCCCGACGCGGCATCGGCGGCCACGCCGACCACTCGCACGCCGCCGATCATAGGCTCGCCTCGGACGGCGGGGCCCCAGCCCCGCGACGTCCTGCGGCTCGCACTGCCATCGGCATCACGGCCATCCGACGAGGCGGCGCAGCGCGGCGATCACGACGAGCGCGTAGAGGCCGGCGATGAGATCGTCCACCATCACGCCGGTGCCACCGGGCAGCGCCTGCGCCTGCCGCGCCGGCGCCGGCTTCACGATGTCGAACACGCGGAAGAGCACGAACGCCACCGCGAGCACGGGGATCGTCAGCGGCAGCACGAGCACCGAGAGCGTCATGCCGGCGACCTCGTCGATCACGATCGCTCCGGGGTCCTTGCTGCCGAGCGCACGCTCGGCGTGCCCGGCCGCCCACGTGCCGATCACGGCGACGACGACGAAGAAGAGCACGAGCCCGGCGCGCGAGAACGGCACGACCCAGAGCAGGAGGACGGTCAACGCGCTGGCGACGGTGCCGGGCGCCACGGGGGCGAAGCCCGCGCCGCCGACGGTGGCGATGACCAGCGCCACCCGCGTGGCCGGGGACACGGGAGGGCTATCGAGGGGTGCCACGGCTCCGCCGGGGCGCCCCGAGCGTTTGGGGGGTGTGGGGGGCCATGTCGGGGCCCCCCACGTTATCAGGCGCGCTCGCCGACGAGCTCGTAGCCTTCCACCTCGGCGATGCGCGCGCGCGCGAAGCGCCCCGGCGTGAAGGCGGCGCGGTCGCGGAGATAGACGACGCCGTCGATCTCCGGCGCCTGGCCGGCCGTGCGGCCTTCCCAGGCGAACGCCGGATCCTCGCTCGGCCCGTCCACGAGCACGTCCACGACCGCGCCGACGAGCTTGGCGTTTCGATCCCACGCGATCCGATCTTGGAGATCCTGTACGACGGCCGCACGCTCGGCGGCGACGTCCGGGTCGATCTGGTCGGGGAAGTCGGGCGAGGGGGTGCCGCTTTCGGGCGAGTAGGTGAAGACGCCGAGGCGGTCGAAGCGCGCGTCCTCGAGAAACGCCAGAAGGTTTTCGAACGCGGCGGGCGTCTCGCCGGGAAAGCCGACGAGCACGGTGGTGCGCAGCGTCACCTCCGGCATCGCCGCGCGGAACCGGCCGACGATCTCGAGCATCCGCCCCGCGGTGACCGCGCGCCGCATCGCGCGCAGCACGCCGTCGTCGCCGTGCTGCACGGGCATGTCCACGTACGGCACGATGCGCGCGCGCGCGAACTTGTCGAGCACGCGCTCGTTGACGTGCGCGGGATGCAGGTACATCGGGCGGATCCACGGCATCCGCGTGTCCTCGCCGAGCGCCAGCAGCAGGTCACCGATGTCGCCGTTGCCGGCGATGTCCCGTCCGTAGGCGAGCGTGTCCTGAGACACGAGAATGGCCTCCTGCACGCCGCGCGTCGCGAGCCCCTCGACCTCGGCGACGATGTCGCGCAGCGGACGGCTGCGATGCTTGCCGCGGAACTGTGGAATGGCGCAGAAGGTGCAGCCCATGTCACAGCCCTCGGCGATCTTCACGTACGCGTACGGCACCCTCGCCGTGAGCAGGCGCGGCGCGGCCGCATCGTAGAGATAGCCGGGCGGGGCCGACGACGCCCAGTCCTCGCGGTTGGCGGCCTGGCCGACGAGGTCGACGATGCGCTCGAGGCCGGAGGTGCCCAGGATGGAGTCGACCTCCGGCATCTCCTTCAGGATCTCGCCGCCATAGCGCTGGGTGAGGCAGCCGGTGACGATCAGCGCGCGGCAGGCCCCGCGCTGCTTGAGCTTGGCCAGCGCGAGAATCGTGTTCACGGATTCTTCGCGCGCGCGATCGATGAAGGCGCACGTGTTGACGATGAGGCATTCCGCCTCCTCGGCGCGCTCGACGATCGGATGGCCGGCGGCGGCGAGACGGCCGAGCATCAGCTCGGAGTCGACCTGGTTCTTCGGACAGCCCAGCGTGGTGAGATGGACTTTCATATCGTCCGGCGGTTGTCGAAATTGATCGCGATCCCGAAGTCCTTGTCGCGAACGAGCTTCATGACGGCCTGAAGATCGTCGCGGCTCTTGCCCGAGATCCGCACCTTGTCCTCGTGGATCGAGGCCTGCACCTTGATCTTGCTGTCCTTCACGAGGCGCACGATCTCCTTGGCCTTCTCCATCGGGATGCCCTGCTGCAGCGCGATCTTCTGCTTGAGCACACCGCCCGAGGCGGTCTCCACCGTGCCGTACGTCAGGCCCTTGAGCGGGATGCCGCGCTTGTGCAGCTTGGACTGGAGGATGTCGGTCACCGCCTTGAGCTTCATGTCGTCGGGCGAGACCAGGACGATGTCGGTCTTGTCGAGCGTGACCTCGTTCTTGGTGCCCTTGAGGTCGTAGCGCGTCTCGATCTCGCGCCGCGCCTGGTCGAGCGCGTTGGTGACCTCCTGCATGTCGATCTTGCAGACGATATCGAAGGAGTTCTCAGCGGCCATGGAGATATAGACTACCACCCGGCCGGTCGAAATCGGCTCCGGTCGCGCGTCATACGGTCGAGGAGGAAGACGCCATGCAATACACGATTCTGGTCTACGAGACGCAGGCCGAGCTGGCCGCCCGCACCGACCCCAAGCGCAAGGACGCCTACTGGGGCGCCTACCGCGCGTATACCACGGCGCTGCGCGAGGCCGGCGTGATGGTCGGCGGCGCCGGGCTCGAGCCGCCGCCCACGGCGACCACGGTGCGGCAGCCGGGCGGCAAGCGTCGCGTGCAGGACGGCCCGTTCGCCGACACGAAGGAGCAGCTCGGCGGCTACTACGTCATCGACGTGCCGGACCTCGACCGTGCGCTGGAGTGGGCGGCGCGCTGTCCGTCGGCCGCCACCGGCGCGGCCGAGGTGCGGCCCAACCTCAGGATGTGAGGGACGCCGGCCAGGCGGCCGAGCTCGCGGCGCGCGCGTCGTACGGACGGCTGCTCGCGTACCTCGCCGCGCGCTGGCGCGACGTGGCGCGCGCGGAAGACGCGCTCGGCGACGCGCTGCTCGCCGCGCTCGAGACGTGGCCGCGCACAGGCGTGCCCGACAACCCCGTGGCCTGGCTGCTCACCGCCGCGCGGCGCCGCCTGGTAGACGGCGCGCGCCACGCCGGCGTCGCGGCGGCCGCCGAGGCCGATCTGAAGGTCATGCTGGACGAGCGGGCCGACGCCTCGCCTGCAGCGTTTCCCGACGAGCGGCTGGCGCTGCTCTTCGTCTGCGCGCACCCGGCGATCGACGAGGCCGCGCGCACACCGCTGATGCTGCAGACCGTGCTCGGGCTCGACGCCGCGCGGATCGCCTCGGCGTTCCTCGTCGCGCCGGCCACGATGAGCCAGCGCCTGGTGCGCGTGAAGGCGAAGATCCGCGAAGCCGGCATCCGCTTCGAGATCCCGGCGCCGGGCGAGCTCACCGCGCGGCTCGACGCCGTCCTCGAGACGATCTACGCCGCTTACGGCAGCGGCTGGGAGGACGTGGCCGGCGCCGATCCGCGCCGGCACGGGCTGGCCGAGGAGGCGATCTGGCTCGGCCGACTCGTGGCGCGGCTGCGGCCGGACGAGCCTGAGGCTCAGGGACTCCTGGCGCTGATGCTCCATTGCGAGGCCCGGCGCGCCGCTCGTCGGGACGCCGCCGGCGCGTACGTACCGCTGGGCTTCCAGGATTTGAGGCGCTGGTCACGACCGATGATCGAGGAGGCGGAGGAGGTCCTGGCGGGCGCCGCACGATTAAAGGCGGCCGGACGGTTTCAGCTGGAGGCGGCGATCCAGTCCGTTCACGCCCAGCGCGTCCGAACCGGCGAGACCGACTGGGAGGCCGTCACGCTGCTGTACGAGGGCCTGTTGCGCCACGCGCCGACGATGGGCGCGCGTGTCGCTCACGCCGCCGCCCTGGGGGAGGCGCGCGACGCCGAGGCTGGGCTGGGGGCGCTCGACGCGATCCCGCCTGACGAGGTCGCGACGTATCAGCCGTACTGGGCGCTGCGCGGCCACGTGCTGACAGCGCTCGGGCGCGCGGCGGAGGCCGGCGAGGCGTACGACCGCGCGATCGGGCTGAGCGAGGATCCGGCCGTGCGCGCCTTCCTGCTCGGCCGGCGCGCCTGAGATGCCGACGTTCCGCTTCTATGCTGCACGCGAGGACGCGGCCGCGCTCCTCACCTTCATGTTCGGCGAGCTGGGCTGCCGCGTGTTCGAAGCGTATTCGCGCTACGGCGAGGCACTGAAAGAGCTCAGCAGCACCGACGAGGTCCTCGACGCTTTCCCGGCCGCGGGCCCATCACGGCGCTTCATCAACATCTCGCTGTGGTCACCGGCGCTCGGTGCCAAGCCGACGTTCCGGCGGATCGCGCTCGCGCCGGGCACCGTGAGCGGACACACGTACTGGCACATGATCGACGGCTGGGGGCTCGTCAACCTGCAGTTCGGGCTCGTGAGCGAGAGCACGCTCCGCCCGTCGGATCTCAAGTACAGCAGTGAAGCGCGCGCCCGGAGGTGGGAGGAGACGCTGGCGAGTTCCCTCGGGCCGGTCGACGCCTGGGACTGGCGCGCGGTGGAAATGCTGGCTCGCCGACTGCACTATCACCTCGGCCGCCGGCTCGCCGTGCGCAAGCACGGCGGGCGCCCCGTCCTTGCCGGCGCCGCCGCGCTTGCGGCCTCGGGGGTGACGCTCGGCGCCTCGTGACGTTACTTCAGCGGCACGGTCGCGGCGCCCTTCGGCGGCACGAACGCG
>Ga0209161_10003250_pt1 | contig 13165 bp, 8 predicted proteins | sample GraSoiAngelo_155_FD_186169 | JGI IMG/M metagenome (GOLD analysis project Ga0209161, IMG submission 186169) | Grasslands soil microbial communities from the Angelo Coastal Reserve, California, USA - 14_1009_13_30cm (SPAdes) (version 2) | ecosystem: Environmental > Terrestrial > Soil > Grasslands ...
AGTGACCTGCTGAGGCAGCCAGGAAGACCCGCTTCCAGGAAGATTCGCGAATTTGTCTGGAGCCTCTTCTGCATACGCGCACTGGGTTTACCATGCAACGCCCAGCTGCGATATAGGACCTTAGGCCCACACCGGAGAGCCCGAGGAACGGACTGCTGCAAGATTTGGAAATGCATAGCTGCCGAGTGGTAGTTGCTGGTTGACGCGGCGCTTTTAGCTAAATGCCCAAAACGTGTCAACACAAATCTTTGCATTCTCTACTGCGATTTCACGGATAACACGTAGAATCAAGAAGGCACTAAATGGACCTTCGCGACGGTGGAGCCGGGCCCGCTCTGGCCTTGGCCGTGGCTTCTCGTCAAGAATTACGGCAGCAAAATTTTAGCGTGAGTCCTAATTGCGATACGATGGATCAGCAAACGAGTAAACGATCATTCCACCAATGGCTTGGCCCCGGCTTCCTCCGGGGAGCACAGGCTGCTAGCCAATAGTGTTCGGCAAGCGATCTGCTTTGCGGAGATTCAGCTCCGTAGGAGCGGAATGTTTATAGCAGTGGGGCGCAAAACAGGGATCAAGCTCCGTAGGAGCGGCACACCACATGTCGCTCCTACGGAGCTTTTCGAGATTTTTCAATGTATTTGCTATAAACGTTTCGCCCCTACGGGGCTGGTTTTCGTCGGAGCAAATCTGATGCCGAACACTGTTGACTGGCAGCCTGTGCTCCCCAGAAAGCACGCAGCCGGGGTCGCGTGATCCCGGCCGCAACAATCAACTATTAGCTATCGACTATCAGCTAACCTTTCGCTGAGGCGTCAGGGACGCGGATGCGGCGTTGGACGCGGCCGAGGCGTCGGTGTCGGTCTTACAGTCGGGGTCGCTGTAGCTGTCGGGGTGGCCGTTGGCGTCGCTGTTGCAGTTGCCGTCGGAGTTGGAGTCGGCGTCGGGGCTCCTACGAAATTGAACTTGCCGATTTTGGTAGCCCACGAGGCGCTACTGGTGCTCGTGTAGTACTCGTTCACATGCCAGAAGTCCATCATATTGGAGGGATCAATGGACGTATAGGTGTAATCGCCCCAGCGACCTGAGGGATGCGTTTGAGCGCCACCTCCGGCGGTCATGACCGCTTCACCTTGGGTGAGGTTTCCGGGGGGATCTCCTGCCAAGCGTCCGGCATAACGAATTGAAGGGAATATGCTGGAACTCGATGTGGAATAGCCGATCGCAGTGTTTCCATTTTGATCGACAGCTATGCTGGGCATCCAGCGGAACAACCCGTCCGCGCCATTATTCCAAGTCTGCTGTTGGACTGGCGTGGCGGGAAATGTGCCGCCGGTGACATCAAATTGATACCAGCGAACAGCCATTGGACCGCTGCCGCCTGCGGTGGCATAGATCGTGTGATCCGCCCACAGCGATTCGGTGCCATTGAGATTGTGGTATACAACTGGCGTCATTATTTTGTCCCCCAAGGTATCGAGCTTCTGTGCTGTTCCCAGCTGAGGCACGAGAAGAGTGTTCAAACTAACATCGAATGCGTCAGTAAATCCGTCGACCGTAATTTCGGCATTCGGAGTATGGTTGGGGAGGACGCCAAAAGTGGAATTCGCTGGCGTGACAAAATCGACATGAAAGAACCGAGCGTGGACCTGGGTCAGGGTCACGCCCCCGCTGCCCGGGCTATCAATGGCTAGCACCATTTCATCTCTACCCGTAGGAGGCGGATCGCCGGTGCGAAAGTTCGCAGCAACAAAGCTATAGGAATCGCCCACGCCAGCGAGTGGGACGGTAAACCCGATCGCGTTAGCTAGACCACCGCTTAGCATGCTGGCACGATCGAGTGCATAGGCGCGGACACCGTTAAAGGTCGTGAAGTTGCTAAACAGGTTCATCGTCAGGAAATAGGCGTTTTGAGTCCCACCGTCGTTCCACAGCGCCATCTTAGGATAATCACCGAGGAATGTCGGATTCGCGGGATCCACTTGTATGGCGTAAAGGGCCCAAGGACCAGCTACGGGGTCGGGGCTCTGCGACACACCAATGCACTCGTAGAATGAACTGCCCGGAAACGTCGGGAACGCAAAGTCAGTGATCACCCAGCGATCGGCCTGATGATCGTAGAAAACAAATGGATCGCCATTGTTTGCGTTCTGGCAAGGCGTGCCCGTGAGCGTGGCGAAGAACGAATTGAACGTGGTCGCGGGGGTGAGCGGGGTGCCCGACTTGTCATAAACTCGGAACCTAACGTTGACCCCTTCGACATAATGATTAGGGCCCACATCGCCCTGAGTGTCAGGTGGCAAACAACCGCACTGGCTCGCCGCTGCGTTGACCCCGTCAAATGTCAGCAGCGGCGGCGGCATAGTTGGAGCCGGCCGGAAGATGTTCTTAAGCAGAGATTGGAACCATGGCGAGGAAGGAGTCTCCGGTGGTAGTGCTCCCATCCTCGGATGCGGATAGCGCGTCAGGCGTTGCTCCTCCATTTCCCCTTCGTTGGGAATGTAAGGGAGGTCTCGCAAGTTCGTGTTGAGCATGACAGGACCGACCATTTGTATGACGTCGGGTGTCTGTGTGCCGGGAGCGTCCTGCGCGGCAGTGGAGCGAGTGGTTTGTTGGGTCTGCTTTGTTCGGTTTCCCTGGGCGAACAACGCTACAGCGATCCCGAGGAGGCAAAACACACAGGCAGTTAAAACGCGAAGATTAAAAAACCCGCCTTCGCTAAAGCTATGGCGGGTCGAGAGGCTACGGCGGACAGGTTGAGAAGTGGATTTCTTTTTCATAGGATGAAGTTTTTCCGTGTGAAGTAAAAGAGTGGTGATGCTATCGGCGATGCCAGAACGTGTCAAGGTTTTTTAAAGATTTTCCGAAATTTTGACTGAAAAGATTTGAAACCGCGGACAGGTTTCGCGGATTTGAAACTCGCTCCTTTCCCAACTCGCTCGCCGCTACCCCTTCGCGGCTTTACCTTGATCACTCGCACCGCCCGGTGCCTGCGCCAGCTACCCTAGCTGCGTTGCCGTCTACCCGCGCGATTCCCGATCGCGACGTGTTCTATCTCGCTGTTCCCAGCAGCTCCTCTGAAACTCGCTCCTTTCCTGATTCGCTCGCCGCTACCTTTCGCGGCTTTACCTTCTATCTCGCTGTTCCCATCAGCTCGATTCACGGATGATTCAGAGGTCAAAGATCAGCCGTCATGTAACAATGCTGTTACCATTTTGGCGCACGCTATCCGACAGGACAGGTCCGCGCCGCCGGCGGACAGGCCAAAAGCGACAAAGGAAAGTTGCACCATCAGCGTACGTGCCTGTTCTGGAGGACTTTTGGCCCACGAAACACACGAATGATACGAAATGAGGCATCCGCTGCAGCCGGATCGGAGACTTCATACACGGACAGGCGACACTATTTTTTTCTTAATTTCGCGTCGTTTCGCATGCTTCGTGGGCCCCAATGCTTTAGCGAGTCCCGCTTCCTGCGAAAGCGGAGAAGCCGGATCCAGCCAAGCAGGCCGGGGTCATCCACCTTCGCCGATTCCCCGATTCGCTAACTCTAGGACTTAAGGGACTAGGCCTAGGCGCCGGAATAGGTCACGTCTCGTGGCATCGACTTCCAGCCGATCTAGCGACCCATCGGCAGGGATGCCGATGCCACGTGTCAGCTGCTACGGACTAGGCCTTGGCAGCGGAGTAGGACGAGGCCGGGGCGTCGGACTTGGTCGTGGCGTAGATGTAGGAGTAGCTGTCGGTGTAGCAGTAGGCGTGGCGGTTGGAGTTGCGGTCGGCGTTGGCGAGGGTCCTTGTCCGCCAGGGAATACTCGAACGTAATAAACGTCTTCTTCGTGCTGGTTTCTCTGCGGGTTGAAGTTAAAGGTGGCTGAGTAAGCCACGTTGCCGCCGGTTTCATCGGAAACGATGGTGATATAGTCGCCTATCTTGTTCTGGTTCGGATAGCCTTGGAATGGATTAAACGGATTGCTCACAGCGACGTTAGGCGCCCAGGTCACGCCGGCGTCAGTGCTCCAGGAATAGAATAGCTGGGAGTCGGTGTTATTGGCCGCGTTGCGCGTGTCATACCAGACAGCATCCAAACGACCATTGGGCGCGACCGAAAATGTCCCGAACCAATGCCATTTGCTAGGATTAACCGGGTCATCATTCACCTTGTGCGGCGCACTGAAGGTTAATCCGCCGTTTGTGCTGCGCACAAACATCACGTCGGTTGTGCTTCGCCCAGGAGGCACCACGCTCGCCAGCATGTAAATGTTATTATTAGTAGGACCACCGGAACGATCAATTGCCAGGAAACACTGGCCCGTCAATCCTACTCCATTAATTCCGCCACTACCGAGGCCGCCACCCATGTTGACCGGGGTTACCTGATCAAAAGTGGGTGTCTGGCCCCCGATCTGCGCATTGCTCGAACGAACACACTGAAACGTCGTGCCCCCGCTCCAGCCGCCGACAAAAAGGTTGCCGTTCGTGTCTACGTCGAGCGTCCCATATATAGGCGAGTTAGGAATACTGATCGGCGCCTGCCAAGTTACACCGCCGTCCGTGCAGCGTTGGAATTGCACGCCCCCTCCGTTACAGTTAATGCCATCGTCTGTCTGGTACTGGAATCCGTGACCCGAGCCGCCGGTCTTATCGATGGTTAACCATTGCTTGTCGCCTCCTCCTGCGCCCTGCTTGGGGGAAAGCATTGTCCAGGTTTGCCCGCCGTTTGTGGATCCCCACAGGTCGTCGCAAAAAAACGAAAAGCCGTCCGATCTGAGGCTGAGGTAGAAAAATTGCCCTACCTCATCGGAGCTGGTTACTGGATCGCTGCGAAAAACGTTATCTTGCAGAACCCCAGGAAACGTCCAGGTGATGCCGCCATCGGTGGTGTATCCCCAACCAGCCTGCCGGAAGTTGGAAGTAACGTTATCAAACTGCCTCCAGCCGATCGCCATCTTGTTGCCGTCGGTCGGGTCAACGGAGATCGAGCACTCGTTCGCGGCATCGCCGACAATATTCTGGCCAGTGGCATCCACGTTTGCCTGGTAGCTGGTGAACACGCCGAACTGCGAGATCATTCGCGGCGAAGTCTCTATCTTCCGAGGTGGCGCAGGCGGGTTATCGTATTTTTCCAACGGCTCGTTTCGGGGCGCCTGGCGAGTGGGCGCAAGCTGGGCTAACGCGCTTATAGCTGATAGTTGATAGCATATAGTTGATAGCAGAAGAAAAGCGGCGTAGTAGCGCCGCACTCCCAAGCGCGCTCTGTCCGCGCAGATCTTGCTATCAGCTAAAGCGATTCGGCAGTCAGGGGAGAGCGTTCTATAGACTAAAGCGAAGCGTTCTTTCTTCATAGTGGCTGAGATACTGGAGCGTCTCATGTCAGTGGTGTGGTTAGAGCGTTGAATTGATTAAGCGGCTTAAGATTCGCGAATCTCGATCTCCTCGCTGGCGCTGTTCGTAATCGCAAATGACTGCCTTGTCGAGAATTATTCTGCGGATAGCTGCTAGCCTGTCCCTTTTCGGCAGCTTGCCGAAAAGCTCTTCCTAAGCTCGGAGTCGAAGTCTGTTTGCAAGCGCTGAGGCTGTCGTCGGCAAGCTGCCAACGACTAAGGTTCACCACGGCGAATCCGTCCTGTGGCGGACTGGCAGGCTGTGCTCCCCAGAAAGCAAGGAACTCGCGAGTTGCCTCGCCCGCAACGCCTGAGCATAGCCCTGCCCGCAATGCTAGCGATGCAGGCGGGGACGCGGCCAGGGCCTTGCGAGTTCCCGTTTCAATAATCAGTAGCTGTAGGGGAAGCTGTCAGCTTCCCCTACAGAATAAGGGCTCACGGTCTCGGATGCGGCGTCGGGCGAGGCCGCGGTGTAGGAGTCTCCCTCGGAGTCGGTGTAGGTGTTGGTGATGGCGCGCCGCACGGCGTGGCCAGCACCACATCGTCCACATACATACCAGTACCGTCGCCGGCCCCATTCTGATGCACCAGGAACTTGACGCGCACGGTTTGGCCCGCATACGGCGTCATGTCCACCGTGGTATTGATCCAGGTCTGCCCATTTTGAGATTGGTGAAAGATGGTTTGCAGGATCTGGCCGCTGGTATTCGTGATGTACGCATCCTGCCAATCGAAGGTGATGGTGTCGGTGGTGTAGTCCCAGTGCCAGAAGCTCAAAATGGCGTTGGCCGGCACCGGTCCGAACTGTTGGTAGAACGAGCTTTGCCCGTTTGGCTCGGGTCCGCTAACCCGGCCCGCCAGCACCGAAAAAGTCCCGCTGTGCGGGTTGTCTGTCGTGACTACCGGCGGGTTGCTGAAACCGTCGATCGCCCAGGGCGGAAAGCTACCGCTCTCGAATCCTTCATTTTGGATGAGCGCGCTATCGCAGAAGTTTGCAGTGTATTGGTAGTCGCCCGAGAACGCAGCGTTAGGATTACCAAACTGATCGGTAATCGCGCCGGCGGGGATACTCGCCGTCAGCGTGCCTCCAATGACGCCGGTGAAATTGATCGTGAACTCTGCGGTCATGTTGTTGTTAATCACTTGAACGTTCGTCACTGTGGCGGCGGTGCCGCTCAACTGCAGGCTGCCGGTGGAGACTGAGTTTGGATCGACCTCTTCGTTGAAGTTCACGTCATACATGACTGTCGCTGGCCCTGAAAAGGTGCCGCCAACAGGTGGATCGGTTGTAGTTACCTGTAACAGCGTGGCGTCGTAGCGGAATGTGCACTGGAATTCCAGCACCGGCTGGCCGTTCGAAGCACTGTTAAATGCGCCAGCGGGAATATGCATCGTCTGCTCACCCTGGTTTGTTACCGGCGTGGTGTTGAAGTGGAAGATCATGGTGGTCTCCCCTGGGGTATAGTCGACGCTGTCCGCCGGCAGTCCGTTCACAGTAAAATCGCTGGCGTCGAGAGTATCCGGATCCACCGCAACGCTCACGTTGACAGTGAAGTCAGTCGGCTGAGTAAATACCACACTGTTACAGGCCGGGTCAGTGCTACTCACCGCCAATCCCGCCAGCTCGCTGTCTGTGAAGGCATCCTGCTGGGAAGTGCCGCTGATGGCCACTCGGCCATCCACCCATGAAGTAACATGCTTGAGGGTTATCGCGGAGCCATAGTCGTAGTCGCCTGCATAGGTGGGTTGGATGCCGTTGTCAGGTTGCGCTGGGAGCGGAGTGACCACGTCCGAGAACTCCATGTCAGGCAACCAGGTTAAGCCGTTGTCATTGGACTTCCGCGACCACATCCTGTAACAGGGAACGGCTGGGTTACCACGGGTGCAGCTAGCGCTCTCGCGCGCGTCATACCACGTCGCGAAGAGGGTGCCATTCGGGCTCACCGAAAGGTTAGGCTGCCACTGAGGTCGGTCCGTGGAATCGGTGTTCAACTTGAGCGGCGCGCCAAAGGTCACGCCACCATCGGTAGAACGGATGTAATAGACATCGCCAGGGTCACTGCCGTCGCCGTGCTGGGCATAGACCAGGTGAACAATGTCGTTGTAGGCAGCCGGCTCACCCCAGCCCTCGTGCCGCCAGTAGCCGCCGCCATCAGTAAACATGCAGGCGAAATAGCCCACAGCCGTCACGCCCGGCCCGGCGAAAGGCGAGCCGGTGTAGGTGTTCGTCCATGTGTTGCCGCCGTCGGTGGACTTGAAGATGAGGTTCTTGTCGTTGTGAGGGAAGCCACCGCCGCCCTCGTCCATGCCGGCAATGTAGATAGTCCCGTTGCCCGCCATGTCACCGGTGATCTGCACATCGCGGACGAACGTATTCTGGGTGCTCACCATTATCGGGCTGTGCCAGGTGGAGCCGTTGTCAGTGGAGAAGGTGACAAAGATGTTCGCGTTGCCAACATTGAAGTCGTTCCAGGAAATGTACATCCTCCCAAAGAAGGGAGAACTGGGGTCGTTATCAGCCCAGCCGGACTCGCGATCGTCTGCGCCGCCAGTGTGAGCGCAGAAATGGGTCCAGCTATTCGGATCATCTGGAGTGGTGGACTTGTACCCACCCAAACCCTGGCCCCCGCACGACCCATCGAGCCATACCGTGAACCAAGTACCGCTTGGTTTGTTGTACAGAGCAACGGGGTCGCCAAAGGTATTGTCGAAGGGGCTTTGACCGTTGGCCTTGGTGAGTCGGGTGAAGGTGATACCGCCATCGTTGGATACCGATGCGCCAGAGATGTTGATGGGGCTAGCAAAGCGACCCCGTGAGTCGTTGTACGCCACGAAAACTTGGTCGGGGTTATCTGGGTTAGCGGCCGTGTATGTCTCCGACTGAGTAACGTCGGGAAAAGTCTCCGTGCCGGTGATCAGGTCTACGTCTGCGCTGCCATATGACACGGGCGCCATTAACTTTTGGACAAGCTTGGAGAAGGCACCGGAACTGGACCCTGTGTCTGTGTCTCTGTGGCCGCAGAAAATCATGATGGCTTGAGCCCGGAGATTTTCCTGCTTGTCGATGCCCAGCTGGTGAATGTTGGAGCAGTCAAATGCCGCAGGAACCAGTGGGTCCCACCCCGGCTGGGTGTTAACTTTGTATTTCTGCTGTGGCTGCACGACCTTCGCGGACGACGGACTACTGCTGCGTCCAAGCGGGTTGGCGGCGAAGAGCGCAAGCGAGATGCCAGTCATCCCGACACACAGCCCGAATAAAACGCGCAGATTAAAGAACCCGCCTTCACTAAAGTTACGGCGGACAGGAGTGGATTTCTTTTTCATGAGGATCAGTGGTTATGAAGTGGATGGAGTTTGGATGTGAAACATCGCTTCTAGCCGAAGTGCCAGAATCGCGTTCAACGCTTTTTTCTATTTTTTCCCGAGTTTTTATTTTTACCCGTAGTTCCTTCACCTGTCGCACTACATGCAAAGACCGGTGAAGGCGCATCTTTTAGCTGAACGCGCAAAAGTGTGTCAATACTTTTTTTGAGATTTTTTAACCACTAATGGACCCGCCTTCGGTCGCCGCGGCGACCTACGGCGCGGCAGGCACGAATAGACGCTAACGAATGATTGAAGAAAACACTAAGAATTGGTCTCGCCGATTGGCCTCTTGATTTCGCCACGCTCAAGCTTTGAAAACGAAAAGCGGCGCCAAGTTCGCCACGGCGAATCCGTCCTTTGGCGGACCGCCGCACTCCAAAGCGCGCTGGGCGCGCGAAGCCCTCGCCATTTCCCCGATTCGCCGTTTCGGCTCCTGCCTATCCGTGCTATCCGCGTTATCCGTGGTCGCGTGTCGCCTTGAATGTGCCGTGCTTTGACGGTCGCTCTCCAATGAGCGGGGCGAATTCCACCTCGCCAGTGATCAAACTTGGCGTCTCAAATTCTCGTTGTGGCCCGAAGAAAATTCTTACAGAAGGCAACAAAGAGAACAAAGATTTTCTAAACGCGAATTCTATAACGAAACTTCGGCATCCTCGCTTCCTTCTGTTTGATTTGCACCGGGCAAGATCATTCGGGAAATGCCGTTCTTCAGAACGAGCTCATGGAAGTTGATCAGCAATCCGATTGGGATATTCAGCAGTTTCATATAGCTAAAAAGCTGGGCCTTGCTCGAAGGATGCAAAATCTCCACAGCCTTTAGCTCAATGAGCAAGCAGTCGCCCACGAGGAGGTCGAAGCGCAAGGGTTCATCAAAAACGAGTCCTTTGTATTCAACTTGAACTATTTTCTGCATAGTGGCCGGAATCGAACGCAATTCGAGCTCCCGCAGTAAGCATCGCTCGTAAATGGATTCAATCAGCCCTGGTCCCTTGTTCCGATGGACTTCGATCGCAGCCCCGATGACCTCGCCGCTGAGGTGATCTGCCTTCTGGTACAAGAGATGCATCGCGCAGAGTTTTTACAGTAGGTAAGAAGGCAAACCCACAACAAAAGATTTTTACAGAAGACAGCAAAGGAAACAAAGGATTAGACTCGGAAACCTCTTCGTTGTCTTCGTTTCCTTCTGTTAGTTCTTATTGGAATTTGGCACGTGAGGGAGATTTACAGAACGCAGGGAAGAAAACAAAGATTCAATTTTGGCGTTTAAATCCTTCCTTACTTCGCTTCCTTCTGTAAATTTCAATTGCTGCGAGTCGCTTTAAAGGTGCCGCGCTTCGACGGTCGTTCTCCCACAAGCGGAGAAAATTCCACCTCGCCTGTGATCGAATCTGCGGCTTCAAATTTTCCCCTGAATTCTAGCGTTCCTGCGTCGCGGCCGACGTTGCCGAGCATAAATTCCACAGAGCCGGAAAAGGTGACATCATTTTCTTTGCCCAAAGTCCATTTTGCCTCCCATGACGTTGGGGTCCCCCAGGCTTTTGCTCTGGGATCGAGCAGCTCGAGCGTGCCTTTCCCTTCGCCTTGCGCCTCGAAGCGCAATGAGCGTTGGCCCCCATCTGCGAAGCTGATTTCTATGTTCCAGCGGCCAACCAAATCCGGTCGCCGCGGCGACACGGACTCGTCCCGTGGCGAGCTCGGAGATTGTGTCTCTGCCATGGCGACGAAGGACGTTTGGAGGGCCATCAGAATGGCACAAGAAATGACGAAGCACGAATGTCGAATGACGAAAGAATTACGAAGCACCCGTCTTCGCTCGGCTACGGCGTGGCAGACGAATGTCGAATAAGCGCGATCATAATTGTTCGTCATTGGAGCATTCGTCATTGCTTCGAGCTTCGTCATTCGGATTTTGTCATTTCCTCCAAGCACACCGCTCATTCTCGTGCTCATGCTCTTACTCGTGCTCGTGCTGATGATCGTACTCCCGGTTAGAATTTCCAAATCCCCAATTCGAAACTTGGCGGCCTGCTCAACCAGACGCAACTGTTAAAAATTCGAAATGGCTTCGCCACGTCAAATCGTTAAATCGTGAATCCGATGTAACGCCGTAACGAATCACGCTGGCCAGCTTAGAAGCTTAGAAATTCCTTTGCCCACGAAACACACGAAAAGACACCAAAATTTCGGAGGCGAAGATCGACAGATTTACGAAAGAAAATCTTCGTTACCTTCGTTTCCTTCTGTTAGAAAGAAATTCGAGCGCAGCCGGGGTCACCCCGAAAGCTTTCGGCCGATCACTGATCCCCACTACGGCGTCGGTCGCGAATGCGGAGTGGGCCGTGGCCTCGGTGTCGCTCTTGGCGGAGCCGTAGCCGAAGGAGTAGGTGTTGCCGTGGGTGTAGCTGTGGCGGTAGGTGTCGGTGTTGGGGTCCCACCTACAGCTGCCAAGATGTCAACCCGCCCCCAGCCGTAGACGTTGTTCGGCGGGCCCGCTGCGCCGCACTGGACCGAAGAAATAAAATGCGCCGCGTCATTCATGGCCGTCCGACTCGCGTCGATCTGGTTTTGCAAGTTTGGAATAGCCGACCAAAGCAACGCCATGGCACCGGCGATGTGCGGAGTAGCCATCGATGTGCCGCTGGCAGTGGTATAACAACTGTCGCAGGAATTGGTAGCTGAGCGCGTGCCTGTGCCCGGAGCGGTGATATCCGGTTTAATGCGGCCGCTGCCATCGATGGTAACAGGTCCGCGGCTGCTAAAGCTAGCAATGGTATCGAAGCCAGTGTTCAGCGCCCCCACTGTGTAGGAGGCAGCATAAAGCGACGGCGGATCTGTCACCGTGGAACAACCCGAGCCGGAGTTACCCGCTGCTACTACCATCATAATGCCTGCAACAGCTTGAGCTTCAACAGCAGCTTCCAACGTGTTAGCTGAACAACCTTCCGATGGCGGGCAACCCCAGGAGTTGATCGTAATGTCAGGAGCTTTGGTCGGGTCGCCCTGGCCACCGCCCACCGGGTAAGGCGCCAGGAAAAATTCCATGCACTCGATGTATCTCGCCGGTGTGCCGGTGCCTACGTCCATGTTACGGCAGCCGATCCATTTCGCGCCGGGCGCCATCCCGATCTGATTAGTACCGCCATCGTCGCCGATCGCCGTACCGGTGGTGTGCGTCCCGTGGAAGAAGTCATCGCAAGGCTGTGGCGAATCGTTGCCGCAAGGATTGCCGACGCTATCGTGAATGGAGTCGTGCCAGTTGTAATCGTGATCCGCCGTTACTCCGTCCCAGCCGCGGTAGTGAGGCTTCAGCGCGTTATGCGTCCAGCGCTGACCGGTGTCCGCGCTCGCAACGACAATATTCTGCCCCGTGAATCCAAGCGCCCAGACATCTGGCGCGTGCGTGTAAGCAATTCCCGGCTCGATCGTCTTCGGAACTTGAGGCTTTGAAGGCACCTCGGTCACCGGGCCTGGTTGAGGAAGCGAATTGTGGATAAGCGGGTTGCCCTCGACGCGCACCACATCGGGACGAGTAGCCAACGTCTCAGCGATCTCGCGGGTGCCCTTCACTAAAATCGCGTTAACGATATAAAAGGAGCGATGCTCGATGTTGCGCTCGCGCAGCCATTGCAGGATTGGCCCCTGGGTAGTTCGGGCCTTCTCCCGCAGAGTTTGATAAACGAAGCGGCCTTTTTCGGTCTTAGTTGGTAAATTGGCTGCCGGCCTCAGGTCGGCCCGCTCGGCGAGCACGACAAAAAATTCGGCCTGCTGTCCGTAGGCGGTATGTTCGACCACCCATGGCGCGATCTTGTTCGCGACGTTAACCGCGTTGCCGCCAACTCGCTGGCCGACAGCGTCGGAAGAAGCGACAGCAGCAACGAGCGCCACAACGGCTCCGACAAGGAAGAATGAACAAAAAATACGCCGCCATGGCGACCCGCCTTCGGTCCGAGCCGGACTGGCACTAAGGCTACGGCGTGGCTGGCGGTTGAATGGGGATGCAGGTTCGTTTGGATTTGTCATCATTGAATTGCAGGAAGGTGGTTGTTTGATTGGCCGCGAATGACTGAGGAACGACGCTTTTAGTCAGAGCGCCGCGATGTGTCAACATTTTCTCGGACCTTTTGTTTTAAACCACCCGCCTTCGGTCGCCGCGGCGACCTTTACCTTCTATCTCGCTGTTCCATCGGCTCGATTCGCGGATGACCCGCCTCCCCCGACCAGCCTTCGCGTAAAGCTACGGCGTGTCGAGAGGCTATGGCGCAGCAGGCACGGATGATCAGAATGACGAAGCACGAATGTCGAATAACGAAGGAATAGCGAAACTCCGCGCGAAATCAGGCGAGGATACACTCATTTCATTTAGCCAAGCTTTCGGAGTGCGCACAGCCCGCCCGCCATGTGCGGGCGTCCTCGCGTCGC
>Ga0209161_10003252_pt1 | contig 13156 bp, 16 predicted proteins | sample GraSoiAngelo_155_FD_186169 | JGI IMG/M metagenome (GOLD analysis project Ga0209161, IMG submission 186169) | Grasslands soil microbial communities from the Angelo Coastal Reserve, California, USA - 14_1009_13_30cm (SPAdes) (version 2) | ecosystem: Environmental > Terrestrial > Soil > Grasslands...
TGCGCCTCCTCGCCGCGGAGCGCCGGGGCGCCGCGGCGCTGCTGGCGCAGCTCGAACGCCACGAAGCCGAGTACCGCCGTTACCTCGCGCTCGTCCGGGAGGAAGGCGGACGCCTCGGTACGTCACTGACGCGAAGGCTGGCGCACGAGGCGGCTCTCGGTCAGGCCGAAGCTCACCTTCGCTGGCTCGGGCGCTGCCGCGAGGCGCTGGGCGCCCGCAGGGACACGTTCATGGCCCGCGCGTCCTGACGCGGTGACGGTGGTCAGGCGGCGAGCGAGCCGTCGAGCGCCGCGACGAGGCCGTCGGGAGCCGCCGTGACCTCGCCCGAGAGCGGGTGCACCCACCGCCAGCGGCTGCTCGCGCGCAGGACCGGGCGTCCGTCACCGGCGCGCGCCACGTGTTGATGGACGTTCATCGTGTCGCCGAGTGACCCGAACCAGGTGGTGGTCTCCAGCCGATCGCCGTAGCGCGCGGCCTCGCGATACTCGAGGTCGCCACCGGTCAGCAGCGGGACGGTGCCGTCCGACACGAGGCGCGCGAGAGGCCAGCCGGCCTGCTCGATCGCCTCGAACGCCGCCTGCGCGACGACGTCGAGGTAGACTGCGTTGTTCACGTGGCCGAGCGAATCGATCTCGTACACGCGGACCTGGTGCGTCGCGCGCGCGGGGCGCGGCGGTGGCGGCGGGGCATGCCAGCCGTCGCGCTCCTGCGGTCCGCTCGCGCCGAGGCGGAAGGCGTCTTCCATCTCCCGCGGCACCCGCCGCGGCCTTCCACTCGCACGGTCGACGTAGACCCAGTCGGTCAGCGCGGACAGGCGCAGGCGGCCATCGGCACCACGCAGCTCGTAGCGACGGTGCGAGCGTACCCGCCGGAAGTCCTCGACCCAGGTCCGGATCTCCAATTCTTCGCCGGCCGTCGTCGGGCAGAGCACCGTGAACGTCGACCGACGAACGAGCCACACCGCACCCGCGGCGGCGTACCACGCGGCATCGAAGCCGGCCGCCGCGCTCGCCTCGACGGCCGCGTGCGCGAGATAGCGGAGGTAGACGGCGGGATGCACCCGCCCGAAGGGATCGAGCTCGTGGTGGCGGACCGCCACACGGGCCGTGTACACGCCGCTCACGACGCCGGGCTTGCTAGCATACTCCCGGCGCCGTTTACAGCCGGCGACCAGGCCAGCTACAGGTCTCGCCGTGCCGACGGCCGGCCTGCCGTTGCCGCTCCGGAACGCGCTCGCCGCGCTCGCGATCGCCGCACTCGACGACGACAGCGCCGTCGCGGCGCTCCGCTGGCTCGCGGAGCCGACGGGCGAGCTCGCGCCCGGCGCCGCGAAGAGGCTCGCCGACGTGCACCTCGTCGAGCCTGGTGGTGCGGTGCTGCTCGAGGTGCACGCGACGCACGCCGCCGTGGCCGCCGCGCACGCCGCCCGCGCCCTGAGCGCCGCGGCGGCTCACCGCGACGCCCTGCCGCCGTCGTCGGACACGCCGATCGCGGTCGCGATCCGGGGGGCCGCCGTGCTCTGGCGGGAAGGGCTCTTCTTCGAGGTGCACGAGGTGCTCGAGGCTGTCTGGAAGACGGCCAAAGGCGACACGCGCCAGGCGCTCCAGGGCGTCATCCAGATCGCCGTCGCCTACCACCATCTCTCGCACGGTAATTCACGCGGCGCCCGTACGCTCATGACGGAAGGCCGCGGCCGTCTCGAGCGTGTTCCCCCGAGCGTGCTTTGGCCGCTCGACGTCGGCGCGCTACTCGACGCGACAGCGCCCTGGGCGACCGCACTCGTCGGCCGTCGGCCGACGCCCCCTGCCCATCCGCTGCTGGCGCTCGCCGGTTAGGACAGCGACGCGCGCCGTGGCGCGCCTGGTCGCGGCAGACTCTTCGGGAAAGGACCGCACGAAGGGATGTAATCCGCCCTGCGCGAGCGGATCGCGCGAGCCTGTTCTGCCGCGCCGGCACCGCGGCCGCGGCACGACGCTCGCGCGACGCACCGGCGTCTCACCCTCGCGTCCGACACCCAACCCGAAACGAAGTCGGGTCGCCGTTCACACCGCGAGGCGACGCTTCAGCGCCGCGACCGAGGCGAGCTGGTCCCGCCAGACGTCGAGGGTGACGATCGTCCGGTCGACCTCGGCGCGGAGCGCGTCGAGCTCGGCACGCTCGACGGGCGCCAGGGCCGCCTCGAGCCGGGAGAGGATCGTCCCGATGCCGCCCGTGTCTGCGAAGCGCCGGTCGAGCGCTTCGCGGCTCTGCAGCAGGCGTGCGGCGTTCCAGGAGAGCGTGGCTGCCGTCTCGGATTGCGGCGGGGCGGGCGCCGCCGGCGGCGACTCGGGTGCAGGGGCGGGCACCCGGGACGGCATGACCCGTACCTCCGCCGGCGGCTCGGCCGGCGCCACCCGCTCGAAGGGACCCAGCGCCCGCACCCAGAACCGCTCGTACTCGGCGCGCCGCGCGGGATCACGGAGGATCTCGTACGCCTGCTTCACCTGCCGGAACCGCACGCCGTCGCCGCCGACGTCGGGGTGTGTCGCGCGCGCCACCTCGAGCCAGCGCTGGCGGATCACGTCGCCGCAGCTGAGCGGCGCGACGCCGAGAATCCGGTACAGGTCCATCCGGCGTCGTTCTGCCATCGCACCGAGCAGCACGACGGCTCGATCGACCACGTAGTCGGGCGTCACGCCGCGCCGGCGCGCGGTCCGGCAGATCTCCGCGTAATGCGCGGAGCTGCGCGCCCGAGCTGTGTCGACGAGGAGGTCGTAGAGAAAGACGGCCTCGTCGTCGGGGCACGTGAAGAGCTCCTCGAGAGCCCCCGCGTCGAGGATCTTCGCGAGGCCCGCGAGGGCGAGCCGCCGGTTGCGCATCGCCATCCGCCGCGGGCGGGGCTTCTATCAGAAAGACCTCCGCGCCGGAAGAAAATTCTTTCGGAGGCCGCCGCCGTTTGCATTCGCGGGAACCTTGGGCGAGACTCCCGCGCCGATGATGGGCGGACGGCTGGCGACACTGCTCGCGCTCGCGGTGATCGCCTTCCCGACGATCGGTGTTGCGCAGATCCCGCTCGACTCGCAGGGCCGCCGCGGTCTCCGGGACCGATACAATGGTCCGCAGACGAATCAGAAGCTCGACGACAACATCCGCAAGCTGAACGGCGACGACCCCGAAGCCCGCCTCGAAGCCGTCCGGGCGCTCGGCGAGATCAACGAGCCGAAGGCGATCGAATATCTCCTCCAGGCGGCGAACGATCCCGACATGCGCATCCGCATCAAGGCGATCGACACGCTCGGCAACGCGCACGCCAAAGACGCCAGCGGGCTGCTCATCCAGCAGCTGTTCCTGCGCTCCACGGACCTGCCGACGAAGCAGCGCATCCTCGCCGCGCTCGGCAAGATCGGGGATACGCGCGCGACGGGCCCGATCCTCGACATCCTCTCGCGCGACATCGACCCCGCCGTGCGCGGGAACGCGATCTTCGCGCTCGGCGAGATCGGCGACCGCACCGCGCTGCCGTCGCTCGAGTCGCTCGCCAAGGACGGCCCCAACGACGTGCTGCGCCGGCTTGCCGTCGAGGCGGCCCGCAAGATCCGCGCACGCCCGGCGCCGGCCGTCGTGCCGCCGGCACTCGCCGTGGATCGCCGGACGCCGCCAGGCGCGGCCTCGCCGTAGGAGGCCGACCCGAGACATGAGTCTCGGGTCGCGCTCCTAGCGCTCAGCGGGCGGGACGCCCGTGCAGGTACTCGCGCAGCGCTTCGGTGATGAACGTGCGCAGCAAGCGCTCGTCGCGCAGGCATTGGAGCCGGACCCGTCGCCAGAGATGACGCGGTACGCGCGCATTCAGGTTGACGAGAGCCTCGTTGACATCCGCCCGTGCGGAAGCAGTCGCGCGGCGGTGGTTCATCATCGTGTTCACCCTCTCCGATGCTCGATGGGTTGTTTGCGGTCCGTGCAGCACGCTACTCTCAGACGCTCCCGGCCGAGGTGGCGGAACTGGCAGACGCAGAGGACTCAAAATCCTCCGCCCGCAAGGGCTTAGGGGTTCGATTCCCCTCCTCGGCACTCTCCATCCGCGTGCTCATGCCAGTGCCGCCGGGTCCCAGTACTCCCGCCAGACGGCGATCCGGCCGTCGCGCATCTCGGCGACGCTCATGCCGCGCCATTCGATCCGTGCGCCGCTTTCGCGCCGCTCGATCGCGATGGTCCACTCCGCCATCACGACGTCCTCCCGCACCGCGAGGTGCGAGACGTCGAAACGCAGCGGACGCGCTGCGGCAAGCGAGCGCGCGACGAGATCCGCGAACGGGCCACGTCCGCGAAGCGGCTCGGCGTGCATCGGGGACTGGAACGTCATGTCCTCGGTCCACAAGGCGAGATATCCGGGCAGGTCCTCGTCGAGCCACGCACGACGCCGACGTTCGAACAGCGCCCAAGCATCCTCGTGGCTCAGCATGGGATTTGGCTAGCACGTTCTCAAGCCCACCGCCCCCCCCACCCGAAGATCCCGATACAACTCAGTGCGAGCCTGAAGCCCTGACGGGCACCGGAGCGCGCTCGCGCATCACCGTGCGCAGGACCCGCTCCATGCACCCGAGCTGTACGTTGAGCGCCATCAGCCCATCCATGACCTGCGACCAGGCATCCGCCGCGGCGGAGCCAGGGTCTTCCGGCCGAAGCGCGGTGAGTTGCTCTGCCGCTTCGACGACGGCCTCAGAGGCCATGTTCATGTGAACCGCAAGCTCCAGCACTCGGTCGATCACGCCGTCCTCCCCCGTCCGCGGCGCGCCCATAGCAAGCCACGGAATCGGCCGCCACAGAACCGGGAAAATCGGTCACTCGCGGACCGTCACCTTCGACCACCCAGCGTGTTGCGGCCGCGCGGGGCCGATGCGATGACGGCAACGGGACGAGTGCTCATGCGAGGCGTGCGGCTTGCGGTGCTCGGGACGGCGCTCGGGAGCGCGATTGCACCCACCGGAGCCCACGTGCGGGTTTTCGTCGGCGGCGCGTTCGGGCCCGTCGTCCCGTACCCCTACTACGCGCCCTATCCCTATCCGTACTACTACGGCCCATATCCGTACCCGTATGCGCCCGGATACGCCGTGCCGCCGCCGGGCTGGGACCCCGGACACTGGGAATCGCGCCGCGACGCGTGGGGGCGCGCGATCTGGGTGTGGGTGCCGGGACATCTGCGATAGCATGGACTCTATGACGAACCCCCGTCGCTTGCGCCGCTCCGTCGTCGGGGTACTGGGCGCGCTCCTCGCGATGAGCGCGGTCGCAACCGCCCAGCCACCGCCTGCGCCGCCGTATCCCCCCGCACCGCCCCCGCGCTCGTCGCCCCCCGCACCGCCTCCGCGCAGCTACCCCCCGCCCGCGGTCGTCGAGGCGGCACCGCCGCCGCTCTCTCCCGCGATGCGGGTCATCTACGCGCCGTTCTATGCCGCCGGACTCGTGATCCGGTACGGCGTCTATTACGTGATCGTCGCGCCGCTCGAGGTGTTCGGTCGGGCGCTCAACTACGGTGTCGAGGGCGGCGTGTCCCGAGGAGATGACCGATGAGAAGGCTTCTCGCCTGCGGCGTCGCGCTTGGCGTGGCGATGTGCGTGCCCGCGTGGGCCGCGCACGGTGGAGGCGGCCACGGCATGAGCGGCCACGGCATGGGCGGCCATGGCATGGGCGGCCACGGCATGGGGATGCGCGGCGGGCCGTCCTCCTTCGGCGGCCACCGCGGGCCCGGCTTCCGGGGGTCGTTTCATCGACATTCCGGCTCCCGTTTCTTCTTCGGCTTTGGATTCCCCTTCGTCGTCGATCCGTTCTTCTACTATCCGTACGCGTACCCGTACCCGTACTACGCCCCCTACGGATACGAATATCCCCCGCCACCTCCGCCGGAGGAGCCGGGATACGAAGCGGGCCAGGAGCCCCAGTACGGCGCACAGTCCGAGGCTCCACCCGAGGAGTTGCAGCCGACGCCGGAAGACGCGGAGCGCGCGAGCTATGGGCTCGTCCAGCTGCGCGGGGTGCCGGACGGGGCATCGGTCGATCTCGACGGACGGTTCTGGATGAAGGCGGAGCGTCTAGAGAACCGCTGGGTGGCGTTACCGCGCGGACCGCACACCATCACCGTTCACGTCGAAGGGCGCGAGCCGGCGGAACAGCAGGTCGACGTCGAGCCCGGCAAGACCCGGGTCGTCCGTTTCACCCTCGGCCGCCACCGCGCCTGAAGAGCGCGCCTTTCGTCACCACGGTCGCTTTGCTATCGTCGACGGCAGGAGGGCGCATGGCCGACCTGTTGGCAGTATCCGACGACTCGTTCGAGCAGGAGGTGCTGAAGAGCTCCGCGCCCGTGCTCATCGACTTCTGGGCCCCCTGGTGTGGCCCCTGCCGCGCCATCGCCCCGGTCGTCGAGGAGATCGCGCGCGACTTCTCCGGCAAGCTGAAGGTCGTCAAGATGAACGTCGACGACAACCCGCGCACCCCGTCCCGCTACGGCGTCCGCGGCATCCCCAACCTGATCCTCTTCCACTGCGGCGAAGTAAAAGAGCAGATCATCGGCGCCGTCCCGAAAGCCCAGCTCGTCAAGGCAATCGGCAAAGTCATCCCCGCCTAGCGGTCACGCAACGCCTCTCCTCTGCGAAAGCGGCTGAGCGCCGGGTGGGCACGCGGGAGTCGGCCGCGTCGCTGCGGGAAGGGGCGGCCCCTGCGGCGACCCGCAGCTCCCGTGCGCGCGTGCAGCTTCGGGGGGACGCCACAGCTCCAAGGCGCACGTGGAGCGAGGACCGGAGCCGCGGGGGCCGCCCCTTCCCGCCACCCCGCAGCGATCAAGCAGTCCTCTCGGCGCCTCAGAAGAAGAAGCGCCGCATCGAGACGTTCATCGCCAGCCCGATCCCCGCAAGCAAGCAGAGCAGCGACGAGCCGCCGTAACTGAAGAACGGCAGCGGAATCCCGACGACCGGCAGCAAACCGGTCGTCATGCCGACGTTGATCACCACCTGCCAGAAGACGATCGACATCACCCCGAGTGCCAGGAGTACCCCGAAGCGGTCGCGCGCGCGGGAGGCGATCACGAGGCCGCGCATGATGAGACCGAGGTAGAGCGCCATCAGCACGATCGCGCCGACGAACCCCCACTCCTCGGCGAACACCGAGAAGATGAAGTCGGTGTGTTGCTCGGGCAGGAAGTTCAGATGGTTCTGCGTTCCGCGCAGGAACCCCTTGCCCCAGAGGAGACCCGAGCCGACCGCGATCTTCGACTGGATCACATGGTAGCCTGCGCCGAGCGGATCCATGTCGGGATTCAAGAACGTCAGGACCCGCCGCTGCTGATACGCTTTCAGGTGCTTCCAGATGAGGGGCGCGAGCACCCCGACGGGCGCCGAGATCGCCGCGATCCAGCGGAGCTGCACGCCGCCGAGCACGAGCATGGTGAGCGACACGACGCCGAGCACGGCGACCGTCCCGAGGTCCGGCTGCGCGAGGATCGCAACCGCGGGCACCGCCGTCAGCATGAGCGGGAAGAAGAGCTCCCGGAGCCCGAGCCGGGCGCCCGGAGTCCGCGAGAAGTGCCGGGCGAGCACCAGCACCAGGGCCAGCTTCATGAACTCCGACGGCTGGATCGACGCCGGCCCCACGCGGATCCAGCGCCGGGAGCCGCCGCCGATCCGGCCGAGAATCGGTACGGCGAGCACGGCGAGGAGCACCAGCACGTAGACGAAGTACGACCATCGATCCATCCGTCGGTAGTCGAAGGCGAGCACGCCGAGCATGACCACGAAGCCGGCGCCGAGCCACGCCACCTGGCGCACGGCGAGCGGCGACCAGCCCGCGATGCCCGGCGAGTGGGTCGCGCTGTAGACGGTCGACACGCCGAAGGCGGACACGGCGAGCGACAGCAGCGGCAGCAGCCACTCGAAATGGGTCAGCAGCCTCCTATCAAACTTCATCGGGGGGCCCGTGCGGTGCTCGGGCGCGGCGAAGCCGCGCCCTGCGCTCCTCCGATGCCCCCCGGACCCCCGTCGCTCGCCCGCGGCGGAGCCGCGGGCGGCTCCCTTCGCACCGCGCGCTCGTTCTCGAGCTGATCGGCACGCGCGAGCGTTGCGCCCTGGCTCGCCGGCGGCGAAGCCGCCGGCATCGCTTGCTTTTCGGCGGCGGCTTCTTGCGTCGGCGGCAGGGAGGGGCCCTGGTTGCGCCCGAAGTAGTGGGCGAGCACTTGCTGGACGATCGGGGCAGCGACGGTGCCGCCGTGCTCGCCCGCGTGCTCGACGATGCAGGAGATCGCGATCTCGGGGTTCTCGTACGGGGCGAACGCGACGAACCAGGCGTGGTCGCGCGCGGCCTGTGGGCCACGGTTGACGCCGGCCCGATCCTCGCCGAGCTTGACAGCTTGCGCGGTGCCGGTCTTGCCGGCGACCTCGATGCCCGGGATGCGCGCTTTCTTGCCGGTCCCCGCTTCGCTCATCACCACGTCACGCATCCCGGCGCGCACCTGCTGGAGCGTCGAGCTCTTAAGGTGTGCCTCGCCGAGGACCTCCGGCTGGACCTCCTCGCGCAGCGTGCCGTCCGGCGCGTCGATGCGCTTCACGTAGTGCGGCCGATAGCGGGTGCCGCCGTTGGCGATGATCGCCGTCATCTGCGCCATCTGGAGCGGCGTCGCGGTGACGTAGCCCTGGCCGATCGCCACCGAGAGCGTCTCGCCGGCGAACCAGGGCTGGTGGAATCGGCGGCGCTTCCACTGCGTATCGGGGATGGTGCCGGTCTTCTCGTGCTCGAGCCGGATCCCGGTTGGCAGCCCGAGTCCGAGGCGATGCGCGTATTCGGCAATGCCGTCGACCCCCAGGCGCTGACCCACCTGGTAGAAGAAGACGTCGCACGACTCGACGATCGCGCGGTGGAGGTTCACGCCGCCGTGGCCGCCCTTCTTCCAGCAGCGGAAGAAGTGGTTGCCAAACTGGACGCCACCCGAGCACGAGACCCCCGTCGTCGCCGTCACGGCCCCTTCCTCGAGCGCCCCCGTGGCGACCACCATCTTGAAGGTCGAACCCGGGGGAAACTGGCCCTGCACGGCGCGGTTGTTGAGCGGCCGCAGGCGGTCCTGCACGAGCGCGCGCCATTCCTCTGGCCGGATGCCGCGCGAGAAGACGTTCGGATCGAACGCCGGGTGCGACACCATGACGAGGATCTCGCCGTTGCGCGGGTCGAGCGCGACGATGGCGCCGGCGGCGTCGCCGAGGGCCCGCTCGGCTGCCTCCTGGAGGTCGCGGTCGAGGGTGAGCGTCAGCGTGCTCCCCGGCACGTCGGGCACTTCCTGCAGCACGCGCATGCGCCGGCCGAGTGCGTCGACCTCGACCTGCTGTCCGCCGGGGATGCCGCGCAGCTCTGCGTCCCACGACTTCTCGAGGCTCGCCTTGCCGACGAGGTCGCCGGCGCGGAAGTCGCTCGCCCCGTCCTTCAGCTCCGACTCGCTGACCTCGCCGACGTAGCCGAGGAGGTGACCGGCGAGCGGCCCGAACGGGTAATAGCGGCGCGGCCCGACCTGCACGGAGACGCCGGGGAGCTCGAGCTGATGCGTCTCGAGCGCCACGACGCCGCGCCAGTCGAGATCGCGTCGCAGCACGATGCCCTCGTACGGTGGCCGCTTGGTCGGCGCGTGCAGCATCTGGTGCACGGCCGTCTCGGACTCGTCGAGATAGGCGGCGACGTTCCGCAGCACCCGGCGGCGATCGTGCGCATCCTCGGGGACGAACACGACGTCGAACGCCGGGCGGTTGTCGACGAGGATCTCGCCGTGACGGTCGTAGACGACGCCGCGCGCCGCCGGCACGCGGACGAGCCGGATGCGGTTGTTCTCCGACAACGAGCGCATCTCGGGGCCGTGGACCACCTGCAGGAGCCACAGCCGGGCGCCGAGCAGCAGGAATGCGACGAGCACCGCGATTGCCCCCGCCACCACCCGCACCTGGAACTCCGGCGGGATCTCTCGGGGGACCACCTGAAAATCTCGCGAAGCCATGTCAGCCGAGGCCGAGGAGCCGCTTCTCCCACGCCACGAACCCGAACACGGGCGGCGTCACCAGCGCCGCGGCTGCCGCCTCGAGGAGGCCGTGACGCAGCACATGCTGCCAGATGGGCGCCGGCCCGGCCACCACCATGCCGACCGCCGCGGCGGCCACCTGGCGGCCGAGAGCGCCGAGGAACACCATCGCCATCGCCGGCAGCCCCCCTTCGATCCAGAGGTTCCGCGCGACCAGCGCGACGCCGGCGTACACCGCCGTCAAGGCGAAGGCATTCGCCCCGAGCACCGTGCCCGAGAACGTGTCGACGAAATAGCCGAAGAGAAACGCCCCCATCGCCCCACCGATGCCGTGATGCCGCAGGCCGACGTACACGGTCAGCACGAGGATCAGGTCCGGCACGACGGGCAGGCGCGGCAGCGACGGGAAGACCGTCGTCTGGATGACCATCGCCACCAGACCGGCGCCGCCGAGCGCAACGAAGCTGCGCACGCGTCAGCCGCTCGGCGCGTCGGCCGCTTCGACCGGCTCGACGAGCCCGCGCGTGACGAGCACCTCCTCGAGCTGCGAGAAGTCGACGCGCGGTGCAACTTCCGCGTACTGGAAGAGGCCCTGCCCGCGCTTGTCCACCGCCACCACCTGGCCGACCGGCAAGCTCTTCGGGAAGATGCCGTCGAGGCCCGAGGTGATGACGGCGTCGCCGACCTGCACGTCCTCGGTGCGCTTGACGAACTTGAGACCGCAGCCGTCGTCGACGATGCCCTCGACGATGCCGCGCGCGCGCGTGCGCTGCACGAGGGCGTCGACGCCGCTGTTGTGGTCGTTGATGAGGAGCACGCGCGCGGCGTGACGGCTCGCGAGGAAGATCTGCCCGACGATGCCCTCGGGCGCGAGCACCGCGGCACCCTTCGTCACGCCGTCCGCTTCCCCGTGATCGATGACGAGCGTGCGGGCGAGCCCGGTGGCGTCGCGGCCGATCACGCGCGCGGTGAGGAGGTCGCCCTGCAGGGTCTCGCGGAAGTCGAGGAGGTGTCGCAGACGGGCGTTCTCGAGCTCGGCCTCGTTGAGACGCGCGACCTGCTGCTCGAGGTCGCGCACGCGGTCGCGCAGCGTCTCGTTCTCCTCGCGGCTGTGCATCAGGTCACCGAGACCGTGCCACGTGCCGCTCACGGTGCGGGTCACCGCGGTGCTGGCCCGCTGGAGCGGCGCCATCACCTCCAGGAAGAACCGCCCGAGCGGGTCGCTACGACCGCGCTCGGCGCCCATCCGGAGCGCGAGCACACCGGCGAGCGCGAGGAAGAGTCCCGAGCTCAGGACGGCTCGGTTTCGGCGGAGGAAGTCCAACACATCTTACGCGGCCGGCGCCGCCGCGCTCGACGAAGCCGCCGCAGCCGCCGCGGGCCCCGTCATGGGTCCCGACCGATCAGTTGATGGCGACGTCCTTGAGGAGCGACAGTTCATCCAGGACCTTGCCCGCTCCCATGACGACGGCGGTGAGCGGATCGTCGGCCAGGACCACGGGCAGGCCCGTCTCCTCGCGGAGAAGCGTGTCGAGATTCCGGAGCAGAGACCCGCCACCGGCCAGCACGATCCCCTTGTCGACGATGTCCGACGCGAGCTCGGGCGGCGTGCGCTCGAGACCGATACGCACGGCCTCGACGATCTGGTTGATGGGCTCGAGCAGCGAGTCTCGGATCTCCTCGTCCGTGATCTCGACGGTCTTCGGCACACCGGCCACGAGGTCGCGGCCCTTGATCTCCATGGTCTGGAGCTCCGCGCCGGGATAGGCCGAGCCGATGGTGATCTTGATCAACTCGGCGGTCCGCTCGCCGACGAGCAGGTTGTACTTCCGCTTGATGTACTGGACGATCGCCTCGTCCATCTTGTCGCCGCCGACGCGGACCGACTTGGAGAACACGATGCCCGAGAGCGAGATCACGGCGACCTCGGTGGTGCCGCCGCCGATGTCGACCACCATGTTGCCCGTCGGCTCGGTGATGGGAAGCCCCGCGCCGATCGCGGCCGCCATCGGCTCCTCGACGAGGTAGACCTCGCGCGCGCCGGCGGATTCGGCGGACTCGCGCACGGCTCGCTTCTCGACCTCCGTGATGCCGAACGGCACGCAGATGATGATCCGGGGCCGCACCAGGGTCTTCCGGTTGTGGATCTTCTGGATGAAGTAGCGGAGCATCGCCTCGGTGATCTCGAAGTCGGCGATGACACCGTCCTTGAGCGGCCGGATGGCGACGATGTTTCCGGGCGTGCGGCCCACCATCTTCTTCGCCTCGGCGCCGACGGCCAGCACCCGGCGGCCACCCCGCGCCCCGGCCTCCTTCTGGACCGCCACCACGGAAGGCTCGTTGCAGACGATGCCCTCGCCCTTCACGTAGATGAGGGTGTTCGCCGTTCCCAGGTCGATCGCCAGGTCGTTCGAAAAAATACCAAGAATCGAGTCGAGAATCATCGCGCGAGCGCCCCGCCCTTCCGCCGCCGAATGGTGGTCGTGTGGTGGTGAATATGGCTACCAGAAACATCGGCAAGCGGCAACGTAAACTTGAGTTCGGCCAGCGGTTTGCAATGCCGGGAACGCTCCGCTAGCCTCGCTCGCGGGCGCTGGAATGCTGCGCTTCCTTCGTAAGTACTCCAACTCCACCGGTATCAAGATCCTCTACGGCCTCCTGGCCGGGCTCTTCATCATCTGGGGCGTCGGGGCGGTCGGCGGACAGCGGATGGACGTCGTCGCGCGCGTCGGCGGCCAGCCGATCAGCCGGCGCGACGTCGAGCGGGCGACGGCGGCGATGCAGCGTCGCTTCGAGGGTATGCCGGCCGACCTGGTGCGCAGCTTGAACCTGCGAGAGCGCGCCCTCGACCAGCTGATCGAAGACGTGCTGATCCGCCAGGAAGCCGAGCGTCTCGGGCTGCGGGTGAGCGAGGCCGAGCTGATCGAGGCGATCACGCGCATGCCCGAGTTCCAAGAGGACGGGCGGTTCAGCCGTGAGCGTGTGGAAGCCGTGCTGCGCTACCAGCGCGACCGCGGCGAGTTCGAGGACCAGCTGCGACGCTCCATCCTCTTCCAGCGCCTGCAATCGCTCGTGACGGACGGCGTCCACGTGAGCGACAGCGAGATCGACGAGCGCTACCGCCTGGATCACCTGCAG
>Ga0209161_10003254_pt1 | contig 13155 bp, 10 predicted proteins | sample GraSoiAngelo_155_FD_186169 | JGI IMG/M metagenome (GOLD analysis project Ga0209161, IMG submission 186169) | Grasslands soil microbial communities from the Angelo Coastal Reserve, California, USA - 14_1009_13_30cm (SPAdes) (version 2) | ecosystem: Environmental > Terrestrial > Soil > Grasslands...
CGACCGCCGAGCGGCTTAGCTGCTCGCCAGGCGCAGTGGCGGTCACCGCCGCAGAGTCGAAGAGCACAACGGGTCGGAAATCTGCGCTGCGGCTTGTCAGGAGTGGCGCTTACGTGCGGTTGGGTGGTGGACGATACTGGACTTGAACCAGTGACCTCTGGCATGTGAGGCCAGCGCTCTGCCAACTGAGCTAATCGTCCATGGTCCGGGAAGTTAACCACTCGGGCGGCCCCTGTCAAGCGGGGTGTATTCCCGACCATCGCCCGAGCGCACGCGCGCGAGAAAATCCTCGACGCGTAGCCCTCCTTGTCGTAGACGAAGATCCCTCCGCCCGGTCGATCCGATCCAGATGCGCGAGGATGGCGGCGCGCGCCTCGTCGCCGGTCATCGTGACGGGGCCTCGATGGAGCTCGGGCGTCGGCCACTCGAGCATCGCGGCCCAGTGTCGGAAGCTTCCGCAGAGACGCACGGTCTGGGCCATGGCGCCGCCAAGTCTACTCCAAGAGGCCCACCGAGAGGGGGCGTAGCGCGCCGGGGGGCCATATATCACACGGTGATGGTCCAGCTATCACGCCGTGATACAGTGCTTCGGTGCCTGCTCGCATCCGCACGCGCCCCCCGGCCGCCGGGCGGGTGGACTACGAAACGCTGGCCGATCTGCGCTATCAGGTGCGCCGCTTCCTGCGGGTCCGCGAAGAGCTGGCCCGGGCCGCGGGGCTCGCGCCGCAGCAGTACCTGCTCCTGCTCCAGGTGAAGGGCATCGAGCGCACGCGGGTGCCGACGATCGGCGTGCTGGCCGAGCGCCTGCAGATCCGACACCACGCCACCGTTCAGCTGGTCGACCGACTCGTCGACCGCGGCCTGGTTCGGCGCCGCCGCGCCGAGGCCGACCGACGCGCCGTCGTCGTGGAGGTGCGGCCACGTGGCGACGCCGTCCTGAGGAAGCTGACCATCCATTCACTGGCCGAGCTGCAAGAGGGCGCACCGGCGCTGGCGGCGGCGCTCGGCGGTCTCATCGGTGAGAACAGCTCCCGGCGTGGGCGGCCAGCGCGAAGGGCGAGCCGCCGTCGATAAAACTTCCGGACTGCCGAGCCTTCCGGAGAGGATCGAAGCCAAGGAGGGTCCAGTGATGAGACGCATCCTGACAGTGCACGCAGCTCTGCTCGTCCTGTTGCTGAGCGGGTGCGCGAAGCAGCCGGTGGCGACGAGTCCTCAATCGTCGGCGCCGTCGCCTAGCGGCATGCCGAGCGCGGTCAGCCCGTCGTCGCAGCCTGCCTTCAGCCAGTCCACGCCGCCCCCTGCGGCAGATCAGCCGGTCGTCGGCCGATCCGACAGCGGGTCGGCCAGGCCCGCGATCAGAGAGTTCGTGGAGAACGCCGCGCTGAGGGACATCTACTTCGAGTTCGACAAGTACGATCTGCGTCCCGGCGATACGAAATTCCTCGACGCCAACGCCGGCTGGCTGAAGGCCAACCCGGGCCACCAGATGTTGATCGAGGGACACGCCGACGAGCGGGGCACCGACGCCTACAATCTGGCGCTCGGCGAGCGGCGCGCGCAGGCCGCGATGAACTACCTCGTCGCCCAGGGCATCCGCGCGACCCGGATCTCGATCGTGAGCTACGGCAAGGAGCGCCCGGTTTGCAATGAGCACAACGAGGCCTGCTGGGCCCGGAACCGGCGCGATCACTTCCTGACGAAGGCCCAGTAACACGACCGCCATGCACCGAGAAGTCGGGCGGCCCACCCGGGCCGCCTGACTCAGCCACACCGGGGGCGAAGCGTATAATCCCGCCCATACCCCGGCGAGGAGGCGACATGGCGACCCCTGAAAGCTCCGCCCCGGCCCCGAGCGGCCGCGCGGCCGTCGTGCGGCAGGACCTCGACAACGTACTGCACCCCGCGGTCGCGCATCGGCAGCTCGAGGCCGAGCCGATGGTGATCGTCGAGGGCCACGGCTCGACGGTCGTCGACGCCGACGGCACCGAGTACCTGGACGCGATGGCCGGCCTCTGGTGCGTGAACGTCGGTTACGGCCGGACCGAGCTCGCCGACGTCGCCGCCGCCCAGATGCGGGCGCTCCCCTACTATCCCCACACCGCCATGAACGCGCCGGCCGCCGCGCTCGCCGAGCGGGTGAACGGTCTGCTCGGCGGTGACAACCACGTGTACTTCGTCGCCTCCGGCTCGGAGGCGAACGAGGCGGGGTTCAAGCTCGCCCGGCAGTACACGAAGCACGAGAGCCCAGGCCGCTATCGCTACAAGACGATCAGCCGCTACCTCGGCTACCACGGGACGACGCTGGCGACGCTGGCCGCGGGCGGGATGGGCGACCGGAAGACGAAGTTCGAGCCGCTCGGCGGCAACGACTTCGTCCACGTGGCACCGCCCTACTGCTATCGCTGTCCGTTCGGCCTCACCTACCCGTCCTGCGAGCTCGCGTGCGCGAAGAACGTCGAGGCGACGATCCAGGGTGAGGGCCCGGACACGGTCGCGACGGTCCTGGTGGAGCCGATCATGAGCGCGGTCGGCGTCGCGGTGCCGCCCGACGAATATCTGCCGGAGGTCGCCGCGATCGCGAAGAAGTACGGCTGCCTCCTGCATGTCGACGAGGTCATCAACGGCTTCGGCCGGACCGGCAAGATGTTCGCGCACCAGCACTACGGCGTCCGCCCGGACATCGTGGCGATCGCCAAGGGGCTCGTGAGCGCCTACCTGCCGATCGCCGCCACCGTCGTCCGCAACGACGTGTTCAAGTCGTTCGTCGGCGAGCCGTCCGAGAACCGGCAGGTCTTCCAGATCTCGACGTACGGCGGTCATCCGGTCGCCGCCGCCGTGGCCAACCGCAACGTCGAGATCCTCCTCGAGGAGCGCCTGGCCGAGCGCTCGGCCGAGAACGGGGCCTATCTCTTGGACGGGCTCCGCACGCTCGCGCGACATCCGTGGGTCGGTGACGTGCGCGGCAAGGGGCTCTTCGCCGGCGTCGAGCTCGTTCGCGACCGCGCCACCAAAGAAGCGATTCCGCCGGAGCGCGTGAAGGGCGTGGTCGACTTCGCACGACGCAACGGCGTGATCGTCGGCCGCTCCGGCGGCGGCCGCCACCTGGGCAGCACGATCGTGCTCTCGCCGCCGCTGATCATCACCCGGCCCGAGATCGACCGCGTCGTCGCCGTGCTCGACAAGGCCATCGCCGAGATGGGCAGCCTGCTCGGCCCGAGCTGATCGTGGCCCTGCCCCGCTTCGGGCTGAACCGGTTCGACGCGCGCTCGGTCGACGCCTTCGCCGCCGACGTCCGGCGCGCGGAGGCGCTGGGCTGGGACGCGGCGTTCCAACCGGACTCGCAGCTGCGGCGCCGCGACACCTACGTGCTGATGGCGGCGGCGGCGCGCGTCACCGAGCGCATCGTCCTCGCCACGCTGCTGGCGAACCCGATCAACCGCCATCCGAGCGTCACCGCGTCCTCGATCGCGACCGTCGACGAGCTGGCGCCGGGCCGCACGCTGCTCGGCTGGGGCGTCGGCGACACCGCCGTTCGCCTGATCGGGCTCCGCCCGGCGCGCGTCCTCGAGCTCGAGTCGAGCACGCGCCTGATGCGCAAGCTGCTCGACGGCGAGGCGGTCGACGTCGGCGCGCGCGAGCCGGCCCGCCTTCCGCATCACCGGCCGGTGCCGATCTGGATCGCGGCCGGCGGCCCGCGCACGCTCCGCATGGCCGGTGGCGTCGCCGACGGCGTCTTCGTCCGGGTCGGCACGCACACGGCCAACCTCAAGAAGTCCATCGACGAGATCCGCGCCGGCGCGGCCGCCGCCGGGCGCGATCCGTCGTCGGTCCGCCTGGGCGCCGTGTTCCACACCGTGCTCGTCGAGGATCGTGCCCGCGCGCTCGCGATGGGCAAGTCGATGGCGGCCGGTTACTACGAATACTCGCCGATGCTCTTCGACCCGCCCGGCCTCGTCTGGTCGGGTCCGGATCCCGAGAAGCTCAAGCGCGAGCGCTCGGTCTTCCCGGACTTCCACCACGCGCCGGATCTCGAGGCGAGCGGCCGCGTCGTCGACTTCCTACCGGAGGCCGCCGCCGACGCGTTCTGCCTGCGGGGCGCCGCGTCCGAGATCGTCGCGCAGCTGCTCGCCGTGCTCCGCGCGGCGCCGACGAGCTTCGACTACATCTGCCTGCACCCGATCCCAAACCCGACGACGCCGGACGACCCCGAGCGCGGTTTCATGGCGCGCATCGCCCGCGAGGTGCTGCCGCCCGTGCGCGCCGCGCTCGGCGCCGGGGGCGCCTGAAACGGAGCCCGCGATGGGCGATTCGACCACGCCCACCCCGACCACCGTCGCTGGCGGCGCTCGGGGTGGCGGCTCGATTGTTTGCCGCCGCACGTCCGCGGCGTGGCGCCGATCAGTCGCGGTAGGACGGATCCGTGCGATCGAGACGCCGCAGGAGCCCCGGCCAGATCGCGGCGCCCCGACCGCGAGGCCTCGCCAGCCCCATCGGCGTGTAGGCGGCGTCGAGGACTTCCTTGGGTACGGGAATCAGCTCACCGCCGCCCGACTGGGCGCGCACCTGGATCGCGCACGAGGACTCCAGGAAGTACATCGCGACGAACGCGTCGGCGACCGTCTCCCCGACCGTGAGCAGCCCGTGGTTCCTCAAGATCAGATGCGTGTTGTCGCCGAGGTCGGCGACCAGCCGCGGCTTCTCGTCGTCGCGCGTCGCGATACCCTCGAAGTCGTGGTAGCCGAGGCTCGGGATCACGGACATCGACTGCTGAGAGATCGGCAGCAGACCCTCGCGCTGCGCCGAGACCGCGATCCCGCTCACGGTATGCGTGTGGAGCACGCAGCGCGCGTCGTGCCGCGCGGCGTGGATGGCGCTGTGGATCACGAAGCCCGCCGGGTTCACGCCGTACGGTGAGTCGTCGAGCTTCTTGCCCTGGAGGTCGATCTTCACGAGGCTCGAGGCGGTGATCTCGTCGAAGAACAGCCCGTACGGGTTGATCAAGAACTGGTCGTCGGCGCCGGGCACCCGCATGGTGATGTGCGTGAAGACCAGGTCCTCCCAGCCGTAGCGCACCAGCAGCCGGTAGCAGGCGGCCAGGTCCACACGCACCGCCCATTCTTCAGCCGACACCGTGTCACGAACCGCAGTCATAGCGTGTCCTTTCTGCTTCTCATCGGCTGCTCAAAAGGGTCCAGATGCGAGGCGGCGCCGGCGCCAACGAAGCAGATGGCCCTGTTCAGCAGCCGATCCGGTAGAGCTTGGCCGCGTTGTCCCGCGTGATCTTCTTCTGCACCCGCTCCGGCAGCCCGCAGAGGTTCTTCTCGAGCGTGCTGTGCGAGTTCGGCCAGATGCAGTCGGGATGCGGATAGTCCGCGCCCCAGATGATGTTGTCCTCGCCGATGAGCGGGATGATCGGCTCCAGGTACTGGTCTTGCTGATAGGTCACGTAGCCCTGGCGGCGGAAATAATCGCTGGGCTTGAGCGAGAAGCCGAGGGACCGTGCGCGGTCCTGGTATTCGGTGTCGAGCCGATCGAACACGTACGGCAGCCAGGTCACGCCCGATTCACCGAGCACGAAGTTGAAGTCCGGATACTTCTCGCAGGCCCCCGAGGCCAGGATCGACACGAGCACTTCCATCGTGTCGAGCTGGAAGAGCGACGAGCGCACCAGGCGCCACTGGGTGAGGTACTGCTTCTCCATCTCCGGCGTGTCCGGCGCCCGCAGCGCCTTGAAGCCCGTCGAGTGGAACGCGATCGGGAACCGGCACTCGGCGGCCGCCTCCCAGAGCGGGAACCAGCCGTCGTGGTAGAGCGGCGGCGACATGCGCTTGAACGCGAGGTCCCCGCCCCGCAGCCCCAGCTTGGCGCAGCGGCGCACCTCGGCGGCCGCCTCGACCGGATCGGTGTTGGGGATGATCGCCAGCGGGAACACGCGCTCGGGGTTGGAGCGCTTCGCGAAGTCGGCGGCCCAGTCGTTGTACATCCTATCCGCCCACGCCCGCATCGCCGCGTCCCCGATCAGGTCGTTGATCATCAGGCAGCCGTAGACGACCTCGGCGTCGATTCCGTCGCGGTCCAGGTCCGCCAGCCGCAGCTCCGGCGTGGTCGGCCGCGGCTTGGCGCCCCGGCGGTAGTCCCACTCGAAGCCGATGTCTTTCATCTCGTCGATGTGGCCGAACATGCCGCGCTGGTACTTGAGGAACCCCGGCCCGACGCCGTTCCACATCCCCTTGTCCTGGGCGTCGACGAACCAGTGGAGCCCGTCTTCGAGCTCCTCGACGCGCGGGACCATGAGCTTCCACTTTCCCGGCGCCTGCGACGACCAGAGATCGGTCGGGAGATAGGTCAGGTCGATGTGGTTGTCGCCGGAGATCAGCCGGTATTCCATCTATTCCTCCCTTAGCCTTGCCGCCGGAGCTTCGGATCCCACGCATCCCGGAGAGTATCACCGAACAGGTTGAAGCCGAGCACCGCCAGGCTGATGGCGAGGCCGGGGAAGATCGCCAGCCACGGCGCCTGCTCCATGAACGCCCGGCCCGTACTCGACAGCATCAGCCCCCACGACGGAGTCGGCGGCTGGGTGCCGACGCCCAGGAACGAGAGCGTCGCCTCGATCAGGATCGCGTTGCCGAGCCAGATCGACGCGATCACGAGGATGGGCGCGGTGACGTTCGGCAGGATGTGGGTCGTGATGATGCGCGGTTGGCGACAGCCCAGCGCCTGCGCCGCCTCGACGTACCGGTTCTGCTTCGCCGAGAGCACCGCGCCCCGGACGATGCGCGAGTTGCCGGGGATGATCACCATCGCGATCGCCAGCATCGCGTTGGTCGTGCTCGGCTTCAGCACCGAGACGATGGCCAGGGCGAGCACGAGCCCCGGGATCGCCTGGATCGCGTCCATGACGCGCTGGACGACGAGGTCGAGCCGGCCCTCGCAGTAGCCGCACAGCAGGCCGATGACCATCCCGGCCGCGGTGCCGATTCCGACCGCGAGCAGCCCGACCCAGAGCGAGATCCGGCTGCCGTAGATGATCCGGCTCAGCACGTCGCGGCCGATGTCGTCGGTGCCGAACGGGTGCGCTCGGGTAGGCGCCGACAGCCGGATCTCCGGCTGGGTCGCCAACGGATCGTAGGGCGCCAGCACATCGGCGAATATCGCGGTGAGGACGAGCACCACGAGGAGCGCGGCCGAGACCGCGCCCAGCGGCTTACGCTTCATCGTGAGCCAGAGCGCGTGCGCCCGGTTGATGGTGGTACCCGCCGGCTCCTCCAACGGCACGCGGAGGGGAACCGTCGCCATCAGCGCCTCACTGGTAGCGGATCCGCGGGTCGAGCCACGCGTAGGTGAGATCCACGATCAGGTTCAGCGTGACCAGGATCGCCGCGACCAGCATCACGTTGGTCTGCACCACCGGATAGTCGCGGTACAGGATCGCTTCCACGGTGAGCCGACCCATCCCCGGCAGCGCGAAGATCTGCTCGATGACGAAGGTGCCGGCCAGCAGGGTCCCGAGCTGGCCGCCGATGATCGTGACGACCGGGATCAGCGCGTTCTTGAGCGCGTGCTTGTACACGACGATGCGGCCGGCCAATCCCTTGGCCCACGCCGTGCGCACGTAGTCCTCACGGAGCGTCTCGAGGACCGTCGAGCGCGTCATGCGCATCGTGGCCGCCGCGAGGCGGTAGCCGAGCACGGCCGCCGGCAGCAGGAACTGCTGCAGGTTGCGCCACGGCGAGTCCCAGAAGCTCACGTAACCGATCGGCGGGATCCAGTGGACCCAGATCGCGGAGAAGGTGATGACGAGCGTCGCCAGCCAGAAATCAGGGATGGAGAGGCCGGACACCGCGACGACGCGGCCCGCGTAGTCGGCGGCCGTATCCTGCCGCGTCGCTGACAGCACGCCGATCGGCACGGCGATGGTGATCCCGAGGACTATCGCCAGCGCCGCCAGCTCGAGGGTCACCGGGATCGCCTTCTTGAGCGAGACCGAGATCGGCTCGTTCGTGAAAATCGAGTCGCCCGGACTGAAGCTCACCATCTGCCAGAGCCAGAGCAGGTACTGCTCGTGGTAGGGGCGGTCGAGGCCGAGATCTTTGCGGAGTTTCGCGAGCTCTTTTTGGCCGACGTTGCCGGACTCGCCCATCAGGGCGATCAGCGCGTCGCCCGGCATGACGCGCATGAGGCCGAACACGATCAGCGAGGAGAGCAGCAGGACGGGAATCGCCAGCAGCAGCCGCCGGATCACATACTTGTGCACGGCGACTCCCCGTCTCCTCGCATCGCCCGATTCCTCCCCGAGCGCGTCCTTATTTGTCGAGCCAGGCGCGGGCGAGGGTCGGCGACCCATAGGCATCGGTGCGTCGGATGGCGAGCGCGGCGCCGTTGCGCATGTACGGCTGGAAGACCAGGAAGCCGTTGTCGTACGGCATCCACAGGCGCAGCACTTGGTCGAGCTCACGGTCGACGACCTTCTTGGTGATCGCGCGCTGCTCGGCCCGATCGGGCGTGCGCCGGAGCTTGGTGGTGAGCTCGTCGACCATGGGATCGTTCACCCGGAAGAAGTTCTTCGTGGACTTGGAGTGCATGTACTGATAGGTCCGCTCGTCCAGACCCACGGCGTGCCCCGACTGGAACCCCCACGACATCCCGTCCCACTTCCCCTCGACGAAGCGGCCGTAATACGTCGTGTAGTCCAGTTTGGTGATCTTGACGTCGATGTTGAGGTTCTTTTTCAGATCCTGCTGGACGACCTGAACCTGGGACGACATCTGCGGGAAGTATTCGTAATAGAACAGCGTTGTCTCGAAACCGTTCGGATGGCCGGCCTCGGCCAGGAGCTTCTTGGCTTCCGCCGGGCGGTATTGCCACCAGGGCCCGAGCTCCTTCAGCGTCGGCGCCTTGTCCTGGTAGTAAATGTACGGAACACCCCAGCCGGGGATGCCATGCCCTTCGTAGATGGTGTCGACCTGCTTCTGGCGGTCGATGGCCATCGAGACGGCGCGTCGCACCCGCAGGTCGTTGAAGGGTGGCTTGTCCTGCGCCAGCGCCAGCCCGAACGGTGTGAGCGTGTTGTGGTACGCCTGCACGACGGCGGCCGGGTTGGTCTTGCGCACGGTCTCCACTTCGGACGGGCTCGCCAGCGAGACGAAATCGCTCTGGCCCGTGCGGAACGCCGCGACGCGCGTCGCGGTGTCGGGCGTCGAGAGCATGACGTACTCGTCGACGTACGGGCGACTCTTGTCGTAGTAGTCGGGGTTCCGCGTGAGGACGATGCGCACCTTGCGCGTGTGCTCCTTGAGCATGTAGGGGCCGGTGCCGATCATGCGCTTCTTGAGGTCGCCGTCCTCTTCCAGGACCTCGCGGGAGAAGATGACCGTGACGGACTCCGCGACGGCCTGCGGGAACAGCACGTTGGGCGTCTGGAGGTGCACGCGCAGCGTGTACTTGTCCGGCGTCTCCATGCCCTCGATCTCGCGAAAGTTGAACGCCTGAACGCCTTCCTTCGCGTAGGCCTCGAAGCAGTACTTGACGTCGGCCGCGACCAGCTCGCGGCCCTTCAGGGGCGGGACGTTGTGCCACTTGACGCCCTGGCGCAGCTTGAACGTCCACATCCGGTTGTCCGCGCTCGACGACCAGGATTCGGCGAGGTCGCCCTTGAGCGAGAGGTCGCTGGTCCCGGTCGCCTCGTCGGGGAACGCGTAGCGGACGAGGCGGCTGCTGGTGAGTCCGGCAAACTGGAAGAGCCCGACCGACTGGGTGAGCCGCGGATCGAGCAGCGGCGGATCCCACTGCGAGGCGCGGGTGAGCACTCCGCCGCGCTTTGGCGACTTGGTGCTCGCCGGAATCCACTCGGGATAGCTTGCCGCCGCCGTCGCCTGACCCGACGCGCGTCCGCGACCGGCGGCGGCGACCAGCGCGGTCATGCCCGCCCCGGTCCAGCTGGCGCGCTTGAGAAAGGTCCGTCGCGACACGTCACGGCGAGAGGGCTTACGAGGGTCGGTGGCGGGCATTGCAACTTCCTCCCATGAATATCCAGATATTGGCGCAAATAGGGGCAGCGAGTGGCGCAAAATTCCCATGCGCCCCTGATGAAGTCAAGGGAATCCTGACTCGACGGAGGCTCGCTCCTCTACTTGTCGATCCAGAGCCGGGCGATGGTCGGCGAGCCATATCCGATAGTGCCGCGCAGGACGCCGCCAGCCACGTTTCTCAGGTGTGGCTGGAAGAGCACGAAGTTCGAGCCGTGGGGCATCCACATCCTCAGCACCTGGTCGTACTCCCGGTCCACGATCCTCCTGGCGGTCGCGCGCTGTTCGGCCCGGTCGGGCGCCTGCCGGAGCTTCACGGTCAGCTCGTCGATGAGGGGATCGTTGACGCGGAAGAAGTTCTTCGTCGACTTCGAGTGCATGTAGACGTACGTCCGCTCGTCGAGGCCTACCGCGTGTCCGGACTGGAAGCCCCAGGCCATCCCATCCCACTTTCCCTCGACGTAGCGCCCGTAGTAGCTCGTGTAGTCGAGCTTGCTGATCTTGACGTTGATGTTGAGGTTCTTCTTGAGGTCCTGCTGCACGAGCTGCACCTGCGAGGACATCTGCGGGAAGTACTCGTAGTAGAACAGCGTCGTTTCGAAGCCGTTGGGGTGACCGGCCTCGGCCAGCAGCCTCTTGGCGTCGGCGGGACGGTACCGCCACCAGGGGCCGAGGTCCTTCGCCGTCGGCTTCGCGTCCTGGTAATAGATCCACGGCACGCCCGCGGCGACGATGCCGTGGCCCTCGTACACCGTGTCGACCTGCCGCTGGCGGTCGATGGCCATCGAGAGGGCGCGGCGGACGCGTAGGTCGTTGTACGGCGGCTTGTCCTGGGCCAGCGCGAGCCCGAACGGCGTGATCGAGGGCGTGAGGCCCTGCACGACGGCGGCGGGATTCGTCTTGCGGATCGCTTCCACCTCGGACGGGCTCTGCAGCGGCAGGAAGTCGCTCTGGCCCGTGCGGAAGGCGGCGGCGCGGGTGGCGGAGTCCGGCGCCGAGAGGATGACGTACTCGTCGACGTAGGGCCGACCAGTGTCGAAGTAGTCGGGGTTGCGCTGGAGCACGATGCGCACCTTGCGCGTGTGCTCCTTGAGGACGAAGGGCCCGGTGCCGATCATGCGCTTCTTGAGATCGCCGTCCTCCTCGAGGACCTCGCGCGAGAAGATCACGGCCACGGGCTCGGCGACGTTCTGCGGGAACAGCGCATTGGGTGTCCTGAGGTAGACGCGCAGCGTATGCGTATCGGGCGTCTCCATGCCTTCGATTTCCTGGAACGTGAACGCCTGCACGCCCTCCTTCGCGTAGGCCTCGAAACAGTACTTGATGTCGGCGGCGATCAGCTCGCGGCCATTGAGCGGCGGCACGTTCTGCCACTTGACGCCTCGGCGCAGCTTGAAGGTCCACACTCGCTGGTCGGGACTCCCCTGCCAGGACTCGGCGAGGTCTCCTTTGAGGCTGAGGTCGGTGTAACCGGTCGCCTCGTCGGCGAACGCATACCGCAGGAGGCGATTGCTGGTCAGCCCGGCGAACTGGAACAGCCCCACCGATTGCGTGAGACGCGGGTCGATCACCGGCGGGTCCCAGGCCGAGGCCCGGGTGAGGACCCCGCCTCGCTTCGGCGGCTTGAGGCTCGCCCCGATCCAGTCGGGATACGGCGAGGCGGCGGAGGCTCTTTGCCGACTCGCGCCGACAGCCAACGCGGTCATCCCGGCGCTGGTCACGGCTGCCCGCTTGAGGAAATCACGTCGAGTCACGCCGCGGCGAGTGCTCTGGCGAGGGTCGGTGGCAGGCATCGAAGTTCTCCTCCCGGTCCGAGTGCGGCGAACCTCCCATAGGCACCGGGTGAAGTCAAGCGAGGGATGCTATTCTCGGCGCGTCGCGCTCACAACGACAACACCCCCCATGCTGGAGGGCTGACAATGCGGTCCTCGAGTCTCACGATGACGGCGCTGCTCGTCGCGGTCCTGTCGACGTTCGCAGCGCCCCAGACGGTATCCGGCCAGGCGCCCCCCGCGGGCGAAGTGATCATCGCCTGGCACGTCACGATCGCGCCCACATGGTTCGACCCGTCGAGCGCCCCGCCCCAGATCACCCCGTTCGGCACGCTCTACGCGATCCACGACGCGCTCGTGCGCCCGATGCCGAACCAGAAGATGGGCGCGAGCCTGGCCGAGTCGTGGACGGAGAGCGCCGACGGGCTCGTGTACGAGTTCAAGCTGCGCCGCGGGCTCAAGTTCCACAACGGCGATCCGCTCACCGCCGAGGACGTGAAATTCAGTTTCGAGCGCTACAAGGGCGCGGGCCTCAAGGAGCTGCAGACGCGCGTCAAGCAGGTGGACGTCGTCGATCCGCTCACCGTGCGCTTCCGTCTGAACGCCCCCTGGCCCGACTTCATGACGTTCTACGGGACGACCGCCACCGGCGCCGGCATCGTCGTCCCCAAGAAATACATGACCCACGTCGGCGACGACGGGTTCCGCAAGCAGCCGATCGGCGCCGGACCGTACAAGTTCGTGAGCCACACGCCGGGCGTCGAGGTGGTCCTGGAGGCGTACACGGGATACTGGCGGCGCGTACCCAACGTGAAGCGGCTGGTCCTCAAAAGCGTGCCCGACGTGGGCACGCGTCTGGCGATGCTGAAGACGGGCGAGGCGGACATCGCCGTCGCGCTGGACGGTCCAGAGGGTCTCGAGGTGAAGCGGGATCCGCGTCTGCAGCTCGTCTCGTCACGCCACGCGTCCATCTTCTGGCTCGAGTTCGCCGAGCAGTGGGACGCGAAGTCACCCTGGCACGACAAGCGCCTGCGGCAAGCGGTGAACCTGGCCCTCGACCGCAAGACGACGAACGAGGCCGCCTGTCTGGGCTTTTGCCCGCCGGCCGGGGTCATCGTGCCTCGCGTCATGGACTTCGCCCTGCAGGTCGAGCCGCCGCCCCACGATCCGCAGAAGGCCAAGCGGCTCCTCGCCGAGGCCGGCTATCCGAACGGGCTCGACGCCGGCGAGTTCGTGCCGATTCCCGGGTTCCCGACGGTGGCGGAGGCGACGTTGAACTACCTCAACGCGGTCGGCATCCGGATGAAGATGCGGCCGATGGAGCGCGCCGCCTTCTACGCCGCATGGCGGGAACA
>Ga0209161_10003260_pt1 | contig 13136 bp, 9 predicted proteins | sample GraSoiAngelo_155_FD_186169 | JGI IMG/M metagenome (GOLD analysis project Ga0209161, IMG submission 186169) | Grasslands soil microbial communities from the Angelo Coastal Reserve, California, USA - 14_1009_13_30cm (SPAdes) (version 2) | ecosystem: Environmental > Terrestrial > Soil > Grasslands ...
TGGTCAGTGTGACCTCCACCGCGCCCACGCCGCCTGCGGCCAGCGCGCGGGCGGCGGGACCGAGCCGGACCGCCTCGGTCAGCCGAACGACCGCGATCACGCCGCTCTGGAGCAGCGGATCGAGCCCCGGGAAGGTCGTCGCCGTGAGGGTCATGATCAGGTGCGGCCGGTGGCGGCGTGCTCCGCCATGCCGGGCAGCGCGGCGAGCGCCGCGTCCACGCCGTCACGCTCGAGCAGCACCAGCCAGTGCGTGGTGGCTTCGAGGAGTCCCGGCAATTCGGCGAGATTCACACCCCACAGATCCGCGTCGGCCAGCGCGCTCCCAGCCAGTCCTTGCAGAGTCGTCGCGGATTGCCAGTGCCGCTCGATCAGCGGAAGGTCGGCGTCGCCCGCGGGGTGTGAGCGAGCCCACTGCAGATAGGCCGCGAGACCCAGTGCCAACCCCCGCGGCGCGATCCCGCCCGCTCCCCGCTTCCGGGCGAACCCTATGAGCGACGGCACCACGCGAAGCCGCAGCTTCGCCGTCTGATTCGCGGCGATCACCCGCCACTCGTGATCGAGCCAGGGATTGCGAAACCGGTCGATCACGGTGCCCGCGAACGCCACGGCTGCGTCGGCGGGCAAGTCCGTGGCGGGCACGATCTCTTCGAACAGGATGTGCCGCAGGAAGGCGCCCAGCCGGGGATGCTCGGCTGCCTCCCGCACCGTCCGCACGCCCGCGAGCAGCGCGAGCGGCGCGGTCGCGGTGTGCGCGCCGTTCAAGAGGCGCAGCTTGCGTTCCCGGTAGAACCCGATGTCGGGAGCGATCACCATCGACTCGGGGAAAACGTCGATTGCAAACGTCGCTCGCAGCTCGGCAGGATCGGCCTCGATCGCCCAGAGGGCGTGCGGTTCCGTGACGGTGAGGAGTGCGTCGCTGTACCCGAGCTGCTGCTCGAGGGTCGCGCGCACGTGCGCGGCAGGCATGCCCGTCGTGATCCGATCCACGAGCGAGGAGCAGAACCGCACCCGGGCCCCGAGCCACTCGCGGAACTTGGTCCGGTGCTCGAGTCCCTCGGCGAGGTGGTGGACCATGGCGGCGAGGCGCGGACCGTTCTCGTCTACCAGCTCGGTGGGGATGACGAACACGGGCGGACCCTCGCGCAAGCGGACGAACCGCGTATGCAGGAGGTCCGTCAACCGGGCGGGGAAGCCGGCGTCCGGGCGAAAGCCCGCCTCCGTCACGTTACTCACGATCACCTGCAGCTCCGGCCGCGCCACGAGATCGCGCGCGGCTGGCCACTCGGCGTCCGCTATCAATGCGCGCGAGATCGCTCCGATCAGTCGGGTCCGCTCGACCGGGGCTCCGTGCTCGAGCCCGCGCTCCACCAGCGTGAACAGACCATCCTGGGCGTTGAGGGCCCGTGCCTGGCCATGGGGTGTGCTCTGAATGACGACGCTGCGACCGGAGAATGTGCCGGCCGTATTGGCGGCGTCCACGAACGTCGCGCACAGAGCGCGCAGCAGCATGCCCGTTCCGAACTGCAGCACGCGCTCCGGGAGGTCCTCCCGACGGTAAGCGCCGGTGGGCCAGTGTGCGGCAGACAGGCGAGGGAGTTCGGCCTTGCTAGCGTGCACCATCCCAGCGATGGAAGAGGAAAGTTGCGGGAAACGTGCTCCCAAACCGTGCGTCTGTCCAATCTTCCACGATCGGCCCCGGCGGGTAGGTTTGGGGCACCCCCAACCTCTCCCCGAGGGCCATCATGGTTCCATCCGCCGTTCGCCGGTTCCTCGCCGGCTGCGCCGTCGTCGCGTTCGTCGAGCCCCTGGCCGCCCAGGGCGTTCAGGCGCCGCCGCTCACGGTCCATGCGATTTGGGGCTCGCGCGAGTACGCGAGCGATCTCGTGGACATAACCTGGATGAAGGACGGCAAGGCGTACACGGCCATCGAGCAAGACGCTTCCGGCAATACCGATCTGTATCAGGTCGATGCGCTCACGGGGACGAAGCAGCTGCTGGTTCGCGGCGCCGACTTGGTACCGCCCGGGGGCGGGAAGCCGATTGTGATCGAGGAATACCGCTTTTCCGGGGACGGCTCGAAGCTGCTCCTGTTCACAAACTCGGCCCGCGTCTGGCGGCAGAACACCAAGGGCACCTTCTACGTCTGGGACTTGGCCGGGAAGCGCCTCGTGCCGGTGAGCGCCCGGCCCGGCTACCAGCAGTTCGCCAAGTTCTCGCCCGACGGGCGAATGGTCGGCTTCGTGCGCGACAACAACCTCTACGTCACCGATCTCGCCACCGGCGCGGAGACGGCGCTCACCACCGACGGTGGCGAGAACGTGATTAACGGCACCTCGGATTGGGTGTACGAGGAAGAGCTGGACCTGCGCGACGCATTTCACTGGAGCCCCGATGGGCGGCGGATCGCGTTCTGGCGGTTCGACCAGACGGCCATTCGACCCTTCTATCTGGTGGACCATGACTCGCTCTATCCGGCCCTCGTGCCGGTGCGCTACCCCAAGACGGGCACGCCCAACTCCACGGTGAAGATCGGGGTGACGGAGGTCGCGAGCGGCCGTACGTCGTGGGTCGACCTCGGCGCCGACAAGGACATCTACATCGCGGCCATGGACTTCGCCGATTCGCCCACCGAGCTCTGGCTCACGCGCCTCAATCGCCACCAGAACCGGCTCGATCTGCTCCTCGCAGATGCGACGAGCGGTGCCACACGGGTGATCATGAGCGACAGCGACTCGGCCTGGGTCGACGCCAACCGGCCCCGCTGGATCACCGGCGGGAAGCAGTTCTTGTTGCTCTCCGAGCGGGACGGTTACGACCAGGTCTATCTCTTCAATCGAGATGGCTCATTGGTGCGGCGCGTGACGCCGGGCGGGTGGGATGTATTCGAGGTGGTTGGAGTGGACGAGCAGTCCAAGGTGCTCTACTTCACCGGTGCGATCGACGGGCCGCTCGCCCGGCCGCTGCTCCGGATCGGTCTCGACGGCAAGAGCCTGACGCGGATTTCGACGGAGCCGGGGACGCACGGCGTGCAGTTCGATCCGACGTTCCGGCTGTACGTCGACACCTATTCCCGGGCCGGCATACCTCCGGTCGAAACGCTGCGCCGCGCCGACGGCACGCTGGTCCGATCAGTGGCAGGCAACCTGGCACTGGTGCGCAAGGTGGACGCGTTGCGGCTTCGCCCGCCGGAGTTTCTCAAGGTCCCGACGCCCGACGGCGTGTCGCTCAACGCCTGGATCATCAAGCCCCGGGATTTCGACCCGGCGAAGCATTACCCGCTGCTGTTGTTCGTGTACGGCGGGCCCGGCTCCCAGACCGTCACGGACGTGTGGGGGGGCGCACAATACCTGTGGCATCAGATGTTCGCCCAGGACGGGTATCTGGTGGCAAGCGTGGACAATCGCGGGACCGGCGGGCGCGGGGCGAAGTTCATGAAACTGACCTACCTGCACCTCGGCCGGTACGAATCGGCCGATCAAATCGCGGCGGCACGCTGGTTCGGCCAGCAGCCATTTGTCAGCGCGGATCGGATCGGGATCTGGGGGTGGAGCTACGGCGGGTACATGACGTCACGCACCGTGTTTCTGGGCGGAGGGTTGTTCAAGGCCGCGCTCGCCGTCGCGCCCGTCACGGACTGGCGCTTCTACGATACGATCTACACCGAGCGCTACATGCGCACGCCTCAGGAGAACCAGGCGGGCTACGACGAGAGCGCATCCCTCACGTACACCGACAGCCTCAAGAGCAGCTTCCTCCTGGTGCACGGCACCGGCGACGACAACGTGCACTTCCAGAACAGCGAGCGCCTGGTGGAGCGGCTCGAGGCGGCGAACAAGCAGTTCGACATGCGGATCTACCCGAACAAGACCCACTCGATCGCCGGTGGCACCACCCGGGAAAACCTGTACGGGCTCTTCACGTCGTGGCTGAAGGCCCACCTGTAGGGCCCGAGTTCGCGCGCCTCGGGCGGAGGGCGCTCGCCGTTCTCACACTGATCAACCTGTTCAACTATCTGGACCGGTGGATCGTCGCGGCGCTTGCCGAGAGCATGAAGCACTCGGAGCTCCAGCTCTCGGATACGCAGCTCGGGTCGCTCATGACCGGCTTCATCATCGTGTACATGATCGCCGCGCCGCTGTTCGGCTCGTTGGGCGACGCGCGGTCGCGGACGCGGTTGCTCAGCCTCGGGGTCGCGATCTGGAGCGTGGCGACGGCGCTCGCGGGCCTGGCGACGAGCTACGCGTCGCTGTTCGCGGCCCGAGCCGCGGTGGGCGTCGGTGAAGCGGCCTACGGCACGATCAGCCCGGCGCTCCTGGCCGACTACTTCCCCCGCGAGCGACGCGGCCGGGTGTTCGCAGTCTTCTTCGCCGCGATCCCGATCGGCTCGGCGCTCGGATACATCGTCGGTGGGCTGGTCGATCACTACTTCGGGTGGCGCCAGGCGTTCTTCGTCGCCGGTGTGCCCGGCTTGGTGCTCGCCGCGCTGGCGGTGCGGCTGTACGATCCGCCGCGCGGCGCCCAAGACTCCGCTGGAGGAGTCACTCCCGGCGCCCACGCCGTTTCACTGGGCGGTGCCGCCCGCGCCGCCTATGCCGCGCTGGTTCGCAACCGTCCCTACGTCCTCACGGTCTTGGGCTACGCCGCCTACACGTTTGCGATCGGCGCGCTGGCGTTCTGGACGCCGGCCTTCCTCGAGCGTACGCGCGGCATTCCGCAGGCCCGGGCGACCGTGCAGTTCGGGGCCATCGTGGTAGCCACGGGATTCATCGGGACCTACGTCGGGGGCTGGATCGGCGACTACTTCCTTCGGGTCTCGCGGCAGGCGTACCTGTGGGTGTCGGGCGTGGTCACGCTCGTCGCCGCTCCCCTCACGCTGATCGCGCTCGCCGCGCCGCATCCCGCCGTCTATTGGCCTGCGATCGTGGCGGCGGAGCTCTGTCTGTTCGCCTCCACCGGTCCCATCAACTCGGCGATCGTCAACGTGGTCTCACCGCACATGCGGGCGACGGCGGTGGCCTTGAGCATCTTCACGATTCACCTCCTGGGCGACGTGCCATCCCCCTCCCTCGTCGGGGCGCTATCCGACGCCCGCTCGCTGGGCGAGGCCGTGTTGATCATCCCGTTGGCGGTGCTCGCCGGAGGCATCATCTGGACCTACGCTGCCTGGCGAGGGGGACGCGCCGACGGCGAGCCGTCGTCATGAGGACGTTCTTCCGGGCGCTGTTCGGTCTGATCCTGCGCGTCTTCTTCCGCCGTATCGAAGTCTCGGGTGTCGAGCGCGTGCCCGTGCACGGTCCGGTGATCTTCGTGCTGAACCACCCGAGCGGGTTGATCGATCCCGCGTTCCTGCTGTGCCTCGCCCCGCGACGTGTCTCGCTGCTCGCAAAGGCCCCGTTGTTCCGGATGCCGGTGATCGGATTCTTCTGTCGCGCGTTCGAGGCGATCCCGGTTCACCGGCGTCAGGACGCGGGCTCCGACCCTGCACAGAACCGCGAGACGTTCGACACGGCGCGCGCGGTGCTCGCCCGAGGCGGCGCGATTGCCATCTTCCCGGAAGGCACATCGCACTCGGATCCCAAGCTCCGGCCGGTGAAAACGGGCGCAGCCCGCATCGCATTCGGGGCCGCGGGCGCGCTCGGGGACGCGTCGCCGATCCGGATCGTGCCCGCGGGCCTCTACTACAGGGCGAAGCGTACGTTTCGGAGCGCCGCGCTCCTGTACTTCGGGGAACCGTTCGCGGTGGAACCGGTCGCGCTCGAGCCGGGCGAAGAGCCACCTGCGGGGCCTGTACACGCGCTGACGGCCCGGATCGAGCAGGCCCTGGCCGCCGTGACCCTCCAGGCGGAGCAGGCGGAGGCGCACGCACTCGTGGACTGGGCCCAGCGCATCGTGAGCGCGCAAGACGAGGTGCCGGCCAGCCCCCCGTCGCTCGTCGACGAATTCGCGCTGCGTCGCCGCTTGCTGGCGGGGTACGACGCGGTCCGGGCGCAGTGGCCCGAGCGATTCGCCGCCCTGGCGACCCGGATCGACCGTTACGAGGCCGTTTTGACGGCCGCGGGGCTCGATCCGCGGCAGCTCACGCCGGGCCGCTTCACGCTCCGTCGCGTGACGGGTTACGTCGGGAAGGCCGTGCTGGTCTTGGTGCTCCTCCTGCCCGCCGCACTGGTGGGCCTCGTCGTGCACTATCCGGCGTACAGGGCGGTCGGGTTCGTCGCGACGGGTATGGCCAAGGGAGCGGAGGATGCCCTCGCGAGCATCAAGGTGCTCGCCGCGATGCTGCTCTTTCCCCTCACGTGGACCGGTGTGGCGGCGGCTGTCTGGCTGTGGCGGGGCATGGAGGCGGGGGTGGTGGCGTTCGCGCTGGCACCACTCACCGCGTATGCCGCTCTGGTGTTCTTCGAGCAGCTCGACCGCATCATCGGCGGAGCCCGGGCGCTCAGTCTCTTCGTGTTCCGGCGCTGGGCATTCTTGCGGCTCTTGGCCGAGCGCCATGCGATCCGGGAGGAGATTGTGGCGCTGGGGCGTGCGGTCGAGACGTCGTAGGGGCGCAGCATGCTGCGCCCCTACCGGTGCGATCCACACTCCCTAGTTCGCTACCGCCAGGTCTTCACCTGCTCGACGAAAGCCTCCGCGAGACGGGTCCGGTCGGCGGTGCGCTCCAGGGCTCGCCCCAGATTGGTATGGAACGCCGCGACGGTCGAATCGATCTCGATCGCGCGGGCGAGCGGCCCGAGAGCCTCCTCGAATTGACCTTGACCGATGTACACCTTGGCCAGGTTGTTCATCGACCAGGCGTCACGCTCATCCAGCACGATCGCTTTCTTGTACGCTTCGATCGCACCGCTCGAGTCGCCCAGCTCGCGCTTCACCCGGCCGAGCAGGCGGTAAGCCTCGTTTGACGTGGAATCGATGGTCACTACCGCCTCGACGTAGGGAAGCGCTTCCTGCGCCTTGCCCTGCTCGATCAGCACCCGGCTCAGGTTCAGGCGGCTCTTCACGTGCGTCGAATCCTTCTCCAGCGCCTGCGTGAACGCGCGCACCGCCGCATCGCGGTCACCCGTCTTCCAGGCCGAGAGGCCGAGCATGTAGAAGCCCCAGACGTTGTCCGTGTGCTCGCTCGTGTAGCTGGTGAACAGGCGCACCGCTTCGTCGTAGCGCTTCTCGGTATACGCCGTCTGGGCGCCATCGAACGACACGGTTCCCGCGCTGGCGGAACCGGTCGGCGTCGAAACGCTCGACGTCTCGGGCGACACGGTCGTTACCTCGGCCGCATTCGCGTCGCTCGACTTAGAGTGCTTGTCCCCGCACGCGCCGGCGACGCACGCGGCGATGACGCACGGGATGATGGTGAGCTTGCGCATGAGATCCTCCTCCTGGTGGGGCGCTCGAGCGAGCGCCGTTCGAACAGCGGTGAACGCCCGCTGTAAGGCAGGAGGGAGGCCAGCCGTCAGTCTTCAGTCATCCATTGTCAGATCAAGGAGTTGCGTCTGCGGGAGGGGGCCCGTGTGTCCGGGAGGACACGGGATTTCCGGGGCTACTTGTGTTCGGGCGGACACGAGTCCGCGGGTTTACCCGCGGATGTTATGCCGACGCATGATCTTCAAGAGGCTCGCATGATCGGCAAGGCCCAGCGCTTGCGCCGTCCGCGTGATGTGCCAGTCGTTGTGCTCCAGGGCTGCGACGATGATCTGGCGCTCGGCCTCCGCCTTGAGGGCATGGAATGTGGTCGGTGCGGGGCCCCCTGCGGCGCTGGGTCGCGGACCCGCGCTTTCCTGGATGTCGGCGGGGATGTTCTCCACACCGATCGTCTCGCCATCCGTCGCGATGATCATCCGCTCGACGACATTCCGGAGCTCTCGGACGTTGTTCCGCGTCCAGTCGTATCGCATCAGGCAGTCGAGCGCCGCCGGGTCGAGCGTCTTGGGTCGTACGCCGAAGCGCGCACAGGTCACCATCAGGAGATGCTCGACGAGTGCGGGGACGTCCGACAACCGCTCTCGGAGCGCAGGGACGCGGACGACGTGGACGTTGAGTCGGAAGTAGACGTCCTCGCGGAAGCGGCCGGCCCGTACTTCGGCCTCGAGGTCGCGGTTCGTGGCGGCCACGACGCGCGCCGTCACGGCGAGCGTCCGATTGCCACCGAGTCGGGTGATCTGCCGCTGTTCGATGACGCGCAGCAGCTTCGCCTGCGCCGCGGGAGGCAGTTCACCGATCTCGTCGAGAAACAACGTACCGCCGGACGCGGCTTCGAACGCGCCCTTGCGGAGCGCAGCGGCGCCCGTGAACGCCCCCCGCTCGTGGCCGAACAACTCATCCTCCACGAGGTTCTCCGGGATGGCCGCGGCATTGAGCGCGATGAACGGTCCCGCCGGGTTCGCGCCCAAACGGTGCAGCTCACGGGCGACGAGCTCCTTCCCCGACCCGCTCTCGCCCACGATCAGGACCGGACTCGGGATCTTCGCGACGCGCCCGATCGCGTCCTTGAGCGCCTGCATGGCGGGGCTCGCGCCCACGAGCGGGGCCTCGGAATCGAGGCGGCTCCGCAGGGCGGCGAGCTGCCCCGCGAGGCGCTGCTGCTCGAGCGCGTGCTCGACCTCTTGCACGACGCGTTCCATCGGCTCGGCCTTGTCGATGAAGCTCCGGGCTCCGAGCCGGATGGCCTCCGTGCAGCGGTCGTAGTTGCCCGTCCCGGTGTAGACGAGCACCGGCATCCGGAGCCCACGTCGCTCCATGGTCCGCAGCACTTCGAAGCCGTCCATCCCCGGCATTTCCAGGTCGAGGATGACGCAGTCCACCGCTTCGCGCTCCAGCAGATCGAGCGCCGCGCGGCCCGAGAGCGCGACGAGCACGTCGTAGCCGCCTACGCGCTTCAGATCGTACGCGTACTGCTCCGCCATGGCGGGTACGTCGTCCACGACCAGGATGGCGCTCACCACGTCTCGCCCGGCAGCTCGACGATGAACGCACTGCCCGCACCGGGCTCGGTCTCCACGCGCAACGCCCCATTGGCGTCGAGCACGAGGCGTCGCACGATCGACAGGCCGAGGCCCGTACCGCCGGGCTTCGTCGTGTAGAAGTCGTCGAAGGCGCGATTCAGCTCGTCTTGGGTCATCCCTTTGCCTGTGTCCGCGACCGTGATGCGGACGCCCCCCTGTCCATTCGCCGCCGTGGAGACGGTGACGTGGCCGGCTCGCGCCGCCAGGCTGTCGAGGGCATTTCCGACGAGGTTTTCGAGGATGCGCCGCAGGACGAGGGCGTCGGTGCGGGCGGGGCGCAGACCCTCCGCGAGCTCGAGCCGCAGCTCCGCTTGTCCGGTGTCGCTCACGCGGCTGATGGTCTCGCGCACGACCGCGTTCACGTCGCACGACTCGCCGGCGGGCTGGGGGTAGAGCCGCGCGTAGTTGCTCGCGAGGTTTTCGAGATAAGAGATGCTCGACTCGACCGTCGCCTGACGATCACGGAATGCAGCGGCGAGCCGGTCCGGGCTGTCGCCGGCGGCCTGGCCGAGATGGCGGAATACGTTGCGAATCGGAATCAGACCGTTCTTGATGTCGTGGTTCACCTGTCGGGCGAGGTCGCCCATCGCCAGGCGGCGCTCGGCCTCGCGCAAGCGCGCGGCACCGGCGCGCAGCCGCTCGGTCATGGCTCCGAGCAGGCGGCTGAGCGCCCCAATCTCGTCCGACCGATCACTGTCGAATGCGACGTCCAGCCGGTCCATGTCCACGTCGGCGGTCTTCGCCGCGAGCGCGGTCAGCGGCCGGCTGATCCGGGTCGAGAGCCACGAGGCCAGGAGCAGCGCGATCAGCCCGGCCACGAGCACCGCGACGAGGAACGACAGCGCGACCCCCCGGCGCAGCGCCATGAGCGAGGCGAGCGAGTGCGAGACGACGATGTGCGCGGGGAGGAGCTGGGCGGAGTCGCCGCTCGTGACGAACGGCACCGTCACGGCGCTCACGACTTGGGTCGCGGGATCGGCGCCCGAGGACGTGTCGGGCGGGAGCGCGACCGAAACCGTGAGCTCAGAGTCGGGCGTCAGGCGCGCGAGGAAACTTGAGTCCACGGCGATGCCGCCCACCAGGGTGAAGCGGCGGCCGCCGACCCGGAGGGAATCGACCCGTGCGAGGGCGAGGAACGGCGCTTCCGCGGTGCGCGCCTCCACCAGCGCGGTGCCCGCCGGAGCCGTCGCGAGGAGGCGCGGCAGCGCGGGGTCGGACCGATCGTACTCATTGCGGAAATGCCCGGAGCTCACGATGCGGCCCGACTCGTCCTGGATTTGCAACAGCGAGAGCCCGGCGAGCTGCATGGCGTCACCGGCGTAGTCGAGCAGATGCGTGCGCTCGCCCCCCTGCAGCGCCGTGCGGAACAGGTTGTCTCGGGGGATGGCGTCCCGCAGCGCGGCGAGCCGGAGCGCGATCCCCGCGCTCTGCCGGTCCAGGTCCGCGCGGATCACCAATACGAGCGCGGCCACGCGTTGTTGGTATTCCGCCGTCAGGCGGTTCGCCATCACCGCGCGAATCCGCAACCCGAACACGGTCAGGGGCACGAGCACCACGGCGCCGAATCCGAGGAGGAGACGGGCGCGAAAGGTCATGGCGGGGCGAGGCGGAGCGTGCCGTCCCAGTCGAGCGTCATGCGCGGGATCCCGCGCCGGACCACGGCATGCGAGCGGACGTCGAGCAGCGGCTCGATGGTGGCGGCCGAGCTCCACGGCGGCAGCTCGAGCGCCGCACGGCACACGTCGTACACCTGCCGCCGCAGCTCGAGCACGTAAGCGGCGTCGCCGCCGGCCCGGAGCGAGGCTGCGAATGCGCTCGCCGGGACGCCTGCCGCGACGGCCCCCTTGCCCAGGACGCCCAGGCCTACGAGGCGGGCAGCGAGATCGGCGGCGCTCCGATCGCTCTGATTGTAGACGATGCGGTGTCGTCGTGCAGAGGCCCCGAGCGTGTCGCGCCCCGCCTGAGCGCCGCACGAGGGCAGATCGGCGAACCAGAAGCGGCCGGGACCCGACCATTCCGCCGGGCGAGCGTCGCCATGCACCGCCTCGCGGAGGCTCTCCAGGCGGAGGTCGCCGATGACCGACTTCTCCCGCCCCGGGGCGAGCAGCACGTACGTCCGACTCCATTCCAGAGGCACGTCGACGTACCCGGTCGCGCTCCGCGCGTAGTCGAGCGTTGCGGCGTCGTCCGTGATGAGCACGTCGGCTCCGCCGTCGAGCGCATCGCGGGCACCGCCCGCCGGCCCGGTGGCGATCTTCACCACGGGTTGTCCCGAGCGCGCCATCGGTTGCGCCACAAGGGCGTCCGGCGAGGCAGGATCACCGCTCGTCATCCAATAACGGCCGGTCCCGATCGGCCAGGCGCCGCCGGGCGCGGGCTTGGTGACCGCCAGCGCCTGGTCGGCGAGCCGCTGGAACGGGGCATCGGACGCCGCGACGGTGAAGGTGCGGTCGCCGGTGACGGTCAGACTCGCCGCGAGCGTCGCGTCGTGAGACCGCCATGAGGCGAGCACGTCACGCGCCGTCACCGGCGCCCCGTCCCAGAATCGCGCGTTGTCGCGCAGCGTGAACGCCCAGCGATCTCCCGGTGCCTGCTCCCACGTGGCGGCGAGGCCGGGCAGCGCGCGTCCCTGGCAGTCCACCCGGATCAACGATTCGTAGAGCTGTCCGAAGACCAGCCGCTCGGCATCGTTGCGGGGCAGGGGCGCGTGTCCCGGGTCCACCGGGTCGGTGACGGCGAGCCTGACGGTGTCGCGAGCCGCCGCCCGACCCGCTGCGATCGCACAGGTGGTGTCCCCGGGCGCCGGAGCGGGTGGCGGGAGGGGAAGCTCCGCGCGGGGCGCGCCTGCACGGCAGGCCGCCGCGAACAGAGCAACGGGAATGACGTAGCGGTATCGGGGAATCACGAGTCTCGCGCTCCCGGAGGGGTTTTCGAACAATACTCAGGGCCGGAAGCCCCGAGCCCGGGCAGGGGCTAGGCGCGTCGTTTCCGATCCATCAGCGCCAGCACGTTCCCCTCGGAGTCGCGGAACTCGGCCAGCCACAGCTCGTAGTCCGGCGCTCGGTGCACGAGGTGCGGCTCGGTAACGAACTCAACGGCCCGCTCGCGCAGCGTGGCATGCGCGGAGGCGATGTCTGGAACGAGGTAATAAATGAGCGACGCCGCGTGGTCGAGTTCGGGGGCCTCGGGGACGCCGAGGAGAACGGTCGTGACGCCGCATTGGAAGAAGGCCATCTGGGGCGGCGCTTGGAAAAGAAACGACATGCCGAGGGTGTCGCGATAGAAGCGGATGGCGCGATCGAGATCGCGAGCTCTCACAAAGATTTGGCCGATAGCCGACAGACCGAACTGTGTGGTGGCGGTCATGCTGCTGGCTCCTGTTGAGTGAGACAATGCAGCGTCCCTAGCCCCCACACCAGATCCACCGCGTGAATTCCCACGATCGGCCGATCCTGGATCAGCTCCGCGAGGATGCCGAGCGCGATGCGGTCCTGGGGGTCGTTGAACGTCGGCACCAGGACGGCTCTGTTCGCGACGTAGAAGTTCGCATAACTCGCGGGGAGGCGTTGGCCCTCGAAGTAGAGCGGCGCCGGCATCGGCAGATCGACCACATCGATCTTGGACCCGTCTTCGAGTCGCATCCCCTGTAGACGCTCGCGGTTTTCCTCGAGTGGCCCGTAGTTCCCATCGTGCGGGTCCGTCTCCCGGCACAATACGACCGTGCGGGGATTGACGAAGCGACACAGATCGTCCACATGGCCGTGGGTATCGTCGCCCGCGATTCCCTTGGCGAGCCACAGGACGTTCGTCACGCCGAGCTGGTCGCGCAGGACCGCTTCGATCTCGCCGCGCCCGAGGCCGGGGTTCCGGACCTGCACGGCGGGATCGAGTAAACACTCCTCCGTCGTGAGGAGCGTGCCCCTCCCGTTCACGTCGATGCTGCCGCCCTCGAGCACCACGTCACCCGCGCCAGCGCGCGCGCGGAACAGCCGGACCTTGAGCCGGGTGGCCACGCGCTCGGGAATCCGGTCGTCCTTTTTCCAGTCGGGATACTTGGCCCAGGCATTGAAGCGGAACCGCGCGATCCCTAGCTCCGGCCGCGGGCTCGTACGCCGCACGAACAGGGGACCAAAATCGCGG
>Ga0209161_10003264_pt1 | contig 13125 bp, 13 predicted proteins | sample GraSoiAngelo_155_FD_186169 | JGI IMG/M metagenome (GOLD analysis project Ga0209161, IMG submission 186169) | Grasslands soil microbial communities from the Angelo Coastal Reserve, California, USA - 14_1009_13_30cm (SPAdes) (version 2) | ecosystem: Environmental > Terrestrial > Soil > Grasslands...
CGCGCTGGGCAAGAAGATCACCGTGCAGGAGAGCCCGTGGGACTGCGCGGCCTGGGTGGCGATCAACCAGGAAAAGAAGCCCTTCGACGACAAGCGTGTCCGCCGGGCCCTGACCCTCGCCCTGGATCGCCATCAGGCGTCGCGGGCCCTGTCCAAAATCGCCGTCGTGAAGGAAGTCGCCGGCGTGCAGGTGCCGGGCACGCCCTATGCGACGCCGCCGGACGAGCTCGAGAAGCTCGCCGGGTACGGACGCGACATCAAGAAGTCGCGGGCCGAGGCTCGCCGGCTCCTCCGAGAGGCCGGGGTCCCCGACGGCTTCGCCTTCACGTTCACAAACCGGGGGCTGCCGATGCCCTACGAGCCGGTCGGGATCTGGCTGATCGACCAGTGGCGACAGATCGGGCTCAACGCGACCATGGTCACGATCGAAGCCTCCCAGCACGTGAACGAGCTGCGGGCCGGCAACTTCACGGTCTCCAGCGACGCCCAGTGCGGCTACGCGGTCGAGCCCGATCTCGACCTCGCCAAGTTCCAGTCCAAGGAGATCAGCCACAACAACTACGGCCGCTACACCGACAAGGTGCTCGACGATCTTTACCAGAAACAGAACCGCGCCACCGATCCCGAAGAACGCAAGCGATACGTCCGGGAGTTCGAGCGCCGGCTCCTCGACGAGGAGGTGCACACGTTCATCACGCTCCAGTGGCATCGCATCGTCCCCCACAGCGCCAAGGTCAGGGGCTGGACGATCACCCCGAGCCACTACCTCAACCAGCAGCTCGACGCGGTGTGGCTGGCCGAGTAGCGGGCGGCTGACGGTATGTGGAAATACGTGCTCAAACGCGTGCTCCTGATGATCCCGACGCTCCTGGGCGTGGCGGTGCTCATCTTCTTTCTCATGCGGGTGGTGCCCGGAGACATCGTGGAGCTGCGCTTCGCGGGCGAGAGCGCCTTCGCCCAGAAGGAGAACCTCGACAAGGAGCGCGCTCGCCTCGGTCTCGACCAGTCGATGTGGCGGCAGTTCGCCACCTGGATGTGGGGCATCGCGCGGTTCGACTTCGGCACGTCGATGTGGACAGGGGCGCCCATCATCGAGGAGATCAAGCTCCGGGCCGCTCTGAGCTTCCAGCTCGCCGTGATGGCGACGATCATCGCGGTCGTGCTCGCCATCCCGCTCGGGGTGGTGGCGGCCCTGAAGCAGGATACCTGGGTGGACTACTTCGTGAGGGTCTTCTCGATCGCCGGCCTGGCCACACCCTCCTTCTGGCTCGGCATCGTGTTCATCCTGATGCTGCTCATCGTCTTCAAGTGGCTGCCGCCGATGGTGTACACGCCGTTCTGGGTCGACCCGTGGCAGAACATGCTGCAGCTCATCTGGCCCGCCCTCGCCGTCGGCTATCGGTACTCGGCGGTGGCGACGCGGATGACCCGCTCGGCGATGCTGGAAGTGCTGCGGGAGGACTACATCCGTACCGCGCGCGCCAAGGGGCTCTGGCAGAAGCTCATCCTGTCGCGCCACGCGCTGAAGAACGCCATGCTCCCCGTGCTCACGGTGGTCGCGTTGGAATTCGCGTTCCTCATGGGTGGGCTGGTGGTGACCGAGCAGGTGTTCAACCTGAACGGCCTGGGCATGCTGTTCGTCGAGTCGGTCGCGCGGCGTGACTACACGCTGACGCAGGCGCTGGTGATGCTCGTGGCGCTCGTCTTCATTCTCGTCAACTTCACGGTCGATCTGATGTATGCGTGGCTCGACCCGCGGATCCGCTTCCGGTAATGGCGATCAGACCGACGAGCGTCAGCGAAGTCTCCGGCATCGCCCCGGATCGATCCTGGCTCACCGAGGTCGGCGACTTCTGTCGGGAGCGCCCGCTGGGCGCGATCGGCGCCGCCGTCGTCGTCGTCAACATCCTCGTGAGCTTCGCCGCCAACCTGATCGCCCCGTACGACCCGCTGGCGACCGACTACGGCGCCATGCTCGCGCGGCCGTCGGGGGCCCATTGGCTCGGCACCGACGCGTTCGGTCGCGACGTGCTCTCGCGCATCATCTACGGCTCGCGCACCGCCATGCTGGTCGGCTTCGCCTGTGCCCTGATCGGCGCCACCGTCGGCACCGTGATCGGGGTTACCAGCGCGTACTTCGCCGGACGGGTCGACCTGCTCATCCAGCGGGTCATGGACATCTTTCTGGCGTTCCCGCTGATCATCCTGGCCCTGGCGGTCGTCTCGATCCTCGGCACCGGGATCGGCAACGTGATCATCGCGATCGCGATCCCCATGATCCCGCGCGCGGCGCTGGTCGCGCGGTCGAGTGCCTTGGCGATCCGCGAGATGCCGTACGTCGACGCGGCGCGCGCCGCCGGGTACCGCCATCAACGGATCATTCTGCGTCACATGCTGCCGAACGTCATGGCGCCCTACCTCATCATGCTCACCGCGTATCTGGGCCAGGCCATCCTGCTCGAGGCGTCGCTCTCGTTCCTGGGCCTGGGCGTGTCGGAGCCGACGGCCGCGTGGGGCCTGATGCTCCGGGGTGCGGCGGTGCAGTTCGCCGAGGCCGCGCCGTGGATGGCGATCTTCCCGGGTCTCGCGATCAGCCTGGCGGTCTTCGCATTCAACCTGTTCGGTGATTCCTTGCGGGATGCGCTCGACCCGCGCCTGAAGACCCAATGAGGCGTCCGGCCTGGCCACAAACGCCTGTAATGCTTGACGCATTTACCCCGAATGCTTGACACGTTGTGTGAATTCGGGTACAAACTCGATTGGCCTCACCCGGCAGCGCGCACCTCGAACAGTGATCGATAGCGGGAGGTCTTGATGCCGTACATCATCGCCGAGCCATGCATCAACGTGAAGGACAAGGCCTGTGTCGAGGTCTGTCCGGTGGATTGCATCTATGAAGGCGAGACGATGCTCTACATCCACCCGGACGAGTGCATCGACTGCGGCGCCTGCGAGCCGGTGTGCCCGGTGAAGGCGATCTTCGCGGAAGACGAGACGCCCGATCAGTGGAAGAGCTTCATCGAGTTGAACAAGCAGTTCTTCAAGGACAACCCCGGAGTCAAGCCCGCGACCAAGGCGTAGCTGCACAGGTCGCGCGGCACCACGCCAGGCCCGCCGTGCATGTGGCAAGCGCGGCGGGCCTCAATCCGTTGCAAAACCGCTCGATCGTCGATGGCACGCGCGTTGCGATTCGCTGCGAGCATGACATCGACACCTTCAGCCGCTCACGTGTCGCCCGCTCCCGGGCCCATATCGTCGCAGACCGCCAGCTATCACGGCGCGGTCTCGGAGTTCAAGCGCCGGCTGATCGAGTCGACCCTCGACCAGGCGCGCGGCAATCGCACGCACGCCGCCCGCGCCCTCGGGCTGCAGCGGACCTATCTGCTGCGGCTCATCCGGGACCTCGGCGTCGCGGCGCCCCCGCCGCCCCCGCGCCGCCGGCGCTCCGCCGCGTAGGGAGTTGACCTTTCCGGCACCGCCCGGCAATCTGTGGCTCGCCGCGCCTCCTGGCGCCAAGGGCCATTGCCGGTGACGTCGGGTGCGACGTCACGCGGTGCGCGCTGCAGGGCGTCGCGGGGCTGGGCCCCGCCGGCCCAGGCGCGCGATCGAAGAGGAAAGGACGAACTCGTGCCGAAATCCAGTGGACCGCTGGCCGGAATTCGCGTGCTCGACCTCACCCGGGTTCTCGCCGGTCCCTTCTGCGCGATGACGCTCGGCGACATGGGCGCCGAGGTGATCAAGATCGAGGAGCCGGGTAAGGGCGACGACACCCGCAGTTGGCCACCGTTCGTCGGCGGTGAGTCGACCTACTTCATGTCCGTCAACCGGAACAAGAAGAGCATGACGCTGAACCTCAAGGCGCCCGGGGGCGGGGAGATCCTCCGCACGCTGGTGCGCAAGAGCGACGTGCTCCTCGAGAACTTCCGGACCGGCACGATGGACAAGCTCGGCTTCGGTTACCGCGCGCTGTCGCGCCTGAATCCGAAGCTCGTGTACTGCGCGATCTCCGGGTTCGGTGAGTCGGGCCCGGAGGCGCACCGGGCCGGCTACGACCTGATCGTGCAGGCGGAGTCCGGCGTGATGGACCTCACCGGGTTCACCGACGGCCCGCCGGTGAAGGTGGGCAACTCGATCGCCGACCTCGCGGCCGGCATGTCGGCGGCCCACGGCGTGACGCTGGCGCTGCTGGCGCGGACCCGCACTCGCAGGGGCCAGAAGGTCGAGATCTCGATGCTCGACGTGATGGCGTCCCTGCTCACGTATCAGGCCGGGAGCTACTTCGGTACCGGGCAGCGTCCGACCCGTCGCGGCAACGCACACCCCTCGATCGTGCCCTACGAAGTCTTCCGCGCCGCCGACGCGTTCCTGGTGTTGGGCGTCGCCAACAACTCGCTGTGGGCGAAGTGCTGCGCTGTGCTGGAGCGCCCCGACCTGACCCGCGACAGCCGCTTCGACGCCGAAGCCAAGCGCGTCCAGAACCGCGACGTGCTGGTGCCGTTGCTGAACGAGATTCTCGGGACGCGCGCCGCCGCCGAGTGGATCAAGCGGTTCGAGGCCGCCGGCATTCCGGCCGGCCTCATCAAGTCGGTCGCCGAGGTGTGCGAGAGCGAGCACCTGAAAGCACGGGGCATGACCGTGTCGCTGCCGCATCCCAAGGCCGAGCGCGTGACCGTGATGGGCGTTCCCGTACGCCTGCACACGACGCCCGGGAAGGTGACGACGGCGCCGCCGCTGCTCGGCCAGCACACCGAGACGGTCCTCCGGACGCTCGTCGGCCTCAAGAAGCCGGCGATCGCGCGCTTGCGTACTCAGGGCGCGATCTGAACCTCGCACCCGTCACGCTCGAGGGGCGCTACATCACGCTCGAGCCGATCGCCGAGCGTCACGCGGCCGGCCTCTTCGAGGCGATGCAAGACGAGGAGGTCTGCCGCTACCTGGCCTGGACCCCGCCCCGCGCGATCGACGAGACGCTCGAGCTGATTCGCCAGGCCGAGGGGCTGATGGCCCGGCGCGAGTCGATCGTGTTCGCCCAGGTGTGGCGCGAGACGGGCCGTGCGATCGGCTCCACGCGTCTGCTCGACGTGCGCCCGGCCGACCGTCAGGTCGAGATCGGCTCGACCTTTCTCGCCCGCGACTACTGGCGCACGCCCGCCAACACGGAATCGAAGTACCTCTTCCTGAAACATTGCTTCGAGACCCTCGGCTGCATCCGCGTCGCGCTCAAGACCGACGGCCGCAACGCTCGCTCCCAGGAAGCTATCGCCCGCCTCGGCGCCGTCCGCGAGGGCACGCTGCGCAAGCACATGAACGTGCGCGGCTACCAGCGCGACACGGTCTACTTCTCCATCCTCGACACCGAGTGGCCTTCGGTTCGCTCGCGTCTCGCGGCTCGTCTCGACGCTTAGCGGCGCCGGCGCGGGTAGTGGCTGCGGTGGAGGGTGGCGGGGTCGCGAAACCACGCGGCACGCGTTCGCTGCCCCGTTGCGGCTGGGCTCCATCCAGGCGCTGGTGCGCCCGCCGCATCCTTGGAGGGAACGGGTTTCTCGACCCCGCCACCCTCCACCGCAGCCACTACCCGCGCCGGCGTCACCGTCGTCGGCGCCCCGTGGCGGAGTCGAATTGATTGCGTAGACCATGCGACGCCATCCGCTGAATCAAGCGGGGCGCCGATTCGCGATCGCGTCACCGCCCGTCTCTATGCGTCAGTTCTACGACTACGGTTGTCGTGGCCGAGGGCGCCGGGGATGGTGGGGAGGGGTCGAGGAAACCCGTTCCCTCCGATTGGCGACGGGCCTGCAGCGCCCGGATGGAGCCCAGCCGCAACGGGGTAGCGGACGCGTGCCGCGTGGTTTCGCGACCCCTCCCCACCATCCCCGGCGCCCTCGGCCACGTCGCCACCGCGATTATTGACACCCGGCGAGGGGCGGGAGCATGATCGGCGGTACGCGATGCGACGGCTGATCAAGATCTACGACACGACGTTGCGAGACGGCACCCAGGGCGAGGGTGTGTCGTTCTCGATGGAGGACAAAGTCAGGCTCGCCACCCGTCTGGACGCGCTCGGCATCCACTACATCGAGGGCGGTTGGCCGGGCTCCAATCCAAAAGATTTGCGGTTCTTCCGGCGGATGCAGGACGTCGCGCTCAAGCACGCGAAGCTCGCGGCCTTCAGCATGACCCGCCGCGCCGGCGGCAACGCCGATTCGGACGCCAACATGCAGGCGCTCCTGGAGTCGGGCGCGCCGGTGGCCACGATCGTCGGCAAGTCGTGGGACTTCCACGTGACCGAGGCGCTCGGCACCACGCTGGCCGAGAACCTCGCGATGATCGGTGACACGCTCGCGTTCCTCCGGCCCCGGATGGACGAGGTGCTGTTCGACGCCGAGCACTTCTTCGACGGCTTCCGCGCCAACCGCGAGTACGCGCTGGCCACGCTGAAGGCCGCGGAGGACGCGGGCGCCCAGTGGCTCGTGCTGTGCGACACGAACGGCGGCACGCTGCCGACCGAGCTGGTGGCGATTCTGCAGGCCGTGAAGAAGCACGTGCGGGCGCCGCTCGGGATCCACGTGCACAACGACGCCGAGTGCGCGGTGGCGAACTCGCTGGCCGCCGTCAACGAAGGCGTGGGGCAGGTGCAGGGGACGTTCAACGGCTTCGGCGAGCGCTGCGGCAACGCGAACCTCGTGTCGATCATCCCGAGCCTGATCCTCAAGATGGGGCTCGACTGCATCCCCGAGCCGAACCTCCGCGAGCTGCGCGACGTCTCCCGCTTCGTCTCGGAGCTGGCCAACCGCACGCCGTGGTCGGCGCAGCCCTACGTCGGCGACTCGGCCTTCGCGCACAAGGGTGGCATGCACGTGTCCGCGGTCCTCAAGCACCCGGAGACGTACGAGCACATCGACCCGCAGGCTGTCGGCAACCACCGCCGCGTCCTCGTGTCCGAGCTGGCCGGCAAGTCCAACGTCCTGTGGAAGGCGCGGGAGTACGGGATCGACATCGACCAGGACACGCCGGACTCGCGCCGGATCCTCGAGCAGCTCAAGGCGCTCGAGGACCAGGGATTCCACTTCGAGGGCGCCGAGGCGTCGTTCGAGCTCCTGATGGAGCGGGCGCTCGGTCGCTATCGTCCCTACTTCGAGCTGCAGGCCTACCGCGTGATCGTCGAGGAGCAGAACGGGGACGAGGAGCCCGTGGCCGAGGCGACCGTCCGGGTGCGGGTGAAGGGAATCATGGAGCACACCGCCGCGTCCGGGAACGGTCCCGTCAACGCGCTCGACCACGCCCTCCGCAAGGCGCTGGAGGAGTTCTACCCGAACCTCAAGAGCATGCAGCTGCTCGACTACAAGGTGCGCATCCTCGACGAGTCGAAGGGCACCGCGGCCAAGACCCGCGTGCTGATCACCTCGGGTGATGGCGACGAGACGTGGGGCACCGTCGGTGTCGCCGACAACATCATCGAGGCCTCGTGGCAGGCCCTGGTCGACTCGGTGGAGTACAAGCTCCGCCGCGACGAGCGATCGCGCGCCTGATCTCGCCGTCCCGGGTCCCGGGCCGCTCCTCGACACCTCCTCCGCAGCGGTAACGAACTGGCTGGATCGAGAGTGATCTTCCTGGTCAGGAACTCACCAGGCCGCGATGAGGTCTGTGCACCTAAGGCGCTGATTTCGCAGGTAATTACACCGCCCTCATGCTTCGGTATCGGATTTGCTTTTCCGGTATGGCATGGAGGGTTTAGACATGTCGGTCAATGGAATGGCGATCAACGATCCGGTCAAGGGCGCCGCCCCCCCCGCGTGGCAGCCCCGCGGTGTTGGACGCCCCTCGACGGTGGCCCCGTTTGCTCCGCAAATCGAGGTGTGGCTGCGCCAGGAGCCCGCGCTTTCGGGCGCGGAGATTCTCAGACGTGCACGCGAGGTCGGCTATCGCGGCGGCAAGAGCGCGCTCTACGAGCTCGTTCGTCGGCTCCGCGTCCCGGCCTCATCGGTCTCCGGCAACGGCAGTCACTCGTAGCCCGTCGCGCGATGGCGCAATGCCGAGCGCCGAGCACGCTCGGTGGCGCGTCGTGAGCGGACGGTCTACGGGTCCTCTGCCGCGCCGGTAATGCCGGATTCCGCCACTCGTTCGTAGCCTCCAGAAGCCCCGGCCCCGCCGCATCGAACGGTCTAGGGCGCCAGTCGCTTGTAGAAGAGCAGCTCGCGATAGCCCTGCGGGAGATTGTCGATGTACCCCGACGGGGTGAAGCCGAGCGCCGTGTGCATCTGGATCGCCTTCGCGTTCGTCTCCTCCGTCGACGAGAAGACCCGCGGCCCCGGCGACATGTCCTCGACCATCTTGAACAGCGCGCGCGCCACACCACGCCGGCGGAAATCCTTGTGGACGGAGACTAGCGAGACGAACGTGCACTGGAACCAGTCCGTGCGGTAGGCGATGAACCCGACGACCGCACCGGCTTCCTCGGCCACGGTCACGTGGTGGCGCTCGGTGTGGGAGCGCACGAAGGGTCCGGCGCGCTCGGGCCCGATGACGTCGGCAGCGAGCGTCAGCACGGCTGGCAGATCCGCCGGCTCCACGCGGTGGAGGTTCATGCCGCTCGCCCAGCTCTCTCAGTAGGTGCCCGGCCGGATCTGCTTGTAGAGCCCCTTGAGGGCATCCGCCGAAAAGGTCGGCGACTGGCACAGCGAGATGATCTTGCGCTCGTCGGCCTCGACCTTCGCGACCGCCTCCGGGATGCGGGGGGCGATCTCGGCGGGAATGGTCACGGCGCCGTGCTGGTCGGCGTGCACCAGGTCGCCCGGCTTCACCCAGAGCCCGCCGACCTTGATCGGCAAGCCGAAGTCCACCATGTGCACGTAGGCGTGCGAAACCGAGATGTGCGCGGCGGCGAACTGGAAGCCGAGCGCCCGTACCTCGTCGAGATCGCGCACCGAGCCGTCGGTGATGACGCCAGGGCAGCCGAGCGCCCGGTGGATGTTGGCCTGCACCTCGCCCCACTGGGCGCCCTGGCCTCGTGGCTCGTCGAGGTCGTGGACCATGATCACCCGAGGCGCCGGGATCGAGAGCACGTAGTCCCACCACCCGAACGTCGACGCGCGATGGCCCTCGAGGGGCTGGGGCTCGGCGCGGATCACCGCCGTGACGGCGTACCCGACGAGCGGCCCGAGCTCGGGGAAGAGGGTCCGGATCTCGGAAGACATGTTGCCCTGGTTCCGAGGCCGGACGTTGAACGTCTCGATCGCGTTCGCCACGCTGGGGCTGGAGATCTTCTTGAGGGCGTCGATCATCAGATGGTGTCCTTTCGGCGCTGGATCAGCATGGACTTGAGCATCTCGACGGTTTGCTGGACGGACTCGAGGTTCGGGTTCACGCGGAGCGCCTGCTGGAGGTAGTCGAGAGCCTTGGCCGGCCGGTCGAGCTGGAGATAGATCATCCCGTAGCCGCTCAGCGCGCCAAAGTGATACGGATTGCGCTTCATCACCTCGTCGCAGTCGGCGAGCGACTTCTCGTATTCGCCCACGAGGTAGTAGACGGTCGCGCGCTTGTTCCACCCCTCCGCGAACTCCGGGCGGCGGCGGATCACCTCCGTGAACGTCTCCACCGCGGCCTCGCCGAGGCGCGCGTCCATCTGCTCGACGCCGACGGCGAAGAGCTGGTCGACGGCATCGTCGCCCGAGCGGCTCCAGACCCGCCACATCGTGTTCTCCGCGAACGCGCGGACGAGCGGATCGACGTCACGCAGCGCCTGGCTGAGCTGCGGCATGTCGGTCATGAGGCCCCGCTCGCCGAGGGCGAGCACGCCGCGGCGGCGAGTCTCGACGTCGCGGGTGTCGGCGATCGCGGCGAGCGCCTGCTCGCGCGTCAGGTCCGCCGCGATCGCCGGTCCGCCCGGCGACAGCGCGGCGCCGGCCAAGGCCAGCACGAGCCACCAGCGGCCCGTCACGGGCTGTAGGCCTCGTTCACGTCGGTGCGGGCAAAGCCGGGCTCTGTGGCGCCGCCCGGGAGATAGATCTTCCCGCCGACCGCGACGGCGCCGATCCCATGCCGGGGCGTGCGCATCGGATCCTTGCCGATCCAACGGTTGCCGGCGACCTCGTACATCTCGGTCGCGCTGAAGATGCGTAGCGGGGCCTCACCGCCAAAGACGAAGACGGCGTCGCCCAGCACGGCCGCGGCGAGCCCGCCGCGGCCGACGGGCAAGGGCGTTCCGGTCGACCACGCGTCGGTCGCCGGATCGAAGATCTCGACGGTCGGGTACTGCGTTCCCATGAACGACGTCCGCCCGCCGATCGCCCAGAGCCGCCCCTGGAAGGCCACGGCCGTCAGGTGGTCGCGGGCGGTCGGCATCGGCGGGGCCTCGCTCCAGCGGTCGGCCGCCGGATCGTACACCTCGTGAGCGTTCGTCGCGCCCTCGCTGCTGCCTCCGACGACGTGGAGCCGTCCGCCGAGCGCGACCATCGCGAGCCCGCCGCGCGCCATGCGGAGCGGCGCGCGGGTCGCCCACGAGCTCCGCGCGTCGTCGTACTCGTAGACCGTCCGCTGCACCGTCCAGCTCACGCGGCCGCCGGTGTAGCCGCCCGCCACGTAGAGCCGGCCACCCACGACCGCCGCGGCGGCGTGATGCGTCGCCGCCGGCAGCGGCGCGCGCGACTCCCACCGATCGGTCGCCGGATCGTAGACCTCGACGGTGGCGACGGGCTCGGCGGAGTCGCCCAGCCCGCCGATCACGAAGATGCGACCGTTGAGCTCGGCGACGGCGACCTCCTGGCGCGCCGTGGGCATCGGCGCGTGGGCGGTCCACTGGCCGGGGCTCTTGATGTCGATCGGCGCGGGGGAGTCGGTGGTCTTGCCGATGCACCCGGCCAGCAAGAGTCCGGCGACGGCGAGCCCCGCGAGCCGGCGGATCACGAGGTCACCAGATTTCGCAGGCCGTTCTCGTCGAGGATCGGGATCCCCAGCCGCCGGGCGTCGTCCGCCTTGCTCCCGGGTGACTCGCCCACGACGACGTAGTCGGTCTTCTTCGACACCGAGGTAGCGACTCGCCCGCCGTACCGCTCGATCAGCTCGCGGGCCGCCTCGCGCGAGAGCTGCGGCAGGGTGCCCGTCACGACGAACGTCTTGCCGGCAAGCGGGGTCGGACCCGCGGGCGCGATGGGGGAGCTCGTGACCACGCCCGCCGCCTTCAGCTTCTTTATCAGTTCAGTGGTGCTAGGCTCTCGAAAGAACGCGACGATCGCTCGCGCGATCTCGTCGCCGATGCCGTGCACCTCGGCGAGCTCGGCCTCCGACTTCGCGGCGATGACGTCGAGGCTGCCGAAGCGGGTCGCCAGGAGCTGCGCCACGCGCTCGCCGACCAGCCGGATGCCGAGCGCGTTGAGCAGTCGGGCCAGGCCTCGGTCGCGGGAGGTCGCGATCGCTCGGATGAGGTTCTCGGCCGACTTGTCGGCGAACCGATCGAGCTCCGCGACGTTCTCGGCGGTCAGGTGATAGAGGTCGGCGAAGTCCTTGACCGCTCCCGTGTCGACGAGCTGCTCGATCGTGCTGTCCCCCAGGTGCTCGATGTCCATCGCCCGCCGCGATCCGAAGTGGCGCAACCGCTCCTTGAACTGCGCCGGGCAGGCGGTGTTGGTGCAGCGCCAGTACGCCTCGCCCTCCAGACGCTCGGCCCGGCTCCCACACGCCGGGCACGTGGACGGGAAGCTGAACGCCCGGCTCTCGTCCGGCCGCTTGGCGAGCACGACCTGAACCACGTACGGGATCACGTCCCCGGCGCGCTCGATCAGGACCGTGTCGCCCACGCGGAGGTCCTTGCGACGGATCTCGTCCTCGTTGTGGAGGCTGACGTTTCTGATCGTCACCCCGGCCAGCTCGACGGGCGTGAGCTTGGCGGTCGGCGTGAGCGCGCCCGTCTTGCCCACGTTGACCTCGATCGCCTCGATCACCGTCGTGGCCTGGCGCGCCGCGAACTTGAACGCGATCGCCCAGCGCGGGTGGTGGGTCGTCGAACCGAGCCGACGCTGCTGCTCGAGGGAATCGACCTTGACCACGACGCCGTCGGCGTCGTACCCGAGGGTGTCGCGGTGGCGCTCGAGCTGCTCGCAGGCGGCGAGGACCGCGTCGAGGTTCGGGCAGCGCTGGGCGCGCGGGTTGGTCTTGAACGCCGCGGCGCCGAGCGCCTCCAGCGCTTCCCAGTGCGAGGCGAAACCGAGCGCGTCGGCGCGGCTCACGTGGTAGAGGAACATGTCGAGCGGCCGGCGCGCCGTGACCGCCGGATCTTTCTGGCGGACCGCGCCCGCGGCCGCGTTGCGCGGGTTCGCGAACGTCGGCGTCCCCGCCTCCTCCGACGAGCGATTCAGCTTCGCGAACTCCTCGCGCGGCATGAAGACCTCGCCGCGCACCTCCAGGAGCTCGGCCGACGCCAGCGGGCCGGGCCTGAGCACCTTCGGGATGGAGCGGATCGTCTTGAGGTTGGCGGTGATGTCCTCGCCGATCCGGCCGTCGCCGCGGGTCGCGCCGCGGACGAAGCGCCCTCGCTCGTACACGAGGGCGACGCCGAGACCGTCGATCTTCGGCTCGCAGACGTACTGGAACTTCGCGCCCGGGAAGGCGCGGCCCAGGCGCGTCTCGAACTCCCGGAGATCGTCGGGCGTGGTGGCGTTGTCGAGCGAGAGCATCGCCACGTGGTGCTCGACCGGCTTGAAGAGGTCGGTGGGCGTGCCGCCGATGCGCTGGGTCGGGCTGTCGCCGGTGACGAGATCGGGCCACTCCGCCTCGAGGGTGCGAAGCTCGCGCATGAGCGCGTCGTACTGGGCGTCGGAGACTTCCGGGCGGGACTCGACGTAATACAGATAGTCGTGATGCCTGATCTGCTCGCGTAACTCCATGATCCGCTGCGCCGCGTCCGCGCGCGTCATGAACGGAAGCATAGCATCTCGTTGCGCCGGGTTCTGGTCGGGGGGCGGGCTCGGTGGGCGAGCACAGCATCGCGTGGTCGCGAGGGCGGGGGCGGCGTCGTCGAGGCTCGCCGGGATCTTGGCGAGGCTCGCCTCGAGCGTCTGCAAGCTCACGGACAGGAAGCGCACGACGTAGGCGAAGAGCAGCGCCACCACCGATCCCGTCACCATCAGCTCG
>Ga0209161_10003272_pt1 | contig 13115 bp, 10 predicted proteins | sample GraSoiAngelo_155_FD_186169 | JGI IMG/M metagenome (GOLD analysis project Ga0209161, IMG submission 186169) | Grasslands soil microbial communities from the Angelo Coastal Reserve, California, USA - 14_1009_13_30cm (SPAdes) (version 2) | ecosystem: Environmental > Terrestrial > Soil > Grasslands...
TTCGTGGTTGATGTCCCTGTGGTGCGCAGGGCCGGCAGCACCACCTTCTCACCCTCACTGAGCCCGGCTTTGATCTCGGTGTAGCTATCGCCGACGATGCCGGTGAGGACCTCAGTCGATACTTGCTGGCCGTTGGCCAGCACGTTGACGGTGGTGGTCCCGCCCTGGGTCTGGACCGCGGCATTGGGGACGCGGATCGCATTGTCCGCCTGGGCCACGGTGACCGCGGCATTGGCCGTCATGCCTTCGCGCAGCCGGGGGTCGGTCCGGTTGAGCACGAAGCTGACGTAGTAGTCGACAACATTCGACACCACGGTTGCACTCGGGCTGAGGCTCAGCACGTGGCCGGAGATGGTCAGGTTGGGTATCGCGTCGAAGGTCAGTGCGGCCGTCTGGTTGGCGGCGAGCCGTGCGGCATCCGTCTCAGGAAACGCCATCACCGCGACGTAGCTGCTGGTGTCATCGATGACCATGAATCCCGACGACCCGCCAGAGCCGGTGGCGCTGCTCGAGGCCGGTTGCGGCGCGAGCGACCCTGGAGCCTGCGCCGTAGCGCCGGATCCGCCGCCCGCCACCGACTCGCCGGAAACCCCACTCAGGCTGATCACCACGCCGGAGGTCGGCGCGGTCAGCGTGGTCTGGTTGAGGGCGAGCTGGGCCGCCTGGACCTGGGCCTGGGCGGAAGCAACCTGCGCCTGGGCCGAGGCCAGCGCGTTCGGCTTGACCTGGGTCTGCACCGCCAGGTTGTCGCGCGATGAAGTGACCTGCTGGGATGACGAGTTGATCCGTGACTGGCCGCTGATCGCATCCATATGTTGTTTGCTTTGGTCGTTGGCGAGCAGGGTCTTGTCCTGCGTACAGGCGATCGAGCCCGGATCGATCCCGCAGTCGGTGTTGACCTTCGCCTGGTCGTTGGCGACGGTCGTGGCGTCGGCCTGGTTGGTGGCGTTCACGGAGGCCACCGTGTCGTTGTAGTTCTGCTGGGCGGCCGATACCTGATGCTGCAACTGGGCCACCTGCGCCGAGGTCAGCGGAGTTTGCGTTGCCTTGAGATTGGCTTGCGCCGAGGCGAGGGACGCCTGCGCCTGGCTCAGGGCGGCCTGCTGCGTGGTCGAGTCCAGGCGCGCGAGAACCTGGCCCGTTTTCACCGTGTCGCCCACCCGTATGTCGACCTCGCTCAAAATACCGCCGACTCTGAAGTTCACGTTCATCCGTCCTGCAGGCACCAGCGAGCCGGTGCCGCTCACCACCGAAGTCACCGTGCCGCGATCCGCGCTCGCCGTCCGAATCGTGGCGGCCGCCGGCTTCGCCAGGACCGTGTCGCGAGCGATCAACCCGACGAGCAACACGGCGACGAGACCTAGACCGGCGAGCCAGGCGCGCGTGCCGGTGAGCCAGGCACGCCGGCGCAGTTGGGGAAGCGGCTTCAGCGTCGGCGCCTGTCGCATCACGGCGTCGCCGACGGCTGGGCCTGGAAATTGCCCAGTGTGATTCCCACAGAAATATGCCGGCCGTTGCGCGTCACCGCCAGGGTGACGCGGTCGCCCACCTTTTTGGTATCGAGGTACTGTGTGAGCTGGTCGATCGTCGTGATCGCGTGACCGTCGATCGCGGTGATCACATCATCGTTCGCCGAGGGCTGCCCATCGGCCTGCAGCCCGGCTTTTGCGGAGGGCCCGTTCGGCACCACCGCGACGATCAGCACGCCCGATTTCTCGCTGAGTCCGAGCTGGCTGGCCGTGGTCGCCGTGAGGGTCTGGCCGCTGATGCCGAGCCACGGGTGCTCGATGGCAATCCCCTTCTCAAGCGATTGCAGCATCGTCTCGGCGCGGTTGATGGGAATCGCGAAACCGACGCCGACGTTGCCTTCGACCGGGCTCTGGATCGAATCGTTGATACCGATCAACTGGCCCTGCCCGTCGAGCAGCGCGCCGCCGGAGTTACCCGGGTTGATGGGCGCGTCGGTCTGGATCATGCCGGTCAGCGCCCGGTTGTTGGGAGCTGTGGTGCTGCGGTTCAAGCCGGAGATGATGCCGGCGGTGAACGAGCCGGCCAGGCCGAACGGCGCGCCAATGGCAAGCGCCGTGTCCCCTACCTGCAGGGTGTCCGAATTCCCGACGGCAAGGGGATGGAGTTGGTCCGAAGATACCGAGACTTTCACCACGGCCAGGTCTGCGCTCTGGTCCACGCCCTTGACCTGACCGGTGGCCGAGTGCCCGTCGCTGAACATGACCTGGATCTGCGTGGCTCCCGACACCACGTGGGCGTTGGTCAGGATGTCCCCTTGCTTGTCGACCACGATCCCCGAGCCCTCGGCCTGGCTGAACGAGCGGGCGCCTCCGCGCGCGATGGCTGTGGAGATCATGACCACGCCGGGGGCGGTCTGCTGGTAGATCGCCGCAAAGGACCCTGGCGCGGGAGCCGGGGCGGCGACGCCGGCGCCAACCGTCGATGCCGTCGTCGTCGCTGCCGTCTTGTGCTGACTGGCTAGCGCCGCACCGATGGCACCGCCGCCGACGCTGCCGGCGACCAGCCCGGCGGCGAGCATGGCCACGGCCATGCTGCGCGCCGGACGGTGGGGAAAGGAGGGAGCCGGTTGAGCCGATGTCGGCTGGGGAGCCGGTGAGGGTGGTTCAGGCGCAATGGGGGTGTCGATGAAGTCCGGGCTGAAGGGATCCTGCATAGCGCGAGCTCAATGCTGCGCCGGGCCGATGAGCCGTCTGTGAGCGGTGCCTAAGAGGTCGCTAAGACTTTGAACGGGCCTCCGGCCCACGCGAGCCCGCTTTAGTGCGATGCGAGCGTTTGAGGCGTTGGCAGCTCGACCGTAAAGGCGGCGCCCCCCTGCGGGTTGTTTGCCGCGAACACCCGCCCGCCGTGCTCCTGGGCGATCCAGCGGGCGATCGCCAGGCCGAGGCCGGTTCCTTCTCCGGAACGGGCGGCATCGGACTGGTAGAAGCGCTCGAAGATGCGCTCGAGATCCTGCCGCGGGATTCCGGGTCCGTCGTCGGTGACCACCAGCCTCGCCGACTGGGACCCCGGCATCAGCCGTACCTGGATGTGCCCGTCCGGATTCGTGTGGTTCATGGCGTTGTCGATCAGGATCCAGAGCAATTGCCGGATCGCATCCGCGTTTCCGTAAACCGGCGCGGGCGCCCCGTCGAGCACTTCGATTTGCCGGAGAGGTCGCAACGTTTGCGCCTGGCGCGAGACGTCCTGCACGATGGGCAGCAGATCGATCGGCGCTTTTTCCAGGTGGTAGCCGGCATCCGCGCGCGCCAGCGTCAAGAGGTCCTGCACCATTCGGCTCATGCGCTCGCTCTCGCCGGCGATGTCGTTCAGCGCGGCAATCCGGTCTTCGCCGCTGACATCCTCGCGCTTGAGCAGGAGCCCGACATTGCCGCGAATGGTCGTCAGGGGCGTCCGCAACTCGTGCGATGCGTCGGCGACGAACCGCCGCTGCGCGAGCAACGCGGATCGCAGCCGCTGGTAGGCGTCTTCGAGCTGTCGGAGCATCTGATTGAAACTCCGTTGCAATCGGCCAACTTCGTCGTTCGGTCCACTCTCAGGGAGTCGCCGACTCAGGTCTTGCGTGCGGCCGATGTCTTCAGCTGTCGTGGCCATGGAGTCGAGTGGTCGCAGCGCGCGGCCGGCGACCAACCAGCTGGCGGCTCCCGCACCGAGCAGGCTCAAAAACACTCCGGCAATCAGGAACAAGCGAAGGGCGTCGAGCTGCGCCTGAATCCCAAACAGCGGTTGGCCATAGAGCACGTAGCCGCTGACCCCCAGATCAGGGCGATTCCACGCACGAACGTATGCGCGGACGAGCGGCCCTCCACTGGGCTGCACGTTCCTGAAGACGCCTCGATCGGCGGGAACCGATTCGAGGGCACCTGACGGCATCTGTGGGAAAACGCCGTCAATCACCGCGCTCGAAATGTAGGGCGTGCCCTGCGAATCGAACAGTTCGTAAAAGGGTTCCGAGCTGTTGTTCAAGTCCGGCGGAAAGAAATTTCGGCCGGGTAGGACCCGCCCGCCCGACGCCAGAACGGTCCAGGCACGATCGCCTCCTCGCTGGAGGACGCCGTCCTGCTGCGTGACCAAACTCCGCTGCACCACCACGTAAACCAGGCCGCTGAAGATCACAACCGTCACCGCGACGACCACCGCACCAAACAGCGCGATCCGACCGCGGATCGGGAGGCGCCGGCGAAGAGCCGTCTGGAGGTCGAGCCATCGCCAGACGTGAATCAGGGAACGGCGAATTGGGGTCAGGCGTTCAGCGACCCGGACGCGATCACCGATAGATGGTTCATTCCTCCTTAAGGATGTACCCAACCCCGCGCACCGTTTGCAGCAGCCGCGGCCGGCCGCCTTGCTCCAGCTTCTGCCGCAGGTAGCCGACATAGACGTCGACCACGTTACTGCTGGCGCCGAAGTCGAAACCCCAGACCGCGTCCAGTAGCTGTTCGCGCCGCAGAACCTGGCCCGGGTTGCGCATGAAATGCTGAAGAAGGTCGAACTCCTTCGCGGTGGTGGTGATCGGCTGGTCGGCGCGCCTGACCTCGCGAGTGGCGAGATCCATCACGACGTCTGCATAGCGAAGGGTGCGGCGGGCCCGGGGCGCCCGCCGGCGAAGCAGCGCCCGGACGCGCGCCAGGAGCTCCTCATAGGCGAAGGGCTTTACCAGGTAGTCGTCGGCGCCGCTGTCCAAGCCCTTGACCCGGTCGGCCATCCCGTCCCGTGCCGTGAGCAGCAGAATCGGAACGTCCCCCTCGGCACGGAGTCGGCGGGTGACCTCGAGCCCGTCGATGCCGGGCATCATGATGTCGAGGATTGCCAGGTCGGGCATGCGATCGCGTGCCCGAGCGAGCGCGATGTGGCCGTCGGGCGCCACCTCGACCTGGTACCCCTCGTAGATCAGGGCCCGGCGAAGCGCGGCGGCAATCTTCGCATCATCGTCGACCACGAGCACGTGCGGTTGTTCGGACACTCGCCACCATCAAAGCACGTCGGGATGAGAAGAGACTAAGAACTTCGACTTCGGCCTGGCGCCACCGGTTAGCGCTCGATCACCCCGCAACCATGGTGCCGAACAGGGCAATCGCCGCCAGCGTCATCAGGCCGGCGGCGATCCCCGTCAATGCCAGGCTGAGCCTGCCGCTGGCGTGGCGCTTCATGATCCGGTGATCGGCGCCCAGCAGGATGATCAGGATGAGCAGCGGCGGGGCCACGATGCCGTTGATCACCGCGGTGACGAAGAGGGCGCGAATCGGGTCGAGGTGCATGAAGTTCATGGCCACGCCCGCGATCGTGGCCGCCGCCAGCATGATGTAGAAGGTGGGGCGGTAGCGTGGCTTGCTCGCCAGGTCGCCGCGCAGACCGAGGAATTCCTTGAGCGCGTAACTTGCGGAAGCCGCGAGGATCGGCACAGCCAGAAGACCGCTGCCGATTATCCCCAGCGCGAATAGCACGAACGCGAATGGACCGGCGAGTGGAGCCAATGCGGCCGCTGCCTGGCTGGCCGTCTCGACATTGGTCTTGCCATGGGCGTGAAGGACCGCGGCCGAGGTCAGGATGATGAAGAACATGACAAGGTTGGAGAAGGCCATCCCGATGAAAATATCGAGGCGCGCGGCGTGCAACTCCTTGAGCCGAAGCCCACGCCGGCCCGTCAATGGCCTGGTCGCGCCGGCGGCTTTCAATTCATCCACTTCCGAAGACGCTTGCCAGAAGAAGAGATAAGGGGAGATCGTCGTCCCCAACACCGCGACGAGCGCCATGATGAAGTCCTTCGACAGCTCCACGTGTGGAACGAAGGTCGCCTTCACCAGGGTCGCCAGCGGCGGATGCGTAAGGAATGCGGTAACGACATACGTAAACAGCGCCAGCGTCAACCACTTGAAGATCTTGAAGATGGTCGCGTAGCTGACGAGGAACTGCAGACTCAGGATCAGCGCGGCGACGGGAATGATGAGCCAGATCGTCTTGACCAGCCCGCCGGAAAGCAGCTCGCCGGCGGCCGCCACGGCGCCGAGGTCGGCGCCAACGTTGAAGGTGTTGGCGGCCAGCAAACCGGCAATGGCGAGGCCGACCAGCCAGCCTGGGAACTTGCGCCGCAGGCTGATGCCCAGGCCGACGCCGGTTTGCAACGCGATTCGCGAGCACAACTCCTGGACCGCGCTCATGAGTGGAAACGTCAAGAGGGCCGTCCAGAGGAGCCCATAGCCGAAGTGGCTGCCGACCTGCGTGTAGGTGCCGATGCCGCTCGGATCGTCATCGCTCGCCCCGGTGATCAAGCCGGGTCCCAGTAGCTGGAGCCACCCGATGGGACCCTTGCGGCGCGCCTCGTCGAGCGTCGTCCGTCCGGCATCGGGCGTCCCCCCGGCGGCAAGGCCAGACGTCGTGCTGTCCTGTTTGGCCAGCTCCTCTCTAGAGGGTTCTGGGATTGGCCTGACCCGGGCCCGTAGTGGGTCCTGGATGTCGCTCGTGGGGCGCCGCTGCTGCCGAGCAGCTTTCCTGCTGAACACCTGGTTCCATATTACGATAGTGTGACAGCGGCGCTATAAGGACCGAAGTCGCGGCGCACGACTCGCCATACTGGAGGTCGCTGGTAACCATGCGGGGGTGGGCACCGTTGTAACAACCGGCCGCAGGGTCTGGCCAGCTGATACCGTCACTGCTAGGATGAGACCAAAATGTCACAGGGAGTAATCAAAATTGCGCTGGCGATGGCATTCGCCGCGCTCCTCCCCTCGTGCTTTGGTGCTCAGGTGAATACGCGCCCGATTGGGCCGGTGGCACTCGCCTACAACTTCCCCAAGGTCTCGCCCACCCCCGAACCGCAGCCTTCGGTCACGGTCGGCCAGGTCTCGACCAGCCAGGGAGCGGTGGAAGTTCGCGGCTACCACGAGCCGGGTGACTGGGCCCACCGGAACTACTGCGGAGCAGGCGCCACCCAGGTCCTCCTCTCGGCCTGGATGTCCGAAGTGCCGGACATCGAAACCGTCGCCCGCGCGTCAAAGCTGAATCCCAACCGCGGTGAGTACGGCGCCGACGCGACGAACGGCATCAACCAGTTTCTCAACCCGATGGTGCTCCCCGTCCTTGGGCAGCCCCGCTACCAGGCCGCGCACGTCACGACGCTCGACGAGGTGCAGGCCCGGATCGTGCAGGACATCCTCGACCAGCAGGCGATCGTGAGCTTCGGCCATGGTGTGCCCGTCATGCTGCAAACCATGACGAAGACGATGCCGGGTTGGAACCACTGGAACGCCACCCACATGATCACGGTCTTTGCCTTCGACTTCAGCCACAACGACCCCGCGCTCGACACCATCACCTATGCCGAGACGCCCTCGCCGCTGGCGGGATATCGTGGACCGGACTTTCAGACGATTTCGGTGAAGGCGCTCTGGGTGGCGATGCAGGCCTACCTGCGCGAATTCCCCCAGGACCCGATGAACGTCATCAGCTGACCACTCGGCCGGCGGCCCGCCGCCTTGTTCTGTCCATAATTGAGCCATGGCGCAGCCAGCCGACCGTCTTGGGGATGCGGTTTCGATGGAGGCGCTGGTCCGGCATCAGCTGATCCTGCTCGGCGAAGATCCCTCGCGGGAAGGCCTGCGCGACACGCCGGAACGAGTCAAGGTGAGCCTCGAGTTCCTCACCCGCGGCTATCGCATGACCGTGGACGACGTCTTCGGGGATGCCACCTTTACGGAGACCTACAAGGACATGGTCGTGGTGAAGGACATCGAGATGTACTCGCTCTGCGAGCATCACCTGCTGCCGTTTTTCGGCCGGGTGCACATCGGCTACATCCCTAGCGGCCGGCTGGTGGGTCTCAGCAAGATGCCGCGCCTGGTGGAGCTCTACAGCCGACGCCTGCAGGTGCAAGAGCGGATGACGCGTCAGATCGCCGAGTGCCTCCAGAAATACCTCCAGCCGGTCGGCGTCGCCGTCGTGGTCGAGGCCGATCACCTCTGCATGAAGATGCGCGGGGTCGAAAAGCAAAACAGTCGGGTTTTCACCAGCTGTGTGTTGGGCATCTTTCAGGCCGATCCCAAGACCCGCGCCGAGTTCATGGGACTCATCAAGGGCGTCCCCAACATCTAAAGGGACAGCGCTGAATGCCGGCGAGCGGGCAGCTGTTCGTCGGAACATCGGGTTTCTCCTACACCGGGTGGCGCGGCAGCTTCTACCCGAAGGGCCTCAAGGCCACGGACATGCTCGGCTACTACGCCGGTCGGTTGAGGACGGTGGAGGTCAATACCACGTTCTATCGGACCCAGCCCGAAGACGTCGTTGCCGGTTGGGTGGCCGCGGTTCCGCCGGACTTTCGATTCGCCGTCAAGGCGCACCGGCGCATCACGCACAACCGGCGCATGCCCAACCTGGAGGAAGCGGTCCGCGTGCTGGCGCTCGAGGCTGCCGGCTTCGGTGAGCGGCTGGGTCCGCTGCTCTTCCAGTTTCCGCCAACCGCGCCATTCGACGAAAGCCGGCTTCCGCGGATCGTCCCGCTGCTGCCCGGCGGGTGGCGGGTGGCGTTCCAGTTTCGCCACCGATCCTGGCACACGCCCGAGGTCGCCAACCTGATCGAGCGGATGGGCGCAGCTCTGGTCCATGGCGATGGCGAGGCGGAGCCTGGTCCGCTTGGCCGCGGCGCCTTCATCTACCTGCGGTTGCGACGGGAGACGTACTCGCCGCAGCGGCTAACCGCGTGGAGCCGGCGAATCACGGGCTACCTGGAGGGCGGCCGAGACGTCTACGTCTATTTCAAGCATGAACGGCTTGGCCCCCTCTATGCGGAGCGGCTGGCCGTGCAGGTCCGAACATCTTTTCGAGCTCCTACCCAACCGGCGGTATAATCCGGGCAACTCAGCAAAGGAGGCATCAGCATGGCCCGGTCGATGTGGCGGGGCGCGATCAGTTTCGGGATGGTGGCCATCCCGATCCGCATGTACCTCGCCACCGAGGCACATAGCGCGGTCTCGTTCCGGCAGCTCTGCCCCCATTGCGACCACGTGGTGGCCTTCAATGAGGTACTGAAGGGATACGAGGTCGGAAAGAACCAGTTCGTCATCATCGCCGAAGAAGACCTCGATAAGTTGCCGCTGAAGACCACCAAGACGATCGACATCGTGGAGTTCGTCGAGCGCAACGAGGTTCCGCTCGGTTTGTACGTCAAGAGCGCGTATTACCTGGAGCCGGAGGACGTCGGGGTCAAACCGTTCTTCCTCTTGAAGCGGGCGCTGGAAGATACCAATAAGGTAGCCGTCGCGAAGATCGCCCTGCGCGATCGTGAGCATCTGTCCCTGATCCAGGTCGAAGGCAGCACGTTACTCTGCAACACCCTCAACTGGCCCGACGAGATCCGCTCGACCGAGGAGCTCAATCTGCCGCAGAACGTCAAGATCAGTGACAAGGAAGTCGCGATGGCGACCTCCCTGATCGACAACCTGACCGACAGCTTTCAGCCAGAGCGTTACACCGACGACTACAAGGCGGCGTTCCAGCAGATCGTCGACCAGAAGATGAAGGGGCTGCAGGTGATGACGCCGGCTGCCGCCCCCGAACCCCGCGTCATGGACCTGATGGCCGCGCTGAAGGCATCGGTCGAGGCAACCAAGCAAGGCAAGAAGCCGGCCGCCCGGCCGGCACCATCGAAAGCCGCAAAGGTCAAGGTGGCCGCCAAAACCTCGGCGGCCCGCCCCGCGGCCCGGCGTCGCACGGCATAGCATCTCGTAGTACATTCCGGCTAGCATGCCGTCTCGTCCGCAAACGGTTGAGCTCGACCTGCCCTTCGAGCGGGCCCTGCCCGACCGCCTGCGGCCGATGCTTCCCATGGCCGCGGCCGCACCATTCGATTCGGCGGACTATGCCTTCGACGTCGCCTGGGACGGTGTGCGCGCGCTGGCGTCCGTCGACCGTGGCCGGGTCGGCATCTGGGGCCGAACCCTGCTGGACCTGACCGGACGATACCCCGAGGTGCAGGTGCTGGCCGACCTGCTTCCCCCGGAAACCATTGTTGACGGCGAACTGATTGTGACCGATCCGGAGGGTCGACCGGATTCGGTTGCGCTGGCGAGACGCCAGCAGGCAGCACGCCCCGAGGCGGTGGCCCGCGTGGCAGCCGCCCATCCGGTCACGTACGTCGTCCACGACCTCCTTTACCTGCGCGGCCGGTCCTGGCTGAAAGAGCCGCTCGTACGCCGGCGCCCCCGCCTGAACGATCTGCTTCAGTCTTCTGGGCGAATCTATGTGGTGGAACCGGTCGCCGACGATGGGCTGGCATTTTTCGACGCGGCGCGAGAGAAGGGCCTTGAAGGGGTGATCGCCAAACGGTTCGACAGTCCCTACCGGGCGGGCCAGCGCCACCCGGACTGGTTGCTGATCGAGGCGGTCCGCCACCAGGATTTCGTTGTCATCGGTTTCATTCCTGAGGCCGGCGATCGCCTGCTCGAGGCGTTGATCGTGGCGACCTACGACGGGCGAACCCTCCACCCAGCTGGTCGGGTGGTGGGCGGCTTCGACAATGCCACCTCTTCAGCCCTGCGCAAGGCGCTGGACGGTCTGGCCGGTGGGAGCGCCCCGGACGATCCACGGTGGATGGACGACCGGATCTGCTGGGTCCAGCCCAAAATCGTGGTCGCTGTGAAATTCAGTGAGTGGGATCTCAAGGGACAGTTACGCTTTCCGATCTTCAGCGGGCTTCGGCCCGAAGTCGCGCCCGAGGAATGCGCACGCACAACGATGGTCGAGCCCCCGCTGCGGTCGAGACCGCGGCTCGTCGAGATTCAGCTTCCGCGCCTCCCGTTCTAGCCAGCCCGTAAAGTAGGGACGTGTCGATCGCGGACAAGGTGGAGGTGCGCCTGCGCGTCAATGGCGAAGACACCGCGATCATGGTGCTGCCCTATAAGACCCTGCTCGAGGTCCTTCGCGAAGATCTGGGTCTGACCGGCACCAAGCACGGGTGCGAGCTGGGCGAGTGCTCGACCTGCGGCGTGCTGGTCGACGGGAAACCGTTCCTATCGTGCCTGGCCATGCCGCTCGATCTGGAAGGCCGCGAGGTCACGACCATCGAAGGAATGGCGCGAGGCCGCGAACCGCATCCGCTTCAGGTCGCCTTCGCCGAGCTCGGTGCCGCCCAGTGCGGCTACTGCACGCCGGCCATGCTGCTGACCGCCAAGGCGCTCCTCGACCGTGAGCCCCGACCCTCGCGGGAGATGATCAAGCAGGCGCTTTCCGGCGTCCTCTGCCGCTGCACCGGGTACCTCAAGATCTTCGAGGCGGTCGAGCTGGCGGCGTCGAGGGGCAGCGATGGCTGAGGCATTTTCCGTCGTAGGCAAGTCGCTGACCAAACCCGACGCCTACGCCAAAGTCAGCGGCCAGACAAAGTTCGCCGACGACCTGTCCCTGCCGCGAATGCTGTTCGGCCGGATCCTGCGTAGTCCGTATCCCCACGCCCGTGTTTTGCGCGTCGATACAAGCGCAGCGCGAGAACTTCCCGGAGTGCTGGCCGTCCTCACCGGAGATGACCTGCCGGTAAAGTTCGGTATCCTCCCGGTCAGCCAGGACGAGGAGGCGCTCGCCCGCGAGAAAGTTCGGTACGTGGGCGATCCGATCGCGGCCGTGGCCGCCACTGACGAGTGGATCGCCGACGAGGCGCTTGGCTTGATCGACGTGCAGTTTACGGAGCTGCCGCATGCGATGTCGATCCAGGAGGCGCTTGCGGCCCAGGGCGAGCCGATCCACGGCAGCTCGAACGTGCACAAGGCCGTGGCCCTGGAGTTCGGCGACACCGACGCCGCCATGCGCGTCGCTGAGTACGTTCGAGAAGACACGGTGTTCTTCGAAGGCAACACACATCTCCCGATGGAGCAGCACGCCGCGGTCGCCCAGTATGCCGCTGACGGCAAGCTCACGCTCTGGACTTCGTCGCAGACGCCGCACTACGTGCATCGCGCGCTGGGCAAGGTACTCGAGCTGCCGATGAGTCGCATCCGTGTGATCGCCACCCCCAACGGGGGAGGATTCGGCGGGAAGAGCGACATCTTCTCGCACGAGCTCGTCGCCGCCAAGTTCGCCATGGCGACCGGGCGCCCCGTCAAGATCACCCTTACCCGTGAGGAGGTTTTTTACGCCCATCGAGGCCGCCACCCGGTGCTGATGAAGGTCAAGACAGGGTTCACACGCGGCGGTCGGATTACCGCGATGCAATTTCAGAGCTTCCTCGATGGCGGCGGCTACGGCAGCTACGGCGTCGCAAGTACTTACTACACGGGCGCCCTGCAGGCGACCACCTACGCCATCCCCCGATACCGGTTCGAAGCCGTGCGGCTCTTCACCAACAAGCCGCCCTGCGGCCCGAAGCGCGGGCACGGCACACCGCAGCCGCGGTTTGCGCTGGAGATCCATTTCGACAAAGCCGCTGAAGAGCTCGGGGTCGATCCGGTCGAGCTGCGCCGGCGCAACCTGCCGGCACCCGACTCGCGCACCGTCAACTGGCTGCGAATCACGAGCTGCGGGCTTGAGGACTGTATTAATAAGGTTGTCGACGGCTCCGGCTTTCTCCGGCGCCGAACCTCGATGCCGAAGGGGCGTGGCCTCGGCTTTGCCGTCAGTTCCTACCTGAGCGGCGCGGGCACCGCCATCTATTGGAACGACATGCCCCACTCCGAGGTCCAGCTCAAGCTCGACCGAAATGGCGGTGTCCTTCTGCTCTGTGGGGCGATCGACATCGGCCAGGGGTCGGACCACATCCTGGCGGCGATCGTGGCCGAAGTCCTCGGGGTTGCCCTCGACGACATCCAGCTGAGCACGGGAGACACCGACCTCACGCCGATCGATCTCGGCAGCTACTCCTCGCGGGTGACGTTCATGGCCGGCAATGCCGCGAAGGCCGCTGCGGAAAGCGTGCGCGACCGGCTCTTCCGGGCTGTTGCCAGCGCCCTGCATTGCGACGCCGCTGACCTCACGGCGCGCGACCACCGGATCTACCGCAGTGACCGGCCTGCCGATGGGCTGACCTTCGCCCAGGCCGTGCAGCGCGCCGAGGCGCAAGGCGGGGTGGTAACCGGCAGCGGCAGCTATACGCCCCCCAATCTCGCCGGACC
>Ga0209161_10003278_pt1 | contig 13103 bp, 13 predicted proteins | sample GraSoiAngelo_155_FD_186169 | JGI IMG/M metagenome (GOLD analysis project Ga0209161, IMG submission 186169) | Grasslands soil microbial communities from the Angelo Coastal Reserve, California, USA - 14_1009_13_30cm (SPAdes) (version 2) | ecosystem: Environmental > Terrestrial > Soil > Grasslands...
TCGGCGCTCGGATGCTCCGTCCCCGACGCCAGGACCGCGTCGAGCACGAGGGCGAGCTGGCGCGTCTTTCGCCGTCGCGCCTCAGCTTCCATCCCGGACCTCGCGGAGCGCGCGATCGGCAACCGCTGAGTCGGCGAGCTCCGCCGCGATGCTCGCCCGCACGACGTCGGGGAACGACGCCCGGGCGCGATAGTTCGGATGGTCCACCGCGAGCGCGAGCGGTGCCCCCGTCGCCACCCGGGCGCAGAGGTCGGCGTCGAGCGGAAAGCGGACGTACTGCACGCTCGAGACCTTCTCGTCGGTCTGCCGCCCGGCTTCGAACACACCGGCGACGCGCGCATCGCTGCCGACTTCGAGACGGACGTACCCGTCGATGCCGACGAGTCGCTGGAGCTCCTCGCGGACCCGGCGCTCGTCGTCGATCGCGATGAGCAGCGTGCTCGATAGCTCGGACGGCGCGGGCACCAGCGCGTTGTACACGCCGAGCTCCTCACGCATCCCGTCGAGGTCGGTGATGTGCTCGACCCAGAGCACTTCCTGGACCTGATACCAGACCGTCGCGCGGTCCTCGAAGAGGAACGTCATCTGCTCGCCGACGGCGACGCGACGCTGCTGCTTGTGCGCGATGATGCGCCGGCGGATCGCCTCCCGATGGCTCGCATAGCGCTCGCGGCCGAGGATGTCTTCGATGGCGACCGGCCGCATCACCCCGTCCTCGCCAGCGCCCTGCCCTCGTACGCCGCGAGCAGGGCCTCCACGGGATGGTAGACGCGGCGGCCGCGTGCCTGCTCGATCTGCAGCGCCGCCAGCGGACAGTCCGAGACGACCGCGTCGGGGTCGAGCGCGTCGACGTCCCGCAGCAGCGGTCGTGCCACGGCGAGCGAAGCGTCGTAGAACTCGCGCTTGAAGCCCCACGTGCCGTCCATCCCCGTGCAGCGCTCGAGGACCTCGACCGTCGTCCCGGGGACGAGCCGGAGCAAGTCGCGCGCCTTGAACCCGATTTCCTGGACGCGCAGGTGGCACGGCGCATGGTACGCGACCCGGCCGAGGGACGTGGCAAACGACTGCTCGAGCTTGCCCTCGACGTGGAGCTTCACGAGGTACTGGCCGAGGTCGTGGACACGCGCGACGACGCGCTCGGTTTCCGCCCCCGGAAGCAGGCGCGGGTAGTCCTGCTTCAGCATCCGGCTGCAGGTGGGACCGGGCACGACGATGTCGCAGCCCGCGTCGACGGCACGCCCGAGAGTCTCGAGGTTGCGCCGCGCCCGGCGCGTCGCGCCGGCGACGTCGCCGCCGTCGAGCGCCGGCATGCCGCAGCAGACCTGCTCGGGACAGCGGACCTCGACACCGCTCCGCCAGAGCACGCGCACCGCGGCGATGCCGACGTCGGCACCGGTGAACTCGACCGGCGTCGTGTAGAAGAGGGCCACGCGCCCGGAGCGCCCGACACCTGCGGGCGGCGTCTGGCGGCGGAACCAGCGGCTGAAGCGCCGGGTGTAGCGTGGCAGGCGACGCCGGCGGTCGACCCCGAGCGTCTTCTCCATCGCCCAGCGCACGGCGCGATTCTGGTTCACCCAGTTCGAGACCGCCGGGACCGCCGAGCCGATGCGGCCGAGCAGCTCGGCATTCCCGAGCACCCGGTCGCGGAACGCGACGCCTTCACGGTCGGCGCGGGCAACGCGCGCCTGCTGCATGAGCAACGGAAAATCGACGGCCCAGCGGTGCGGCGGGGTGTAGGGGCAGAGCGGATAGCAGAGCTTGCAGCCGAAGCAGAGATCGACCGTTCGACGATCCTCCTCGACGGAGAGCGCGGTGATGTCTCCGTCGTGCTCGTCGATCGTGTCGAGCAGATGGGTGAACGACGGACAGAGGTTGTAGCAGCGGCGGCACCCGGCGCAGATGTCGTAGATGCGGGCGGTTTCGGCCGCCAGGTTCGCCGCATCGCCGAATGGCGGCGACCCGATGTCCGTCGCGCCCGTCACCTCACCCGAGACTCAGGGTTTGCAGACCCTTCGTGAACCGCCCCGCATGCGACTTCTCGGCCTTGGCGAGGGTCTCGAACCACTCCGCGATCTCCTCGAATCCCTCGCCACGGGCCGCCTTGGCGAAGCCCGGGTACATCTCGGTGAACTCGTACGTCTCGCCGTCGATCGCGGACTTGAGGTTCTGCTCGGTCGAGCCGATCGGCAGCCCGGTCACGGGATCCCCCGCTTCCTTCAGGAAGTCGAGGTGCCCGAAGGCGTGTCCGGTCTCGGCTTCCGAGGTGTCGCGAAAGAGGCCGCCGACGTCCGGGTAGCCTTCGATGTCCGCGCGCCGCGCGAAATAGAGGTACCGGCGGTTCGCCTGCGATTCGCCGGCAAACGCGTTCTTCAGGTTGTCGTGCGTACGGGTGCCCTTGAGAGCCTTGGCCATCGAGTCCCTCCCTCCTTAGTAGGAAGTGCTCCCACTAACGAGACGGGCGCGCCGTGTCAACGGCGAGAGGACGAGAGATCGAAACGGTGGGTGGCTTCGGCCCGCTAGAGACCCAGGCCACGCACGCTCGGACGCGTACGCAGCCGTTCGATCCACGCCTGCACCGGCGCGAGCGCGGGCTCGAGCTCGAACCCGAGTCGACCGAGCACCATGATGCGCGGCGCGAAGGCCGCGTCGGCGAGCGAGAACTCGCGGCCGACGAGGAAGTCCTCGCCGTTCAGCTTGTCACGCAGGTAGTAGAGCGAGCGGCGCAGCTCGTCGCGGGCCTGCTCCACACGCTGCCCATCGCGCTCCGCTTCGACCTTGCGGATCTGCGCGAGCAGTGTCGTGGTCGGAGGGATGAACGAATTGTCGCAGTAGTCTTCGAGGACGCGTGCACGCGCGCGCCCCTGCGAATCCTCGGGCAGCAGGTGCGGCAGCGGATATTCGTCTTCCAGATATTCGTTGATGATCGTGGAGTCGTAGATGACCTCGTCCTCGTCGATCAGGACCGGGACCTTCCCGTAGGGGTTCAAGCGCAGGAACTCCGGCGTCTTCTGCTCCTGACGTCGAAGGTCTACGAAGATCTTCTCGTACTCCAGATCCTTCTCCGCCAGCACCACCCGCACCTTCTGGCAGAACGGGCAGTCGGGATAGTCATACAGTTTCAGCATCGCGTTCCTCCGTTCCCTCCACGCGCCACCACCCCACCGAAAACGAAGGCACCGTAATCGAAATGGTGAGACCGTGCAATATTTTCACCACCCCAAAAGCCGCTAATTTTGCAGAATTTTCTGCGGTACATGCGACCAGGCATGGTAAGAGCTGCGGACCAGCGGTCCCGCCTCGACGTGATGGAATCCGAGTGCGAGAGCGCGCTCACGAAGCGCGGCGAACTCCTCGGGCGGGATATAGCGGGCCAGCGGTAGGTGATCCGCGGACGGACGAAGGTACTGACCGAGGGTCAGCACGTCGCAGTCGATACCGCGTAAGTCCCGAAAAACACTCAAAAGCTCTCCCTCGTCCTCACCGAGGCCCAGCATCAGCCCGGTCTTCGTGACGACGTCGCGGCGTGCCCGCGCCGCCGCGAGGACCGCGAGCGAGCGCTCGTACCGAGCACCTGGTCGTACGGATTTGTACAATCGCGGCACCGTCTCCGTGTTGTGATTGAACACGTCGATCGGGGCATCGAGGATCGTCGCGACCGAGGCGAGCCGACCCTGAAAGTCGGGCACGAGCACCTCGACGCGGCACTCCGGTAACCGGGCTTTGATCGCGCTCGCGGTCGCCGCGAAGTGGCTGGCGCCGCCGTCGGGCAAATCGTCGCGATCGACTGACGTCACGACGACGTGCCGGAGCCCCAGCCGAGCGACGGCCACCGCAACGCGCTCCGGTTCATGCGGATCCACGGTGACCGGACGTCCGTGCGTAACCGCGCAGAACCCGCAGTTCCGCGTGCACGTGTCGCCGAGGAGCATGAAGGTCGCCGTCTTGTGATCCCAGCACTCGCCGATGTTCGGGCAGCGTGCTTCCTCACACACCGTGTGCAGACCGAGCTCCTTCACCGCCGCACGCGTCTCCGCGAAACGCGGTCCTCCCGGCGCGCGGACCTTCAGCCACGGCGGGTGACGGCTCACGACGGCGCCGGCCATGGCTCCATCCTCACATCGGCATCGAGCGGTCGCGTCGTCTCGTAGCTGAACACCTCGACGAAGCAGGAGACGACGGCTGGAATGACGCGCGCCACGTCCTCCGGCCCTCCCTCGCGTCCGACCGACGTCATCGCGACGCCCGATATGCCGCACGGCGTGATCGGCAGAAAGCCATCGAGGTCACGGCCGACATTCAAGGCAAAGCCGTGCCACGCGACCCAGCGTCGGACGGCGACGCCGATCGAGGCGATCTTCCGCGACCCGACCCACACGCCCGTGAAGCCGGGACGACGCTCGCTCCGGATGTCGAAAGTGCGGAGCGCCGCGATCAGCACGTCCTCGAGCGAGCGCAGGTAGCGGTGCACGTCGCGGCCCTGGGCGGCGAGCGCGACGACCGGATACCCGATCAGCTGCCCGGGGCCGTGGTAGGTCACCTGCCCGCCCCGTCCGACCCGGCGGACGGGAACGTCGCCGAGGACCGCGGCGCCCAGGTGGCGCGCATCGGCGCTCCGCCCGAGCGTGTACACGGGATCGTGCTCGAGAAGCAGCAGGACGTCCGCGCCGCCCGCGAGTCGACGCGCCACCAGACGCTCCTGCCAGGCGAGCGCGACGTCGTATCCGACGCGACCCGCCAGGCCGACCTCGAGCACGCGCGTCATCGTCACACTACGAGGGCGAGCGGACGCGTCAGGAGCCCGCTCAGCTCGGCCAGAAAGCGTCCGGCGATCACCCCATCGATGATCCGGTGATCGCACGACAACGTCACGGTCATGAGACGGCCCGGCACGACGTGCGAACCTTCGACCACCGGCACGTCGCGGATCGCACCGACCGCGAGGATCGCCGCTTGCGGCGGGTTGATGACCGCCGCGAACGTCGAGACCGGGTACATCCCGAGGTTCGACAGGGTGAAGGTTCCGCCGATCAGATCGCCGGACTCGAAGCGCCCGGCCCGCGCGCGCTCGACGAGCGCCCGCGCCTGCCGGACGAGCGCGCCGAGGGGCTGGCGGTCGCAGTCGTGGACGACCGGCACGATGAGGCCCGTTTCCACGGCGGTCGCGATACCGACGTGGACCGTGTCGTGGAGCACGATCGCGTCGCCGTCGTAGGACGCGTTCACCTCCGGCACGCGCGTGAGCGCGATGCCGACGGCCTTCAGCACGAGATGGGTGAACGTGATGCCCTCGAACTCGCCGCCGAGGTCGGCGAGCGTCGCCTTCAACCGGACGGCCTCGTCCATGCGGATGTCGCTCGAGGCGTAGAAGTGCGGGACCTCGCGCTTCGATTCGCTCATCCGCTTGGCGGTCGTCCGGCGCACGCGGGAGAGCTCCATGCGGCGCTCCCCGCGCGGCGGCGCCTCGGGAGCGGAAACGGTCTCCGCTTCCTTCTTCGGAGCGGCGCCGCCGGCCGCGATCGCGCCCTCCACGTCCTTCTCGACGATCCGTCCACCCGGTCCGGTCCCGCGGAGGGAGCGAAGGTCGATCTCGTGCTCGCGGGCGATGCGCCGCGCACGGGGCGAGGCCTTGATCGCCTCGCCGCCCTCGGGCTCCGCCGCTGCCTCCGGCCGTCGGACAACCGTCGGTCTCCACGGCTCGCGACCGCTTTCCGGCCGCGGCTCCGCCCGCGCCGGTGCCGGCGCAGGCTCCGGCCGGGACGCCAGTCGGGCGGCCGGCTTTACGTCGTCCGCTCCCGCGAGCACCGCGATGACCGCGCCGACCGGGGCGCTCTCGCCCTCCTTCACGCGCACCTCGGACAGGACGCCCTCGTCGTACGCCTCGAGCTCCATGTTGGCCTTGTCGGTCTCGACCTCGGCCAGGATGTCGCCGATCGCGACTCGCTCGCCCGGCTTCTTCAGCCAGCGAAGGATCTTCCCTTCCTCCATCGTGTCGGAGAGCTTCGGCATGTTGACGTCGGGCATCGATGCCTCCGCGAGGAAGAGTCGGCGTCGCGCGAGCTAGCGGGCACCCCCGGCCGCGGCCGGACGTGCGGGCGACTGCTCGCGCCCGAGGAGTCGGCGCACCGCCGCGACCACCCGATCCGGCGACGGCAGCACCAGCGCTTCCAGGTTGGTCGCGTACGGCATCGGCACGTCGAGGCTCGTCACGCGCTCGGGCGGGGCGTCGAGGTCGTCGAACGCCTCGCGGACGACGAGCGTGATGATCTCCGAGGCGACGCCGGCAAATGGCCACCCCTCTTGCACGACGAGGCAGCGCCCGGTGCGCCGCACCGACGCGAAGATTGCCTCGGTGTCGAGTGGTCGAATGGTGCGGAGGTCGACGACCTCCGCTTCGATGCCGGCCTGCGCAAGCTCCTCGGCGGCCTTGAGCGACGTGTGCAGCATCTTGGCCCACGTGACGATCGTCACGTCGCGGCCGCGCCGCTTCACGTCCGCGACTCCGAGGGGGACGAGGTGCTCGCCGGCCGGCACCTCCCCCTTGAGGGCGTACATGACCTCGCTCTCGATGAAGACGACGGGGTCGTCGTCACGGATCGCCGCCTTCAGTAGTCCCTTGGCGTCGGCCGGCGTCGCCGGCATGACGACCTTCAGGCCGGGGACGTGGGCATAGAGCGATTCCAGCGCCTGGGAATGCTGGGCAGCGAGCGCATGCGCCGCTCCCCCAGGCCCGCGGAACACGATCGGCAGCGTGAACTGCCCATTGGCCATGTACCGCAGCTTGGCGGCGTTGTTCACGAGCTGGTCGTACGCGGTCAGCGAGAAGTTCCAGGTCATGAACTCGATGATCGGCCGGAGACCGACCATCGCCGCACCGATGCCGACGCCGGCAAATCCGGTCTCGGCGATCGGCGTGTCGATCACGCGTTTCTCCCCGAAGCGCGCGAGCAACCCCTCGGAGACCTTGTACGCGCCCTGGTAGTGCCCCACCTCCTCGCCCATGAGGAAGATCGACGGGTCGCGTTCCATCTCCTCGGCCATGGCCTCGCGGAGCGCCTCGCGGAAGGTGATCACCCGCGGCTCAGGCATAGACGTACTCGCAGACGGACTGCGGCTCCGGGAGCGGCGACTGCTCGGCGAACTCGACCGCGTCGGCCACCTGCGCCTTCGCCTCGTCGTCGAGCCCCCGGAGCTGCTCCGCGCTCGCGATGCCGAGCGTCTGGATGCGCTGGCCGAGGACGTTGATCGGGTCCCGCTCCATCCACTTCTGCACCTCCTCCTTGGTGCGGTACTTGCCGGGATCGGCCACCGAGTGGCCGCGGAAGCGGTACGTCTTGGCCTCGAGGAAGAACGGCTGGCTCGTCTTGCGCGCCCGCTCCACGGCGCGGCGCGTGGCGTCGCGCATCTCGAGCACGTCGTCGCCGTTGACGATCTCGAACTCCATCGGGTAGCCGCGCGCCCGGACCGCGACGTCGGGGACGGACATGGTGCGGTAGAGCGGCGTGCCCATGGCGTACTGGTTGTTCTCGCAGATGAAGACGACGGGCAGCTTCCAGAGCCCCGCGAGCGCGAGCCCCTCGTGGAACGACCCCATGTTCGCGGTGCCGTCGCCGAAGAAGCAGAGCGTGACGTCGCGTTCCTCGCGGTACTTGCTCGCGAAGGCCACCCCGGCGGCGATCGGCACGTGGCCGCCGACGATGGCCCACCCGCCGAGGAACCGCTTCGACGCGTCGAAGAGGTGCATCGACCCGCCCCGTCCCCCGCTCGCTCCGGTCGAACGGCCGTAGAGCTCGGCCATGGCCGCCCGGGCGTCGCCCGTGCGAGCCAGGTAGTGGGCATGCTCCCGGTACGTCGCGACGATGTAGTCGGTCGGCTCCGCGGCCGAGATGGCCCCGACGCCGACCGCCTCCTGGCCGATGTAGAGGTGGAGAAAGCCGCTGATCTTCCCCTGCGAGTAGGCTTTCGCCGCGGCCTCCTCGAAACGGCGGCAGAGCGCCATGCTCCGATAGAGGTCGAGCAGGAGGCCGGCATCCATAAGAAGCGACACCTCGATTATAGGGGATTCACGCGCACGGGAAAGCGCGGCGTTCAGTCGAGCGCGACGAGGGCCGGCAGCGCTAGCTGGCTGTCCTGCTCGCCGCGCGCCGCCGCTCGCACCGGCGCGAAGGAGCGGCGGTGCACGGGCGAGGGGCCGTGCTCCCGGATGGCGGCGAAGTGGCGTCGGGTCGCGTACCCCATGTGACGCCCGAAGCCATAGCCAGGATACCGTTCATCGAGCTCGCACATGATGGCGTCGCGCGTCACCTTGGCGACGATCGAGGCCGCGGCGATCGAGCACACGAACACGTCGCCCTTGGGATACGCGCTCTGCGGCATCGCGAGATCGGGAATCTCTCGCCCGTCGACGAGCACGTAGCCCGGCACCACCGGGCGCAAGGCCTCGATCGCACGCCGGCAGGCCGCCAGCCCCGCCCGGTAGATGTTCAACCGGTCGATCTCCTCGGGCTCGACGAAGCCGAGCCCGACGGCGAGCGCGCGCCGGCGGATCTCGGCCGCGAGCCGCTCGCGCACCGCGGCTTGAAGCGTCTTCGAGTCCGCCACGCCGTCGAGCGTCGTGCCCGGCGCCAGGACGACCGCCGCGGCGACCACCGGCCCGGCGAGTGGCCCCATCCCCACTTCGTCGACGCCCGCCACGAGCCGAATCCCGACGCGCCAGAGCAGCGTCTCGAGATGCGGCCCAGCCGTCGCGACCTTCCGGCGCCGGCGGCGGCGTGGAGTCGCCATGGCGCCCGGGTAGCAAACGGCCGGTGGGGCTGTCAAAGCGACGGGACGCGATCGTCCACGCCGTTGTACCAGGCAAGGCCGATCCGCTGCGCGCGACGACTTGCCGCGGCGAGGCGAAACCACCATCGACCGCGCGGACCGTAGAACAGCCGCGACCCGAGGTCCAAACGGCGAAGCTTCCGCCCGAGCGGACCCCGCTCGACGGCCGCCACGTACGAGTGGAAGCTCCAGTCGCGCGTCTCGTGTGCCCGCCAGATCGCCTCGGCGGCCAGCAGACCGTACTCGAGCGCGAACGAGATGCCCTCGCCCATGAGCGGGTCGACGCCCGCCGCGTCGCCCACGAGGAGCGCGTGCGACGCCGCGAGACGCGCGCGACCCGCGTGCGCATGAATCGGGAAGGCCTTCCACGCCGCGGCCGCGGCGCCCACGCGCTCGAGCATCGCGGCGAGCTCGGTGCGGAGACGCGTTCCATCCGCCGGCGGCAACGCGTAGACACCCACGTTGGCGTGTGCCGCCCCGTCGATGACGCACGGGAACGCCCACCGGTAACCGCGCAAGCCGGTCGCGCATGGGGCGAAATCGAAGTCGTAGCGCCGCCCCGCATGACCCGTCCACGACGTGCGGGCGACCGGTACATCGCACATGACCGCTCGCGCCGTGACGCCGCTCGGCCCGACCAGCGCGCGCCGGACGATACTGCCGCTGCCGTCGGCACCGACGACGACCGGCGTCCAGTACGTCCGTCGCGAGGTGTCGACGCGTACCCCGTCGCCGTCCCGCGCGACGTGGGTCACGTGCTCCTCCTCGCGGAGCTCGACGCCCCGGTCGCGCGCCGTCCACGCGAGGAGCGCGTCGAGCTCGCGCCGTCGGATCACGCGGCAGAGATCGTCGCCGTCGACCGCGAGCTCTCGCCCGCCGGGAAGCGTCACGCCGGCGTGGTCCACGCGCGCCTCGGGCACCGCGAGCGACACGTCGAGGCTCTCGAGGAGACGGACCGCCTTCGGGATGACGCCGCCGGCACACGTCTTGTCGCGCGGATGCCGCGCTTTCTCGAGCATCACGGACCGTGCGGCCAGCGCGGGCGCGCGCGCGACGAGGCCGAGCGCCGTCGCGGCGCCGGCAGGCCCCGAGCCGACGATGACGACGTCACGGCGCTCCATCGCGCGTTCTCTACCTCGCCCTCAGGCAGCACGCCATCGTACGATTCGCGACCTGCGCGCCCTGGCATCAGCCCAGCGGGATGCGCATGAGACCCACATGGCCGCCGGCGTGCGGCAGCCACAAGCGGCTGCCATGCAGGGCGCTGAACTGTCTTTCATTGCACCTGACGAAGGCGCTCGGTACTTTGATGGAGCTCCGCACCCCGATACTGCCTCCACCCGGACGATCTGCGCGGACGACAGGGAGACCCATGGGACGTGATCCAAATCGTCGCCTTCTACTCGCCGGCCTCGGCATCACCGGAGCGGCGGCTCTCGTCCGTGTCGCCAAGGCGCGTCCCCTACCTTCGCCGTCGTCCGGGACGTCGTTGCGGGACGTGTACGACAAGGTCGCTCGCACGGATCAGGGGCTCGGCGAGGCGCGTATCCCCGTCGACAGCCTGCCCGGCTCGGCGACGGCGCTGTACGTGATCGATACGCCGGGCGTCTACTACCTCACGGCGAACGTCGTCGGGGTGCCCGGCAAGGCCGCCATCGACATCCAGGCCGATCAGGTGGAGCTCGAGTGCGACGGCTTCACGTTCATCGGGGTGCCCGGCACGCTCGCGTGCATCCGGTCGACGGGCGACCGTCGGTGCATCGGCATCTACGACGCCGGGTTCAAGGGGTGGCAGAGCACCTGCATCGACTTGACGAGCGCCGCGGACAGCCTCGTCGAGGAGTGCTGGTTCGACTCGTGTGACTCGACCGGGGACCCGGCGGCGCGCGGGACGTGTGCGCTCGGCGCCGGCGGCGTGGTCTTCGATTGCGACGTGCGTAGCTGCCACGGCTCGCTGGTGAGCGTCGGGCAGCATGGCGTCATCGAGGAGTGCACCAACTTCAACGGGGACGGCGGCTGCTTCTTCTCCGCGGGCGATGCGGTCATGGAGGACAACTTCGCCATGGACAACAACGGCCCGGGTTTCACGATCCAGAACCGGGGCGTGCTGATCGGCAACCGGTTGCTGAAGGTGGCCGGCATCAACGTGGGCCCCGGCAGTGTGGTGTCGGAGAACGACATCGGCGACGCGCCGGCGGCCGCGATCACGGTCCGCGGCCCGCGCTGCTGCGTCGAGGAGAACTACATCGCGGATTCGCGGATGGGCATCGTCGTCGTCGCCGGGGCGGGAGAGGCGCTGATCGACGGCAACCAGATCACCGGCACCGCGAGCGGCGTCGTGATCGACGAAAAGGCGCCGGGCTGCTTCGTCGTTCGCAACTGCGTCCGGGGGATGTCGGGAACCGTCGCGTACACGATCCCGGCGGGCAGCTCCTACGGCCCGATCGTCGCGGTCGCAGGCGTCGGGGACATCAGCCAGGTCGCCGCCAGCACCCATCCCTGGGCGAACTTCTCGTACTGACACCGATTCATCGGCGGGCGCCGTCGTCGTCGAGCACGACGCGCCTGGCCGGGTCGATCGCCAACCACGCTGCGGCGGCGACGAGATAGAGCACCGCGACGCTCGCGAGGGGCGCGTCCCACGAGCGCCAGGCGCCCAGCGAGAGACCAACGACCGCGGGGCTCAGCGTCCCGCCGAGGTTTCCGAACGTGTTCATGGCGCCGCTCACCACCCCGGCGTGCGGCCCTCCGATCTCCAGGCAGACGGCCCAGGCGGGCGCTACGCCGAGCGCGGCGAGACCGGCGCCCGCGGCCAGCAGCCAGGCCGAGAGGAGCGCGTTCGACGTCGACACCGCCGTCGCCACGGCGAGCGCGGCGAGCGGGAAGCCGACGACGCCCGGCGCTCGCCGGCCGGCACGAGCGCCCCAGCGACGTGCGAGCACGTCGCTCAGCCAGCCACCGGTGAAGACCCCGCCCGCAATCGCAACCAGCGGCAGCGCGGCGAGCCAGCCCACGTGCGAGAGGTCGAACCCCCGCGCGCGCAGGAGGTATGTCGGCAACCACGTGAGGTAGAAGTACCAGCCGTAGATCCCGGCGCCGTACATCAGGCAGAGCGCGAGCAACGTCCGGTTGCGGGCGACGAGGGCCCACGGCACGGGCTCGTGATGCGGCAGCGTGCCGCGTTCGGCGACGATCACCGCGAGCTCGGCCGGGTTCACTCCAGGATGCTCGGCCGGGTCGTCGCGGAACCAGCGCCACCAGGCGACCGCCCAGAGGACCCCGAGGCTGCCGAAGAGCGGGAACACCAGCCGCCAGCTCATGTGCTGGAGGAGACCGACCACGAGTGGCTGGCTCGCGGCGCCGCCGAGCGCGGCGGTCATGATTAGCAGGCCGAACGCACGGCCGCGCTCGCCGGCAGGCAGCCAGCGCGCAAACGCGCGCGCGGTCGCCGGGAACATTCCGGCCTCACCCACACCGAAGAGGAGCCGCACCGCGAGCAGCGACACGAAGCCGGTGGCGAGTCCCGTGGCAGCGGTCATGACCGACCACCAGATCACGATGCGCGCCAGCGTCACCCGGGCTCCGAAGCGGTCGGCGAACCAGCCGCTCGGGACCTCGAACAGCGCGTAGGCCAGCGTGAACGCGCTGAAGACGAATCCCATCTCGGCGTCGCCGAGGCCGAGCTCCGCACGAATGGCCGGCGCGGCCGTGGAGATGCAGATCCGGTCGAGGTAGGCGATCGCCGCGAGGGCGAGCGTGAAGCCGACGGCAGTGTGCCGCGCGCGGCTCGGCGCCAGACCCGACATCGGCCGAATCACGCAACGTACGGGATCGTCATCGGTCCTTCCGGCAGCACCGCCGCGCCCATACTGCAGGTGCACTCGCACGCGTCGCTCGCCGGGGCTCGTCTTAGCACGGTCTCGTCGAACGCCGCAGGAGGCGGTTGTCACACCTCCAGCGACGGCAGCTCGCGCCGCCGCCAGATCGCGTAGATCGCCGGGTACACGAGCAGCTCCATCAGGAACGACGTGAAGATGCCACCGATCATCGGCGCCGCGATCCGCTTCATCACGTCGGCTCCCGTGCCGTGCGACCACATGATCGGCAGCAGTCCGGCGAACATGACAGCGACCGTCATCACCTTCGGCCGCAGACGCTTGACGGCGCCGTCGATGATCGCGTCCTCGAGGTCGCCCCACGACTGCATACGGCCACGGCGCTGCCGGTCGGCGTACGCGAGATCCAGGTAGAGCAGCATGAAGACCCCCGTCTCGGCGTCGACG
>Ga0209161_10003282_pt1 | contig 13090 bp, 15 predicted proteins | sample GraSoiAngelo_155_FD_186169 | JGI IMG/M metagenome (GOLD analysis project Ga0209161, IMG submission 186169) | Grasslands soil microbial communities from the Angelo Coastal Reserve, California, USA - 14_1009_13_30cm (SPAdes) (version 2) | ecosystem: Environmental > Terrestrial > Soil > Grasslands...
CAGGTCGGGGTACATGTAGTTCTTGCGATCGAACTTCGTGTGCGCGGGAACCTCGCAGTTGAGCGCGAGGCCCGCGACCATCGCGAGCTCGATCGCCCGCCTGTTCGGCACCGGCAGCGCGCCGGGCAGGCCGAGACATACCGGACACACGAGCGAGTTCGGCGGCGCGCCGAACCACTTCGCAGCGCAGCCGCAGAACATCTTCGACTCGGTCGCGAGCTCGACGTGCGTCTCGATGCCGATGACGAGCTCGTAGGGGCGATCGGTCATGGCTGCGACGGCGCCGGCACCTTTTCTTCGGCGCGGATCAGACGGCTCAGGTTCACGATCACGCGGTCGTCGCTCACGGAGACAAGATACTGGTCGAGATCGCGGCCGGTGCCGGTCGGCGTGGTAGGCGAGAAGTTGCCGCTGGGTGAGAACCGGAAGGTCCCGCGGACCGGTCCGCAGTTCGCGATGAATCCGCGCAGCCCCTCCGGTCCGGGCGTGGTGTCGACATCGACCGAGCACTCGGCTTCGCCTACGCGCGGCGCCCAGCGTGTCGGGAAGGCGAAGTAATTGCCGGGAGGCATCCGCGTCAGCCAGATGGTGCGTGCCTCATTCACGAGCGGTGGGCCGATCCGCTGCGGAACCGCGGCGGCGGCGCTCGTACCGCTGAGGCTCAGGACGAGCCGATCGCCGGGCACCAGCGCGGGCGGGGTGACGATCTGCGGCAGGATCGCGAGGAGCGATACGACCAAGACCGCGATGAGTCCGCCGAACAACAGGAGCGCGACGAGCACGTACTGCTTCCAGACCGGGGTGGGGTCGAGCGACTCCGGCCCCGCCCAGTGGTCGGCGGGCTGATCTTCGAAGCGGGTGCCCATCGTTACGAGGCGGCGTGCTCGACGAAGCGCTCGATGCGGTCGCAGGCCTCGGCGATCTGCTCCAGCGACGCCGCGTAGCAGGCGCGGACGTGACCGCGGCCACGCTCGCCGAAGGCGTTGCCCGGCACGACGACGACGCGCTCGTGCTTCAGGAGCTGCTCGCAGAAGACGTCGTCGTCGGGCATCGCGGTCGACGTGATGTTCGGGAAACAGTAGAACGCGCCGCGCGGCTCGAAGCAGTGCAGGCCCATGTCGTTGAAGCGCCGCCACATGTACTGCCGCCGCTTGTCGTACTCACCGACCATGCGCAGGACCTCGAGTTCGCCGCTCTGCAGCGCCTCGAGCGCGGCGTACTGCGCGGCCGTCGGCACGCACATCACGGTGTACTGGTGGATCTTCATCATCTGCTCGACGATCTCCGCGGGCGCGCACGCATAGCCGACGCGCCACCCGGTCATCGCGTACGACTTCGAGAAGCCCGCGAGATAGATCGTCCGCTCCTTCATCTCGGGCTGCGAGATGATCGAGTGGTGCTCGGTGCCGTAAACGAGACGGTCGTAGATCTCGTCGGCGTACACGAGCAGGTCGTGCTCGGCGGCGAGCCGCGCGATGCCCGCCACATCCTCCTTCTCGAGGACCGCTCCGGTCGGGTTGTTCGGGAACCCCAGCAGGATCGCGCGCGTGCGCGGCGTGATCGCGGCGGCGACGTCGTCGGGCCTGAGGCGGAACGCATCCTCCTCCCGGGTCGGCACGGCGACCGGCACACCCCCCGCGAGCACGATGCCCGGGATGTACGCGACGTACGACGGATCGGCGAGGATGACCTCGTCGCCGTCGTTCAGCGTGGCGCGCATCGCGAGATCCACGGCTTCCGACACGCCGACGGTCACGATGATCTCGCGCTCCGGGTCGTAGCTCACGCCGCGGAGCTTCGCGGTATGCGCGCTGATCGCGTCGCGCAGCGGCCGGATGCCGTAGTTCGACGTGTACTTCGTCTTGCCGTCCTTGATCGACCGGATCGCCGCTTCGCGGAAACGCTCCGGCGTGACGAAGTCCGGCTCCCCCACGCCGAGCGAGATAGCGCCTTCGACCCCGGCGGTGAGATCGAAGAACCGCCGGATCCCGCTCGCCGGGATGCGCGCCACCTTCGCGTTCGTCAGCGGCCGCCGGGTGGCTTTCATGCCGCGACCTTCGGACGCAGCTCGTGATGCTTCGTCGCGCGCTCGTACGCGGCCGCCACGCGGAACATCGTGGCCTCCTGGTACGAGTTCGCGATGACCTGCAGGCCGACCGGGAGACCGTCGGAAAGACCGCAGGGCAGTGAGATCCCCGGCAGCCCGCTGATGTTCACCGGCAGCGTGAAGATGTCGTTGAGGTACATCGACAGCGGATCGTTCACTTTCTGGCCGATCTTGAACGCGACGGTCGGCGAGGTCGGCGTCACGATCGCGTCGACCTTCTCGAAGACCCGATCGAACTCCTGCTTGATCAGCGTGCGGACCTTCTGCGCCTTCACGTAGTACGCATCGTAGTAACCGGCCGAGAGCGCGTAGGTGCCGAGGATCATGCGCCGCTTCACCTCGGGGCCGAAGCCTTTGCCGCGAGTTCGCCGGTACGTCTCGAGCAGGTCCGGCCCCTCGACGCGGAGCCCGTAGCGCACACCGTCGTAGCGAGCCAGGTTCGCGGACGCCTCCGCCGGCTGGATGAGGTAATAGACGGCGAGGCCGTGGTCGGTGAGCGAGAGCGATACGTCGACGAGCTCTGCGCCCTGACGCTCAAGCTCGCTCAGCGCGTCGCGGACCGCGCGCTCGACGCCCTTCTCCATGCCTGCGACGAAGAACTCCTTCGGCACGCCGAGACGCATGCCCTTCACGCCGCGGCCAAGGTCGCGCCGGAGATCCTCGCTCGGCAGCGGCATCGTGGTGGCGTCGCTCGGATCCTTGCCGAAGAGCGCCTGGCACACGATCGCGCTGTCCTCGACGCTGTTCGTGAACGGCCCGACCTGATCGAGCGATGACGCGAACGCGACGATGCCGTAGCGCGAAACTCGGCCGTACGTCGGCTTCATCCCGACGACGCCGGTGAGCGCCGCGGGCTGCCGGATCGATCCGCCGGTGTCGGTGCCGAGCGCGAAGAGCGCCTCGCCCGCGGCGACGGCGACCGCGCTGCCGCCCGAGGACCCGCCCGGCACGCGATCGACGCGCCAGGGGTTCTTCACCGCACCGAAGGCGGAGTTCTCGTTCGAGCTGCCCATCGCGAACTCGTCGAGGTTCGTCTTCCCCATCATCACCGCGCCCGCCGCGTCGAGGCGCTCCACGACGGTCGCGGAATACGGCGGCACGTAGCTCTCGAGGATCTTCGATCCCGCCGTCGTCGCGACGCCCTTCGTGCCGATGATGTCCTTGCACGCCCACGGGATCCCGCAGAGGAGCGACGCGTCGCCCGCGCGCAGGCGCTCATCCGCGGCGCGCGCCTGCGCCTTCGCACGTTCGTCTGACAGCAGGAGCCAGGTGTTGAAGCCGTCAGCGTGCGCCGCGCGGAGCGCGATCTCCGCGAGCTCGAGCGCGTTCGTTTCGCGGCGACGCAGCAGCGCCGCCGCCTCGGTGATCGTGCGCGGGAGGCCCTTCATCGGGTTTCCAGGATCTCCTGCACGCGGAAGAATTCACCGTCGCGTCCGCCTTTGGGCGCATTGGCCAGCGCCTCGTCGGTCGTGAGCCCGGGTCGGATGACATCGTCGCGCTGCACCCCGACGAGCGGGAGCGTCGATGCCGTCGGCGAGATCTCGCTCGTGTCGACCGCCTTGAGCCGCTCGACGGCGTCGAGCACGACCGACAGCTGCCCGGTGAAGCGTTCGATCTCCTCTTCGGTCAGCGCGATGCGTGCGAGATCCGCGACGTGAACGATCGTGGCTCGGTCGATGGGCACGGGACCAGTTTAGGAGCCGTTCCGGGCGCGAGCGCACGACGTTAACGTGGTGTGGTGAGCATCGCGATCCAGACCGGGCGAACGCTCGCGACATTCGCGGCCTGCGCAATATTCGTGACGGTTGCGACCGCCTGCGGCGGCAACGGCGCGCCACGGTCGACCCCGTACGCTCTCGCGAGCCCGACGCCGTCACCGGTCCCATCGGCGAGCACCGTTCCCACGGACACTCCGCAGCCGACGCCCGCCGCAGTCACGCCCCATGTATTCGTCGTCGTCATGGAGAACACCGGCCTCGCCAGCGCCCTTCGATCGGACCCGATCGCGCGTTTGGCATCCGCGAACGCGCTCGCGACCAACTATCACGCGGTCGCGCGGCCCAGCCTGCCGAACTATCTGGCGCTCACGTCGGGAAACACCTGGGGCATCACCGATGACGGCTATCACTCCTTGCCGGACGCGGCGGACCTCGGCGCGCAGCTCACGACCGCCGGTGTCAGCTGGCGCGCATATATGGAGGGCATGACGGCCGACGCGGGATGCCTCCGAAGTCCGTATCCATACGCGCTGAAGCACGACCCGTTCGCGTATTACGGCGGCGCGTGCCCGCCGAACGTCGTGCCCATCGAAGGGCTCGATGCCGATCTCGCCGGCGCCACGCCGAGCTTCGTCTGGATCAGTCCGGGGCTCTGCCACGACGGCCACGACTGCGCGCTCGATGTCGCGGGTACCTGGCTGGACGGGCTCGTATCGCGGATCGAGTCGTCAGCGGCGTGGCGTTCCGGCGGGACGCTCTTCATCGTCTGGGACGAGGGTGGCGGCGGCGGCAGCGATCTCGTACCGCTCATCGTGCTCACGAAGGGCGTGACTCCGATCCGCGTCGAGACGGAATACGACCACTACTCGCTGCTCGCGACGATCGAGGACGTCTTCCATTTGCCGCGTCTTGGATCCGCGGCGACGGCGACGCCGCTCACGCCGCTGCTGGTCGGCGGGGGTCACTGAGCGGGCTGGGAGCCGCGCGTCTCCAGCTTGACGAGGCGCCCGTCGGGATCGCGCACGGCCATCTCGCGCGTCCCCCAGTGCGTCGGCGCGAACGGCGCGACGACTTCGGCCGGACGCTCCGGTGCCGTCTCATCGGTCGCGGCCAGGTACAGCTCGACAGCGGCTTTGCGGTCCGCGGGAACTTCCGCGAGATAGATGTACGGCCCGCCGCCGCTGGGACGAAGCATCCCTGATGTGCCACGATCGTCGCTCAGCTGGAATCCGAGCGCGCGCCAGAAAGCGACGCTCTTGCCCCAGTTGTGTGTCTCGATGTAGATGTGGTGGATCGACTCGGCCGGCATGGCTATCTCCCCTTCTTGCGCTTCTCGCGGACGAGGTATTCGCGCAGCGCGGCGGCAACGAGCGCCGATAGGCTCATCTCCCGGTCGATGGCGACGTGCTTCACGTCGCGGATGAGCTCCACCGGGAGATAGACATTGAACTGCCGCACCTCATCGTCCGCCACCTATGTTGCTAGTATACTAGTCCAAGATAGGGACGGAAGATCGCGACGCCGACAAGGACCGACCCGATCGCGGCGATGAGCACCATCGCGGCTGAGACGTCCTTGGCGGCCTTTGCGAGCGGATGACGCTCTGGTGATGCGAGCGTGACGGCGAGCTCCAGGGCGGTGTTGAGCGCCTCGAGCGCGAGCACGATCGCCGTTGTCAGGGCGAGCACCGCCCACTCGACGGCCGTGACGCGGACCCACACGGCGACGATCAGCACGACGAGGCCGACCGCGAGCTCGATGCGGGCATTCCGCTGCGTCCGTATCAGGTATGAGACGCCTTCGAACGCGAATCCGAACGACCGGATGAGGCTCACACTGGCGAGTGTGCAGGACATCGGGATCCTTCCGCGAGACGCCGTGGCGCGGCGCCTCAATCGCGAGCTGTTCGTCGCTCTCGGCAGCACCGCCGCCGTGTTGCTGCAGATGGCGCATCCGCTCGTCGCCGCCGGTGTCGATCAGCACTCGGACTTTCGGCGCGATCCCTTCGGGCGCTTCCACCGGACCGCGAATACGTCGCTCGACGCGGTCTTCGGAACGACCGCGCGCGCGCGACGCGCTCTACGGCGGATCGACGCGCGGCACGTGAGCGTGCAGGGCACCGCCGAGGACGGACGCCCCTATCGCGCCCGCGATCCGCAGCTGCTCCTGTGGGTCCAGGTGACGCTCGTGCTCACGTCGCTTCGGTGGTACGAGCTCGTCGCCGGCCGTCTCCCCCCGGCCGACCGCCAGCGGTACTGGGACGAGGGCAAGGTCTTCGCGCGCGAGCTCGGGGTCCCGGACGACCTCTTCCCGCGCACGATCGGCGACCTCGAGCGATACGAGCGCGACATGCTCGCGACCGCGGCCGTGCCCGACATCACCAGTCGCGGCGTGGCGCGCACGGTGCTCCATCCGTTCGCGGTCGTGCCGGACGCCCTCTACTGGCCGACCGACGTCATCACCGCCGGACTGCTTCCGCCGACGCTGCGCGAAGCCTTCGAGCTGCGTTGGGGCATGGCGGAGCGTTTCTTCTTCCATTTCGTGATCCGCGCGCTGCGGATCTGGCGCGCGATCGCACCCGAGTGGCTCGCATTCGTGCCCCACGCTCGCCTGTACGACGAGCGCGTTCGTTAGGAGGGGAACTCGTTCGGGGTGCGCGAGTACGTGAAGAAACGGTCGGCATCGAGCCGCACGTAGACGCCCTCGTCGCTCCAGTCGAACGCGCTGCTGCCGTAGTGCCTATCGAAGATCGCGTCGATCTCGCTGACGTCCGGGTGACCCTTGAACATGAGCTCGACGGGACCGTGGGCGTTGATGAGGAAGCGCTCGCCTTCGAAGTACGCGATGCTCGCCCGCGGGCGCGTGCGCAGGCCTTTGACGCGGATCGAGTCGCCCGACGAGCTGAAGAAGAACTTCCCGTGCAGGAACCAGCCGTCCATCGGGGCCACGAGCGGATCGCCGTTCGGAGCCGGCGCAGCGACGGCGATGGTCTTCATACCGTCGATCAGTTTCACGACCTGCTTCGCATTCAATGAGTACTTGCCGGGATGGATGATCCCCTTCATGTGTGGCCCGGTGCTTTTCAGGCTGCGGTCGATCAACGCCTGGAGCGTCGCGAGCTCCTTCGCGGTCTCACGCACGCGCGGAATTGTCGCGCGTCGCCTTCAGTAGCGCCGCCGAGTGCGGCGCAAGCGTCAGGTCGTATCCCTCTCGACGCGGGCCGATGTCCTGTCGTTCCCAGAGATCGCGCAGCAGCGCTGTGTCCCTCCGTGACCCACCCAGCAGATCCCAGGTCACCTCGGCGCGCGCGGCGTTCTCGCCGCGGTTGAGCAGCACGACGGCGCGCGCACCGCCGTCCAGCTCGCGCGCCCAGGTCTCCACGTCCCGCTCGCGGCTCACGCGCCGGCCTTGACGACCGAGGCGATCCTGATCGACTGCGATGACCTCGGGCGCGACGAGGATCGCACGCGTCGCATCGCTCATCGCTCGGACATCGTTCCCCGCGATCAGCGGCGCCGCGAGGATCGCCCACAGCGAGAAGTGCGCGCGGTACTCCGCGTCCGTCATCCCGCCGTTCCCGACCTCGAGCATGTCGGGGTCGTTCCAGTGGTCCGGCCCCGCGAACTGCGCCAGGGCCTCCTGCCGATCGAGGATGGCCATCACGCTGCCCCAGCGATCGGCGATGTCGCCCGACGTCCGCCAGAGGTGCCCGACGCTGCCCGCCCATTCCCATGGCCGGTTGCGGCCCCATTCGCAGATCGACAGCACCATCGGCCGCCGGGTCGCGCGGATCGCCTCGGACCACGTCGCGTACGCGGTGCGTGCGTCGAGTCCGCTCGAGTGGCACCAGTCGATCTTCATGAAGTCGACGTCCCACGAGGCGAAGCGGCGCGCGTCGACGAACTCGCGCGAGCGGCTTCCCGGATACCCCTGGCACGTCCGGTCGCCGGCGCAGGTGTAGAGGCCGTAGCGCAGCTCGCGCGAATGCAGGTACGCCGCGAGGCCGTGCATGTTCGGGAAGCGCCAGAGGTTGGGCTCGAGGTTCCCGTCGTCGGAGCGCAGGCTGCCTTCCCAGGCATCGTCGACGACGACGTAGCGGTAACCGACGTCGCGCATGCCGCTCTCGATCAGCGCGTCAGCGGTCTCGCGCACCAACTGGTCGGACACGAACGGGCCGAACCGGTTCCACGAGTTCCAGCCCATCGGAGGCGTCGGCGCGAGGCCGTCGGTGAGCGCGCCCAGTCCCATCTAGCTAGTGCGCGGTCCGGCGGCCGGTCAGTCCTTTGGGTTGCCGCTCGGATCGAGCGAGACGAAGTACGACTCGCACGCCATCTCGACGAGCTGCGACGTGAGCGCGGGCGGCTGGCCGAGGAAGCGCGCGGTGTCGATCAGCTGCTCGATGATGTCGCGCGGGTGGCAGGAGCGCAGGCCGATGTTCTTCGTGCGGTAGATCGCCAGGATCTGCGACATCGACTCGGCGCGGTACTCGATGTTCTTCCGCGCGCACATCCGCTTGAAGATCTCCTCGTACTGCGCGACCGTCGGCGCCTCGATACCGATCTTGTATCGGATGCGTCGGAGGAAGGCCTCGTCGACGAGGTCGGCGGGATCGAGGTTCGTCGAGAAGATGATGAGCATGTCGAAAGGGATCTCGATCTTCTTGCCGGTGTGCAGCGTCAGGTAGTCCACGCGCTTCTCGAGCGGGACGATCCACCGGTTGAGAAGATCCTTCGGCGAGACGCGCTGACGTCCGAAGTCGTCGACCATGAAGATGCCACCGTTCGCCTTCATCTGGAACGGCGCCTCGTAGAACTTCGAGGTCTCGTCGTAGATGAGGTCGAGCGTCTCGAGCGTGAGCTCGCCGCCGGTCATGACGATGGGACGCTTGCTGATGATCCAGCGGTGGTCGAACCGCAGCCGATCCGACGCGGCCTGCTCCATGACCGGACGGTGGTAGACCTGATCGAAGATCTTGATGACCTGCTGGTCGATCTCGACCGCGTATGGCAAGACGACCTCACCGCGCATGAGCGATACGAGCACTTCCCCGATCGTCGTCTTGCCGTTGCCGGGTGGGCCGAACAGGAAGATCGATTTGCCGGAGTTCACGGCCGGCCCGAGCTGCGCGAGCGTCTCGCGGGGGATGACCATGTGCGCGAACGCGCGCGCGAGGTCCTCCGGCGTGACGTGGATGTTCGAGATGGACTGGCGCTGCACCGCGGCGACGTAGGTCGCGAGCGGCACCGGCGCCTTGCCGACGTACTGGCTGCGCGCGAGCGCCTCCTGCGCCTTCTCCGAACCGCGGTCGACGATGACGAACTGGTACGACGCGGACGAGATCCCCGCGCCGCCGCGGATCTCCACCAGACGCTCGGTCTTGAGGAAATCCATGATCTTGTCCGTCACGCCCTGGATGGAGAGACCAAGCGCGCCCGCGATGTCGGACATCGACATCTGCCCGCGCAGGTAGAGCGTCTTCAGTGCGAGGTCCGCGAGGAAACCGAGCGTGAGTCCGGTCTGCTCGATCGTCTGCGGCTCGGGCGGCAGCGGGATCGCCGGCATATCCGGATGCATCGCGGACGCGGAAGTGGCGGGCGCCAACGGTCGTGTCTGGGTTTGCGGCTGGTACAAAGTGCCTCTTAACCCCTTCCTTGAATGCCTAACGGAGCATAGCGTCGAAGGTCGCCTCGTCTACCACTTTGACACCCAGCTGATGTGCTTTCGCGAGCTTGCTCCCCGCGTTCGGTCCGGCGACGAGCAGATCCGTTTTCGCGCTCACCGAACTCGTCGTCTTACCACCGAGTGAACGCACGAGCGCCTCGGCTTCTTCACGCGAGCGCCGCTCCAGCGTTCCGGTGAACACCACCGTCTTCCCCGCGAACGGACCGCTCGCGACCGTGCGCGGTGCCGGCGGGACCGGCCGCAGCTCCGCTTCGGCGAGCCGCTCGAGGAAGCGCTGCTCCTCCGGTCGCGCGAAGTACTCGCTGATGCCGCGAGCGACGACCTCGCCGACGCCATCGATCGCCTGCAGCTCGTCGGCCGTCGCCTGACGAAGGATGCCCAGCACGTCCGCGAACGTCGCGTCCTTCGGGAGGCGCTCCGCGAGCCAATGTGCCAGATCGTCGGCGGTGGTCTCACCGACGTGCGGCATGCCGAGCGCGTTCAGCATGCGGCCGAGGGGGCGCCGGCGCGCTTTCTGGATGCGGTCGTAGATGTTCGTCGCGCTTTTCTCCGCGAAACGGTCGAGCTCCAGGAGCTGCTCCTTGGTGATGAAGAAGACGTCCGCGGGATTCGTGACGATGCCGCGTTCCTGCAGCTGCGTGATTAGAGACCAACCCATGCCCTCGATGTCGAAGCCGCCCCGGCCCACGAAATGACCGATGCGCTGTCCCGTCTTCGCCGGGCACTCCGGATTCGCGCAGCGGTACGCGACCTCGCCCTCGGCGTGCTCGACCGCGCCGCCGCATTCGGGGCAGCGTTCGGGCATCACGAACTCGGGATACGTCTGGTCCTTCGAGCGCGCCTCGTGCTCCACGCGAACGACCTCGGGTATCACGTCACCGGCGCGCTGGATGACGACGCGATCTCCCACTCTCACATCGAGACGGCGCACCTCGTCGAGGTTGTGCAGCGTCGCGCGGCGGACCGTCGTGCCGCCGACGATGACCGGCGCGAGCCAGGCGACCGGTGTGAACACGCCGGTCCGTCCGACGTAGACCTTGATGTCCTCGACGGTGGTCGTCGCCTGCTCGGCCGGGAACTTGAACGCGATCGCCCATTTCGGGCTGCGCGACACGAAACCGAGGCGCTCCTGATCCTCGATACGGTCGACCTTCACGACGACGCCGTCGGTGCCGTAGTCCAGGTCGTGCCGCTTGTCACGCCACGCGGCGATGAACGCGAGGACCTCGTCGACGTCCTTGGCCGGCTTCCAGTGCGGATTCGTCCGCACGCCGAGCTCGCGCAGACGCTCGAGCAGCTCGTGCTGCGACTTCACGTCGAGCCCTGCGGCGGAGTACGACCACATCGCCAGGTTGCGCTTCGAGGTCGCGCTCGGATCCAGCTGGCGAACGGCGCCCGCCGCCGCGTTGCGCGGATTCGCGAAGAGCGGCTCGCCGCGCTCCGCGCGCTCCCGGTTGGTCGCCTCGAACGAGGCGGTCGGCAGATAGACCTCGCCGCGGACGTCGACGCGGCCCGGGACCTTTTCGCGGAAGGTGAGCGGGATCGACTTGATCGTCCGTAGGTTCGCGGTCACGTCCTCGCCCACGAATCCGTCGCCGCGCGTCGCCCCCTGCACGAACTTCCCGTCCTCGTAGGTCAGGTTGATCGCGAGCCCGTCGATCTTCAGCTCACAGACGTAGCCGACGTCCTCGCGGCCGAGTCCCTTCCGGACGCGCTGATCGAACGCGCGGAGCTCCGTTTCGTCGAACGCGTTGGCGAGCGAGAGCATGGGGCGCGCGTGCTCGACCGGCGCGAAGCGATTCGACGCCGGCGCGCCGATCCGCTGCGTCGGCGAATCGGGGGTGACCAGCTCCGGATGCTTCGCCTCGAGCTCCTGGAGCTCGCGCATCAGCGCGTCGTACGCCTCGTCGGCGATCGTCGGCGTATCGAGGACGTGGTACTCGTAGTTCGCCTTCTCGATCCGCTCGCGCAGCTCCATAGCGCGCTTTTCAGTGGACGGTGTGGCCATGCTGCGATTCTCGCTCAGTCACCCGTGCTAGCGTCGCAGCGATGGCCACCGCCCCTCCGGTCACCGCGATCGACCTGCTCCAGTTCTCCGAGATCGTGGACAACGCGCGGACCGACGGCGAGCGCGGTCAGAACACCGGGGTGGTCGCGACGGCGAACGACGGACGGCCCGACGTCGCGCTCAAGGGCAGCCTCATGGTCTGGGACGCCGACCACCTCGCGTGGTGGGAGCGCGGCCGCGCCGAGACCGAGGCTGCGGTGCGCGCGAATCCAGAGGTCGCGGTCATGGTGAGGAACAGCACGCGGGACCGGCGAACGCTGCGCTTCTACGGCGAGGCGCGCATCGTCGACGATCCCGCGCTGCGCGAGCGCGTATGGGAACGTGTCATCCAGGTCGAGAAGGACACGGATCCGGAAAAGAACGGCGTCGTCGTGCTCGTGCGCATCGATCGCGTCCGCGCCGGGAAGTTCGACATCCAGCGCCGCTAGCTCGCACGGCCGGACGTAGGCTCGCGGCATGGACGACGTCGACATCGACCGCACGCTCGCCGCGTGCGAGGGGCAGCTGCAGGCCGGAGAAACGCCGGACCTGCGCACGCTCGGCTTCTGGCGCGCCGTCGCGGCGGTGAAGCGGCACCCCGAGCGCGTGGATCGCTACGCGACGCGCATCGCAGCCATCGATCGTCGGGCGTTCCGCCGCCGGGTTCGTCTGGCGTTCCCGGTCAGCCTCGGTGTCATCGCGCTCGACCTCGGACTCTTCGGCGGCCTCCTGCTGCTTGGCGTCGCGATCGCCGTCGACCATCCGTGGCGCGAGCTCCTCGTTCTCGTCGCCGCAGGGGCGCTCGACGTGACGACGCACGGTCTCGCTCACCTCGCGGTCGGCACGTTCGTCGGCATCGACTTCACCGACTGGTTCGTCGATCTACCGAAGAGACCGCAGCCGGGCTTCAAGATCGACTACGCGTCCTACCTGCGCGCATCGCCGCGCCATCGGGCGTGGATGCACGCGGCCGGAGCGATCGCCACGAAGCTCACGCCGTTCCTCATCATCCCGTACGCCCTGGCGATCGACACCGACACGTGGGCGGTGCTGCTGCTTGCGGCTCTCGGCGTCATCCAGATCGTGACCGACCTGCTGTTCTCGGTGAAGGCGTCGGACTGGAAGAAGTTCCGGCGCGAGATGCGACTCGCTCGCGCTCGCGGCTGAGTCTCGTAGCAACCTTGTAGTAGTTGCGCGCCGCGACTCGGTCGCCGCGCTCATGTGCCGAACATAGTTTCGAACGATGCGGCGGGTTGTCGTGGCGCTCTTGATCGTTGCGGCCTGCAGCTGCCGAATCCCGCCACACACCGTTGCAACCAACGATCCATCTCCGCAGGCCGCGACGGCATCGCTCGCGGCCCGCTCGCTCGACCCCACATCTAGCCCGGGTGTGGTGCCGGTCGCGCTCAGCCCGTGCAGACCACAGGACCTGATCGGATCGTTCGAGCACTGGGGCGCCGCAGCGGGTAGCTATGGCGGGTCGTTCAGGCTTGCGCCGGCCGGCCGCGATCCCTGCGCAGTTCCCGAACATCCGGT
>Ga0209161_10003287_pt1 | contig 13081 bp, 14 predicted proteins | sample GraSoiAngelo_155_FD_186169 | JGI IMG/M metagenome (GOLD analysis project Ga0209161, IMG submission 186169) | Grasslands soil microbial communities from the Angelo Coastal Reserve, California, USA - 14_1009_13_30cm (SPAdes) (version 2) | ecosystem: Environmental > Terrestrial > Soil > Grasslands...
TGACGGTCAAGCGTCCCGGAAAGGAAGCCGAGAAGGCGCACAGCGTCTACGTCAAGAAGTAGCGGGTTCGTCTTGGGCGTTCGCCTCGGGAGACGCGGCGACCGTGTCCAGCGTGATCTCCGGACTCAGCGGCGGCTCGTAGGGATCGTCGATTCCCGTCGTCGATTCCCGTGAACCCGCGAATCTCACCGCGCCGGGCCTGTGCGTACATGCCCTTGATGTCGCGCTCGCGGCCAGGCGCCCCCGAGCGCTCGCATCGGGGAGATCGTGCTGGTACTATCCGTGTCGACGATGAGTTACGCGACGGTGCTCGTCCGGCCGCTCGTCCTGGCCCTGGCGCTCGGCGCCTCGCTCCTGAGCGCTGCTCCCGCGCTCGCCCAGTGGTCCGACGTCGAGCGTTGGCTCAACGGCTCGCAGCCGCTTTCACTGGGCGTCGACACGTCGCGCTTCCGCATCGCCGTGCTCGGCGCCCGGCCGGTGATCGCGACGGACGATCAACCTCAGGACAACACGCCGTACCGGCTCATCGACCCCGAGCTTCGCGGCACGGCCGTCTCGCTGGACCTCAAGCTGCGCTGGCCGTCGTGGGCCGGAGCGCTCGGCACGAGCGCGCTCGAGCCCTATCTGACATTTGGCCCGACGGTCTACCTGTCCGACTCCGACAACCAGCGTATCGGGCTGCCGGCTTCGAGGGAAAGCAACTCGATGTCGCTCGGCGTGAACGTCGGCGCCGGGCTCTCGTGGCGGCTGACCCGGGACGCCGAGCTCTTCGGGAGCTACCGGTTCATGCAGTCCGGTCGGGAGGGACTCTTCTCCCGCGACCGCTCGTCGTCGGAGGCCGACTTCGCCGGCCACGACGTCCTTTACGGAATCTCCGTCCGGTTTTAGTTTCCGCTCGCCTTCTTCGTCAGGGCGTGCTCGATCTCGTCGAGGTGCTCGCGTCGGTGCTCGGCCCGGAAGAGATTGAGGGGGCGGCCGGCGGCATCGTTCGCCGCGACCTGCGCGTCGGACAGTCCTTCGACCGCACGGTCCACGGCTTCCGCCGTCGCGATGGCGAGTCGCGCCGCTGTGCGCGGCGGCAGCGCCAGGCACAGAGCCTTGGCCGAGTCGTTGATCCAGTCGACGTCGTGTTGATCGATGTTGCGCGGCGCCGCGCCGTGCGGGGCCCGCTTCCATCCATCGATCAAGACGAGAGTGCGCTGGTCCCAGAAGATCAGGTGACCGAGCACCGCGGCGATCGTCCAGCCCGCGTCGAGCGGGCGGCTCAGGTCGTCGTCGCTGAGTCGTGTCACGAGGCCGCGCAGGCGCTCGCGCTGAACGTTGTTCTCCGCGACGTACGCACGGGTTTCGCTCATATGGCCTCCCGCGGCCCAGGCGTGGGCCGGTCGTCTGCTCCAACTCTACCCGATGCCCACCCGCCGAACGCGCGCGAACACGTAGCTTGACACGCCCCAGGCGTGAGCGGATAGTTCCGGCCGAACCAGGACCGAGGAGGGACCATGGAATCGCGCAGTCTCGGCAAGACGGGGCTCACCGTGTCGACGCTCGGCTTCGGGTGCGGCAACGTGGGCGGGTTGATCATTCGCGGCACGCCGGCCGAGCGAGAGCGAGCGGTCGCGCGGGCGATCGAGCTTGGCATCAACTACTTCGACACCGCGCCGTCCTACGGCGACGGCCAGTCCGAGCAGAACCTCGGCCAGGTGCTGAAGGCGCTGAAGCCGAAGGTGTACGTCGGGACGAAGTTCCGCGTCGACGGGAGCGACCTCGCCGACATTCCGCGCGCGGTCGCGCGCTCGCTCGACGCGAGCCTGCGTCGCCTCGGGCTCGAGCGCGTCGATCTGCTCCAGCTCCACAACCACATCGAGCCGGCCCGCGGCGCCGGCGCCGTCGGCCTGAAGGACGTGCTGGGCGAGATCGTGCCCGCGGTCCGGAAGCTGGTCCAGCAGGGAAAGGTGGGGTTTTGTGGTATGACCGCGCTCGGCGCGACGCCGTCGCTGCATCAGGCGGTCGACTCCGGCGCGATCGACACCGCGCAGGTCTGCTACAACCTGCTCAACCCGAGCGCGGGCGTCACGGTGCCGCCGGGATTCCCGGCGCAAGACTTCGGCAATCTCCTGAGTCGTACGCGCGAGCGGCGGATGGGCGTCATCGTCATCCGCGCGCTGGCGGCCGGAGCCCTCAGCGGGGTGGAGGAGCGCCATCCCCTCGCGGTGCCGACGGTCGATCCGATCGCCACGGCGCCGGACTATCGCACCGACGTGGCGCGGGCTCGGGCGTTGCAATCGCTCGTGAGCGAGGGACACGTCGCGAACCTGATCGAGGCGTCGGTGCGACTGGCGGTGAGCTCGGACGCGGTCTCGACGGTCCTGGTCGGGTATTCGAGCCTCGAGCACCTCGAGAGCGCCGCGGCGGCGGTGAACCGCGGGCCACTTCCCCGGGCGGTGCTCGACCGCCTGACGGCCTTGTGGTCGTCGCTCGCCGCGCGCTGACTAGCCTCGGCTGGTCCGGACGATCGCCCAGCCGAACGTGCGCAGGCGCTCGTCGGCGTCCGGGCGCGCGCGCCGTCCGCCGACGCGGCGATCGACCATGCACTGGACCTGCTGCTGCCGACGCTCGCCCTGCCGCCGATCGAAGATCACGTCGGCCCACTCGACATCGGCGAACGCGTGCTTGAGATGCCGGTGGTGGTTGATCGCGCGGCGGGACACCACGAAGAGCAGGCGATGCCGCCACCGCCTGAGGACGTGCGTGACGTTGAGCACCCGGATCAGCTCGCCCACGCTCGTGTGGATGATGCCGGCGTCGCCGACGCTCGAGCGCGTCACCATCCCGATGTTGTCGGCGCGCAGACGGCTCTTGCGGCCGTCGGGCGTCGTGAACTCGATCCAATCGGCCGCCGGTTCGTCCATCGCTCTCCCCCTGGCGTGACAATGAACAAAGGAGTTCCGGGGAGACACGCTAACAATCACGCCGCCGTGGCCACGAAGTAATTCGGACACGCGAGAGGTTGTCGCCGCGGCCGTCGGCGGCTACTGGATCTGGTGCAACGTCACGCGCCGACGGCGACCCAGGCACGTCGCGCCAGCGATTCGAGGACGGCGTCGAGCACCATCTGGGCGCGCAGCCCGTCGGCGAACGAGGGCGAGACGGTCTCGCCGGTTCGGATCGCGCTGAGCATGCGCTCGACGAGCGGGGCGACTTGCCGGTCGATTCTATTTCCCGCGGGACAAACGTGATATACGGAGGTTCATGATCGGACTGCGCTTCGGCCAGGAGGCGCCGAGCTTCACGCTGCCGTCGACGGGAGGCCACGACGTGGCGCTGGCCGACTTCAAGGGCAAGTCCGACGTGGTGCTCGTCTTCTACTGTTACGACTTCGGCAGCATCTGAACGCCTGAGCTGGGCGACCTGGGCCAGGTCGCCGACGAGATCGCGCGGCGGGGCGCGGCCCTGCTCGGCATCAGCGGTGACAGCCCCTTCTGCCACGCCGCCTTCACCAAGGCGCGAAACGTCCCGTTCCCGCTCTTGAGCGACGTCCATCGCACGGTGATCCGCGCCTACGGCGTGCACGACGGCGACCGTAACGTCGCGTACCGCTCGACCTTCGTCGTGGACCGGGGCGGCGTGCTGCGCTGGGGTCAGGCCGGCGACCGCCAGATGGTCCGCGACGGGCGCGAAATCCTTCGCGTTCTCGACGTCATCGAGGGACTCCGTCGAAAAGGGTGAGTTGGGGTAACGTGGGTGTATGACCCTCGTGCCCCCCGAAGTCTTCCGGAAGCTGACCCGGAACATCGAGACGGTCATGCGGGGGCAGTCCGGGGCGATTCGGAAGCTTCTGGCCGCGTTCGCGAGCGGCGGCCACGTCCTGCTCGAGGACAATCCGGGCACCGGTAAAACCACCCTCGCCAAGGCGCTCGCCCGGTCCATCGGCGCGCGCTTCAAGCGGATCCAGTTCACGCCCGACCTGTTGCCCTCCGACATCCTCGGCGTGTCGGTGTTCGACCAGCGCGACCATGCCTTCCGCTTCCACGAGGGCCCGGTCTTCACGAACATCCTGCTCGCCGACGAGATCAATCGCGCCTCGCCGCGGACGCAGTCGGCGCTCCTCGAGGCGATGGCGGAAGGCCAGGTCTCGGTCGAGGGCAGCTCGCACCCGCTGGCCGATCTCTTCTTCGTGATCGCCACGCAGAATCCGGTCGAGTTCCGCGGCACGTACCCGCTGCCCGAGGCCCAGATGGACCGCTTCGCGGTGCAGTGCAGTCTCGGCTACGTCGTGCCGGAAGAGGAAGTCGCCATCCTTTCGGCCCAGGCGCAGCGGCACCCGATCGACACGCTGGCGCCGTGCGTGACCATGGACGACGTGCTCGCGGTGCGCCGGCACGTGTTCGGCGTCCGCATGAGCGACGAGCTCAAGCGCTACGTCGTCGACGTCGTGCGGCAGACGCGCGCGGCCAACGGAGTGCAGCTAGGCGCGAGCCCGCGCGCGTCGCTCGCGCTGATGAAGGCGGCCCAGGCGCTCGCGCTCATCGAGGGGCGCCAGTTCGTCATTCCGGAGGACGTCCGGGAGATGGCGGTGCCGGTCATCGCCCATCGCCTGATCGTGGACCCGCAGGCGCGATTCGCCGGCGTGTCAGCGGTCTCCATCGTCGAGGAGATCCTGACGAAGGTGCCGGTCCCCTCCTAACGACGTCGACGGGATGAAGCGCCTCCTGTATCGCTGGTTCCGGGCCGCCTCCTCGTTCCAGCATCGCCTGGATCGTCGGTTCACGCGCGCCGGCTGGCTCGCCCTTGGCGTCGTCGTCGCCGCCGCGGTGATCGGCCTCGACACGAATCGCACCGTCGGCCATCAGGTCTTCACGCTCGTGCTGGCGCTGCTGGCCTTTTCGACGGCGGCGAGCTTCGCGTTCCGCGCGCGCCTCTCGGCCCGCCGAATCCTCCCGCGCTTCGCATCGGTCGGCGTGACCCTCACGTATCGCGTCGCGATCAGGAACACGAGCGGGCGGCGCCAGGCGGGGCTGGTCCTGCTGGAAGAGTTTGCCGATTCGCATCCCTCGCTCGAGGAGTTCGTGACCGCGCGCGAGCCGGGCGAGGAGCGGCGGAACTGGTTCGATCGCAAGGTCGGCTATCCGCGCTGGACATGGCTCGTGGCCCGCACCCGCGGCGCCGAGGTCACGCCGACGCCGCTGCCGCCGATCGCCGCCACCGGCGAGACCGAGGTCTCGGTCGAGCTCACGCCGCTGCGCCGCGGCCACGTGCGGTTCGAGGGGCTCACGATCGCGCGGCCCGACCCGCTGGGGCTGGTCCAGGCGCTGATGACGATTCCGCTGCCGCAGTCGCTCCTGGTCCTGCCCAAACGCTACCCGGTACGGCCGATCCGCCTCCTGGGCCAGCGCAAGTACCAGCCGGGTGGCGTCGCGCTCGCGTCCTCGATCGGCGAGTCCGACGAGTTCATCTCGCTCCGCGACTACCGGCCCGGCGATCCGCTGCGCCGCATCCACTGGAGGAGCTGGGCCCGCGTCGGCCGGCCCGTCGTCAAGGAGTACCAGGACGAGTTCTTCGTCCGGAACGCGCTCGTGCTCGACACGTTCACCGCCGTCGACGGCGATCCGGTGTTCGAGGAGGCGGTGTCGGCGGCGGCGTCGATCGCGATCTCGACCGACACCCAGGAATCTCTGCTCGACCTCATGTTCGTCGGTTCCGAAGCGTACTGCTTCACGGCCGGCCGGGGTCTCGGCCACCTGGACCAGCTCCTCGAGGTGCTGGCCTGCGTCGGCCCGTGCCGTGACAAGCCGTTTCGCTCCCTGCATCGCTCGGTGATCGACCGGCACACCGCGTTGAGCGGCTGTGTCTGCGTGCTGCTCTCGTGGGACGACGCGCGACAGGACCTCGTCCGAAACCTCGAGTCGCTGGGCACGCCGACGGAGGTGTTCGTCGTGGGCGAGCCGGGCACGCTCGAGGGGCTTCCCCACAACGTCCACCGCCTCGAGGTCGGGCGGGTGGGCGAGGGACTGGCGAGGCTGTGACGCCGCCGCCGCTGCTCATCGGGACCGCGTTGCTGTTCTGGGGCTGGCAGACCGGATTCCTGCTCGTGGCACTGCCGGTCGCGCTGCTGCTCGAGATGGCGCGCGCCGTCGAGTGGCGGCTCGAGCTGTCGAGCGCCGACTTCAACCGGGTCGCCGACCTGTGCGCGCTCCTCATCGTGGTCAGCGGCATCTACCTCTTCTCGACCGCCGGCGGTGCGCGGGGCGCCGGAGGCCCACGCGCGATCACGCTGCTCGTCCAGTGGATGCCGCTCCTCCTCTTTCCGCTGATCGCCAGCCAGCGCTACAGCGCCGCGGGGCGGGCGCCGCTCACGGCGTTCTTCTGGGCGCTCCGACGCCAGGCGGCCCGCGACCCGAAGGCGCGACCGGCCAGCACGGACCTCGGTTACGTCTATTTCGCGCTGTGCGTCCTGTCGGCCAGCGCGGCGAACCGACGCACACTCGACTTCTACGTGGGCCTTTGTGCCCTCGCGGCCTGGGCCCTCTGGCGCTGGCGCTCTCGGCGGTTCTCGCTGCTCTGGTGGGCGCCGCTGCTCGTCCTCGCGGCGGCCACCGGGTACGTCGGCCACATCGCGCTCCACAACCTGCAGCGCGCGGTCGAGCAGACGGTGTTCGACTACATGTTCAACACCGGGACCGGTGACACCGACCCCTTCCGGTCCACGACGTGGCTCGGCCATCTCGGAAACTTGAAGCTGTCCGAGCGCACGTTGCTCCGGGTCGAGCCGGGCGCCGGCGTGCGCGTGCCGCTCCTCCTGCGCGAGGCGAGCTACGATGTCTACAACGCGCCCGGGTGGTTCGCCTCCGGCGCGGGCTTTACCTCCGTGTCGCCGGAAGCGGACGGCGAGACGTGGAAGTTCGTCGGCGGTGCGCGTCCGGGGTTGCCGGTCACGGTCTCGGCGTACCTCAATCGCGGGCGCGGCGTGCTGGCCCTTCCGCCGGGTGCCTTCGAGATCGATCGGCTGGCGGTCGTCGACGTGCACCGGAACCGCCTCGGCGCAGTGAAGGTCGAGGAGGGCCTCGGCCTCGTCACCTACACCGCGCTCTTCGGGCCGCGCGGGCCGCTCGACGGCCCTCCGGCCGACACCGACCTCAGCATGCCGCCGCGCGAAGCGCCGCTCGTTCGTCGAATCGCCGGGGAGCTGGCGCTCGAGGGGAAGTCGCCGGAGGACACGGTGGCGGCGGTCGAGGCGTATTTCCGCCGGGGGTTTCGCTACTCGACCTGGAAAGGCGAGCGCGCGAGCGCCGAGACGGCGCTCGAGGAATTCCTGACCCGCTCACGCGCGGGGCACTGCGAGTACTTCGCCACGGCGACGGTGCTGCTCCTGCGGGCCGCCGGCGTGCCGGCGCGCTACGCGGTCGGCTACTCGGTGCAGGAGTGGAGTCGCCTCGAGCAGCGTTACATCGTGCGAGCGCGGCACGGCCACTCCTGGGCGCTCGCGTACGTGAACGGCGGCTGGCGCGACGTCGACACGACGCCGGCGGTGTGGGCGGACACCGAGGCCGACCAGGGATCACTCTTCGAACCGCTACGCGATCTGTGGTCGTGGGTGGTCTTCCTCTTCTCCCGCTGGCGCTGGAGCGGCGACGATATGATCGGTCGCTACGCGGCCTGGCTCCTGGTGCCGCTCGTGCTGCTCCTGATCTGGCGGCTCTACTCCCGACGTCGGGTGAGCCACGGCGCCGCGGTGCCGGCGCCCGCGGGCGGATCGATCACTCGGCCCGGCCAGGACTCCGAGTTCTATCTGATCGAGCGGCGCCTCGAGAGCGAAGGACGCGGCCGGCGCCCGTGGGAGCCGGCGTCCGCGTGGATCCAGCGGGTGCACGCCACGGAGCTCGGCCCGATCGTTGAGCTCCACTATCGGTACCGCTTCGATCCCGCGGGCCTCGATCCGACCACGCGCGTCGCGCTCAAGACGAGCGCGACGATGTGGCTCAGCGAACACGCGCAACCCGTCGTCGACGCCACGCGCTGACCGCGGCCCCCTCCGCCTCGTGCTAGAGTTGCGCCCATGACATTCCCACTCGAAACGTCCAGCGTCGAAGGTCTCGGCCTCGATCCCAAGCCGCTCGGCCGCCTGCGCGAGCTGATCACGGCGCACATCGCGGAGGGACGCTATCCCGCCGCGCAGATCGCCGTCGCGCGTCACGGCAAGCTCGGACTCGCGTGGACGCTCGGCGACGCGCGGCTCGAGCCCCAGCGCGTGCCCGCGAGCAACGAGACGCTGTGGCTGCTCTACTCGAACACCAAGGTCCTCACCGCGTGCGCCGTGTGGACCCTGGTCGACCGCGGCGCGCTCGCGTTCACCGATCGGATCGCCGATCATTTGCCCGGGTTCGAGGCCAACGGCAAGGGCGACATCTCCGTCGTCCAGCTCCTCTCGCATCAAGGCGGCTTTCCCAACGCGCAGGTGCCAGGGGAAGTCTGGGAGGATCACGAGCTGCTGCGACGCACGGTCTGCGCGTTCACGCTCGAGTGGACGCCCGGCTCGCGCGTCCACTATCACCCCGGCGCGGCCCACTGGGTGGCGGCGGCGTTGATCGAGGCGCTGACGAAGACCGACTACCGCGCCTTCATCCGCGAGCAGATCACCGAGCCACTCGGCCTGGGCGACGACGTCTTCGTCGGGCTGCCGGATCGCGCCCACGGGCGCGCCGCCGACATCCACGAGCCCACGGCGGACGGCGCCGCCCACGTGAAGCGGCTGGAAGAGACCTCGCCGGAGGCGCGGCGCGCCGGCACGCCCGGCGGCGGAGGCTATGCCACCGCCCGCGGGATGGCGGCCTTCTACCAGATGCTCCTCCGCGGCGGCACGCTCGGTGGCGCGCGCGTGCTCTCGCCGCGCACGCTCGCGTACGTCACGCGCAACTTCACCGGCGAACGCGTCGACGGCGCCATGGGGATGGCGATGCATCGCGGGCTCGGCCCGCACTTGCGCGGCACGACGGAAACGATCCGCGGGCTCGGCTCGCTCGCGTTTCCCGGAACGTTCGGCCACGGCGGGGTCGGCACCTCGTACTGCTGGGCCGATCCCGATTCGGGCGTGTCGTTCGCGTACCTGACCAACAGCCGCGTGCCCGATCCGTGGCACTCGGCGCGACTGGACCGCGTCAGCAACCTCGTCCACGTCTCGATCGTCTGACCGGCTCGCGCGATGGCGCCGCGGACCGTGCTGGTGACCGGGATGAGCGGGCTCATCGGCGGGGCGCTGCGCCGCCAGCTGGAAGGCACGTACGACCTCCGGGCGCTCAACCGCCGCGCCGTGCCCGGGGTGAAGTGCCACCAGGCCGACATCGCCGACCTCGACGCGATCGCGCCGGCCTTCGAGGGTGTCGACACGGTCGTCCACCTGGCGGCGGTCACCGGCTCGGTCGAATCCTTCGAGCCGATCCTGCGCGGAAACGTCATCGGCACCTACAACGTCTTCGAGGCCGCGCGTCGGGCGGGCGTTCGTCGCGTCGTGTACGCCTCGAGCGGGGCGACCGTGAGCGCCTGGGAGCGTGACCCGCCCTACCGCGAGCTGGTCGCCGGGCGCTACGCCGAGGCGGGCACGTGGGAGACGATGACCCACCAGACGCCGACGCGTCCGGACGGGCTCTACGGTGCCAGCAAGATCTGGGGCGAAGCGATCGCGCGCCACTATTCGGACGCGCACGGGCTCTCCGCGATCTGCGTCCGCATCGGCCGGGTCAAGGTGGAAGACCGTCCCATCTCGGTGCGGGACTTCGCGGTCTGGTGCAGCCAGCGCGACGTCGTGCGGCTGCTCGAGCTCTGTATCACCGCGCCGGCGACGGTCCGGTTCGACGTCTTCTTCGTCGTCTCCGACAACCGGTGGGGCTATCGCGACCTGGAGCACGCGCGCGCCGTGCTCGGCTTCGAGCCGCGCGACCGTGCGGAGGACCATCGCCGATGATTCGCGACGTCGTGACCGTGCGCGACCGGATCCGCATCCACTACCGTCGCCTGGGGCAGGGGCCCGGGATGGTCCTGCTCCACGGCTATCCGCAGACCGGCCACATGTGGCGCAAGGTGATGCCGGCGCTCGCCGAGCGATTCACGGTCGTGGCGCCCGACCTGCGCGGGTACGGTGACTCCGACCGCCCCGCCGGCGGCTACGACAAGCGGAGCATGGCGGCCGACATCGCCGACGTGATCGGCGCGCTCGGGCTCGCCCCGGTCATCCTGGTCGGCCACGACCGCGGCGCGCGCGTCGCTCACCGCTTCGCCCTCGATCATCCGTCGCTCTTGACGCGGCTGGCGCTGCTCGACATCGCTCCGACGTACGACGTGTTCGCGAGCACCGATCAGGTGAGCGCGCGCGCCCGCTGGCACTGGTTCTTCCACCAGCTCCCAGATCTGCCGGAGGCGCTCACCGCCGGCCGCGAGGAGATCTACCTCCGTTACATGTACCGGACCTCGGCGTACAATCCGGCCGCGATCGAGGAAGAGGCGGTCCAGGAATACGTCCGCTGCTTCCGCCAGCCCGGCGCGATGCGCGCGGGGTTCGAGGACTATCGCGCCGGGGCCACGATCGATCTCGAGCACGACGGCGCCGACCGCGACAAGAAGGTCACCGCGCCGACCCTCATCTTGTGGGGCGGGACGGGTCGCCGCACGCAAGCGCCCGACATGCTCGGCGTGTGGAAGGACCGCTGCGTGAGCGTCGTGGGCCATGCGGTGCCCAGCTCCGGCCACTTCATTCCCGAAGAGCAGCCCGCGGCCGTGATCGAGGCGATCCTGCGCTTCGTCGGAGCGGCCTGAGCGTGCGGCTCACCAAGAAGGTCGCGCGCCTGATCGATCGCGAGCGCGTGTGCCGCGTGGCGACCACCAATGCGGCCGGCATGCCGCATCTCGTTCCCGTCTGCCAGGTGGTCGCCGACGGCAAGATCTACTTCGCCTCCGGCGACGACGGCCGCAAGGCGCTGAACCTCGCGGCGAACCCGCAGGTGGCGGTGACGGTCGACCTCTACTCCGACGACTGGTCGAACATCAAGGGTGTGATGGTGCAGGGACGCGCAACGCTCCACGCGCGGGGACCGCGCTTCCGCAAGATCCGGGCGCTGCTCTACCGGAAGTACCCACAGTACGCGCGCGACGCCGCGATTTCCGAGTCGGACTCGGTTGTCGTGGAGGTCACTCCGGGGCGCGTCTTCACTTGGGGGTTTTGACGGGGCGGCCGGGCGGGGGTGGGACGGGGGGCGCGGGACCACGCGGCACGCGCTCGCTACCCCGTCGCGGCTGGGCTCCATCCCGGCGCGAGTTGTCCGCTGCCGCTTGACGGGAACGGGTCCCGCGTCCCTCGCGTCCCACCCCCGCCCGGCCGCCCCGCCCTGCGGGTGAAGCGCGCGTCTGACGGGTCTTCGGCAAACAACCGGCCGACTACTGCCGCGGACGTGGGTCCCTCGCACGCAGAGACCTAGAGCGCCACCGGTTTCCCCGGGGCGCTCTGAGCCGCCCTGGGTGTGGGGTGGGGGCCATGTCGGGGCCCGACGCCGATGGGAGATCGAGGGGCGCCCCGGGTTTCCCGGGGCGTCGCGAGCCGCGCTTGGGGGTGTGGGGGCCATGTCGGGGCCCGACGCCGACGGGAGATCGAGGGGCGACCCGGGTTTCCCGGGGCGTCGCAAGCCGCCCTTGGGGGTGTGGGGGCCATGTCGGGGCCCCCACTACGAACAGACGCGGTTGCGGCCGCTGCGCTTGGCGCGGTAAAGGGCCTGGTCGGCCGCGCGGATGACTTCTTCGGAGTCGGCGCCTAGATCTTCGGGCTCCGCGACTCCAATGCTGACGGTGACCTCGAGCGATTTCTTTCCGCCCGCCGACCTGATGGGCTTGTCGGGGCGCCGGGTGGGGCGGTCGCGGCCGCGCACGACGAAGCTCGAGGCTTCGATCGCCTCGCGCAGATTCTCGAGGTAGGGCAGCGCTTCTTCCGCTGATTTGCCCGGGAAGAGCACCGCGAACTCCTCACCGCCGTATCGGAACGGCCGGCCGCCCCCCTCGGTGCGCGTCAGCGTCGTGCCGATCAGCCGAAGCACCTGGTCGCCCACGGCGTGGCCGTAATCGTCGTTGAGCTTCTTGAAGTGGTCGATGTCGATCATGGCGATCGCGTAGACCTCGGGCAGGCGCAGGAGCGCGTCGGTCAGCGCCCGGCGCGACGGGAGCCCGGTCAGCTCGTCGCTGAACGCCATCCGGTGTGAGGTCTCGATCAACGAGACCACGAGCACGAGGCCCCCGGTGGTCAGGTACACGGTCGACACCACGCCGGCGCCCCCGCTGTTGAGCGCGAGGAACGCCGCGAGCACCGTCCACACGAAATTCGACTGGATGACGGTTCTTCGGACGAAGAATCGTAGCCCGACCAGGCCGAGTGCGACGACCGACGCGAGCAGCGCGGGCTGCGGGATTCGGAGCCACGGCAGGGCGGCCGCGACGAAGACGTAATCGATCGCGCGCGCCAGGTCGGCCAGCTCGGGACGCAACACGAGCGCGACCGCCAGCGGCTCGGCCAGGATCCCCCCCAGTACCAGTCGGCCGGACCACGAGACGATCGAGCGCTCGGTCAGCCAGGCGAGCAGCGCCAGGTCGAGGGGCAGCAGCAGCGCGACGCAGGCGAAGACGGTGCGCCCGGTCGCCGACGCGTCGGGGGGGAACGCCGCCAGGGCCCGGTTGGCGGCGAACAGCACCGCGAGCGCGACGACGAGCTGGCTCCGGTTGAACCGCCAGCCCAGGAGCAGCCCGGCGCCGAACACGATCCACGGATAGACGGGTGCCGAGACCGTGACCGCCTCGCGAAGCGACGCGGACTGCAACACGACGGTGGCGCCCAGGAGCAGCAGGGCGCCGGGCGCCACGTGGGGAAGAAATCTATCCAGGTTCGCCCGCTACTGCGGCGGGTATCGGAACGGCGCCCAGCCGGTGCCCCCGACCGGCTTGGGCGTGTACGTCGCGGCGCTCTTCGCCGCCGCCGGCTTCCTGGACGCCGTCTTTCGCGACGCGGATTTCGTTGCGGCCTTCTTCTTCTTTTTCATGCGGCGCACTTTACAAC